>Ga0209050_1002319_pt1 | contig 16743 bp, 22 predicted proteins | sample Araplavi_mTSA_r2_FD_184276 | JGI IMG/M metagenome (GOLD analysis project Ga0209050, IMG submission 184276) | Arabidopsis root microbial communities from North Carolina, USA - plate scrape MF_Cvi_mTSA_r2 (SPAdes) (version 2) | ecosystem: Host-associated > Plants > Roots > Endosphere | place: USA... | reverse complement strand
GACGAATCGGCCAGGCCGGCTGCGGCGTCAGGGAGTGTTCGGGCGCGTGGTCGTCATCTGGGCTGTCCTGCTTTACCTGGAGTATTCCTGCACGCCGCAGCCGGCCTGGCCGATTCGTCCGCTCATTCGCGATGCCGATCGTTTCCTTGCTGGCCTGGCCGTCCCGCTCTCGCTGCTGACCGTCTGCGGGCTGTGGTGGGGCTGGCAGCAATTGCAGCGCTGGAAACCCATCCGGGTGCCTGCGCCGGCGGTGTGGGCCGTCCTGGTTGGAGTGCTTTTTGCCGCGACCAGCCGGGGGCGTTTTGACCTCGGCTTCGTGCCGGAATTCCGCACCTACCTGCGTTCGCTGCCCGATGGCACCCGGGTTTTCACCCACGATGCCATGCGGGCCATCGCCATCCTGTGCGATGCCGATTCCGTTCGCCGCCTGAAAGTCGATGCCCCGCCGCGTATCATGCAACGCAGCCCGGAACTCGAAGCGAGCGCCGCGCAGGCTTCGGAGTTTTGGTACGCCCGCAAGCTCGTCTGGCTCGGCACCCGCAAGGCGCTCGAACAAGGCAAGTTTCCCACCCAGCCGCCGATCGGCAGCTATTTCGAGACGCCGGAAAAGGATTGGACGCTCATGCGCATGTTTGCCAAAGGCGACACGCCGGACCTCATCTTCTACCGCCGCCGCACGGCCGATACGCCACCCGCCACGGTGCTCGGTCCCGATGCTCCCGAAATCCGCGAACTGCTGCCCACACTGCCCGTTTCATGGAATCACGAAACCGGCAAAGCCCGCTGGGATCATCACTGGGACGTGCCGGAATCGCTTCGCGGGAAATACGTGCGGCTCGAAATGCACGCCGGCTCCCCGCAGCCCGAAGCCTTCACGCTGCGGCTGAAATTCCGTCATCAGAACAGCGGGAAAAGCGCCATCGCCGAGTATCTGCTCAAGCCATACCTGCACCGCAAAGACGGTATGGAGTTTTTCGTTTTCGCCGTCCCACCCGACGCCGAACGCTGCGACCTGACGCTGAAATTCAGCAGCGCCGCCAAGGAACTCACCGTCCGCGATTTCCGCGCCCTGGTCGAAACCCCGCACTGATTTTTACTAGCGCGCGGCTGTCACTCCGTGGTTCACGCAGCCCCCTGCGTGAAACGATCGTGCCTGCGCCGAGGGCGCAGGGTGATCCTTGTCATCTTACCCAGAGGGCTGCGTGAACCACGTTCTACGGCACCGTTCGCTGCGGATTCCACCAACCATTTTCCTCCTCCGGCCCGAACCACCCGATTTGCCATTTGCCGGCATCCCCGCCATACCCGTTCATGCCGCCGACGCGGGTAGGGGACTCGGGGCTCACATGCCCATCGCACCACGCCACATTGGCCGTCTTTTGATGCCGGAAATGCACGCTCGGTGAAAGCGCGCCCTGCAAGCGCCCCTTGTAGTCCACCGATTGCCACGGTTCCGCATAGGCATATTCCTGCACCCCGTTCGCCCGCGGAAAAGCGCAGTCCGCAAACATCACCACCCGCACCGGCGCCGGCACATTTTGCATGCGCTCGGCGACAAAGGGATTCGCCGGCGTACCGCCGATGTAAGTGGCGTTGTAGCCGTACCCACCCGTGCCGTCTTCAAACGAAGCCGTCCCTTTCAGCACCTTCTTCAGGGACGGGCAAAGCTTCACCCGACCATCCTGGCCCAGATAGCGCGAGAGCGGCCCTTCGCTGGGGTCAAAAGCTTCACCTCCACTTCTCCGGACGCCGTGCCAGCGAATGCGATTGTTCGCCTCCTGCGCCAGCACGTATTGGCCGCCGTTCTCAGCCGCGTAGGTCAGGTTCGCGAGAGCCAGTTGCCGCAGGTTGCTCACGCATTGTGCCGCGTCTCCCCGTTCCCGTACCGCCTGCACTGCCGTCATGCACAGCGCCGCCAACACCGCGATCACGGCGAAGACGGTCAGCAATTCCACCAGGGTAAAAGCGCGTTCGCGCGACGACGACATGCTCACCGCCTACGGCGTGCCCCACAGCCAAGCAAGCCGAGCGCGAAAAGCACCGCGGTCTGCGGTTCCGGAATCTGGTGCAGCACCCCGACGGCATCGAGATCGAAGCCGCCCGTATTAAACGCCGTCTTCCACGGATCGTTGATCAGGTTCCCCGCGGAATCCCGCGTGCCGTAGAGGGGATTGATCGAGCCCACCACATCGATCAGCCGCACGGCGACGATGCTATCGATATCGAGCCCTGGCGTGCCTGCCAGGCCAGCGAGATCGAAGGGCGTCCCCCAACCGACCCGGTATTTGCCCGCAAATCCATCGATGTAGCTGGCCACAATCCCATTGTTCGTCGCGCTCTGTTGCGTGATCTGGGTCGTGGTCTGCGTCAGCGAGCTGGTCGGGAAACGGAAAAAGGTCGAGCCGTCCGAGCTGACCTCGACAAAGGCCAGCTCGAGAAAGGTGTCGTTGAAGGCATTCTCAAACACCGCGAAATCCGCACCCGGCCCATTGGTGATCGGGCTGGCAAACAGCAGCGTGATCGAGCCGCCATCGCCGAGACTCAGCACGGAGTCTTCCGTGATGTCGGGCAGCTGCGTGCTGGAATCGAAGGCGTTGACCGGTCCCACAACGGCGCTCAGTTTGCCGAAGTTCGCGAACGGGCTTTCCTCATCGGAAATATCGTACGGTCCCCGCACGACGCTTCCGACCTGGGTGGCCCAGCCGACAAAACGCGGATCGCTGGAGGAAATGGCTGTGGAGCCGGTCTTCCCGACGGAAGGCGCATACGGCCCCTCCTGGGCCACCGCAGTCGCGAGGAGGCCCAAAAGGGGAAGGATGCTGGCCAACGCTTTCTTCACCGGCGGCGGCGGAACATCCCGAGCAGCCCCGTCGCGGCCGCCAGCAGCAGCGGCGCGCCCGGCTCGGGAATCACGACCAGGTTATCGAGGGCAAAATAGGTGGGCGTATTGATGAAACCAAAGGCCACGTCCGTCGACTCCATCGAGAACACCAGCTGGTTAGTGTTTCCTCCCAAGGTGGAGAGGTCCACCAGCCGCCAATCCTGCACGACATAGTCCTGCGAGTTGTCGGCAAAAGTGTAGTCCGCGAGATAAAAATTGACCTGGCCGGTGCTGTTGCCGAAGACGTCGAAGCCGCTGATTGTCAGCTTCAGATAGTCCGGATCATTCCCCGACGGCCCGCCGAATTTCTTGGCAAACTGATCGCCATTCAGCATCGAAAGCGCCGCATAGGTCGTATTCGTGATCCGAAGCGAAAGCGGAATATCTCCGGCTGCGAAGTTAATCGTCGGGTTCGTCGGCGTGAACGGATCGACATAGCCCACGACGAAATTGGTGTCGGTCACAGTCCCCCCATTGGCCCCACTGCCGCCGCCGGCAAAGGAGCTGTATTGGTTGCCGAACCCGGCCAGAGTCGTATTGCCTTCCCGGGAAAGGGCAAAGCCACCCCAGCTGGCAAAGTCCGAATTGTACACGTTGTTGAACGACGTCCCGGAGCTGGAGAAACTATTCGTCGGGCGCCAGTCTTCCTTGTGGCTGACCGTGCTCAGATCGAGGTCTTCGAAATCGACCAGGGTCGCGGCGGGGAGGGTGGCAGGCAAAAGCAGCACCGAACCCAGCAGGGCGGTGCGGAAATTCAATCGTTTCATTGGTGGTTGGTCTCGTGGCTGACTGTGGTCCGAGAGACCAGACACCGCGCCGGAAACGCGTGCGGCCCGAAAGGGAGCCCGCATTTTTCGCCCGGCGGCGAGGAGCTGATCTCCCATTCTTCCTTTCAGCGAGGAAGTTTTGGCGTTCTGCCCGGCCCCACGGCACCTGCCGCGGATCTGAACCGGCGAACGAATGAGAGAGAGTCGGGGAAATATTCTGGCTCCTGGCTTCCGGCGTCGGCGCGGTGTTTCGACCGTCCGACACCTTCCTTCTTCCCGCCTTCACCGGTTGATTTTTGCTCTCAACCGATTGGCCTGACGCTCCGACCTTTGGGGACCGGGCGGGGAAGTCGTATCCAGTTACAGCAGCGCAACTGCCTCCGGCTTGCACGGAGTTCCTTCCATCGACTCACTTGAGGATGTACTCGCAAAGAACTGCCGCGCGGATACGGCCCCAGCCGCATCCGGGCAAGCGATTTCTCGCGAGGTGAGGGGGAGCCGGCCCTAGGTGCGGCAGCGCCGGACGAGGGCGACCATCACACCCTGCACCGTCAATTCCGACACCGGGTGAATATCCGGGTACCGGGGGTTTTCTGCCCGCAAAAAGGGGCGCCCCTGAGTGGAAACGTAGCGTTTCAGCGTGGTCTCGCCGTCGATCAAGGCCGCCACGATGTCGCCGTTCTTGGGCATCCGCTGCTCCAGAATCACGAGATCGCCGTCATTGATCTGCGCCCCGATCATCGAGTCGCCCCGCACCTTGAGGGCGAACATCTTCGAGTGCTTTTTCAGCCCGGCCGAGACCGCATCGACCGAGACGGTGCCTTCCAGCTCCGGGTTCTCGCCGGCGGAATTTGGCTCGGCGTGACCGGCCGGGATGGAGCCCTGGATCGGGATATCGATGATTTCGTTGCGCCCGAGGTGGGAGGCCACCGCCACGGCGCGAGCTTTGCCCGGCTGCCTGACGATCGCTTTTTTACGCTCCAAAGCCCGGAGATGATTCACGGCCGCCGTCTGACTGGCGAAACCGAAATGCTCCTGAATCTCCCGGGTGGTGGGTATCACCCCGAGACGGCGCTGGGTATCTTCGATATAGTCGAGTACTTCGCGTTGCCGCTGGGTCAAAGTCATGGGTATGGGCCTAGCCTAATTACCCTTTGGCAATCGTCGAGTTGCAAGTTTGCCCATGTTACTTGCTCCCGGGGCTTTTTGTTGGCGTACAGGCTTCAGCCTGCTTTGCGGTGCTTACATCCACCCATTGGCCTTCGCCAACCGCTGCGCGATCTCCCGGTCCTTCGGCTCGTTATCGATCCGCGCCCCGAAGACCAGCGCTTGGATGATGTTTTTGTAGTCGATCGTCTTGGCCTTGCCCGTGCGCCCGGCTTCCACTCCCGTCCGGGTGCTGCCTTCGGTCGAGATCGAACCATCCGGCCCGACCTTCGTTATCGCATTGGCCAGGGATTTCTCGCTCATCGTTTTCAGCGCGTTCCGCAGACCGGTATCGCCGCACACGCTGTAGTACCGCAGCGCAAAGGTCAGCCCGACGAATTGATAACTCACATCGAACCCGCCCTTTTCCGGGTTCGTCCCATCGGGCAGTTGCCGCTTCACTCCATCACGCGCAAATCCCGCCGCAGCGTCGATGAGCGCCTGATCTTTGGCCAGCACCCCGGCTTGTCCCAGTGCCGCTGCGCGCAGGTAAAACCGGTGCGTATAAGGATCGAGCGTCTTCTCGCGATTCTTCTGCCCCACCTCCGGCTTCTGCATCCACAGCGCCGCCGCGCGGATCTTCGGCGTCCAATCCTTCACCGTTTGCTCATAGGCCGGCACCTTCGATTGCTTCAGCAAAATCGCCGCCCGCGCCGCCGCCTCGACAAAAAGCGAAGTGCTGTGAATCGGGTCGCCCGTGCCGGGAAAATCGCCATCCGGCCCCTGGTGCGCAAAACCCCAGGCCAGCACCTTGATCCCTGTCTGCACGAGTTTGTCGTCCTTCATCACCACCCCCGCCTGGACGTAGTCGGCCCCATAACGCTGCTGCTCGATGAACCATTCCTTGCTCGTGCCTTCCTCCCACTGCGCATTGACACTCACCGCCCCACTGGCGTGCCCAGCACTGCCAAGGCGATCCGGGGTTTTATAAAGCACCTCGATCAAAAATGGATCGCTGGCGAGAGCCAGCGGATCGGTACCCATGGTATTCACCGCCGGTGGCGCGGAAAAAGAAACGCTCGCCAGAAGAGCCGGCAGAGCAAAACGGAGGGCGACCGTAAAGGGGGAGGGGCGTTGCATACCCGAATCCCAGCACAGTCTTAAAACGAGCAAAAGACTATTTGGGTAACATTTTTAATGACTTGGAAATATCGCCGATAAGGTATGTGAAGCATACTAAACGAGGCTGCCGCATTCCGTTGGTGTACAGCCTTCAGGCTGCTGGCGAGGGCCTTCCGCCGCAGGCCAAAGCCTGTACTCCAACCTCACGCAAAAGCCGCCTCCTCCACCAGCTCCGCCTCCTTTTGCCGCGTGATATCCGAGACCATGCCAATCGCACAGGAAGGCCGGCGCTCCGCTCCTTCGCCATGAAATTGCGTGTGGCCGGTTGCGTAGACCCAGCGAATCTCGCCGTCCGTCCGTACGATCCGATGCTCGATCGCAAAACGCCCGGGGCCATCCGGCCGCAGGGCTCGCAGGATCGCGGCCACCACGCTGCGTCGATCCTCCGGATGCACGTGCTTGAACAGCAGTTCGAAGTCGGCCGGCGCATTCTCCGGAAGACCGAAAAGGGCCTTCAATTCCGGTGACCACGTTTGTTCGCCGGTTTCGTGGTTGATATCGTAAGTCCCCGGGTAAGCCGCGAGGAGACGGGCTGCGGAGGCAGGCAGATGAATCATGGGCAAGGGCAGTTTGGCGTTATCCGAAATGACCCGCCCGATCGTTGGCGGTTACACCCGGGTCCGAAAATTTCGCCGCCGATTTTTTCCTCTCGGCAGCGTAACCACTCGGCGATCGCGCGTGTCACTCTTTGACGATCCAAGCTATATTCCATGAATGCGCGCCGCCGCTGCCACCCATGCCCCCTGTTGATCTCGCTGTGTGCGTCGAGCGGGTGCGGGAGGGCGATCAGCACGCCGCCAGCGAGCTCTTTCGCGAGTTGTACCCTTTCGTCCTCAAGCTCGTGCGCGCCCACCTGCCACGCCGTACCAGCGAAGAAGATCTCTGCCAGGCTGTTTTCGTGAAAATCTTCACCCATCTCCCGCAATACTCCGGCCAGGTGCCGCTGGAACATTGGGTCAGCCGGATCGCCGTGAATACCTGCCTCAATCAGCTCCGCGCCGAACGGGTCCGGCCCGAGTTGCGGATCAGCGATCTCAGCGAAGAACAGGCCGCCGTGCTCGAAAATCTCGCCGCCCAATCAGGCGAACTCGACGCCAGCCAGGCCTTTGCTTCGCACGAATTGCTCACCCTCCTGCTGGCCCGGCTTTCTCCCGACGACCGGCTCATCATTCACCTCCTGCATCTCGAGGAACGCTCCGTGCAGGAAATCGCGGAGCTCACCGGCTGGAATCGCACCGTGATCAAGGTGAAAGCCTTTCGCGCCAGGGCCAAACTTCGCCGACATCTGGCCGACCTCCAGGCCGAGGAAAAATCACTATGAATCCCGACGATCTCGACCGCCTCTTTCGCGCCGCGGCCGCGCAAGCGCCCGGCCCTGCCGCCGAGCCACCGCCCGGCTTGGAAACCCGCGTACTCGCCCACTGGCGGGCGGCGCAGCGGGAAGAAGAATCCGGCAGCCTGCTTTGGGCGACGCTGTTTCGGCGGGCGCTCTATCTGGCCGGAGGCGTAGCCCTCGCGAGTCTGTTGCTCAACTTCGACGCTCTCACCCGTTATCCCGAATCAGTCGGCGCGCAGGCCTCCGAAATCTCGGTTGCCGACTCCGCCTTTCGCCTGGCTATGACCCCATGAAACCGAGCCTGAAACCCACCTGGATGCTGGCGGTCATGTTTCTCCTCGGCGCCATCGCCGGCTTTGCCGCCGCCGCTGGCCTCACCCGATACTATGCTCCGCCTCCCGGTATGCCCACCGGCGCGCAGGTGATCGAGCGAGTGCGAAAGCACCTCAAAACCGACCTCCAGCTTACCCCCGCGCAGGAGCAGCAAATCGAACCCATCCTCGAAAAGCACCGTGTGGTGGTCGATCAAATCCGCGCCGAAACCCTCGCGAAAATCCTGCAAGCGATCAAAACCAAGAACGCCGCGGTCAGCGAATTCCTCACCCCCGAGCAGCGCACGATTCAGGAACAAAAAGAAGCCGAACGGCTCAAACGGTTCAGCACCCCCGATCCCACGCCAAAATAGAGCGATTCAGATGAAGATGTAGCCCTTTCTGAAGGCAGGGAGCCGGAGGAAAGATGGGCGGAGCACCCGACTCAGGTGCACTGTTCGGCGACTCGCCGAAGAGGAGACGAGAGGGATGTTAGCGTCGGCTCTATGAGCCGAGAGGGAAACCGCCCATCGCCGTTCCGTATTCGCGGCGACTCGCCGCGAATTCCGCAGGCGCGGGACGACTCGCGTGCTCCACCCAGCATTCTGCTGCCGCGGCTACACCGGCAACACCACCGTCCGCACCTTCCAGTACTCCAGCGTCAGCCCTGAGATATTTACCTGCCGCGCCGCCGCATCCTCTTCCGGCGCCGGCAGCGAGGTGTACGCCGATTTCGTCAGCAAAATTTCCCCGGCTTCCGCGATGTCTTCACCCAGCTTCGAGGCCAGATTCACTTCATCGCCGAAAAGATCTTCCTGCCCGACATACAGCGTCTCGCCAAACCCGATCCCGATCGACGCGTGAATGTGCCGCTTGTCCGGCAGCACGGAATTCGCCGTATCCAGCCGCTGCAACATTTCGCGCGCGGCCGACACCGCATCTTCGGCCCGGTCGAAGAGACAGAAAAGATTGTCGGCCTCCGCTTTCACCAGCGTGCCGCGATATTCCTTCACGCACGGCTCACACACGATCCGGGCCTGATAGATCATCAGCAAAAACGAAACGATCCCATGCTGGCGCGTGGTGCGGCTGAAGCCGCTCAGATCGAGCACCAGCACCGCTTTCGGCACACTGAAGATGCGCAGGATCTTCGCTTCGACTTCGGTCTTTCGCTCGGGATGCTGGATGATCTCGTGCAGCAGCGCTTCAAATTCCTGGCGGGGCGGCACGTTCGTAGGATCGAGGGGGGTGGAGTCCATGTGAATGCCGAGCATAGAAGGAATCTCGCGCCGGCAGCAATCTCGCGCCGCGCGGCTGCCCGCCTATTTGTTCACCACGATCACCCGCACGCCGAAATCGCCCGAGATCCGCACCGCGCGACTTTCCTCGCGGGATAGCTTTTGCTGCTGCGCGAGCGAATCGAGCACGCCATTCGGCACCTTTTCCAGCATCGCCGAACCACGCGGAGCAGGCGAGGGGAGCGCCCTCGCTCGCACCGGCGGCTTCGCGTCTTCGGCATAAACGGGAACCGCGAGCAGAATGGCGCAGAGCAAGGCTTTGAGCATGGCGCCGGAGCAGTACACCACTTCGACCCGCGCGGAAATCCCGTTTTCCGCTCCTGAAAAACCCTTGCGATCCTCTCTCGACACATGGCCCAAGTGTGTTGAGATAGTGCGCATATGTCCAAAACCCCCACCACCCGCAAACCGAACGCCGCCCTCCTCAAGCCCGTGCAGCCCGATGACGCCCTCGCCGCTGTGGTCGGCTCCGAGCCGCTGCCCCGTGGCGAGCTCACCAAGAAGCTTTGGGATTACATCAAGGCCAAAGGCCTGCAGGACGAGAAGAACAAGCGCCAGATCAATGCTGACGACGCGCTGAAGAAAGTTTTCAACGGTGCAGCCAGCGTTACCATGTTCGAGATGACCAAGCTGGTCTCCGGACACATCAAGTCGTAGTCCGACTCGCGGACGCTCTGTCCGGCGGACGGGCCTCCGCCCTTTCATCATCAAGGAATTCAAGGTCATGCAGCATCCCCATCGCGAACTCGCGCTTCGTTGGTTCGAGGAAATCTGGAATCAGCGTCGCCTCGAAACGGCCGACGAGTTGCTGCATCCTGAAATCCGTGGCCACATGGAAGGGCAGGAGGTCAATAGCCCGCAGGAATTCCGCGTCGTCGCCAGCGAGATCCTGACCGCGTTGCCGGATCTGCGCATCGTCGTGGAAGACGTCATCGCCGATGATCGTGCCGCGGTGGTGCGCTGGCATTTCGATGCCACCCACACCGGCCACGGCCTCGGCTGCTCCCCCACTCAACGCTGCGTCACCTGCACCGGCATGACGTGGTTCGAGTTCCGCGACGGCAAAATCATCGAAGGCTGGGACCGCTGGAACCAGACCGCTCTGATGCAGCAACTGCAAGCGCCGGTCGCCGCTCAACAAGCGCGGCAAACATCCTTCCAAGGGATTTAATCGCGGCTGCGGAAGCAGGCGACCGCCACCGCCAAGCCCAGGAAAATCCCAAAAATTCGCCCGCCCAGCGCACCCATGCTGTAGGCGGAGTGAAGATCAGATCGCCCGCTGGTGAACATCCTCACCAACGCGCCGAGATGGGCCAGGACAAAGATCAGGGCCAAAAGCCCGATGATGATTTTCAGGAATCTCATCGCGATGGAGAAGGGGAGTCGAGCGGCAAGCTAGGAACCAACGAGCGATCTACCGCAACGGCCGATGGAACTTCTCCAGCTCCGTCGTGAGCACTTTGTCCAATTCGTCCAGGCTCGCCTTTCCCTCGAAGCTGGTTCTTCTTAGTGTCGGAAAACCTGTTCAAAGGCCATCTGCAGCCTCTGGCGGAGTGTCGGCGGTGCAATGGAACAAGCGATAAACATGGGCTCCAATAGATCGTCCTGGTCCTGCAGCAGCAGAGTCCGAAGCTCGCTTTTGGCCGTCACGTATTCAGCCCTTGAGCCTTCGCAGAAACAAACGCCCGATTCGTACAAAAACAAACGGGCGTCGATTCGTCCATTGACCGCCGTTGCGCCTTTTCCCAGCCGGGAAAAAAAGCTGGGCGGGACTTTGGTTTTCCGGAAAATCAACGGCCCGCGAGGCTGATTCGAGCAAGCGTACAGCCGAATTCCGTCGGCGCCAGCCACAGAAGAATAGTTCACCAACGCACTGATATATTTCAGTGCTTCTTTTAGCGGAACATTGGACAGGCTGACCGAGATTCTCGCATCCAGACTCGGCTCGGAAGGTAAACCCGAACTGGGCGCCGCCTCCAGGCCGGGAATCAAAGGAGCGCCGTAAGGAGAAGCGCCCGGAGGCAGTACTGTCTCTACCACCCGGAGCGTCCCGTCCGCTTGTGTGTCGCCTTCGAGTTTAAGCCACCTCAGGATCGGCCGCGGATCATCGCCCGGAGCCACGATTTGCCAACGGACCACGCTTTCGGGTGCACCCGCTTTTCGCCCTTCTTTTGCCCAGATAGCCAAAGCCTCCGCGAAGGGCATCCCGCAGCTGAAATCGCGGGATAATCGTCCGCTCCATGATCGCTGTGTTGCCTCCCACCCGGTAGGCAAGCCAGGCCTCTTTCAACGCGGGACCATACCGGATTTCAGAACCAATCAGCACCACCGCGAGGACCACCCCAAGAACGACGACCTTCTTTCTTCGCCAAAAAGCTCGGTCTGGGTTGAGTCCACTCATGCGTCGGGAATGCTAATAAACTTTACCCGCCAAGCAAGAAAGCTGACCGGTGTGTTACCGGAATCAGGACCGTGGCTTGCGGCGGACTTCCCGCCCGCCCCCGCTCGTTTTCCAAAATGTCATCGGCTCCTGAAAGCAGGTGCCGGGCAAATCCTGCGCGGCATTGAGCAGGTATTGCTGCGCATCTTCCACGCCTTGGTTGTAGGCCACGGGTGCCAGTTCGGCGAAAATGTAGTCGAGGAGAAAGCCGGCTTTCATGTCGCTCAGTTCCTCGTCGAAGTTCTCGGTGAAATACCGCCTCAGCGACGGGATCATTTCCGCTTTCTTTTCCTTGGTCAGTTCGAGCTTGGGCATAGGAAAGATGGGGCAGGGGACTTCAGGGAGTGTTTCAGAAACAGGTGCGCCAGATGGCAAAACGCCGGCGGCACATCGCGTTGCGATGCCGGACGAGCAACGAGGCAACAGCACAGAGCACCGATTCGCCAAATGCACGCGGAATCCAGTGCCGATCCGAGTAATCCAATCACTCCCGCAAAGAGCAGGGCGACCCGAGGCGTCCCCAGCCATTTATCCGGTTGCAACCCGGAACAATTTAAACGAAGAATTCGCGTAATGAGAATGCTTCTCAGTCGCAAACCTCTCCTCCGGAATCACTGATTCCATGATCGCGGCTGCTCCGTCTTCCTTTGAACTCCAAGGCGAATTCGCCGGCTTTTTTCGGGATATCTTCGGCAAACGCCGCATGGTCCTGCGCATCAATGGCGAAGAGGTTTTCCTCAAGATCCCCAAGGCTTTGCGCCGCGAATTGGAGGATCAGATCCGCCCCGGCCAGCCCGTCGCCGTCGCCGGCACCGAGACCCTCGATCTCGAGCGTGGCCGCGATACCCGCACCGTGCTCCAAGTCACCGTAGCCGGGGAAAAAGGCTGCATCACTTGCCCCATCCAAGTCTGTGCCAAAAAGCACTGCTGGCGCGCGGGCGGCAAGGAACTTTACCGCGAGCTCGAACGCAAAATCACCGAGGCCGGCCTCCAGGACACCGTGAAGCTGAAAGCCGTCGATTGCCTCGATGACTGCAAGCACGGCCCCAATGTGGAAATCGCCGGCACCGAATTCCGCCGCTGCACTCCCCGCGATGCCGATCGCATCCTCGCTCAGCTCACCGGTTACCCGATGTAAAAAAAGCCGAGCCTGAACGAAATCCTCTACTTGGACCCGCCCGCCCGGGTGCTACAACATGGAGGAAATCGAACACATGAGCACCGCGACCAAATCCACCACTGCCGCCGCCAAGAAAGACACCCGCGTGATCGACGGGCTGAATCTCGTCCTCGCCGATTCCTATGCGCTGATGGCCCTCACGCATCTCGCCCACTGGAATGTGGAAGGCGCCGACTTTTTCCCCCTGCACAAAGCTTTCCAGGAGCAGTACGAAGACCTCTTCGAAGCCGTGGATGAAATCGCCGAGCGCGTCCGCGCCCTCGATGCCTATGCCATCGGTGGCCTCACCACGCTGGCCAAGGTGGCGCAGATGGAAGAGTTCAAGTCGCCCATGACGCAGAAGGACTACGTCGCCGCACTCATCGTCGCGCACGAAAAAGTGACCGACGACGCCGTGCGCACCCGCGACATCGCCGGCGAAACCAGCGACCTCCAGAGCCAGGACCTCATGATCAAGCGCCTCCAGGCGCACGAAAAGACGCTCTGGATGCTCAAGAGCTACCTGAAGAACTAACCGACTTTCGTGGACTCACCGAGCACCTCTTGCAGCACTGCCAGCCCCGCCGAATGCGCACCCGCGCATTGCCGCCGCAGCTGTGCTCTGGAAGTCATCGATGAATTGCTCGCCTCGCCGGGAGCCGTCTCCGGCGAGGAATCCGACCTCCTGCTCGATCTGCGCTGGCGTCTGCGACGGCGCGACGACGCGGAGGCCGCGCTCCGCCTTTTCTGTGACTTGCGCCTGCGCATGGAGCAGCGCCACTACCTGGCCTTCTTCCGCATCCGCCGCTGGCTGGAAAATCACCTCCTCGCCAGCATCCGCACCTGCCCGCTGGCCGAGGCCCAGTTCGTCGGCGTGAAGCTGAACCACTACTGCGTGGAAGCCGTCCGCCGCGTCAGTCTCTGCACCGCCCTGGAACGCGGCGCCGTCCTCCTCGCCCCCCGCCTCCGCTTCACCTTCCGCCCGGTCGAAGCCGCCCCGATCCCGTCCGCCTTCGCCAGCGTCACCTCCGCCGCCGAAGCCGCGGCTTAGCCTCGACGGCATCGCGTTGCGATGCCTGGCCAAACTGTTCGGCGACTTCCGCTCGCAGCGCCGTGTAGCGTCGGCTCTATGAGCCGAGAGGGAAACCGCCCATCCCCGTTCACGTTCACACCGCATTCGCGGCGATTCGCCGCGAACAGCACGCGATTGGCTCCACCCAAACACTCCTAAGCCTCCCCAAAAATCAGCAAGCGTAGGGCAAGAAAAAGGCACCCCGCCAAAAACGCGACCGCACAAAGCTTCCACGTCGGCCAATCCGCCAAAACGGTAAAGGGAGAAGGAAAAGCCGCCACCGCCGGTGAATCCGTGGCCTCAGGCGTCGGTGGCGGCACGGGTTCACCCCCTCGATAGATCTCGCCTTCATCCCCTTGCACCTGAGCCCCAAGGAAGGTGGCGATCGCCTCCATCTTCACGATCAGCGCTCGATCCGGGTTCTTCGTATAAATATCCCCCTGATGCCAATCGAGCCACGGTTCCGAGACTTCCGGCGGACCGTCCCACCGGACGAAGAGCGGCCCATTTTCCGGGTCGAACCGCAACTCAGGATCACTCTCCACACAGAGCCTCCACACCTTGGGCGCGATGATCGGCCCCTCCTCGTCGAACCACTGTTTCTTCAGGGTGATGTGTAGATCGTAGCCCATTCGTCTAAGAGTCCTGTACCAACCGTTTCCCCAAGCTCACCACTTCATCCACGGAAAACCCAATCCGCCGGTAAAACTCGATCACCGCCCGGTTCGTCGCGCGCACCTGCAGATTGATCTTCGGACACCCCCGCGCCCGCAATAGTTCCTCCGCCCGCGCCATGATCTCCCGGCCATAGCCAGTCTTCTGCCAATGCGGCGCCACCGCGAGATAGTTGATCCACCCGCGGTGCCCTTCGTAGCCCGCCATCACCGTCGCCACGATTTCCTCGCCGACTTTTCCCACCAAAAACAGCTCCGGATCCACCGTGAGTTTGCGCCGAATATCCGCCCGCGGATTGTTCTGCGGCACGACCAGGCCACAGCGCTGCCAGAGATCGATCACCGCGGATTCGTCGGAGGTTTGATAGGATTCGATTCTCACTTCGCGGGGCTCAGTTCAGAGGCGGGCGTTTCGCTGCCTCGGCGATATCGCGCTGCAATAGATATCGCAGCGCTTGCTCCACGTCTTGTTTCCCTTTCCAAAAGTGCTGCCGGCCATCCTTGATCAACCGTAGCACCTTCGGCGAGTACACCTGTTTCATCCGCCAGTGGGTCACGTGCCGCGAAGGGATCACCATCCGGACATAACGATGCGAGCCGCGGTGCCGACCGATCACCACGATCTTCTCGTAGCCATCGCCCCACTGAGCGGGAAAACAATACACCTTCGTCTTCGGCGGGAAATGTTTGGTCCCGCTTTCAACCGACGGCGGCGCCTCGCCGGCGAAGCGCCGCTCCACGATATTCCCGATCAGGCACCATGGAGCGTCCGAGTCATCAGCTCGTCCCGAAAACCAACGGAGCCAGGCGAGAATCGACACGGTTTACCCCACTTCGATTTTCTTCAGCGACACCACGGTCGAGAGGAATTTGCCCTTCGCTACGATCACCAGTCCATCGATCGCGGTGTCTCCATCACCGAGAAGAAATTGGTTATTGGCCGGATTCGGCCCAGTCGCGGAATCGGTGAAAGTGAACATCGTGTCGGTGTTCACATCTGCACCGATCTTCGTCACGTCCTTGAGGCCGCTGATCTTGCTGACTGCATTGAGTTCGGTCAGCCCATTCGTCCCCCAGGCCCCCGGCGCGCCCGCCAGAATCGCCGCGATCCGGGTCGCGGAAATACCGCTGATGCCGCCATTCGCCGCGAACCCGCCCCCGGTCACCTGTCCACCCAGACCGGAGACCAGGCCGCCCATGCCCGTGTTGCTGGTCGAGTTAATCCCAAAGTTGCTCGAAAAATCGCCGATATCCCCGGGCACTTTCACGTTGCTGATACTTCCGCCCTTGCTCGCGATCGCGCCGCTCCCGCCATCGCCCGCCTTGATGATGCGCACGAAATCACTCACCGCCGTGAGTTTGATCCCCGAGATATTTCCCCCCGCACCACCTTTGCCATCGACGGCGCTGCCACCATACCCGGCAGTTGCGATCAGCGTGCCCACCGATCCCGTCACTCCAGTGATCGCTCCTCCGGCGCCGCCGGCAGATTTCTTCCCGGTCCCACCATTGGCCTGCGTCGAGTTCGCATTGCCCCCCAGCACAAAAACGACGCTATCCGGCAGAGCGAGTTGAAGATTGGTCACCGCGCCCGAAGCCCCACCTCTGCCGCCCTCGTCCTGCGAGCTTCCACCCGCCCCCGCGCGCACAGTTGCGTCGCCCGTGAGCGCTGTCGCTGCACTCAGTTTGCTCGCGGTCACACTGCCACCCGCACCACCCAGGCCGTCATGGGTTCCGAGCCCTCCCGCTCCACCGGTGATTTCGAGCTTATTGCCCGTCACTCCGGCCGCCGCTGCGATGCTCGAAGCGGAAACGGCTCCACCTTTACCACCGTTCTTCCCCAGACCCGTGCCACCCTGGCCTCCCTGGATTTTCATCAAATTAAAAGTGCCGCTGGTGGCCGTGATCTTCGCCCCGCTGATGCTGCCAGCCGCGCCTCCATCACCGCTCGTGCCCTCTCCGCCATTGCTGCCGATGATACTAATCTCCGAATTCGAGCCCGCATGCGTGATCGTTACATTGCTAATCTTCCCGCTCGCCCCACCCTTGGCGCCGACCCCACCGGTCGATGTATAAACCTGGATGCCGTCAGCGGTCGTCCCCGTCGCGGTGATGCTGCTATTGCTCACGCTGCCGCTGGCTCCGCCCTGTTTTCCGCCAATGCCGGCCTCTCCACTCCCGAGAAAAAGGGCACCGTCGCGGGTCTGGTTGGTCGTCGTTCCCGCCGTGATGTGGATGCGGCTTACCGCCCCACTGGCTCCACCGATTCCCATCGGGGAATCTCCACCACTGCCGCTCACGACTCCTTCTCCGGCCCGGGTATTTCCCATGGTGAAAACGACATCGTCCACCGCGCCACTGGCCCCGCCATTGCCGGTGCCCACGCCATCGCCACCATTACCCGACGTCGCATAAGGCGCGTACTGCCCGCCGAGGGCGCTGTACGTCGCATGCTGGACTTTGCCCCCCGTGCCCCC
>Ga0209050_1002318_pt1 | contig 16744 bp, 12 predicted proteins | sample Araplavi_mTSA_r2_FD_184276 | JGI IMG/M metagenome (GOLD analysis project Ga0209050, IMG submission 184276) | Arabidopsis root microbial communities from North Carolina, USA - plate scrape MF_Cvi_mTSA_r2 (SPAdes) (version 2) | ecosystem: Host-associated > Plants > Roots > Endosphere | place: USA... | reverse complement strand
AACTTCGCCGACAGCACCGTCGTGATCGCCGCCGTCAGCGTCGTCTTCCCATGGTCCACGTGACCAATCGTGCCAACGTTCACGTGCGGCTTGGTCCGCTCGAATTTGCCTTTTGCCATTTCAGATTCTCCGTATCAAAGAGCACTTCCAGTGCTGGGTTTAAGGTCTCCGCCGCCCACTGGTTTCGCGCGCCACTGGCATCGCGCGAAGCGGACGACGAAGACCGGCTTCGTCTAACTGAATTACTTGCCGCGTGCGGTGATGATCGCGTCGGCCACGTTCTTCGGAGCTTCGCTGTAGTGCTTGAACTCCATCGTGTACGTGGCACGGCCTTGCGACATCGAGCGCAGCGTGGTCGAGTAGCCGAACATTTCCGACAGCGGAACCTCGGCCTTGATGACCTTGCCGCCGCCGGGCATGTCGTCCATGCCCTGCACCATGCCACGGCGGGATGACAGGTCACCCATCACGTTGCCGGCGTAGTCTTCCGGGGTCTCGACCTCGACCGCCATCATCGGCTCGAGGATCACCGGGCTGGCCTTGCGGCAGCCGTCCTTGAAGCCCAGCGACGCGGCCATCTTGAACGCGTTTTCGTTCGAGTCGACTTCGTGGTACGAACCGAAGGTCAGCGTGACCTTCACGTCGACCACCGGGAAGCCGGCCAGCACGCCGTTCGGCAGCGAGTCTTCGACGCCCTTCTTCACCGCGGGGATGAACTCGCGCGGCACGACGCCGCCCTTGATCGCGTCGACGAACTCGAAGCCCTTGCCCGGCTCCTGCGGCTCGACGGTCAGCACGACGTGGCCGTACTGGCCCTTGCCGCCCGACTGGCGCACGAACTTGCCTTCGACATCCGTCGCGGTCTTGCGGATGGTTTCACGGTAGGCCACCTGCGGCTTGCCGACGTTGGCTTCGACGCCGAACTCGCGCTTCATGCGGTCGACGATGATTTCCAGGTGCAGCTCGCCCATGCCGGAAATGATGGTCTGGCCCGATTCTTCGTCGGTGCGCAGGCGGAACGACGGGTCTTCCGCGGCCAGGCGACCCAGCGCGATGCCCATCTTTTCCTGGTCGGCCTTGGTCTTCGGCTCGACGGCCTGCGAGATCACCGGCTCCGGGAAGATCATCTTCTCGAGGGTGATGACGTTGTCCGGATCGCACAGCGTCTCGCCGGTGGTCACGTCCTTCAGGCCCACGCAGGCAGCGATGTCGCCGGCCAGGATTTCCTTGATTTCTTCACGCTGGTTCGCGTGCATCTGCAGGATCCGGCCGATGCGCTCCTTCTTGCCGCGGATCGGGTTGAAAACCGAGTCGCCGGACTTCAGCACGCCCGAGTAGACGCGCACGAAGGTCAGCTGGCCGACGTACGGGTCGGTCATCAGCTTGAAGGCCAGCGCCGCGAACTTCTCGCTGTCGTCGGCCTTGCGGGTGACGACCTGCTCCTGCTCGTCGGTGCCCGGCACCGGCGGGATGTCGATCGGCGACGGCATGAAGTCGATCACGGCGTCGAGCATGCGCTGCACGCCCTTGTTCTTGAACGCGGTGCCGCACAGCATCGGCTGGATCTCGGTCGCGATCGTGCGGGTGCGGATGCCCAGCTTGATCTCGGCTTCGCTCAGGTCGCCCGACTCGAGGTACTTGTTCATCAGGTCTTCGCTGGATTCAGCGGCGGCCTCGATCATGTTCTCGCGCCACTTCTTGGCGTCGGCCAGCAGATCGGCGGGGATGTCCTGGTAGTCGAACTTCATGCCCTGCGACGCTTCGTCCCAGATGATCGCCTTCATCTTGATCAGGTCGACCACGCCGCTGAAGCCGTCTTCGGCACCGATCGGGATCACGATGGGCACCGGGTTCGCCTTCAGGCGCACCTTCATCTGGTCGTAGACCTTGTAGAAGTTCGCGCCGGTGCGGTCCATCTTGTTGACGAACGCGAGGCGGGGCACCTTGTACTTGTTGGCCTGGCGCCAGACGGTTTCCGACTGGGGCTGCACGCCGCCGACGGCGCAATACACCATGCAGGCGCCGTCGAGCACGCGCATCGAGCGCTCGACTTCGATCGTGAAGTCGACGTGCCCGGGGGTGTCGATGATGTTGATGCGGTGCTCGGGGTGGTTGAGCTCCATGCCCTTCCAGAAGCAGGTCGTCGCGGCCGACGTGATCGTGATGCCGCGCTCCTGCTCCTGCTCCATCCAGTCCATCGTGGCGGCGCCATCGTGCACTTCACCGATCTTGTGGTTCACACCCGTGTAGAACAGGATGCGCTCGGTGGTCGTGGTCTTGCCGGCGTCGATGTGGGCCGAGATGCCGATGTTGCGGTAGCGCTCGATGGGGGTCTTGCGGGCCATGATGGCACTCCAAATGCAGGGGCCGCTCGTGGGTTCGTGGAAACCCGAAGAGCGGCCGGGGGGATTGGGATCCGGGGACTTCGTTCTTAGAAGCGGAAGTGCGAGAACGCCTTGTTGGCGTCTGCCATGCGGTGCACTTCATCGCGCTTCTTCATCGCGCCGCCGCGGCCTTCGACGGCCTCCAGCAGTTCGTTCGCGAGGCGCTGGGCCATCGACTTCTCGCCGCGCTTGCGGGCCGATTCCTTCAGCCAGCGCATGGCCAGGGCCACGCGGCGGACGGGGCGAACTTCCACGGGAACTTGGTAGTTCGCACCGCCGACGCGGCGTGACTTCACTTCGACCATCGGCTTGATGTTGTTCAGCGCGACCGTGAAGATCTCCAGCGGGTCCTTGCCCGACTTCTTTTCGACCTGCTCCAGCGCACCGTAGATGATGCGTTCGGCGACAGCCTTCTTGCCGGACTCCATGATCACGTTCATGAACTTGGAGAGGTCGACCGAACCGAATTTCGGATCGGGGAGGATCTCACGCTTGGGTACTTCGCGACGACGAGGCATTGCTCTTCCTTTTATCTTCAGTTGGCACGGGCATCGCTGCCTGCACCGCGGTCACCACGAAGGCGCTTCCGGCGCCCGGGCTTCCACTTACTCGGCCCGGCGGGATCCATACCCGCCGCAACCGCAACACGCCATGCCGGAGCCTGAACTCCTGCGATGACGACTCCACGAAACCAGCTTATTTGCCGGCCTTCGGACGCTTCGCGCCGTACTTGGAACGCGCCTGCTTGCGGTCTTTCACGCCTTGCAGGTCGAGCGAGCCGCGCACGATGTGGTAGCGAACACCCGGCAGGTCCTTCACGCGGCCGCCGCGCACGAGCACGACGCTGTGCTCTTGCAGGTTGTGGCCTTCGCCGCCGATGTAGGAAATGATTTCGAACCCGTTGGTCAGGCGAATCTTGGCCACTTTACGCAGCGCCGAGTTCGGCTTCTTCGGGGTGGTGGTGTACACGCGGGTGCACACACCGCGGCGCTGGGGTCCACCCTGCAGCGCCGGGGATTTGGACTTCGTCTTCTCGACCTCGCGGCCGAGACGAACGAGTTGATTGATGGTTGGCATGTTGGTAACTTGTTCCCGTTTGAAGTCACTGCCCTGAAATCACTGCTGACACCAGAGCACTTTCGGAAGAAGCGTCGCGCCCTCCCCGGGCGTGTGGCCGACGATTGAACCGCGAGGCTGCGGAATCGTTTGACCGCCCGATCGACCATGGCTTCATGAAGCGCAAGACCGACAAAAGAGCGAAGCAGAATCTGCTGAAAAGCCCGCGATTATATTCGTAGCGACGTACCGCCGCAAGCAAGGGCTTGTCGGCTTCCCACCCGAGCCCGATGACCTCATCCACCTTCCGCTTCGATCCGCCCCGCGCCGTGCTGGACACCAACGTCGTCCTCGACTGGCTGGTGTTCGCCAATCCGGCCGTCGATCCGATCGCCCGGGCGGTCGAGAGCGGTCGCCTGCACTGGGTCGCCACCGCCGAGATGCGGGCCGAACTGGCCGAGGTGCTGCGCCGCGGGCTGCCCAGGAACCCGTCGATGAACATCGATCGGATCTGGTCGGCATGGAGTGCATGCGCTCACATTGAAGACAGTCCGCCGCCCGCCTCGCTGGCCGCGCCGTTGCGCTGCACCGATCCCGATGACCAGAAATTCATCGACTTCGCGCTGCACCGCGCCGACTGGCTGCTCACCCGCGACCGCGCGGTGCTGCGGCTCGCCCGCCGGGCGCTGCCACGCGGCCTGGCCATCCTGAGGCCCGAAGCCTGGACCCCGCCGTCAGAATGAAAAAGGGCGGCCGAAGCCGCCCTCGTGCTCAAAGAGCAATCACTCACTCGGCGGTGTCGCCACCGGCTTCCGCCGGCGCTTCCTGCACGGAAGCGAATTCCTCCGCCTCCTGCATCGCGATCGCGCGGCGTTCCGCGTCGTCCATCTCTTCCTTGACGCGGCGTGCGTCGTGGAAGGCCATGCCGGTACCGGCCGGGATCAGGCGACCGACGATCACGTTTTCCTTCAGGCCGCGCAGCTCGTCGCGCTTGCCCATGATGGCAGCCTCGGTGAGCACGCGGGTGGTTTCCTGGAAGGACGCGGCCGAGATGAAGCTGTCGGTCGACAGCGACGCCTTCGTGATGCCCAGCAGCACGTCGGCGTGCGTCGCCGTCATCTTGCCTTCGGCGATCATCCGGTCGTTGGTGTCCAGCAGCTCCGAACGCTCGACCTGCTCGCCGAGGATGTACGCCGTGTCGCCCGGGTTGACGATCTGCACGCGGCGCAGCATCTGGCGAACGATCACCTCGATGTGCTTGTCGTTGATCTTCACGCCCTGCAGGCGGTAGACGTCCTGCACCTCGTCGACGATGTAGCGCGCCAGTTCCTCGATGCCCAGCAGGCGCAGGATGTCCTGCGGATCGGCAGGACCGTCGACGATCGACTCGCCCTTGTTGACCACCTGGCCTTCGTGGACCACGATGTTCTTTTCCTTCGGGACGAGCTCTTCGTAGACCTTGCCTTCCGGATCGGTGATCTGCAGGCGGACCTTGCCCTTGGTCTCCTTGCCGAACGAGACCGTGCCGGTCATCTCGGCCAGCGTGCCCTTGTCCTTCGGACTGCGCGCCTCGAAGAGCTCGGCCACGCGCGGCAGACCGCCGGTGATGTCGCGCGTCTTCTGGCCTTCGACCGGAATACGCGCCAGCACCTCGCCCGGGGCCAGGTCCTGGCCGTCGCGGATCTGGATCAGCGAGCCGACCTGGAAGCCGATCGTCACCGAGTGGTCGGTGCCGGGGATCTTCACTTCGTTGCCGTTGGCGTCCAGCAGCTTGACCTGCGGGCGCACGACCTTGGCCGCGCCGCGGCGCTTCGGGTCGATCACCACCAGCGTCGACAGGCCGGTCACTTCGTCGAGCTGCTTGGCGACCGTGACACCTTCCTCGACGTTCTCGAACTTCGCCTTGCCGGCGAATTCCGTGATGATCGGGCGGGTCAGCGGATCCCAGTTCGCCAGCACCGTGCCGGCCTTGATCTGCTGGTCGGGCTTGATGTTCAGGATCGCGCCGTACGGCACCTTGTGGCGCTCGCGCTCGCGGCCGTGCTGGTCGGCGATGATGATTTCACCCGAGCGCGAGATCACGACCAGGTCACCCTTGCCGTTGGTCACGTAGCGCATCGTCGCGTTGAAGCCGATGTGGCCATCGGACTTCGCATCGACGCTCGACGCCACCGCCGCACGCGAGGCCGCGCCGCCGATGTGGAACGTGCGCATCGTCAGCTGCGTGCCCGGTTCGCCGATCGACTGCGCCGCGATCACGCCGACCGCTTCGCCGCGGTTCACCAGGCCGCCACGGCCCAGGTCGCGGCCATAGCACTTGCCGCACAGGCCGAAGCGCGTGCCGCAGGTCAGCGCGGTGCGCACCTTCACTTCGTCGACGCCGGCGGCTTCGAGGCCGTCGAGCGCGTCTTCGTCGAGCATGGTGCCGCCGCTCAGCAGCAGCTCGCCGGTTTCCGGGTGCTGCACTTCGATCGCGGTGACGCGGCCGAGGATGCGGTCGCGCAGCGATTCGATCACTTCGCCGCCTTCGACCAGCGCGCGCATGTTCATGCCGTTCTGCGTGCCGCAGTCGTCTTCGGTGACCACCAGGTCCTGCGTCACGTCGACCAGGCGACGCGTCAGGTAGCCGGAGTTCGCCGTCTTCAGCGCCGTGTCCGCCAGGCCCTTGCGGGCGCCGTGGGTGGAGATGAAGTACTGCAGCACGTTCAGGCCTTCACGGAAGTTCGCCGTGATGGGCGTCTCGATGATCGAGCCGTCCGGCTTGGCCATCAGGCCGCGCATGCCGGCCAGCTGGCGGATCTGCGCCGCGGAGCCGCGCGCGCCCGAGTCGGCCATCATGTAGATGGAGTTGAACGACTCCTGGTCGACTTCCTTGCCGTTGCGGTCCAGCACGCGCTGCTTGGCCAGCTGGCTCATCATGACCTTGCCGACTTCGTCGCCGGTCTTGCCCCAGATGTCCACGACCTTGTTGTAGCGCTCGCCGGCGGTGACCAGGCCCGAGACGTACTGCTGCTCGATCTCCTTCACTTCCTTCTCGGCGCGGTCGATCAGGCCCGGCTTTTCCTTCGGCACGAGCATGTCGTCGATCGCGATCGAGATGCCGGCGCGCGTGGCCAGGCGGAAGCCCGCCTGCAGCAGCTTGTCGGCGAACACGACCGTTTCCTTCAGACCGCACTTGCGGAACGAGGTGTTGATCAGGCGCGAGATTTCCTTCTTCTTCAGCGCCTTGTTGATGTTCGAGAACGGCAAGCCCTTCGGCAGGATCTCGGACAGCAGCGCACGGCCGACGGTGGTGTCGACGAGCTTGGTCTCCGGCACGAATTCGCCGGTCGCCTTGTTCTTCGTCCACTCGGTCAGGCGCACGCTGATGCGCGCGGTGATCTCGACCTGCGCGTTGTCCAGCGCGCGCTGCACTTCGACGACATCGGAGAAGATGATGCCTTCGCCCTTGCCGTTGATGCGCTCGCGGGTGGCGTAGTACAGGCCCAGCACCACGTCCTGCGACGGCACGATCGACGGTTCGCCGTTGGCCGGGAACAGCACGTTGTTGGAGGCCAGCATCAGCGTGCGGGCTTCCATCTGCGCTTCGATCGACAGCGGCACGTGGACGGCCATCTGGTCGCCGTCGAAGTCGGCGTTGAACGCGGCGCACACCAGCGGGTGCAGCTGGATCGCCTTGCCTTCGATCAGCACCGGCTCGAACGCCTGGATGCCCAGGCGGTGCAGCGTCGGCGCGCGGTTCAGCATCACCGGGTGTTCCTTGATGACTTCTTCAAGGATGTCCCACACCACCGGCGTGCCCGATTCCACTTCCTTCTTCGCCGCCTTGATGGTGGTGGCGATGCCCATGGCTTCGAGGCGCGAGAAGATGAACGGCTTGAACAGCTCGAGCGCCATCAGCTTCGGCAGGCCGCACTGGTGCAGCTTCAGCGTCGGGCCGACCACGATGACCGAACGGCCCGAGTAGTCGACGCGCTTGCCCAGCAGGTTCTGGCGGAAGCGGCCGCTCTTGCCCTTGATCATGTCGGCCAGCGACTTCAGCGCGCGCTTGTTGGCACCGGTCATCGCCTTGCCGCGACGGCCGTTGTCCAGCAGCGAATCGACCGCCTCCTGCAGCATGCGCTTCTCGTTGCGCACGATGATCTCCGGCGCCTTCAGTTCGAGCAGGCGGGCCAGGCGGTTGTTGCGGTTGATGACGCGGCGGTAGAGGTCGTTCAGGTCCGACGTGGCGAAGCGCCCGCCGTCCAGCGGCACCAGCGGACGCAGGTCCGGCGGCAGTACCGGCAGCACGTTCATCACCATCCACTGCGGCTTGATGCCCGACTTCTTGAAGGCTTCCATCACCTTCAGGCGCTTGGAGTTCTTCTTGACCTTCAGCTCGGAGCCGGTCATGTCGCCGCGCAGGCGCTCGATCTCGACGTCGAGGTCCATCTCGGCGAGCAGCTTCTGCACGCCTTCGGCGCCCATCAGCGCGATGAACTCGTCGCCGAATTCGGTGCGCTTCGCGTCATAGTCGTCTTCCGACATGATGCTGAACTTCTTCAGCGGGGTCATGCCGGGGTCGACCACCACGTACGCTTCGAAGTACAGCACGCGCTCGATGTCGCGCAGCGTCATGTCGAGCACCAGGCCCAGGCGCGACGGCAGCGACTTCAGGAACCAGATGTGCGCGCACGGCGCCGCCAGGTCGATGTGACCCATGCGGTCGCGGCGGACCTTGGTCTGCGTCACTTCGACGCCGCACTTCTCGCAGATCACGCCACGGTGCTTCAGGCGCTTGTACTTGCCGCACAGGCACTCGTAGTCCTTGATCGGGCCGAAGATCTTCGCGCAGAAGAGCCCGTCGCGCTCCGGCTTGAAGGTGCGGTAGTTGATGGTCTCCGGCTTCTTCACTTCGCCGAAGGACCAGGACCGAATTTTCTCGGGGGAGGCCAGTCCGATCTTGATGGCATCGAAATGCTCATCAGGGGTGAACTGGCGGAACAGATCAAGCAAACCCTTCATGTTCTGTTTCCTTTTCCTTTAGTTGCGCTCGAGCTCGATGTCGATACCGAGCGAACGAATTTCCTTCACCAGCACGTTGAACGATTCCGGCATGCCGGCTTCGATCGCGTGCTCGCCCTTGACGATGGACTCGTACACCTTGGTGCGACCGTTCACGTCGTCCGACTTGACGGTCAGCATCTCCTGCAGCACGTACGACGCGCCGTAGGCTTCCAGTGCCCACACTTCCATTTCGCCGAAACGCTGGCCGCCGAACTGGGCCTTGCCGCCCAGCGGTTGCTGCGTGACCAGCGAGTACGGGCCGGTGGAACGGGCGTGCATCTTGTCGTCGACCAGGTGGTGCAGCTTCAGCACGTGCATGTAGCCGACCGTGACCGGACGCTCGAACGCGTCGCCGGTGCGGCCGTCGTACAGCGTGGCCTGGGTGCGCGTAGCCGTCAGGCCCTTGAGCCTGGCGATCTCGTCCGGGTAGGCCAGCTTCAGCATGCCGCGGATTTCCTCTTCGGCGGCGCCGTCGAACACCGGCGTCGCGAACGGCACGCCCTTGCTCAGGTTGCCGGCCATCTCGAGGATCTCGTCGTCGCTCAGGTGGTCCAGGCGCTCGGTCTTGCCGCCCGACTTGTTGTAGAGCTCGTCGAGGAACTTGCGCAGCTCGGCCACCTTGGCCTGCGCCTGCAGCAGGTCGCCGATGCGCTGGCCGATGCCCTTGCCGGCCCAGCCGAGGTGAACCTCGAGCACCTGCCCGACGTTCATCCGCGACGGCACGCCCAGCGGGTTCAGCACGATGTCGCACGGTGTGCCGTCGGCCATGTGCGGCATGTCCTCGATCGGGTTGATCTTCGACACGACGCCCTTGTTGCCGTGGCGGCCGGCCATCTTGTCGCCCGGTTGCAGGCGGCGCTTGACGGCCAGGTACACCTTCACCATCTTCAGCACGCCGGCCGGCAGCTCGTCGCCCTGCGTCAGCTTCTTGCGCTTCTCTTCGAACGCGAGGTCGAAGCTGTGGCGCGTCTGCTCGAGCGAGTTCTTGATCGACTCGAGCTGGTTGGCCACTTCGTCGTCGGACGGGCGGATGTCGAACCAGTGGTACTTCTCGACGCTGGCGAGGTACGCCTTGTCGATCGTCGTGCCCTTGGCGATCTTCTGCGGGCCGCCGTTGGCGACCTTGCCCGCCAGCAGCTTCTCGATCCGGTCGAACGCGTCGGCCTCGACGATGCGCAGCTGGTCGTTCAGGTCGAGGCGGTAGCGCTTCAGTTCATCGTCGATGATCTGTTGCGCACGCTTGTCGCGCTGGATGCCTTCGCGGGTGAAGACCTGCACGTCGATGACGGTGCCGCTCGTGCCCTGGTCGACGCGCAGCGAGGTGTCCTTCACGTCGGACGCCTTCTCGCCGAAGATCGCGCGCAGCAGCTTCTCTTCCGGCGTCAGCGTGGTCTCGCCCTTCGGCGTGACCTTGCCCACCAGCGTGTCGCCCGGGTTGACTTCGGCGCCCACGTACACGATGCCCGATTCGTCCAGGCGAGCCAGTTGCTGCTCGCTCAGGTTCGGGATGTCGCGCGTGATTTCTTCCGAGCCCAGCTTGGTGTCGCGCGCCATCACCACCAGTTCCTCGATGTGGATCGAGGTGTAGCGGTCGTCGGCGATCACGCGTTCGCTGATCAGGATCGAGTCTTCGAAGTTGTAGCCGTTCCAGGGCATGAACGCGACCAGCATGTTCTGGCCGAGCGCCAGCTCGCCGATGTCGGTCGAGGCGCCGTCGGCGATGATGTCCTCGGCCGAGACGGCGTCGCCGCGCTTGACGATCGGACGCTGGTGGATGTTCGTGTTCTGGTTCGAACGCTGGTACTTGATCAGGTTGTAGATGTCGACGCCGACTTCACCGGCCACCGTCTCGTTGTCGTTGACGCGGATCACGATGCGGTTGGTGTCGACGTAGTCCACGACACCGCCGCGGCGCGCGGCCACGACCGTGCCCGAGTCCTTCGCGGCGACGCGTTCGACACCGGTACCGACCAGCGCCTTTTCGGGGCGCAGCGTCGGCACGGCCTGGCGCTGCATGTTGGCGCCCATCAGTGCGCGGTTCGCATCGTCGTGCTCGAGGAACGGCACCAGCGAAGCCGCCACCGAGACGATCTGCGTCGGCGCCACGTCCATGTACTGGATGCGTTCCGGCGAGGTCAGGATCGATTCGCCGTTGTCGCGCGCGGAAACCAGCTCGTCGATCAGTTTGCCGTCGGCGTCCAGCGTCGCGTTCGCCTGGGCGATCACGTACTTGCCTTCCTCGATGGCCGACAGGTAGTCGATCTGGTTCGTCACCTTGCCGTCGGCCACGCGACGGTACGGCGTCTCGAGGAAGCCGTATTCGTTGAGCTGCGCGTACAGGGCGAGCGAGTTGATCAGGCCGATGTTCGGGCCTTCCGGCGTCTCGATCGGGCACACGCGGCCATAGTGGGTCGGGTGCACGTCGCGGACTTCGAAGCCGGCGCGTTCGCGGGTCAGGCCGCCCGGGCCCAGGGCCGAGACGCGCCGCTTGTGCGTGATCTCGGACAGCGGGTTGGTCTGGTCCATGAACTGCGACAGCTGCGACGCACCGAAGAACTCCTTCAGCGCCGCGGAGATCGGCTTGGAGTTGATCAGGTCGTGCGGCATCAGCGCTTCGGTCTCGGCCTGGCCGAGGCGTTCCTTGACGGCCTTCTCGATCCGGGCGAGGCCCGAGCGGTACTGGTTCTCGGCCAGTTCGCCGACGCAGCGCACGCGGCGGTTGCCCAGGTGGTCGATGTCGTCGACCTCGCCGCGGCCGTTGCGCAGCTCGACGAGGATCTTCACGACGTCGAGGATGTCGTCGTTGCTCAGCGTCATCGGGCCTTCCGGCACGTCGCGGCCGACCCGGGCGTTGAACTTCATGCGGCCCACGCGCGACAGGTCGTACGTGTCGGCGTTGTAGAACAGCCGGTTGAAGAGCGCTTCGACGGCGTCTTCGGTCGGCGGCTCGCCGGGGCGCATCATGCGGTAGATCGCGACGCGCGCGGCCAGCTGGTCGGCCGTTTCATCGGCGGCCAGCGTCTGCGAGATGTAGGCGCCTTCGTCCAGCTCGTTGGTGTAGATGCACTGCATCTCCTTCACACCGGCGGCGCGCAGCTTCTTCAGCAGCGAGTCGGTCAGCTCGTCGTTCGCCTTCGCGATGATCTCGCCGGTGTCCGGGTCGACCATGTTGCGGGCCAGGAAGCGGCCGAGCAGGAAGTCTTCCGGGACGCTGATGAACTGCGTCTCGCTCTGCTCGATCTGGCGCGTGTGGCGCGCCGTGATGCGCTTGTCCTTCTCGACGACGACATTGCCGTTCTTGTCGGTGATGTCGAAGCGGGCCACTTCGCCGCGCAGGCGGTCGGCGACGAACTCCATCTGGGCACCGGAGTCCATCAGGCGGAAGTTGTCGAACACGAAGAAGTTCGCGAGGATCGATTCCGGGTTCAGGCCGATCGCCTTCAGCAGGATCGTCACCGGCATCTTGCGGCGGCGGTCGACGCGGAAGTACAGGATGTCCTTCGGATCGAACTCGAAGTCGAGCCAGGAGCCGCGGTACGGAATGATGCGGGCGCTGAACAGCAGCTTGCCCGAGCTGTGGGTCTTGCCCTTGTCGTGCTCGAAGAACACGCCCGGCGAACGGTGCAGCTGCGACACGATCACGCGCTCGGTGCCGTTCACGATGAACGAACCGTAGTCGGTCATGAGCGGCACTTCGCCCATGTAGACCTCTTGTTCCTTGATTTCCTTGACCGTCTTCGCCTGCGGCGACTCGCGGTCATAGATGATCATCTGCAGCTTGGCGCGCACCGCAGCGGCGTAGGTCAGGCCACGCTGCTGGCACTCCCGCGTGTCGAACGCAGGCTTGGCCATGTTGAACTCGATGAACTTCATCTCGACGAACCCGTTGTGCGACACGATCGGGAAAGCGGAGAGGAATGCGGCCTGCAAGCCTTCGGGCTTGCGTTTCTGCGGAGCGACGTCCTTCTGCAGGAAGGCGACGTACGACTCCTTCTGCATCGTCAGCAGATAGGGAACGTTGAGGACACTCTCGCGCTTGCCGAAGCTCTTGCGAATCCGCTTGCGCTCGGTGTAGCTGTAGGGGGTTGCGTGCTGCGCCATATGTGATTTCTCACTCCGTATCGGGGAACAGGGCCGGGCCCAGGCCTGCTCCCGTCGGCGACTGTCTTTCGAACATTGCGTTCGACGCTTGGTGGTTGGCCACTACCAACCGCTGGCGGACAACCCCGGCATTGCACCGGAGTCCGACCAAACCCGTTCTCTGCAGTCGGATCAGAGAACACTTGAAAAGGAGGGGAAGTTCGACATTGTCGTTGTTCCCGCCTTTTCAGGTGCCCTCAGGGGGACAAACCCCTGAAGCGCAAAAGGCTGGGGCCGAAAACCGGCACCCAGCCCGCTGCTGACCAGCCGAATTACTTGATTTCGGCCTTGGCGCCGGCTTCCACCAGCTTCTTGACAGCGGCTTCTGCGTCGGCCTTGGGAATGGCTTCCTTGACGGGCTTCGGAGCGCCGTCGACCAGGTCCTTGGCTTCCTTCAGGCCCAGGCCCGTCAGTTCGCGCACGGCCTTGATGACCGACACCTTGTTCGCGCCAGCTTCCAGCAGCATGACGTTGAATTCGGTCTTTTCTTCAACGACGGCTGCAGCAGCGCCGCCGCCACCGCCGCCACCGCCGGTGGCCATGGAAGCGGCGGACACGCCGAACTTCTCTTCGATGGCCTTGACCAGGTCGTTGAGTTCCATCACCGACATGCTGTCCAGCGAGGTCAGGAATGCGTCTTTATCGAATGCCATTTTGGGTTCCTAGAGATCAGGTAAAGGTTGAGAGGGTCGTCTTCAGGCCGGCGCAGCTTCGGCGGCGGCGGGCGCGGCTTCCGCACCTTCCCCGCGTTGCTTGGCCAGTGCGGCCAGGACGGCTGCCGTGCGCTGCACCGGTGCCTTGAGCAGGCCGGCCAGCTGCGACAGCAGCACTTCCTTGCTGGGCACGCTGGCCAGGGCCTTCACGCCGTCGGCGTTCAGGACCTTGCCGGCATAGGCGCCAGCCTTGATGACGAGCTTGTCGTTGCCCTTGGCAAAGTCGGCGATGACTTTGGCCGCGGCAACGGCGTCCTCGGAAAAACCGTAGATCAGCGGGCCGACGAAGCTTTCCGCGGCCACCTCGAACGACGTACCGGCAACGGCACGGCGAGCCAGGGTGTTCTTCAGCACGTGAAGGTACACGCCCTTTTCGCGCGCCTGCTTGCGCAGGGTGTCAAGGTGAGCCACGGTGAGGCCACGGTACTCGGCCAGCGCCAACGTCTGCGAACGCGCGACTTGCGCGGCCACATCCGTCACCACGGCTGCTTTCTCGTTGCGATTGAGACTCAAGGTCTGCTCCTCACACATCGTGTCTTTCAGCGCCGTTGCTTGAAACGGCAGCCTCCGGACACACCACGATTCAGCGACCTCTGCCTTGGAACCGGAATTCCTTGCCAGTGGGATCGCCATCTGCGCGGGCGTCGGATCGGGTGTTTCCACCGTCTCGTCGATTAAGCGGCCGAAGCCGCGCCTGCGGTCTTGGATGGCCCGCCGCGGCTTGCGCCGCAGCGGCCCACCAATTCATCGGACCGGCACCAGACTCGTGCCAGTCCTTGATCTGTCAGATCAGGCGGCCGTTGCCGACGCGTTGATCGAAGCGACGTCCACGCGGGCGCCGACGCCCATCGTCGACGACACCGCGACCTTGCGCAGGTAGATGCCCTTGCTCGACGCCGGCTTGGCCTTGTTCAGGGCCTCGATCAGTGCGCGCAGGTTGCCGACCAGCTTGTCGGAGTCGAACGAACGACGGCCGATGGTGCTGTGGACGATACCGGCCTTGTCGACACGGAACTGCACCTGGCCGGCCTTCGCGTTCTTCACCGCGGTGGCCACGTCGGGCGTCACGGTGCCGACCTTCGGGTTCGGCATCAGGCCGCGCGGACCGAGGATCTGGCCCAGCGTACCGACGATGCGCATCGTGTCCGGCGAGGCTATCACGACGTCGAAATTCAGGTTGCCGGCCTTCACTTGCTCGGCCAGGTCTTCCATGCCGACGACGTCGGCACCGGCGGCGCGGGCTTCTTCAGCCTTGGCACCCTGGGCGAACACGGCGACGCGCTTGGTCTTGCCGGTGCCGTTGGGCAGCACGACGGCGCCACGCACGACCTGGTCGGACTTCTTCGCGTCGATGCCGAGTTGCACGGCCACGTCGATGGATTCATCGAACTTGGCGGTGGCGCACTCCTTGACGATCGCCAGCGCGTTGTCGAGGGCGTACAGCTTGGTGCTCTCGACCTTGCCGGCGAGGGCCTTTTGGCGTTTGGTCAGCTTGGCCATGCTCAGACTCCTTCAGTGGTCACGCCCATCGAGCGGGCGGTGCCGGCGATGGTGCGAACGGCGGCATCCATGTTGGCTGCCGTCAGGTCCTTGACCTTGGTCTTCGCGATCTCTTCGAGCTGGGCGCGAGTGATCTTGCCGACCTTGTCGGTGTGCGGCTTGGCCGAGCCCTTGTCGAGCTTGATCGCCTTCTTGATCAGCACGGTCGCCGGGGGCGACTTCATGATGAACGTGAAGGACTTGTCCGCGAACGCGGTGATCACGACCGGCAGCATCAGGCCGGGCTCGACACCCTGGGTCTGCGCGTTGAACGCCTTGCAGAACTCCATGATGTTCAGGCCGCGCTGGCCGAGGGCCGGGCCGATCGGGGGCGACGGGTTGGCCTTGCCGGCCGGGACTTGCAGCTTGATGAAGCCGACAATTTTCTTTGCCATGATTTCTCCAATGAGGCCTGCCTTGGCAGACGGGCCTTGAGTACCAACGCAAGGGGCTGGTTACCCTTGCTCCTCGTACCGGTGTCTCGTCACCGGCATCAACGGGATGGCCTCTGGCAAGTTGCCTTGCCGGGCCGCCATCCGGGCCCGAATGCTTCAGGCCGTCAGACCTTCTCGACCTGCGAGAAATCGAGCTCGACCGGCGTCGCGCGGCCGAAGATCGTGACCGAGACGCGCACCTTCGACTTGTCGTAGTTGACGTCCTCGATCGCACCGTTGAAGTCGGTGAACGGGCCTTCCTTGACGCGCACCAGCTCGCCCACTTCCCACTCGACCTTCGGACGCGGCTTCTCGACACCCTCTTGCATCTGGGTGACGATCTTCATCACCTCGGCCTCGGAGATCGGCGCCGGGCGGTTCTTCGCGCCGCCGACGAAGCCGGTGACCTTGCTGGTGTGCTTCACCAGGTGCCAGGTGTCGTCGGCCATTTCCATCTCGACCAGCACGTAGCCCGGGAAGAAGCGGCGCTCGGTGACGGCCTTCTTGCCGTTCTTCAGCTCGACGACTTCTTCCATCGGCACCAGGATGCGGCCGAACTTGTCCTGCATGCCGGCGCGGTCGATGCGCTCGCGCAGGTTGCGCTCGACGGCCTTCTCCATGCCCGAATAGGCATGCACCACGTACCAGCGCTTGTTGCCGGCCGGCGCCATGGACACCGGTGCGGCATCGGCACCGGCTTGTTCGTTGGGCTGTTGTTCGCTCATCAGGATGTCCTCAACGCTTCCAGCCCAGGATCAGGTCGTACAGCACCCATTCCAGCGTCTTGTCGGTGAACCACAGGAAGAGCGCCATCACGACCACGAAGGCGAAGACGTACATCGTCATCTGCGTCGCCTCTTTGCGGCTCGGCCAGACGACCTTGCGGACCTCGCGCGCCGAATCCTGCCCGAAGGCGATCAGCTGCTTGCCGCTTTCCGACGTGAAGAACAGTGCGACCGCGGCCACCAGCAGCAGGACCAGCGCGCCGACGCGCAGCCACAGATCCTGCTTGCCCAGCGCATAGAACGCCGCCACGGCCGCGATCACCAGCACGCCGGAAGCGGCGAGCTTGGCCTTGTCAGCACCCGTGGAGACGGTTTCGACTTGTGGATTCGACATTTCGCTCTTCAAAAAACACGTGCCGCTTTACAGCAGCAAAGCCCGCCGGGACTTTTCGTCGCCGTGCGGGCTGCTTGGGCCACCAACCTCATCGATTGGCAGGGGCAGAGGGAATCGAACCCCCAACCTCTGGTTTTGGAGACCAGCGCTCTGCCAGTTGAGCTATACCCCTGTGGCCTTCAAACGCAATTACTCGAGGATCTTGGCGACGACGCCGGCGCCGACGGTGCGACCGCCTTCACGGATGGCGAAGCGCAGGCCTTCTTCCATCGCGATCGGGGCGATCAGCTTCACCGTGATGCTCACGTTGTCG
>Ga0209050_1002317_pt1 | contig 16752 bp, 9 predicted proteins | sample Araplavi_mTSA_r2_FD_184276 | JGI IMG/M metagenome (GOLD analysis project Ga0209050, IMG submission 184276) | Arabidopsis root microbial communities from North Carolina, USA - plate scrape MF_Cvi_mTSA_r2 (SPAdes) (version 2) | ecosystem: Host-associated > Plants > Roots > Endosphere | place: USA... | reverse complement strand
ATCATGGTTGATCACGCCAACAAGGGTGAGCACTACGACCAGCTGATCGCTGCCGGCAACACCGCAGGCAACCAGATCGTCCGTGACGCCATCGCCGCCCTGGTCAAGCAGACCGGTTCGATCGAAGCCGCCGCTGGCAAACTGGGCATCAACGACCTGAACCCGGACAACGCTGATCACGAATTCTGATCAACGCTGGCTGAATGAAAAAGGCGACCTTCGGGTCGCCTTTTTTGTGTCCGCCACAGCTCATCCCCTGTGGGAGCGAGCTTGCTCGCGATAGCGGTAGCACATTCAACATTGATATTGGTCATGATGGCCCCATCGCGAGCAAGCTCGCTCCCACAGAGGGATCATCGTTTCCAGATAAACGCTGCCCCACATCAAGCAAACGATAATTCCTCTTATTCAAATTCCCATCCCCTGTTAGACTTTGCGCCCTTGTTTTGCTCGTCTTGCAGGATCCCTGATGCCCTCGCTGCCTCTTCGCTTGTCCGCACTGTTTCTGGCCCTGGGCCTGAGTGCCTGCGATGACGCCCCGAAATTCACCCAGGCAGAACCCGGTGAAGCCCGCTCCGGCGGCAGTGCAACGGTGCGCAAGACCGATCAGAACGCGTTTTCCATGCCCTCGGCGAACCTGCCGCCGTCCCGGCGTGTGGATTTCAGCGTCGGCAACAGTTTCTTCCGCAGCCCTTGGGTGATCGCCCCTTCGACGACGACCGCGCGCGATGGCCTCGGCCCGTTGTTCAACACCAATGCCTGCCAGGGCTGCCACATCAAGGACGGCCGCGGCCATCCACCGACTGCGGACGATGTGAACGCCGTGTCGATGCTGGTACGCCTGTCGATTCCCGACACCCCGGCGTATGCCAAGGTCATCGAGCAGATCGGCGTAGTGCCGGAGCCCGTCTACGGCGGTCAGTTCCAGGACATGGCCGTACCCGGCGTGGCCCCCGAAGGCAAAGTGCGGGTCGATTACACCGCCGTGCCGGTTCGCTTCAAGGACGGCACCGAAGTCGAGTTGCGCAAACCCAGCCTGAACATCACCCAGCTGGGCTACGGCCCGATGCACCCCGACACCCGCTTCTCGGCACGGGTTGCCCCGCCGATGATTGGCCTGGGCTTGCTCGAGGCGATCCCTGACGAGGCGATCCTGGCCAACGCCGAGGCACAGGCCAAGGCGAACAACGGCATCAGCGGACGACCGAACCGGGTCTGGGATGACGCCGGGCAAAAGACGGTTTTGGGAAGGTTTGGCTGGAAAGCCGGACAACCGAACCTCAATCAACAGAATGTTCACGCGTTTTCGGGCGATATGGGCCTCACGACCAGCCTGCGGCCCTTTGATGATTGCACGGACGCGCAAACGGCCTGTAAACAGGCACCCAATGGCAACGGCCCCGATGGCGAGCCGGAAGTCAGCGATAACATCCTGCGCCTGGTGCTGTTCTACAGCCGTAACCTCGCCGTACCAGCCCGTCGTGACGTCAACGCACCTGAAGTGCTGGCCGGCAAAACCCTGTTCTATCAGGCCGGTTGCCAGTCCTGTCACACACCGAAATACACCACCGCCGCCAACGCCGCCGAACCTGAGCTGGCCAATCAAGTGATTCGCCCCTACAGCGACCTGCTGCTGCATGACATGGGCGACGGCCTGGCCGACAACCGTAGCGAATTCCAGGCCAGTGGCCGCGAATGGCGCACCCCGCCGTTGTGGGGCATCGGCCTGACACAAGCGGTCAGCGGCCACACCCAGTTCCTGCACGACGGCCGCGCCCGCAACCTGCTCGAAGCCGTGCTCTGGCATGGCGGCGAGGCGACAGCGGCGCAGCAACAGGTTTTGTCTTTCAATGCCGAGCAGCGCGCCGCGCTGCTGGCGTTCCTGAATTCCCTTTAACACGCATTCCACTCGCGGGAGCCCGACATGTTCCGTCCCAAACTGTTGTTCACCAGCCTTGCCGCCCTCGCCTTGGGCGCCTGCTCGCCCCAGGATCCGCAAGCGGTCACGTCGGCGGCCATCGCCAAGTCGGTGATCCTGCCGACCTACACCCGCTGGGTTGAAGCCGACCGTCAATTGGCGGTCAGCGCCCTCGCATACTGCGAGGGCAAGGAAACCCTGGAAACCGCCCGGGCCGACTTCCTGCACGCGCAAAAAGCCTGGGCCGAGCTGCAACCGCTGTTGATCGGGCCATTGGCCGAAGGCAACCGCTCGTGGCAAGTGCAGTTCTGGCCGGACAAGAAAAACCTGGTCGGCCGTCAGGTCGAGCAACTGGTCAGCGCCCAGCCGCAGATCGATGTGGCAGCGCTGGCCAAGTCCAGTGTCGTGGTGCAGGGCCTCTCGGCCTACGAATACATTCTGTTCGACAGCAAGCCTGACGTGGCCAACGCTGAGCAGAAGAGCAAATACTGCCCACTGCTGATCGCCATCGGCGAACGCCAGAAACAGTTGGCCGAAGAGATTCTGCAAACCTGGAACAACACTGACGGCATGCTCGCGCAGATGAGCAAATTCCCGAACCAGCGTTACGCCGACTCCCACGAAGCGATCGCCGATCTGCTGCGGGTTCAAGTCACCGCCATCGACACCCTGAAGAAAAAACTCGGCACGCCGATGGGTCGCCAGAGCAAGGGCGTGCCGCAACCGTTCCAGGCCGATGCCTGGCGCAGCCAGTCGTCCCTGACCAGCCTCGAAGCCAGCCTCGCGGCTGCCAAAACGGTCTGGGAAGGTGTGGATAACAAAGGCCTGCGCGGTCTGTTGCCGAGCGAGCAGAAGCCGTTGGCCGACAAGATCGATGCCGCCTATGCCGCCTCGCTGAAACTGTTTGCCGGCAACCAGCGCACGCTGACCGACATGCTCAATGACGAGGCCGGCCGCCAGCAACTCAACGAGCTGTATGACAGCCTCAACGTCGTCCATCGCCTGCACGAGGCCGATCTGGCCAAGGCATTGGGCATCCAGCTGGGCTTCAATGCCAACGACGGTGACTGATGAGGGCCAGTTCCATGTTGCGACGCCAGGTTCTGACATTAGGGAGTTTGCTGCTGGGTGCGGTGACGCTGGGCGGCTGGACGCTGTTCAAGCAAAAGGACAAAAGTCCGTTGTTGCTTTCGGCACGGGACGATACCGATGGCCAGCATTACGCCGTCGGTTATCGGCTCGATGGCACCCAGGTGTTCGCCACCCGGGTCGGCCAGCGTTGCCACGACATCATCAACCACCCGACACAGCCGATTGCGCTGTTTGTCGCCCGCCGTCCGGGCACCGAGAGTTACCTGATCGACCTGCGCGACGGCACGCTCCTGCAAACCGTGATGTCGCAGCCCAACCGGCACTTCTACGGACACGCGGTCATTCACCACAGCGGCGACTGGCTGTACGCCACCGAAAATGACACCACCGATCCGGGCCGCGGCCTGCTCGGTGTGTATAAGTTCGAAGGCGAAAGGCTGGTGCACAGCGGCGAGATTTCCACCCACGGCCTGGGTCCGCACCAGGTGTCGTGGATGCCCGATGGCGAAACCCTGGTGGTGGCCAACGGCGGGATTCGCACCGAGGCCGAAAGCCGGGTGGAGATGAACCTCAACGCCATGGAACCGAGCCTGGTCCTGATGCAACGTGACGGCACCCTGCTGAGCAAGGAAACCCTCGCCCAGCAGATGAACAGCGTGCGCCATCTGGCCATCGCCAGCGACGGCACCATCGTCGCCAGCCAACAGTTCATGGGCGCGGCCCACGAGTCGTCGGAGCTGTTGGCGATCAAGCGTCCCGGCCAGCCTTTCGTGGCGTTCCCGGTGCCCGAGCACCAGTTGCAGGCCATGGGGCACTACACCGCCAGCGTCGCGGTGCACAACGACTTGCGCCTGGTGGCGTTGACTGCGCCGCGGGGCAATCGTTTCTTCATCTGGGACCTGGACAGCGGTGAAGTACGCCTGGATGCCCCCCTGCCCGACTGCGCCGGGGTCGGCGCCGTGGCCGATGGTTTTGTCGTGACCTCGGGCCAGGGGCGCTGCCGTTACTACGACTGCCGCCAGACAAACCTGGTCGCCAAACCGCTGGAGCTACCCGCAGGGCTCTGGGACAACCATCTGCATCTGATGGCCTGAATCATTGAAAAGATCGCCGCCTTACGTACTCCCGCAAACGCGACCCGAGGCGGCGAATCTTTTCAGGCTTTCCCCCCTCTAATACCTCACAACCTGTAAAAACGGCAGTTGGATTACCTCTAGACTCCCGGTAATGTGCCCTGCTGTCTCACCTGATTTTCTCCAAGGAACTGGAATATGCTGCGTCGCCGCATGCTGATCATGTTGGGTGTGGTACTACTGATTGTGCTGGTCCTGGCCGCATACAAAGCCTTCTCGATCTACACGATGGTTCAAGGCTTCTCTGCGCCTAAACCGGCCATCAGCGTTGCCGTGGCCACCGCCACCGAGCGTCCGTGGCAAGCCCGCCTGCCTACCGTTGGCACGCTCAAGGCATTGCAGGGCGTGGACCTGAGCCTGGAGACCGATGGCACCGTCATCGATTTGCAGTTCGAGTCAGGGCAAAAGGTCAAGGCCGGTCAACCACTCCTGCGCCTCGACAGCGCCGTTGAAAGCGCCCTGCTGGAAACGGCTCTGGCCGACCTCGGGCTGGCCCAGCTCGATTACGGTCGCGGTAGCCAACTGGTCGGCAGCCAGGCCATTTCCAAAGGCGAGTTCGACCGGCTTTCGGCGGTGCTGAAAAAGAGCCGGGCCACGGTCAATCAACTCAAGGCTGCGCTCGGCAAAAAAAGCATCGTCGCGCCCTTCAGCGGGACCATCGGCATTCGTCACGTAGACGTTGGCGACTATCTTGCCAGCGGCACCATGATCGCCACCCTGCAAGACCTCAGTAGCCTGTATGTCGACTTTTTTGTGCCCGAGCAGTCGGTGCCGAAGATTGCTCTCGGCCAGCCAGTGCAGGTCATTGTCGCGGCGTATCCGAACCAGGAGTACCCGGGCACCATCAGTGCAATCAACCCGAAAGTCGAGAACAGCACCCGTAACGTGCAGGTCCGCGCCACCCTGGCCAACCCCGATGGCAAGTTGATGCCAGGCATGTTCGCCAATCTCCAGGTGCTCCTGCCCGACCCGCAACCGCGCATCGTGGTGCCGGAAAGCGCGATCACCTACACGCTCTACGGCAACTCGGTGTATGTGGCCGTGCAAAAGAAGGCCGAAGACGGCAGCCCGGTAAAGGATGACAAGGGCCAGCCGGTGCTGATCGCCGAACGGCGATTTGTCGAAACCGGCGAACGCCGCGATGGGCAAGTGATGATCACCAAAGGCGTGCAGAACGGCGAGAAAGTGGTGACCGCCGGCCAGCTCAAACTGGATAACGGCGCGCACATTGCCATCAGCGACGACAAGACCCTGGCCGGGCAGAACAGCCCGCCTCGCGCGGACTGATCAAGGAATCCCTATGGCTTTTACCGATCCGTTCATTCGCCGCCCGGTTCTCGCAACCGTTGTCAGCCTGCTGATTGTGCTGCTGGGCTTTCAGGCCTGGAGCAAGCTGCCGCTGCGACAGTATCCACAAATGGAAAACGCCCTGATCACGGTGACCACCGCCTATCCCGGAGCCAACGCCGAGACCATCCAGGGCTACATTACCCAACCGATGCAGCAAAGCCTCGCCAGCGCCGAGGGTATCGACTACATGACCTCGGTGAGTCGCCAGAACTTTTCGGTGATCTCAATCTACGCGCGCGTCGGCTCCAACAGCGACCGTCTGTTTACCGAACTGCTGGCCAAGGCCAACGAGGTCAAGAACCAGCTGCCCCAGGACGCAGAAGACCCGGTGCTGAGCAAAGAATCTGCCAATGCGTCAGTGCTGATGTACATGAGTTTCTTCAGCAAGGAATTGAGCAACCCGCAGATTACCGATTACCTGTCGCGGGTGATCCAGCCCAAACTGGCGACCTTGCCCGGCATGGCCGAGGCCGAAATCCTCGGCAACCAGGTATTTGCCATGCGCCTGTGGCTGGATCCGGTGAAGCTCGCGGGTTTCGGCCTCAGTGCCAGCGATGTGACCAACGCGGTGCGCCAGTACAACTTCCTCTCGGCCGCCGGCGAGGTGAAAGGCGAATACGTGGTCACCAGCATCAACGCCAATACCGAACTCAAGTCCGCCGAGGCCTTCGGGGCGATTCCGCTCAAGGTCGATGGCGACAGCCGTGTGCTGCTGCGGGATGTGGCGCGCGTGGAAATGGGTGCGGAAAACTACGACTCCATCAGCTCCTTCGGTGGCACCCCTTCGGTGTACATCGGCATCAAGGCGACACCTGCCGCCAACCCGCTGGATGTGATCAAGGAAGTGCGCAAGATCATGCCGGAACTTGAGGCCCAGCTACCGCCGAACCTCAAGGGTGAAATCGCCTACGACGCCACGCTGTTCATCCAGGCCTCGATCGACGAAGTGGTGAAAACGCTGTTCGAAGCGGTGCTGATCGTGATCGTGGTGGTGTTCCTGTTCCTTGGTGCCCTGCGCTCGGTGGTGATCCCGGTGGTGACCATCCCGCTGTCGATGATCGGCGTCATGTTCTTCATGCAGATGATGGGGTACTCGATCAACCTGCTCACCCTGCTGGCGATGGTATTGGCCATCGGCCTGGTGGTGGATGACGCCATCGTGGTGGTGGAAAACATTCATCGCCACATCGAGGAAGGCAAGACACCGCTGGACGCCGCCATTGAAGGCGCCCGGGAAATCGCCATGCCAGTGATCTCGATGACCATCACCCTGGCGGCGGTGTATGCGCCGATCGGCTTCCTGACCGGCCTGACCGGGGCGCTGTTCAAGGAGTTCGCCCTGACCCTGGCCGGCGCGGTAGTGATTTCCGGCATCGTCGCCCTCACCCTGTCGCCGATGATGTGTGCGTTTCTGCTGCGTCACGACGAGAACCCCAGTGGCCTGGCCCATCGCCTGGACATGATTTTCGAACGTCTCAAGCGCCGCTACCAGAGCCTGCTTCACGGCACCCTCAACACCCGCCCGGTGGTGCTGGTGTTCGCCGTGATCGTGTTGTGCCTGATTCCGGTCCTTCTGAAGTTCACCAAATCGGAACTGGCGCCGGATGAGGACCAGGGCATCATTTTCATGATTGCCAACGCCCCGCAACCGACCAACCTCGACTACCTGAACACCTACACCGACGAGTTCGTTGCGATTTTCAAGTCGTTTCCCGAGTACTACTCGTCATTCCAGATCAACGGTTTCACCGGCGTGCAATCGGGTATCGGCGGTTTCCTGCTCAAGCCATGGGACGATCGCAGTCGCACGCAAATGGCGATCCTGCCCGAGGTTCAGGCCAAACTGGAAAGCATCCCGGGGTTGCAGATTTTCGGCTTCAACCTGCCGTCCCTGCCGGGCACCGGCGAAGGCTTGCCGTTTCAGTTCGTCATCAACTCCTCCAACGATTACGAACTGCTGCTGCAAGTGGTCGACCGGGTAAAAAAACGGGCGATGGAATCCGGCAAGTTTGCATTTGTCGACGTTGACCTGGCCTTCGACAAGCCGGAAGTGGTGGTGGATATCGACCGCGCCAAGGCAGCGCAGATGGGGGTTTCCATGCAGGATCTGGGGGGAACCCTGGCAACCCTGCTGGGTGAAGGCGAAATAAACCGATTCACCATCGAAGGTCGCAGCTACAAGGTCATTGCCCAGGTCGAGCGAACGTTCCGCGACAATCCGGACTGGCTGAACAATTACTACGTGAAAAACACCCAGGGCGAGCTGTTGGCATTGTCGACCCTGATCACGGTCACCGACCGCGCTCGACCGAGACAGCTGAACCAGTTCCAGCAACTCAACTCCGCCATCCTGTCCGGCGTGCCGCTGGTGAGCATGGGGGAAGCCATCGACCTCGTGCGCCAGATCGCCCGCGAAGAGGCACCGGTCGGTTTTGCATTCGACTACGCCGGCGCGTCGAGGCAGTACGTACAGGAAGGCAGCGCCCTGTGGGTCACCTTTGCCCTGGCACTGGCGATCATTTTCCTGGTGTTGGCGGCGCAGTTCGAAAGCTTCCGCGACCCGCTGGTGATCCTGGTCACCGTCCCCCTGTCCATCTGCGGCGCGTTGATTCCGCTGTTCCTGGGTTGGTCGAGCATGAACATCTACACCCAGGTCGGCCTGGTGACGTTGATCGGGTTGATCAGCAAGCATGGCATTCTAATCGTCGAGTTCGCCAACCAGCTACGCAAGGACAAGGGCCTGACGGCGCGGGAAGCCGTGGAGGAAGCGGCGGCCATCCGCCTGCGTCCGGTGTTGATGACCACCGCGGCGATGGTGTTCGGCATGGTGCCCTTGATCATCGCCACCGGTGCTGGCGCGGTCAGCCGGTTCGACATCGGCACGGTCATCGCGACCGGCATGTCGATCGGCACGTTGTTCACCCTGTTTGTGTTGCCTTGCGTCTACACGGTTCTGGCCAAACCCGATAAGCGCTGACGCAGAAAAACCTGTGGGAGCGGGCTTGCTCGCGAAGGCGATTGATCAGTCAACTTATTGGTTGAATGACACACCGCTTTCGCGAGCAAGCCCGCTCCCACATTGAATCGTGCATGTTTGGAAGTCAGGGCAAAAAAAAGGCCTCGCAAGTGCGAGGCCTTTCATTTTGGCTTCAATCGATTCAACTTTGCGGCCTCAATCCCTGAGAAAGTCCGAACATGAATAACAATAAATCATGATCGGGTCGAGTGGCCACGGATGCCTTCGCAACCCGCGGCAACGGACAATGTTCTTCTGCGCTTATCGAGCTGAGAACCTGGGGGCGTGGTTGCTCCCAGGTTGCCATCGCGATCGATGCAACTGCCAAGGCTCCTACCAGAAACAAACCTCGTGCAATTTCGAGTTTCATCGCTATAAACCCTTGATAGCGCTGCCAAACGCCGTCTCATAAAAGTAGACGAGCTTTTTCCAGTCTGCATCGCTGAACGACGAGTGGCGACGCAACTGTTTCATGTCATGGAGAGCTGCGCGACGGGCCGTCAAACGCTGTCGGCATTTCTCCAGATCGATCAGGGCCACTTCGACCTTGGCCGTCTCGCCCTCACCGGTCACGCGAACGAATACGTGCTTGTCGTAAAGGCAACCGTGCTGCCAGCGGCCCTTGTGCATGCGAGCCAGGTTTTCAGCCAGGTCCTTGAGCACGCGCTCGTTAATGGCCTCACCATGACGCTCGCGACCACCAGCGGCGTACCAGCGATCGATTTCCTCGAAGCCGTCCAGCGACTTGGTGATCAGCAAGGCACGCCATTTGTGCACGGGATCGCGCTGTGCCCCACAGAAAACGATTTCCGGAACCCGTACGCCAAGCACCGTCACACCGGTGAGCGCGGTATACTCGCGCAGTACCGTAGGCCGCCCGAAAGGGTGCTGCCAGCTACGATGGATATGCCCGGTCTGGCGCTTGACGTAGAGCAGTTGACCATCACTGCCCATCAGGCGTTGAACACCACTTTCCCCGCCGCGACGGACGTTGGGTTCCTCCACCCATTCACCGCGCTGATTCCAGAAGTAATCGAAGCGGTCCTGGGGAACGACTTCCGTTTCTGCTGCACACTGCACTGCCATCCTGTTACCTCTTGCGTAATACGTAAACTCGCCACATGGCATAGAGCGGCAAAAAGTCCAGTTGTTCCTGGATGCGGAAACCCGCCTGCTCAAATTCCTTCTCTACGGTAGCGGCCGGTAACACAAACCGGTTTTGGTAACCTTCCTGCCCACGGGTTTTCTCCGAACGCTTGCGTTTCCAGGCCTTGAAGTTGCCATCGACCCACAGCGAAATGATCACGCTGTCGCGGGAAACACGCTCGAATTCACGCAGGATAGCCATGCGATGCTCGGCTTCACCGATGTGGTGGAGCAAGCGCATGCAAAAAATGCTGTCGACGGCGTTGTCCGGCAAGGCGATGTCGAATGCGGATGTGTGCAAGGGTTGTACCCGCTTCACCACATCGGCCGGTTGCGCCTGGGTTGCGATCTTCAGCATGGATTCCGAATTATCGGCACCGATGATCACACGGTTGGATTTTTCCGCCAACAAGGGCCAGAAACGCCCTGCACCACAAGGCAAATCGAGGACCAGACCAGGCTCGCCAACCAAGGCCAGCGCCTTGCGCGCCAGTTGTTCGTCACGCCAATGGGACAATCGACGGCCGAGACCTTCCTGGTGTTTGCGCAAATAGCGTTGCGCGTGTTGATCGTCGTACTTTTCTGAAAAATCGAGTTTGATCGGGCCGTCCATCATCAGGTCTCCTGAACTTCTGATAGCAACTACCTTAGATTTTGCGGTGTCGGCGACTGGTCATCCATTTGTGAAAATATCGTTATGGGAAACCCGCAATTATTACAGGGTTTTACTGAATTGATTGGGTTTTCTGGACGGCCGACTCAACGGATCAAGTTCGGGATAGCTCCACCTGAAAACGGCAGCCACTAGGCTCCATCGTCGTCAGGCTGACGCTCCAGCCCTGGTTTTCACAGATCCGCTGCACCAGTGAAAGCCCAAGACCCAGACCTTCCCCACGCTTTTCGTTGCCTCGAACAAAAGGTTCGAACATCGCCTCGCGTTTCTCCTCGGGAATCCCCACCCCACTGTCCTCGACCAGAAAGCCCGTCCCCGTCAGGCTCAGGCGAATGAAGCCCCGTTCGGTGTAATGCAAGGCGTTGCGCAGCAAGTTACCCATCACAGCGTGCAGCAGTGTTGCATTGTAGCCCTTGGGCTCAGGCTTGCCCGGTTCGAAAATCAGCTTCAACCCTTTGCTTTCAATGGGCTCGCGCCACAGACCGAGCAATCCCTCGGCCACCTGGCCCAGGGACTGCTGCGGCGACATGCTGGCGTCTTCGCGCTGGGCACGGGCCAGCATCAGGAAGGTTTGCACCAGCTCACGCATTTCTTCACATGCCCGGGCAATGCGCTCGACCTGGGCGCGACCACGCTGATCGAGACCAGGGTTTTCCAGCAACAACTCGCAGGAACTGGCCAATATCATCAGGGGCGTGCGCAATTCGTGGCTGACGTCGCTGGTAAACAAGCGCTCACGAGTCAGGGCCTGACGCAAGCGCCCGAGGGTAGCGTCGAAGGCTACGGCCAACTCGCCCACTTCGTCGGCGGCATAATCCGGGGCCAAAGGGGGGGCCAGGCCGAGCAGTTGATCGCGATGGCGTACCTGCCGGGCCAACCGCACCACCGGTGCCATGACCTTGCGTGCCAGGACCCAGCCGAGAAACACCGCCAGTGCCAGGCTCAGTACAAAACCCACCAGCACCACGGCAAACAGCACCCGCTCACGCTCTTCGAAGTCGCTCTGGTCCTGCAACAGCACGTAACGTCGTCCGTCGACGATTTCGACCATCGCGTGGTACGACAGGTTTTCACGGAAGACTTCGTGAAAACCCGGCTCCAGATGGCGCAAATCCTTGGGCAACCTGAAATCGCCGGGCCCGTTGCTGAAGTAGAACAATTGGTCCGGTTCGGGGCGATGGCTCCAGTCCGTGACGTTGTCCATCAGCAACAGGCGCTGCAAATCACCGCCCAGGCCTGCCGAAATCAGTTTTTCCTCCACCAGGTGCACGGTCGCCACGATGCCCATGGCAAAGGCACCCGCCACCAGTGCGCTCATCAGCGCAAAGGCAATGATGATGCGTTGGGAAAGGCTCTGCTTAAACTCCATCACGCCCCTCGGCCAGGCGATACCCCACACCGTGAACGGTTTGCAGCAATGGCTTGGCGAACGGCTTGTCGATCACCTGGCGCAGTTGGTGGACATGGCTGCGCAGGCTGTCGCTGTCCGGACAATCGTCCCCCCACAGCGCCTCTTCAAGAATTTCACGACGCAACACATGCGGGCTTTTCTGCATCAACACGGCGAGCAATTTCAGGCCAACCGGGTTGAGTTTCAGCAATCGGCCTTCGCGGGTGACTTCCAGGGTGTCGAGGTCATAGTTCAGGTCGCCGACCTGCAAGGTCCGCCGCCCGCCGCCCTGGGTCCGGCGCATGACCGCTTCGATACGCGCTGCCAGTTCCGACAGGGCGAACGGCTTGATCAGGTAATCATCGGCGCCGGACTTGAAGCCTTGCAGACGGTCGTCCAGTTGATCGCGGGCCGTGAGCATGATCACCGGCGTTTCGCGGCGGGCATCTTCGCGTAGCCGTTTGCACAGGGTGTAGCCATCGATGCCGGGCAACATGATATCGAGCACGATCAAATCGTAGTGCTCGGTGGCCGCCAGATGCAGGCCCGACAAACCATCCTGAGCGCAATCCACGGTATAGCCTTTGAGCCCCAGGTAATCGGCCAGGTTGGCCAGGATATCGCGGTTGTCTTCAACCAATAGAATTCGCATGGGTATCTCTCCGTCCACAGTAACGGCCGTCGTGGCCCGCGCAGCTTAAGGCCAAGTGTGGCTCAGGGCTAGGGGAAGGCTTGGCATGGATCAATTTGCTCAACCAATAGTTATGATTGACAAGTTTTTCACTATCGATTCACACACTGACTACAGCGACCGATAAAGACTGTCACGCGATTGATAATAAGGAATATAGAAAATGGACTATTTGAAGACAGCCCCCCTGCGCTTTTTGCTGCTGGTCAGCGGCATCTGGCTGGCGATATTTTTTCTGACTCGAACAGTCCTGCTCCTCACGCATCTGGATGAGGCCGGCAGCGGATTTCTGTCGGTGTTCGGTATCGGGCTGCTCTACGACCTTGGTTTCATTGCCTACGCGGTACTGCCCATGGGGCTCTACCTGTTGTTGTGCCCGCTGGCTCTTTGGCGCACCCGTGGCCATCGCTGGTTCCTTCAAGGTCTGCTGACCGTCAGTCTGTTCGCGATGCTGTTCACCGCGGTGGCCGAGTGGCTGTTCTGGGATGAGTTCGGCGTGCGCTTCAACTTCATCGCCGTCGACTATCTGGTGTATTCCGACGAAGTACTGAACAACCTGCTGGAGTCGTACCCGATCGGCACGCTGCTGAGCATCCTCGCCGTGCTGGCCGTGGTCCTGAGTCTTGTATTGCGTAAAGCTTTCAACGCTGCACTCGATGCGCCGTTACCACCGCTGCGTGGCCGCCTGCTGAATGCTCTCGGTTTGTTGATCGTCGCCGGCCTGAGCCTGCAACTGCTCAGCCAGGACGCCCCGCGCGCCCAGGGCGGCAACGCCTATCAGAACGAACTGGCGAGCAACGGTCCCTACCAGTTTTTCGCCGCGTTCCGTAACAACGAACTGGACTACCCACAGTTCTACAGCACGCTGCCGTCGGCAGTGGTTGCCCAGCAGATTCGTACAGAACTGGCAGAACCCGATGCCCGCTTCGTGGGTCAAGACCCGCAGGACATCCGTCGGCAAATCGATAACCCGGGCACGTTGCGCAAGCCCAACATCGTGCTGGTCACCATTGAAAGTTTCAGCGCCAAGTACATGGGCAGCAACGGCGACACCCGCAACCTGACGCCCAACCTTGATGCCTTGCGCCAACAGAGCCTGTATTTCAATAACTTCTACGCCACCGGCACCCGCACCGATCGCGGCCTGGAAGCCATCACCCTGGCGATTCCGCCAACGCCCGGTCGCTCGATCGTCAAGCGCGTGGGTCGTGAAAGCGGTTTTGCCAGCCTTGGCCAGCAACTCAATGCCGTGGGCTATGACAGCGTATTTGTTTACGGCGGCCGCGGTTATTTCGACAACATGAATGCGTTCTTCAGTGGCAATGGTTATCGCGTCGTAGACCAGAGCAGCGTCGAGGAGTCGGAGATTCACTTCAAGAATGCCTGGGGCATGGCAGACGAAGATCTCTACAATCAGACACTGAAACTGGCCGATGCCGACTATGCCAAACAGCAGCCATTCCTGCTGCAGTTGATGACGACGTCCAACCATCGCCCTTACACCTATCCGGACAACCGGATCGACATCAAGTCCGGTAACGGCCGTGACGGCGCGGTGAAATACACCGACTACGCCATCGGTCGGTTTCTCGATCAGGCGCGTCAGAAACCCTGGTTTGACAATACAATCTTCGTCTTTGTCGCGGACCACACCGCAGGCAGCGCCGGCAAGGAAGACTTGCCCATCGCCAACTACCAGATTCCGCTGTTCATCTATGCACCCAAGTTGATCGAGGCTCGGGAAACTGCACAATTGGCCAGCCAGATCGATCTGGCGCCGACCTTGCTCGGCCTGCTCAATCTGGATTATGAATCGACATTCTTTGGACGTAACCTGTTGCAGGATAACCCGCTGCCGCCACGGGTGGTCGTCGGTAACTACCAGCACCTGGGGTTGTTCGACGGCAAGCACCTGGCGATTTTGAGCCCTCGCCAAGGATTGCGTCGCCACGATGACGCGCTGACCGAAAGCCGCGAGTCCCGGTCGACCGCCAATGACCCGTTGATCACCCGCGCCATCACTTATTACCAAACCGCCAGTTATGGCTTCAAGCAACAGCTACTTGGCTGGAAGGCGCCCAAGGAGGGTGCCGGTCAAGTCGGCGAACGTTAACCGAATCGCCCCGGGCTGATGCCCCGGGGCTTTTTCCTTTGTTCAGGATCCACCATGTCATCAACCGCTGTCCGCCCTGCCCCGCGCCCGCTCAACTTCTGGGTGTGCCTGGGGGTTCCCGCCGTTGCGGCGATCATTCTGGTGTTGCTCGAACTGACCTCACTGGACATGGACCTTGCCAAGCTGTTCTACGACCCGGTCGCGGGTGACTTCATCGGACGGCACAGTTACTTCCTGGAAAACATCCTGCACGATCGCGCCAAGCAAGTCGTCATCGCCTTCTCGGTGTTTGCCGTCCTCGGCTTCATCGCCTCGTTCTTCATGGCCAGGCTCAAACCGTACAAGCGGGAACTGGGTTGTCTGGTGTTGTCCCTGGGCCTGGCGACCTCCTTTGTCACGCCAATGAAAGCAGTGACCGCCGTGCAATGCCCTTGGAGCCTTGAGCAATTCGGCGGTCATGAAACGTACAGCGAACTGTTGAGCCCTCGCCCGCATACCGATAAACCGGGACGCTGCTGGCCTGGCGGCCATGCGGCCACCGGCTTCACCCTGTTTGCCCTGTTTTTCGTACTGCGTGACCGTCGCCCGCGCATGGCTCGTGCGGCATTTGTCTTTGCATTTGCCCTGGGTTCAGTGTTTTCCATCGGGCGGATGCTGCAGGGGGCGCACTTTTTCTCGCACAACGTGTGGACGGCGGTGTTCTGCTGGCTGATTTGTCTGGGGTCTTACTACTGCATTCTTTATCGGCCTGCTTCCCGAGCCGACGCTGTTGCCAAAGCACAACCGGTGAGTGCCTGAAACACAGATCGAAAATGTGGGAGCGGGCTTGCTCGCGAAAGCGGTTCAACATTCAACAAACCTGTTGTCTGACACATCGCTTTCGCGAGCAAGCCCGCTCCCACACTAGACCGAGGCGTCCTTCAAATTCCCGTCAATAAAAAACCCCGCCTGCTTTCGCAGGCGGGGTTTTTTCGTACAGGGGTAAGGCTGGCTTACATCATGCCGCCCATGCCGCCCATACCGCCCATGTCTGGCATACCGCCGCCAGCACCGCCGTCTTTCTTCGGTGCTTCAGCAACAGCGGCTTCGGTGGTCAGGATCAGACCGCCGATCGACGATGCAGCTTGCAGAGCGGAACGGGTTACCTTGGTTGGGTCCAGGATACCCATTTCGATCATGTCGCCGTATTCGCCAGTCGCAGCGTTGTAACCGAAGTTACCTTTGCCGTTCTTGACTTCGTTGACCACAACGCTTGGCTCGTCACCGCTGTTGGCAGCGATCTGACGCAGCGGCGCTTCAATGGCACGACGCAGTACAGCGATACCTACGTCCTGGTCAGCGTTGTCGCCTTTCAGGTTCAGGATAGCTTCCAGGGCACGGATCAGTGCCACGCCACCGCCAGGTACCACGCCTTCTTCAACGGCTGCACGGGTAGCGTGCAGGGCGTCTTCAACGCGGGCTTTCTTCTCTTTCATTTCAACTTCGGAACCAGCGCCAACCTTGATCACTGCAACGCCGCCGGACAGCTTGGCCAGACGCTCTTGCAGTTTTTCACGGTCGTAGTCCGAGGAAGTCTCGGCAACCTGGGCACGGATCTGAGCGATGCGTGCTTCGATGTCGCCGTGTACGCCAGCACCGTCAACGATGATGGTGTTTTCCTTGGACAGAGTCACGCGCTTGGCGCTGCCCAGGTTTTCCAGGGTTGCGCTTTCCAGGCTCAGGCCGATCTCTTCGGAGATCACGGTACCGCCGGTCAGAACGGCGATGTCCTGCAGCATGGCCTTGCGACGGTCGCCGAAGCCTGGCGCCTTGACGGCTGCGACTTTGACGATGCCACGCATGTTGTTCACAACCAGAGTCGCCAGGGCTTCGCCTTCAACGTCTTCGGCCACGATCAGCAGTGGACGGCCGGCTTTGGCAACGGCTTCCAGCACTGGCAGCATTTCGCGGATGTTCGAGATCTTCTTGTCGACCAGCAGGATCAGCGGGCCGTCCAGCTCAGCGACCATGGTCTCTGGCTTGTTGACGAAGTACGGGGACAGGTAGCCACGGTCGAACTGCATGCCTTCAACAACCGACAGTTCGTTTTCCAGGCCCGAGCCTTCTTCAACAGTGATCACGCCTTCTTTACCGACTTTTTCCATGGCTTCGGCAATGATGTCGCCGATGGAGTTGTCGGAGTTGGCGGAGATGGTGCCTACCTGAGCGATAGCCTTGGTGTCGGAGCATG
>Ga0209050_1002316_pt1 | contig 16756 bp, 15 predicted proteins | sample Araplavi_mTSA_r2_FD_184276 | JGI IMG/M metagenome (GOLD analysis project Ga0209050, IMG submission 184276) | Arabidopsis root microbial communities from North Carolina, USA - plate scrape MF_Cvi_mTSA_r2 (SPAdes) (version 2) | ecosystem: Host-associated > Plants > Roots > Endosphere | place: USA... | reverse complement strand
TCACCCGCTGCGCCTTGCCCAACGCATAGGCGCCGACCAGCACGCAGCGCTCCGGATTGGCGCGCAGGGCAGCAAGCAGCTTGTCGAGCTCGTCATGCGTCTCCGGATGGCGAAATACGGGGAGCCCGAACGTCGCCTCGGTGACGAACACGTCGCACGGCACCGGCTCGAAGGGCGCGCAGGTCGGGTCCGCGCGGCGCTTGTAATCACCCGAGACGACGATCCGCTCGCCGCGATGCTCGAGCACGATCTGGGCCGAGCCGAGGACATGGCCGGCGGGGACAAAGCGGATGTCGATGCCGTGCATCGCGATCCGCTCGCCATATTCCACCGGATTGCCCTGCTGCGGGCCGTAACGCGCTTCCATGATCGCCAGCGTCTGCGGCGTCGCCCATACCGCCTCGTGCCCGCCCCGGGCGTGATCGGCATGGCCATGCGTCACCAGCGCGCGGCGGACCGGCTGCGACGGGTCGATCCAGATATCGGCCGCAGGCAGATAGATGCCCGTGGGCCGCGGATCGATCCAGTCGCCGAGCTTCGCCATCATGCCTATATGGGCGGGATGGCCCTTGGTTCCCAGCTCCCCCCGATATTGCAGGACTGGTTCGCAAGCCGCGGCTGGGCGCCGCGCCGCCACCAGCTCGAGATGCTCGAGGCGGGCCGCCGCGGCGAGCATGCCCTGCTCGTCGCCCCCACCGGCGCGGGCAAGACGCTGGCCGGCTTCCTGCCGACGCTCGCCGATCTGATCGAGAACCCGGCCGACGGGCTGCACACGCTCTACATCTCGCCGCTCAAGGCGCTGGCGGTGGACGTGCAGCGCAACCTGCTCACCCCGATCGACGAGATGGGCGCCCCGATCCGCGTCGAGACGCGCACCGGCGACACGCCCTGGGAGAAGAAGGTCCGCCAGCGCGCCCGGCCGCCGCAGATCCTGCTGACCACGCCCGAGTCGCTCAGCCTGCTGCTGTCCTATGAGGACAGCCTGACGATGTTCGAGGGGCTGAAGACCGTGGTGATCGACGAGGTCCATGCCTTTGCCACCGGCAAGCGCGGCGACCTGCTCGCCCTGGCCATGGCCCGGCTACAGCGCCTCGCCCCGAATCTGCGCCGGGTGGCGCTCTCGGCCACGGTGGCGGATCCCGACGGCTACCGCGCTTGGCTCGCGCCGCATGGCGACATCGACGCGGTCACCCTGGTGCAGGGCGAGAAGGGCGCGGAGCCCAATATCGCCATCCTGCTCCCCGAGGACCGGGTGCCCTGGGCCGGCCATTCGGGCGTCTATGCCATCCCCCAGATGATGGCCGAGATCGAGACGCACAAGACGACGATCGTCTTCTGCAACACTCGCGGCCTGGCCGAGCTGGTCTTCCAGCAGCTGTGGAAGGTCAACGAGCTCAAGCTGCCGATCGGCGTGCATCATGGCAGCCTGAGCCTGGAGGCACGACAGCGGGCCGAACAGGCGATGGCCGATGGGCAGCTGCGCGCGCTGGTCGCCACTGCCAGCCTCGATCTCGGCGTCGATTGGGGCGATGTCGATTGCGTGATCCAGATGGGCGCGCCCAAGGGCTCCTCGCGCCTGCTCCAGCGCATCGGCCGCGCCAACCACCGCCTCGACGAGCCCTCGGAAGCGGTGCTCGTCCCCGGCAACCGCTTCGAATATCTCGAGGCACGCGCCGCGCTCGATGCCGTCGAGCATGGCGAACTCGATCCAGATGTCTTCCGCCCCGGCGCGCTCGATGTGCTGGCCCAGCACGTCATGGCCTGCGCCTGCGCCGCGCCGTTCGACCGCGACCAGTTGCTGCACGAGATCCGCGCAGCATTGCCCTATTCGGCGTTGGCGGACGAGGTGTTCGACCGAGTGCTGAGCTTCATCGCCGATGGCGGCTATGCCCTACGCGCCTATGACAAGTTCAAGCGGCTGACCAAGGGTAAGGACGGGCTGTGGCGGGTGACCACCCCGGCCTTTGTTGCGCAGCATCGGCTCAATGCCGGGATCATCGTCGAATCGCCGATGATGGAGGTCCGCTTCAAGAATGGCCGCCGGCTCGGCAAGGTCGAGGAGGCGTTCGGCACCCAGCTCTCGCCCGGCGATGCCTTCGTCTTCGCCGGCATGGCGGTGGAGGTGGAACGCGTCGAGCTGACCGACCTGATCGTCCGCGCCACCGCCAAGCCGGCGCGGTACGTCTCCTATATGGGCGCGCGGCTGGCGATCACCGCCACCCTGGCCGAGCGGGTCCGTCATTTCCTCCATGACCGCAGCCAGTGGCGGCGCTTCCCCGACGATGTCCGCGAGTGGCTGGAAGTGCAGGAGCGCCGCTCGGCCATCCCCGCCCCCGGCCAGCTGCTGGTCGAGACCTTCCCGCACGAAGGCAAGCACCACATGGTCGCCTACAGCTTCGAGGGCTGGAACGCGCACCAGTCGCTGGGCATGCTGATCACCCGGCGGATGGAGGCGCTGGGGCTCAAGCCGCTGGGCTTCGTCGCCAACGACTATGCCCTCGCCGTCTATGGGCTGGAGAAGATCGAGGAACCCGCCGCGCTCTTCTCGCCCGACATCCTCGAGCATGAGTTCGTCGAATGGGTGCAAAGCTCGGCACTGCTCAAGCGCGCCTTCCGCGAAGTGGCGATCATCGGCGGGCTGGTCGAGCGGCAGCATCCGGGCAAGAAGAAGACCGGGCGCCAGGTCACCTTCTCCACCGACCTGATCTACGACGTGCTGCGCAAGTACGAGCCCGATCACCTCCTCCTGCGCGCCGCCTGGGCCGATGCCCGGGCCCGGATGACCGATGTCGGGCGCCTCGGCCATCTGCTCGACACAGCGGCCGACACGATGCTGCATGTCGACCTGCCCCGCGTCTCGCCGATGGCGGTGCCGGTGCTCATCATGATCGGCCGCGAGAATGTCGCGCAGGGCATGACCGAGGACACGCTGCTGATGGAGGCCGAGGACATCGCAGCGGAGGCGATGCGGCTCGACTAGGCTGGAACAGAAACATTCCAGAAATATTGCTGCGCAGCATGTGAAGGTGTATCCTCACATCCATGAAAAGGCTTGCAGTGCTTCTCCTGCTCCCGCTGGCCGCAACCGCCGGAGCGCGTGACCTCACCCAAAACCCGAGCGAGCACGCCCCGCCGCCCGTGGTCCGTGCCCAGGATCCCGAGCTGACCATGCCCAAGCCGGAGGATGTCGAGGCGACCCTGCTCGCGCTGGGCGAGATCGACAAGCGCCTCACCGTCCCCGTCGCGGTGGGCGACAAGGGGCCCTACAACTTCATCATCGACACCGGCGCCGAGCGCACCGTCATCGCCCGCGAGCTCGCCGGTTCGCTGCGGCTCGGCACCTCTACCCCGGTGATCATCACCTCGATGACCGGGCGCGATACGGTCAACACGGTGGTGGTGCCCGGGCTGAGCATCAAGTCGATCGGCGAGCAGCACACGATCGTCGCCCCCGCGCTGGAGGCGCGCAACCTTGGCGCGCTCGGCCTGCTTGGCATCGACACGCTGCGCAACCACCAGGTGACGATCGACTTTGAGAAGGGCACCATGGCGGTTCGTCCCAGCGTGAAGCGCAAGACCGTCACACGGCGCGATCCCGACGAGATCATCGTCACCGCCAAGAACGTGTTCGGCCAATTGATCGTGACCGACGCCTATTACGGCACGACGCGCATCCAGGTGGTGCTCGACACGGGCAGCCAGGTAACGATGGGCAACAGCGCGCTGCGCAAGCGGGTGGGCCGCAATGCGCCCAAGCCGCAGCGAATCCAGCTGACCAGTGTGACCGGCGCCCAGACAGCCGCCGACTATACCCAGGTGCCCGACATCCTGGTCGGCAAGGTGCGCTTCGGCGCCATGCCGGTCGCCTTTGCCGATGTGACGCCGTTCGAGCGCTTCGGCCTTACCAAGCGCCCGGCACTGTTGCTCGGCATGGACGCGCTGCGCGCCTTTCGCCGGGTCGATATCGACTTCCCCAACCGGCAGGTCCGTTTCCTGATGCCTGAGGGTGCGGTTTCGCAGCGGCGCTATACCGGCTCGCGAATCCCGGGATCCAATCCCGCTGGAGCGCATAGCTACTGATTGCTACGCCCGGCCCGCTGGATGCAACGCCGGGCCATTGACTTTGCCCGCACGGACGCGTTGACACCGGGGGCATGACCAGCCTTTCGCGCGCCGCCCTCGCCTCGCTTCCCGCCGCCGTCGCGCGGCCCGGACACGATCCCGCCGCCATCCGCACCGGCGTGGTCCATTTCGGCCCCGGCGCCTTCCACCGCGCCCACCAGGCCGCCTATTTCGACCGGGTACTGGACAGCGATCCGCGATGGGGCACCGCCGCGGTCTCGCTGCGCAGCGCCGGCACGGTCGATGCGCTCAAGGCGCAGGACGGGCTCTACACGCTGGCCGTAATCGACCGCGAGCCCGCGACCCGCATCATCGCCGCCCATTCGGACGCGATCGGCCCCGGCGAAGGCGCCCGGCTCCGCACCTTGCTCGCCGACCCGGCGGTGAAGCTGGCCACCAGCACGGTGACCGAGAAGGGTTATTGCCTCGCCGCCGACGGCACCCTTGATTTCAACCACGCCGACATCGTCCATGACCGCGCTCGCCCCGCCGAGCCGGCGAGCGTGATCGGTTGGATCGTCTCGGGCCTGGCCGAGCGCCGCGCCGCGGGTGCCGCACCCTTTGCGATGCTGTGCTGCGACAACATGACCGGCAATGGCGGCAAGCTTCGCGCGGCCTGCGTTGCGCTGGCCCGCGAATGGGAAGCCGGGCTGGCCGACTGGATCGAAGGCGAGGTCGCCTTCCCCGATTCGATGGTCGATTCGATCACCCCGGCGAGCGACCCGGCCTTCCTCGCCAAGATCGCGGATGAGCTCGGCGTCGAAGACAAAGCGGCGGTGCAGCGCGAGCGCTTCACCCAGTGGGTGCTGCAGCGCTTCGACCTGGCCGATGGGCCCGATCTGGGCGCCGCCGGCGTCACGCTGACCAACGACGTCCAGGGCTATGAGCAGGCCAAGCTGCGCATCCTCAACGGCGCGCATTCGAGCCTGGCCTATATCGGCCTGGCGCTGGGCCATGAGACGGTGTTCGAGGCGGTGAGCGATCCGGCGCTGGGCGGCTTTGCCAGCCGGCTGATGCACGAGGATATCGCCGGTTCGCTCAAGCCGGTCGAAGGCCTCGATGTGCAGGGCTATGCCGATGCGGTGTTCGACCGGTTCCGCAACCCGGCGATCCGCCATCTGCTCAGCCAGATCGCCTGGGACGGCTCGCAGAAGCTGCCCTATCGCCTGCTCGACACGGCCCGCGACCGGCTTGCGACGGGCGAGGACGTGGCGCGGCTGGCGGTGCCGGTGGCGGCGTGGATCGCCTTCCTGCGCCGCAAGACCGAGGCTGGCGACAAGATCACCGATCCGCTGGCCGAGCTGCTGGCCGGTGCTGCTTCAAGTGCCGATCCGGCGAGTGCGGCGCTGGCGCTGCGGGAGGTGTTCCCGGCCCAGCTGGCCGAGGATGCGCGCTTCCGCGACGCAGTGACGGCGGCCGTGCCGGCATTCCTCGACGGCCGGGCGATGGAGTTGCTGGCGCGCTGACCCCGCAGGGAATCGCGCTCCCTACTTGGTCTGCCTGCGGACAATCGTCCGGGCAGATCGCCAAGCACACGAAGCAAGCAATAATGCTTCATAATGGCTTATAATCTCAGCCAAATATTACAAATATACTTTGCACGACGACGATATTTACGCATGTATCATCGCACCCCAATGCTTATGGCACCAGTCAATAAGATGGGCGCAATCTGGAGATGATATAATGAGGAAATCAATTACCTCGGCGATGCTCGCAATCGTGTCTTTCTCCTCAATCCCCACAACAGCCTTGGCCAAGCCGGATTATCCAGATTCAGCTACTTATGCATCGCAGCAGTGCGACAATAACAGATGGGCTGACTTGGCATATCCAAGCTACGAACAATGCTACTACGCTGCTTTGGCATATTACGACTATCAAGTTAGCGGCGGCAGCGACGGCAGCGGACTTCCTGGTTCGGGCGAGCCCATCGGCGGCGGTGGCGGCTCGGGCGGCGGCGGCGGCGGCGGCGGCGGCGGCGGCGGAATGTTCCTTATCGATCTTCCCGGCTACAATCCGTTTGGGGACAATTGCACCGCGAAATCGCGCCTTTGCAATGATGGATAGAATCTAACCGCTGGAAACGCGCGCAGCGCTGCGAGCCTCCGTTCCGCAGCGCTGCGTTTGTCAGGCCGTGTAGAGAGATCAGGATCAAATTACCGCCGGCGCCCCGTCGCGCAGCACATGGGTGCACAGCTGCGCCTCTGGCGTATCGTCTTCCTCGAGCGCGGCGACCGTCACCCAGCCCTCTTCGCGCAGCTTCGCGCCGATGCCGGCGGGGGTGCCGAAGGGCAGGAACAGCCGGCGGCGATCGCCGGCGCCGATGCCGGCATAGAGGATCGGATCGGCATAGAGCGAGAAGCCGACCGCGGCTTCCTCGCGGCCATTGCCGTGCAGGATCGTATAGGTGCCGCCGCGGCCGATCTCGCCGCGCACCCCGCGGGCGAAGAGCGAGAAGCCAAGCCAGCTCTGATATTCGAAGCCGTGGCGCTCGGTGGGATCGAGGGTGAGCGCGGCCTGGCCCCGGATGCTGGCGGCAATCTCGGCAAGGCCGTCGAGCCTTGTGGCGAGCGCCTTGCCGGCATCGATCGCGCGCAGCCGCTCGATCGCAGCGTCGAACGGGCCGGCGGCTTCGATCAGCGGCAGGTAGCGTGGATCGATCGCGGCGACCCCGGCGGCGTCCTTGGCGTCGAGGCGGTCGCGCAGCGTCGCGAGCTGGGCGGGCGTCAGGCTGCCATCGGCCAGGCAATCCACCAGATCGGGCAGCGTGAAGTCGAGCGCGATGCCTTCGACTCCACCCGCCTGCAGCGCCTCGATCGCAACGCGCACCACTTCGGTGGCGGCGGCGACGGTGTCTAGGCCGATCAGCTCGGCGCCGATCTGGCGGGTGGCGCGCAGTGGATCGAGCTCGGAGGCCGAGAGCTTGATCACCGGACCGGCATAGGAAAGGCGCACCGGGCGCGGGTGGTGGCCCATGCGGGTGGCGGCGATACGCCCGACCTGGGCGGTTATGTCGGGGCGGATCGCCAGCGTGCGCTGCGACACCGGATCGACGAAGCGCACCGCGTCGCGCAACCCACCGGCGGCCTTGAGGCGGGCGCTCAGCTCGTCGGCGAATTCGGCGAGCGGCGGATCGACCTGCTCATAGCCATAGGCGCGCGCGACGCCGAGCACGCGGGACTCGAGCCGCGTGGCGGCGTCAGCCGCGGGAGGGAGGCGATCGTGAAAGCCTTCGGGAAGTAAGCCGCTCATCCCGTCCCCCTAGAACATTCCGTCATCCCGACGGAAGTCGGGATCTCGTGCGGCGGGCACGGCGCCATCGCCTGAGATCCCGGCTTTCGCCGGGATGACGGGATTTGTGTCGTCAGAACGTCAGCGCCATCGCGGTCTTCACGCCCGGGAGGGCGCGGACCTTGGCGAGAAGTTCCTCGCTGACCACGTCGTCGACCGAGAGCAGCAGGATGGCTTCGCCACCCGCTTCGCGGCGGCCGAGGTGGAAGGTGCCGATGTTGACGCCCGCCTCGCCCAAGGTGGTGCCGAGCCGGCCGATGAAGCCCGGCGCGTCCTCATTGACGATGTAGAGCATATGGCCGGCGAGATCGGCCTCGACCTTGATGCCGAACAGCTCGACCAGGCGCGGCGCGGCGTTGCCGAACAGCGTGCCGGCGACCGAGCGATCGCCCTGGGCGGTGCCGACGGTGACGCGGACGAGCGTGTGGTAATCGCCCTCGCGGTCGTGGCGGACCTCCCGCACGTCGAGCCCGCGCTCCTTGGCGAGGAACGGCGCGTTGACCATGTTCACCGTGTCCGAATGGACGCGCATCAGCCCGGCGAGCACCGCGCCGACGATCGGCTTCTGGTTGAGCTCGGCGGCGGCGCCTTCGCTCTCGATCGCGATGTTGCGAAGCTCACCATGCGCGAGCTGGCCGACCAGGCTGCCGAGCTTCTCCGCCAGCGCCATGTACGGCTTGAGGCGCGGGGCTTCCTCGGCCGAGAGGCTCGGCATGTTGAGCGCGTTGGTGACGCCGCCCGAAACAAGGAAATCCGCCATCTGCTCGGCGACCTGGATCGCGACGTTGACCTGCGCCTCGGTGGTCGATGCGCCGAGGTGCGGGGTCGAGACGAAGTTGGGCGTGCCAAACAGCGGATGCTCCTTGGCGGGCTCGACCTGGAACACGTCGAGCGCGGCGCCGGCGATATGGCCCGATTCGAGGCCCTGCTTGAGCGCCGCCTCGTCGATCAGGCCGCCGCGCGCGCAGTTGATGATGCGCACGCCGCGCTTGGTCTTGGCGAGGTTCTCGGCCGACAGGATGTTGCGGGTCTGGTCGGTGAGCGGGGTGTGCAGCGTGATGAAGTCGGCACGCAGCAGCAGGTCGTCGAGCGACACCTTCTCTACGCCCATCTCGATCGCGCGCTCGGGGGTGAGGAACGGATCGAAGGCGACGACCTTCATCTTGAGGCCCTGGGCACGGTCGGCGACGATCGAGCCGATATTGCCGGCGCCGATCAGGCCAAGCGTCTTGCCGGTCAGCTCGACGCCCATGAAGCGGTTCTTCTCCCACTTGCCGGCCTGGGTCGATGCGTCGGCCTCCGGCAGCTGGCGGGCGAGCGCGAACATCAGCGCGATGGCATGCTCGGCGGTGGTGATCGAGTTGCCGAACGGGGTGTTCATCACCACCACGCCCTTGGCCGAGGCGGCGGGGATGTCGACATTGTCGACGCCGATGCCGGCGCGACCGATGACCTTGAGGTTGGTTGCGGCCTCGAGGATTTCCCTGGTCGCCTTGGTCGACGAACGGATGGCGAGGCCGTCATACTGGCCGATGATCGCCTTCAGCTCTTCGGGGGTCTTGCCGGTGATCTCGTCGACCTCGACGCCGCGCGCGCGGAAGATCTCGGCGGCCTTGGGGTCCATTTTGTCGGAAATCAGTACCTTGGGCATTTGGGTGCTCCTTCGGAGAGCCGGTGCTCCTGCGAAAGCAGGAGCCCAGAGTTTCTATGGAAGTCGTGTGTGATCCTGGGCCCCTGCTTTCGCAGGAGCACGGCACAGGATCAGGAAGCGCGGGCGGTGGCGTAGGCCCAGTCGAGCCAAGGGCCGAGCGCCTCGATATCGGCGGTGTCGACGGTGGCGCCGCACCAGATGCGCAGGCCCGGGGGGGCGTCGCGATAGCCAGCGACGTCATAGGCCGCGCCTTCCTTCTCGAGCAGGCCGGCGAACTTCTTGATGAAGGCTTCGTCGGCACCCTCGACGGTGAGGCACACGCTGGTCTTCGAGCGGATGCCATGCAGCTCGGCGAGATGGCCGAGCCAAGGCCGTGCCGCGACGATCTTGTCGAGCGCGGCGGCATTGGCGTCCGAACGGGCGATCAGCCCTTCGAGGCCGCCGAGACCGCGGGCCCATTCGAGCGCGAAGATCGCGTCCTCGACGGCGAGCATCGAGGGGGTGTTGATCGTCTCGCCCTTGAACACGCCCTCGGCGAGCGCGCCCTTCGAGACGAGGCGGAACACCTTGGGCAGCGGCCAGGACGGGGTATATTCGGTGAGACGCTCGACCGCGCGCGGGCCGAGGATCAGCACGCCGTGCGCGCCTTCGCCGCCCAGCACCTTCTGCCAGGAGAAGGTAGCGACGTCGATCTTGTCCCAGGGCAGGTCGTAGGCGAACACCGCCGAGGTGGCGTCGGCGAAGGTCAGGCCCTCGCGGTTCGCCGGAATCCACTCGCCGTCCGGCACGCGCACGCCCGAAGTGGTGCCGTTCCAGGTGAACAGCACGTCGGTCGACCAGTCGAGCGCGTCGAGATCGGGAAGCTGACCATACTCGGCGCGGACGACATTCGGCTCGAGCTTGAGCTGCTTGACCGCATCGGTGACCCAACCTTCACCGAACGATTCCCAGGCAAGCGTGGTGACGCCGCGGGCGCCGAGCATCGTCCACATCGCCATTTCGAAGGCGCCGGTGTCCGAGCCCGGCACGATGCCGATGCGGTGGGTGTCGGGCAGACGGAGCGCCTCGCGCATCAGGTCGATGCAGTACTGCAGGCGGGTCTTGCCGATCTTCGAGCGGTGCGAGCGGCCGAGCGACTCGGTGGCGAGCTTCTCGGGCGACCAGCCCGGAGGCTTGGCACAGGGACCGGAGGAGAAATAGGGACGCGCCGGCTTGGTGGCTGGCTTTGCGACAGGCGCAAGGGTGGCGTCGGCGGCAGTCGAATCAGTCATGTAGTCTCTCCTTACAGAGAGCGCGCGCGGCGTTGGGACCGCGTGGCCCGCCGACGGCCCTAGCGGCGAGCCCGTGAAAGTCAATTGCGCAAAATGCGCGCTCTGCGCACATTTCTGACGTTAACCATGTCGTACGGCGATGCTGCTAGGATGCGTGCCATGCGCGTTTTCGGCCTGTTCCTGCCCCTGATCCTTGCCGGCTGCATGTTCGGCGGGGGTGACGATCGTCCTGCCCCGACACCGATTCGCGAGCGGCCGGGTGGACCGATAACCCTGAACGGCCCGACCCCGCGCGAGACGCAGCAATGCTTCGCCGATCTCTCCCGTGAAAGGGTGCGCTACTCCGCCCTGCCCGACCGCGATTTCGGCAGCGGCTGCGTGGTCACCGGGGCGGTGCAGTTGCTCGACATCGGCGTGCCGGTGACCGGGCTCAAGTCGATGAAATGCGGGCTGGCGCGCAGCTTCACCGCCTGGGTGCGCTTCGCGGTGGCTCCCGCGGCGCGGCAGATGCTGGGCAGCGACCTGGTCAAGGTCGAGACCTATGGCACCTATTCGTGCCGCGGGATCATCGGCAATGGCGCGGCATCGGCGGCGCGCATGTCCGAGCATGGCCTGGCCAATGCGGTGGACGTGTCGGGCTTCATCCTCGCCGATGGGCGCCGGATCACGATCGAGCGCGACTGGCGAAGCGGCGACCAGCAGGTCCGCGCCTTTCTCGACACGATCCACGGATCGGCCTGCAAACGCTTCGCCACGGTGCTGAGCCCCGATTACAATGCGGCGCACTACAACCACCTGCACCTCGACATGGGCAGAGGGCCGTTTTGTCGCTGATTGCAGGGCGCCCAGGATCGGCCTAAGCCGGCCCAAATGAGCGATACGAAAGTTCCGAGCCGTGTCTTCCGCCCTGCCCAGCAGGAAGTGGAACACGCCAACACGCACAGCGGCACGCCCCAGACCGAGCACCCCGCCTACCGCCTCGCCTTCCAGGACATGGACTTCCTGCTGCGCGACGACCTTCGCCCGGTCCGCTTCCAGCTGGAGCTGCTCAAGCCGCAGCTGCTGCTCGACGAGGCGCACATCAAGTCGACCTTCGTGATCTATGGCTCGGCACGCATCCCCGAGCCGAGCAAGGCGGGCGCGCTGCTCGAGCTGGCCGAGACGCCGCAGCAGAAGAAGATCGCCGAACGGCTGGTCGAGAAGTCCAAATATTACGACGTCGCCCGCGAGCTGGGCCGCCTCGCCTCCAACTTCCCGCTCGACGAGGCGGGGAACCGCCACTTCGTGGTGACCTCGGGCGGCGGCCCGTCGATCATGGAAGCGGCGAATCGCGGCGCGCGCGACGTGGGCGCCGACACGATCGGGCTCAACATCCTGCTCCCCCATGAGCAGGCGCCGAACCCATACGTGACGCCCGGCCTGTCGATGCAGTTCCACTATTTCGCGCTGCGCAAGATGCACTTCCTGCTGCACGCCCGCGCGGTGGCGGTGTTCCCGGGCGGCTTCGGCACGTTCGACGAATCGTTCGAGCTGCTCACCCTGATCCAGACCGGCAAGATCGAGCCGATCCCGGTGCTGTTCTACGGCAAGGAATTCTGGAACCGCGTCGTCAATTTCGAGGCGCTGTGCGAGGAGGGCGTGATCTCGCCCAAGGACCTCGACCTGTTCCACTTCTGCGAGACCGCGGAAGAGGGCTGGCAGATCGTCCAGGACTTCTGGAAGGACAAGGACCACACGGTGATCGCGCGGCCGCGCCCGGGGATCGACAAGCCGGAGACGGTGATCAAGCCAGAGTGAGGTAGAGCTCGGCCTCGATCATCCAGTCGGTGCCGAGCTTGCGCCATTTGGCGGTGTAGGTCCCCGAGGCCTGCACCGCCCCGCTCGCTGCCGACACGCCCTGCCAGGCGCCATGCTCGAAGGCGATCGCCTCGACCGGGGACAGGACGACCGCCTCGGGCGTGCGCGTGTAGATGCTGCGGTCCTTCGCGGCGAACTCGCGCTTCCAGGCGAGCAGCTGCGCCTTGCGCCCCGATATCAGCGCCGAATCGGTGCCGGCGACCAGCACGACATCCTGCGCGAGGATCGGCCCGATCGCGGCGAGGTCGGCCTCGGCCAGCGCGCGGTTGAACGCGGCGCGGCGCAGGCGGATGGCGAGTTCGGGACTGGGATGCGAGGCCATGGCCTTCCGTAGCTAGGCAGGGCCGAATTCGTCCAGCAGCTGTTCGCGCCTCACCTCGAAATCGGCGAGCGACCATTTCGATGCCACTTCCAGCCCGATGATCGGATCGGAGCGGGTGCCGACGCGCACCGGTGCCAGTTCGCGCTTCGTGGCCGCGCAGAGGAAGACGGCGACGTCGGGCGTGGTCGGCGACTCGGCGGGCTCGTCGATCACCACCGCGAGGCGCTGGCTCTCGAGCAGCACCAGCGCGCCGACCGGAAACACGCCGAGCAGCCCGCGAAAGGCACGCAGCACGCGCGGGTCGAAATGGCCCGTCGTCCCCATCATCCAGTCGAGCGCGGCGCCCGGCGACCAGCTGCGCTTGTAGGCGCGGTTCGAGGTCACCGCGTCGAACACATCGCACACCGCCGCCATCCGGGCATGGATGCTCAGCGTCTCCTGCGAGATGCCGGAAGGATAGCCGCTGCCGTCGATCCGCTCGTGGTGATGCAGGCAGACATCCAGCGCGATCTCCGATTCGATCCCCGAATCGCGCAGCAGCTCATAGCCGCGCAGCGTGTGCGCCTGGACCCGGGCATATTCGTCGAGATCGAGCGGGCCCGGCTTGTTGAGCAGATCAGCGTCGATCCGCGCCTTGCCGATATCGTGGAGCAGCCCGGCCAGGCCGATCTCCTGGGTGAGTTCGGGACTCAGCCGCAGCTCGTTGCCGAGCGCGATCATCAGCCCGCAGACCGCGACCGAATGGAGATAGGTATATTCGTCGTGCAGCTTGATGCGGGTGACGCTGGGCAGGACGTTTGGGCTGCGCGCCACCGAGGCGGCGATCGCCGAGACCATTGGCGCGAGATTGGCGGCCTGGATCTTCCGCCCGAAGCGGATGTCGGAGAAGGTGGCGGTGACGCTGTCCTTCGCCAGGCCGACGATCTCGCGGGCCCGCTCACGCTCCACCGCCAGGCTGGCGGGCCGGGCATTGAGGTGGAGCCTGGTCGCGGAGAGCCGCCGGGCCACGGGTGCAGGGCCGGCGGCCGGCGCTTCCACGCTGCCGAGATCGCGCCATTCGCTGGCGTTCAATCCGTCCGAAGACGGCAAATTCCCCATGCGCCCAACCCCCTGGCCATGCGGCTTTATTTGTCGGATTTTACGTAGTTTACCGGAGGCCGGGGAAGCAATCGAACGGCCTGCCAAAATGGGTCAAAGGCGCTAGCCCGCCAGAGCTGCGAGCGTGGCGAGCATCTGATCGAAATGCAGGGTGATGCGCCGGTTGTTGGCGATGTGGCGATCATCGAGCATCACCCGGGACGGCACGAACACCCCGCCGTCCTTCCACGCGACGAGTTCCGCAGCGACCAGGGCAGAGACGCGGCGGCGCACCGTCTCGAACGGCAGGTCGATCGCGCGGGCGAGCGCGCGCAACGACACCGGCGCGCGCAGATCGTCGGGCGGCGGCATGTCCTCGGCCGCGTAGAGCTGGGCGAGCCGGAGGTCCTCGGTGATGCGGCGGACATTGATCGCGGTGATCGCGGCGACGATCGTTCCGGCGGTCACATCACCATAGAGCTCGGTGAGCGTCTCCAGGGCGCGTAGGCTGAAGGCGAGGATCAGCCGCTCGACCACGCCGGCCGGCAAGGCCGCGGCGCCGGCATCGAGTGCTGCGATGGCGGGATCATAGCCGGCCTCGGCGAGGATCCCGAGCGTGCGCATCAGATCGGCGGCATCCTCGGCCGCGAGGCGGGCGAGCACATCGCCTTCGAAAAAGCCGGGTGCGACGCTGAACCCGCTGGCGCCGCGGACCAGCAATCCTTCCTCGACCAGCTCGGCCGTACGCCGGCGCACCGTGGTGTGCGGCAGGCGCATCGAATGGGCGATGGCGGTGGCGTTGACCGGACGGCCGAGCGTGGCGGCATCCTCGACGCCGATCCAGCGGCCCGAGCCGGCATCGCGATAGGGATGGTGGGCGATACTGCCGCCCAGCACCACTTCGAAGACGAAGCCGGCCAGCCGCTCCTGCGGCACGAGCGCCAGCCCGCGCCGGCTGCGCGCGAGCAGCAGCTCCGAGACCTGGCGCGCGACCAGCCGAGTCGAGAACCGGCGCGATTCGGCCGCCGGCATCTGCCTCATTGCTGGGGGCGCCAAACCAAAAGCGCCGCGGAATGACCCGCGGCGCCCTGGTGATTCGGTCGGCGGAAACGCGTCCTCAGACGCCCTTCTTCTCGGCCTGCGCCTTGGCGGCGGGGTCCGTCGAGGGCGCGCCCTCGGCCGGAGCCGCCTGGTTCGAGAGATTGCCGCCCGCGGCATGATCGTCGGTGGCATTGCCCTCGACCGGGGCCGCTCCAGCGGCCGGAGCTGCCGGCAGCGGCAGGTTCGAGCCCTGGGCGTTGAGATAGGCGATGACGTTGGCGCGCTCCTGGGCGTCCGGGATGCCCGCGAAGGTCATCTTGGTGCCGGTGGCGAACTTGCGCGGGTTGGTCAGCCACGCGTCCATCTTGTCGAAGTCCCAGCTGCCGCCGACAGCCTTGAGCGCATCGGAGAAGGCGAAGCCGGCCTTGCCCTGGGCAATGCCCTCACCCATCGTGCCATAGAGGTTCGGGCCGATGCCGTTGGCGCCGCCCTGGTTGATCGTGTGGCAGGCCATGCACTTCTTGAACGACGCTTCGCCCTTGGCGAGATCGGCGCTGGCCAGGCGCGTCGCGATCGGCGCGACCACTGCCGTGCCGCCTTCGCTGGCTTCCTCGACACCTTCGATCACATAACCCATGTGCTCGGGGCGCTCGGCATGGAAGTACATTCCGCTGGCGATCGAAAGTCCGAGCGCAGCAATCCCCCCCGCAAGTGCCCATCCCGCGATCGTATTGAAGCGATTGTCCATGAAATGCCCCTGCGGATATGTTGCGCTTCTTTAAAGCCGCCCTTGCAGCGAAAGCAAGCGGGGCTTGCGGCTGCGAGGTTCGGCAGCTAGCGCCCGCGCATTATGGAGAATTTCGCGAGCCCGGCGAGAAAGCTCGTCGCGGAGATGACCGAGGCGGCCGCAAGGACCCCCGTACGCGCCGTCGCCTTCCAGGGCGCGCCGGGCGCCAATTCGCATATCGCGGTGCGCGAATGCTTTCCCGACGGGCTGCCGCTCCCCTGCTTTTCCTTCGAGGATGCGATCGACGCGGTGAAGGAAGGCCGGGCCGGCTGCGCGATGATCCCGATCGAGAATTCGCTGCACGGCCGCGTCGCCGACATCCATTTCCTGCTGCCCGAATCGGGGCTGTCGATCATCGGCGAGCATTTCCTGCCGATCCGCTACGGGCTGATGGGCCTGGGCCCGATCGAAGGCGTCAAACAGGCGATGAGCCACCCCCAGGCGCTCGGCCAGTGCCGCCACTGGCTGAAGGCGCAGGGCATCTCGCCGCTCGCCTATCCCGACACCGCCGGCGCCGCCGCGATGGTGGCCGAGGACGCTGATCCCGCGGTCGCCGCGCTGGCCCCCCCGGGCGCGGCCGAGCTCTATGGCCTGCGGATGCTGGGCGAGGACATCGCCGATGCCGAGCACAACATGACCCGCTTCGTCATCCTGGCGCGCGAGCCGCTGGTGGCCGAGGAGGAAGGCCCGTTCATGACCACCTTCGTCTTCGAGGTGAAGAACGTGCCCGCCGCGCTGTACAAGGCGCTGGGCGGCTTCGCGACCAACGGGGTCAACATGACCAAGCTGGAGAGCTACCAGCGCGGCGGCAGCTTCGCGGCGACCGAATTCTACACCGACATCGTCGGCAGCCCCGACGAGGCGCCGGTGGCGCGGGCGCTGGAGGAGCTGAAGTTCCACACCAAGTGGATGCGCGTGCTCGGCACCTACAAGCAGGCGCGCGAGCGAGCGTAGCGGACACCGAAAGGCCGTAAGTTGGCGCCGGGACGCGATTCCCGGCGGGACCGCGCGCCTGCTTGACTCGCGTGACGAATCGTTGTGTATAGACAACATATCGTTATTAGAGTCGCCATATTGCCGCAGATCCACAACCGAATTGCCCTGTTCCGCGCCGAACGCGGGATGAGCCGGCGCGAACTGGCCGAGACGGTGGGGGTGAACCCCCAGACGATCGGCTATCTCGAGCGCGGCGACTACAGCCCCAGCCTCGAGCTCGGCATGAAGATCGCGCAGGCATTCGACCTGCCGGTCGAGCTCGTCTTCTCCTTCACCCCCTTCGAATCGGTAGCGGCCGCCCTGCGCCGCGCCGCCGAATGATGCCGGAGGCCGCCATG
>Ga0209050_1002315_pt1 | contig 16762 bp, 17 predicted proteins | sample Araplavi_mTSA_r2_FD_184276 | JGI IMG/M metagenome (GOLD analysis project Ga0209050, IMG submission 184276) | Arabidopsis root microbial communities from North Carolina, USA - plate scrape MF_Cvi_mTSA_r2 (SPAdes) (version 2) | ecosystem: Host-associated > Plants > Roots > Endosphere | place: USA... | reverse complement strand
ATTCCCGCACTCCGGCGCCAGTGCCGTCCGTCCATCCGGCGTGATCTCATAGGCGTCCGACCGCAGCGTCAGTAAATCCGCCGTCGTCTTCACCGGGGCAAACCGGCTCCGCGGCACGTCCACCGCTTTCGCGTCCGGGAAGCACTCGATTGCCGCGCCCATCGCCGTTTCGAGCTGATACACCGCCGGCGATTTCTTATCGCGCGGATCGAGCGTCTTACTGTTGCGGATCAGCGGCAGCGCGAGCGAACCGCCCGACTCCGCCAGCGCGTCCTTCAGCCGGTCCAGCCGCAGCCACAGGTTGTTCGTATTAAAATAGCGATGCTTCTCGATGTCCTGGAACGCTCCCATGTCCGCCTCCGGACATTGCGCCGACTCGCGCAGCAGCAGTTGCCCCTCGCGCAAGGCCAGGTGCCCCCCCTTGCGGTCTGAACCCGTCCGCGCTGTCACCTCCATCGCAAACGGCGCCCCACTCTGCGCAAACCACGTCAGCAGCGCCAGATCGAGCGTCGCCCCGAGGTTGTCCGAGTTGGACACAAAGACATACTGAATCCCTTCCTCCAGCAGCCGGTCGATCACGCCGTTGGTGGCCAGCACCGCATACAGATCCCCATGCCCCGGCGGACACCATTCCAGCTCCGGATCCTGCGGCCACATCGCCGGCTCCAGCGTCGCCGCATCCACCTTCGGAATCTTGTTTTGCAGCAGTTCGAGCTGCGCTGGATCGCCCAGCTCCGCATACGGCGCCAACGCTGCCAGCGTATCCGCACTCGTGCTAAAGCTGTTCATCAGCAGAAAGCGCAAGTCCGCCCCGCTCGTCTTCCGGAAGTGTAAAATCTGCCGCACGATCAGGTCGAGGAACGAAAGCCCGTCGCGCACCGGCAGAAGCGATTTCGCCCGCTCCAGCCCCATCCCCGTACCGAGCCCGCCATTCAGCTTCAACACCGCACAAGCCTGCAGCAGCCCCGCATCCGGAGCCGTGCTCGCCGCAATACTTTCGAGTGTGGGCAGCCCACTCGCCGGCTGGATCGAAGCCTCGGGGATCAGCCCCGATTCATTCTTCTCCAGCAACGCATAGTTGCGCTCAAACGCGCGAATCGCCGGCTCACTGACGCCGGCCTGCTCCATCTTGGCTCGAAATACTTGAATACCCATGACTCCCCCATCATGCGAATCCCCGCGCTTTTGTCATCCCCCGCGCACAAATTTCACGTTGGATGACCGAAGGGGGTCGTGTGGCGACGTGAGCGACAATACAGCCTCTAGCAGGGGAAAGGGGGTGGCGTTTCCCTCGCTGCCCCGAGCAGGCTAAAACCTGTACTCCAACGAAAGCCGAGGCCACCTTGGCTCAGTATGCAAAAGATCAATTCGCATCGCCTCGCGGAAGAAACGTGGTCTTCGCCGAAAGGGAAATTCGCGGGGGGCAGCCGCGGACTCTCCGAAGCACTGGGCCGCAAGCCGCAATCGATGGATCTCAATGAGCGGCACCCCTTCGACGTGGAAATCCTGCGCATTCCACCGGGCCAGACGCCGTATCCCTATCACTCCCACAGCGCGCAGTGGGAATTCTATCACGTCATCTCCGGTGAAGGTTTCGTGCGGCATCAGGACGGGACGACGCGGATCGAGTCCGGCGATGCCTTCCTCTTCAAGCCGAACGAACCGCACCAAATCACCAACGACCGCGAGCAGGATCTCCTGATCTACGTCGTCGCGGACAACCCCATCGGCGAGCATTGCTACTACCCCGACAGCGGCAAATGGAGCACCAAGATCCCGGAGCACCGGCTCATCCGTTCCGCCCCGCTCGATTACTACGACGGCGAAGAGTAGGTTGACTGAATCTGTAGGTGGAAGCATCCCCCGCGGCATCGCAACGCGATGCCCTCCAGGCACGCGTGTTTGCAAATTGGAGGGCATCGCGTTGCGATGCCGGTGGGCAATCGATGCTTTGGGCGAAGCTGATCCTAACTTTCCTTCCGCAGCAGCCGCCGCAGGTTTTTCCAGGCTGGTTCCACCGCCGCTTCCGCCGCAGCGCGGGCGGCGTGATATTCCGCCAGCACTTTCTGGCCGGTCGAGGTCACTTCGGTCCCGCCGCCCTGGCGCCCGCCGCGTGTCAGGGTGACCAGCGGTTCGGTAAAGTGGGAATTCATCGCTTTCACCAGAGCCAGCGCTTTGACGTAGGACATCTTCATCGCGGTCGCAGTCTGATTCAGACTGTGCGTCTGCTGCAGCGATTCGAGAATTTGCGCCTTGCCCGGCCCAAACGCATCGGTCTCGTCGAGGACGACTCGCAGACGGAGTTTCATCGCGGCGGAGTTGGTTTTCGGCATAGGGGACAGGTCAGAGCTTCTGCGCGACAATGAGCAACTCATCCCGTCTTGGCGAGCCGGCGAAAAAGTCGGCGAGGCGCAGGAGGGCAAACTCCGCCCAGACGAGGGGTCGCATCAAGCGTCGAAGCAACCCTCGGCGAGGCGGACCGCCGGTGCCCGAAGACGGGGCGGGAGAGGGGGCCGCCGTGGATTGGGCGGCGCGCCATTCGGCCAGCCAGCGTATGAGAAAAAACGGATAGTGAACGATCGAAGGAACGAGCGGTTGCACGACCGGAGCGGCAAAGCCACAGGCCGGCAGCAATTTTTCCGCGGCGCGTTTGCTGAAAAAGAGCGTGTGTTCCAAGGGGACCGCCCAGCCCCACGCGCGTTGGGTCAGCGCGAGTTTCCAGGCGTCGGCATTGGGCGTGAGGAGGATCAAGGTGCCGCCGGGTTTGAGCACGCGGGCTGCCGCGGTGAGAAACGCGCGAGCATCGGATGCGTGTTCGATGACGTGGGCGGCGCACACCACATCAAACGGCTCGGTCGGAGCGAAGCTTTCGAGGCTGCCGGTCTGGGCGGGCACCCCGCGATCAATGGCGACCGCTACGGCGGCGGGGCTGGGCTCCAGAAGCAGCACCTCGGCCCGGTAGTCAGCCAAAACCCTTTCTGCCAGATAGCCGTAGGCTCCGCCGACTTCGAGAAAGCGGATCCGTTCGTCGGGCAGATGAGGCTCGATCTTTTCCAGGTAGTCCGCGGTCAAAAGGAAGTTTTTCCATTCCGCGGCGGAATCGATGGCCTCAATTTCTGTGTATCGCCGGGTGGCGTGCTGAACCGCGGGCTGGACGGAACAAAAGCCGCATTTTGGGCAGCGAACCATCCACGGCTCGCCTGGGAGGAGCGTCCGATACAGGCGCCGGGTATCCGCGGCGCAGACCGGGCAGACGGGAGATTCAGCGCCGGACGAGTTCATCGAAGCGCTGCCGAAACGTTTTCCCGCGGCCCTGCCCGGCCGCTTCGCCGCGCAGGCCGCGGAAAATAGCGCGCGCCAAATCCGGCACGGCGCGCAGCCCCCAGAGCTGGAGAAAGCGGCGGCTGGCTCCAGCGATCGACCAGCGAATGGGCGCTCCATGCGCCCGGGTCCAGCCCAGGTAGGCGATATTCTGAATCATCGCCGCATGCCGCAGGTACGCGGCGCGCTGGTCCGTCGGTGCCAAGTTGTCCGGCGGCAGATGCCGCACCTCGATGCCGGGGCAAAAAATCCCCCGTCCACGCGCGGTAAGGCGCAGGCTGAAATCGAGGTCTTCCCCGCGCACCCAAAAATCCCCGCGATGCAACCCTGCCGCCGCCACCGCTTCCGCGCGCGCCAGCAGGCAGATCCCTTGCGCCCACCAAAATTCCCCGACTTCCGCGCCGAATCGGCGCCGATACTCCGCGGGTGACATCCGCTCGCGATCCAGCCGATGTTGCGCGCGATCTTTCAAGCCCGGCGGCCAGCCGGCCAAGCCTTCGGGTCCCACGGCGAGAGGATAAGCCACATCGGCTTTTTCGCGGGCCAGCAGATCGAGGAGCGCCGGCAGTGTATCGGGTGCGAGCACCGCGTCGTCATCGAGGATCAGCCAGTGGGTGAACTCTCCGCCCGTCAGCTCCAGCACGGTCTCTTCCGCCAGGCGCAGCCCGCCCCCGCACCCAAGATTTTCCCCCGGCGCGAGATAGTGCACCGGTAGCGGCGCGTTGGCCGCGACCGTGCGGATCGCCTCATCGCCCGAGTTGTCGCAGACCACGGCCAGCTCCACCCCTTGCAGTGACGCGAGCAACCGCTCCAATTCGTGCGGCCGGCGAAACGTGGCGATCACGGCAACGATGCGCGCGTTCATGGCTTTTGCAGCGCGGCGGAAACCCGGCCCTGGGCGAGCAGCGTTTGAATATGTGCGCGGATTTCCGGCCAGGCGTGTTCCGGGAGCACCTTGGTCAGGCAATACGGCTCGGCAAATTTGCAGTAGTCGAAGCACGGCCGCCACGGGCAGATATCGCGGATGATCAGGTGATGCTGATTGCCCCACGGACGGAACCAATCCGGGTCCGTCGGCCCGAAAAGCACAATCGCCGGCCGCCCACACGAAGCCGCGATATGCCCCGGCCCGCTGTCATTGCAGAGCAGCAGTTCCACCCGCCCCAGCGCGTCGACCAACTCACTCACGCTGAGCGGTGGCAGGATGCTATCGGCCAGCGGGGCCAGATTTCTTCCGTATCCGTCAGGATCGGGGATGAGCAGCAGATGAAAATCGAAGACCTGCCGCAACCGCTCGACCACATACGCGAAATTCTGCTCCGGCCAGCGGCGCACCGGGATACGCGCCCCCGGGTGCAGGCAGATCACGGGTTTGTTGATCCCGGCGAACAAGGCATCGACTCGCGAAGAGCGATACCGCGGATGATCCAGCGCCGGTTCCGCCGTATCCATGCCGGGCAATTCCAGCGCCCGGCCAAGGTCCCGCCAGTCTTCCACCTTGTGCTGCCGCTCCCGGGTGCGGAGCAGGGGATCGGTCAAAAAAGCGCTGCTCCCCCGCACGGGAAACCCAAACCGGCGGCGTGCCCCGGAGAGGCGCAGGAAAAGGTGATCACGCGGGTCGTTGCGCACGGAAATCGCCACATCGAAATGGCGCCGGCGGAGTTGCGCCAGCAGGATGAGCAGCTTGCGCCAGTCCCATTTCCACAGCCGGTATTTGTCCCGGTAAGCCGTCCAGGGCGCCTCGAAGGCGAGAAAATCCATCGCCGGAAACGTGGCTCCGAGGAGCGGTTGAGCGTGCGCTTTGCCTACCAGCGTGAGGTCGTACTCCGCGGAGGCGGCGCGGAGGACGGGCGTGGAGAAAGTGAGGTCGCCGAGACCCCAAAGTTCCAGGACGAGAAGTTTCGGGCGGGTAGCGGTGGACAAGCGGCACCCGGAACATGCCGCAGCGATCCCCAATGGGGAAGAACTAAGCAGCGGCCGCCGCGAGCGGACATCCACTGACAAAAACTTAACCTTTCGGGACAAACTGCCCCTTTGAAGGTCGCCGGCTCGCGCTACTATGGGGCAGATGAGCACCCCGGCTGCTCCCTCAGATTCATCCTCGTCCCCTGTGCCATCCCCGGCCTCCGACTCGCTGCTCAACTGCCTGCGGGCTTTTGGCCGCTGGGCCCAAGCCAACCCGACGCCGGCAGCCCTGCTGGTGGGGGTCATCGGCACGCTGTTTTGGTTCTACTACGGGTACAAACCGCTCATTCCTCACGATCCGCACTCCTTCTGGCGGTGGGGCCTGGAGGCTTGGAACGACGGCAACGACCTCGAGCACGGTCCGCTGATTTTGCCCGGCGCCATGGTCGTGGCCTGGCTCCAGCGGGAAGCCTACGCGCAAGCGCCCAAACGTTCGTCCTGGCAGGGGATGGCGTTTCTGCTCCTGGGCATCTTTCTTTTTGTTGTCGCTTCCTGGACCCAGCAGGGGCGCTACGGTCTGGTCGCTCTGCCCATCCTGATCCACGGCGCGGTCTGGTTCCTTTGGGGCGGCGCCGTGGCCCGCATCGCGGTTTTCCCGTGCCTGCTGCTGCTCTTCATGGTCCCGATCGGCTTTTTGCTCGGGCACACCGAACCGCTCCAGATCCTGGTCGCCAAGGTCGTAACCGGGGCTTCCAATCTCGTCGGCATCGGGGTCAACCGCGACGGCGTCAACCTCATCGCCCGGGATAATAGCTTTCAGTGCCAGGTCGCTGGCGGCTGCTCCGGCGTGCGCTCACTCATGGCCATGACCATGCTGAGCATGCTGTACGTGTACTTTTACGAAAAGCGTCCGTGGAAGCGGTTCGCCATCTTTGCCATGACGCTCCCGCTCACCCTGGTGGGCAATATCGTGCGTGTCTTTACCATCGTGCTGGTCTCGAAGTGGTTCGGCCAATCCGTGGGCACTGGCCCGTGGCACGATATTTCCGGCTTCATCATCACCATCCCGATCGCCGTCGGCGCCATGGTCGGCTTGCACGAGCTGCTGAATCTCGACCTCTCGAAATACACCGCCAAGCTGCTGCAACCCGCGCCGGTCGTGGCCAAGGAAGCAAAACCGGCAGGGGAAGAAAGTGGTGAGGAAAAACCCGCGGCACCTTCCTCGGCCCCGGCCGCGAGCCCGATTTCCTATGACTACTAGCCGGCTGGCCATTCTCCTCGCCGTGCTGCTGGCGGGCCTGAGCAGCGTCTACGTGCTGCCGAAAACGAAGGGCTTCATGCCCGTGGGCATCAACCTCCAGTTGCCCGACGGGATCGGCGAATGGTGGGGCCGCGACGGGCAGGTCACCGATCACGAACGCGAAGTCCTCGGCCCGGGCACCGAATTCGCCCGCAAGCAGTATTCGAATGGCCGCGGGGATATCATCCTCGCCTCCGTCGTGCTGGCGGGCGACGACATGATGACCAGCATCCACCGTCCCGAGCGCTGTTTGAATGCCCAGGGCTGGGCCTGCGCTCCGACGGGCAGCGTCCCGATCAATGTGAACGGCCACGGCGTCGTACCGGTGAAACGCCTGCGCAATCAGCGGATGGAGCAGCGCCCCGATGGCAGCCAGGTGCTCGTGGAAAACATTTGCTACTACTGGTTCGCGGGAAACCACGACCTCACCTCCTCGCACACGGAACGAGTCTGGTTCGACACCCGCGACCGGTTGAAAAATGGCTACGTCCAGCGCTGGGCGATGATGCTGATCTCCGCGAATATCACCTCGGCGCAGAGCAAATTTGGGCGCGATGAAAAAGCCGTGGACACACTGCTGACCGACTTCGTCCGCCAGCTAGCCCCGAAGCTGCACCGCGACACGGTGCAGTATCAGTAAGCCAGGCTGCAGATTCGGGGTTCACGCAGCCCCCTGCGTGAAACGATGGTGCCTGCGCCAAAGGCGCAGGGTGATCTTTTTCATTTCACCCAGCCCAGCGTGAACCACGGAGTGACAGCTACACCGATTCACCGTTTCGCCGCGATCTTCTCTGCCAGCGTCATCCCGAGCACCAGATGCGTTGCCTCCGAGATGTGCTGCTGCCCATGCACCCGAAAGAGATCCGTCACGTTGCGATAGGGCCCCAGCCAATCCTCGCAAAGCAACAGCGTCTCGCAGTGACTGCGCACGTCGGGAACCATCGCCGCCGGCATGGAGGGCACAAACTCCATCGGGTTGTCGTATGGCAGTTTGAAATACGGAATCTCTGCCACGATGAAGCGGATGCCCTGGCGCTGGCAGGTCGCCGCCATGCGTTCGATCAGCTTGGTGGCCAGCGTAGTCCGATACGCGGCCATGGCCTCATCCGAAGTTGGCGCCGCGATGGTCAGTTCCGTGGGTGTGGGCGTCACCGCGTGGGCCCCGCGGAAATGTACCCCCTTCTGCCAGTTCCAGACCTGGTTGAAGACCAGTGAGTAGAAATACGAATGCTCGCTCAGCCAGCGCAGCGGCGCCCAACGATTGATCGCATCGAGTGCTTTCACTCCCGGCTGATGCGTGAATTTCTCCTCGGTCAGCTGTCCATCGCGTACCGCGAAAAGCCCAGCATTCACGTTGTCATCCGGGTCATTGATGAACCAGCCGAGCACCACCACATCCGGCCGGTATTTCACCCCTTCGTTTTCGAGAAAGGCCAGCTGCTCCGCCGTGCCGAAACCGGAGATGCCCGTGTTCAGCACTTCCGTGGGCTGGCGGAGCGCCTTCAACCGGCGCTCGAGCACTGCTGAGTAGGTATCCTCCTGCCCGCACTCAAACCCCATCGTGTGCGAATCGCCCAATACCAGCACCCGGCCCACGCCGGGCTGGCGTTCGTAGCTCCAATCGCGCCGATCGCGGAAGCCCTGCCGGTTGGTGGTGAAAAGCCACGAACCGTCGGCGCTGGTGTGGCGAAAAGTGGTGGAGGGCCGGAGCCGCCGGAGGTGATACACCCCGTAGTCGGCTCCGGTGTGATAACGCGGAAACAGGATCGCCTTCTGCCCAAGGAACACGCGGGTGGCCAGTTCCGCGGCGCAGAGCGCCATGGCCGTGGCCACCCCGGCGACGATCAAACGAGCGCGCCAGCGTGAGCGGCGCGGTGTTCCGCCAGCAGGCACGGCTTAGCCGCCCACTTCGGCGCGCGCGTCGGCGGCCAGGGCCGTCGAGAGGTAACGCTCGCCGGTCGAGCAGGCGACCGTCACGATGGTCTTGCCCTTGTTTTCCGGGCGCTTGGCGACTTCGAGCGCGGCCACGAGATTGGCGCCGGTGCTGATGCCGACCAGGATGCCTTCTTCCTTCGCGAGACGGCGGGCCATCGCGAAAGCGTCGTCATTGCTGACCTTCACGCATTCCGTGATCTGCGCTTCGCCCGCTTCGCTCTTGAGATGGAGATTGTTCGGCACGAAGCCGGCGCCGGTGCCCTGGATCTTGTGCGGACCGGGTTTCACCGGTTCGCCCTTCAGGGTCTGGGTGATGACCGGGGAGTCCGACGGTTCCACCGCGATGGCCTGGAAGCCCGGCTTGCGGGGCTTGAGCACTTCCACGCAGCCCGTGATCGTGCCGCCCGTACCGACTGCTGCGACGACGATGTCGACCTTGCCGTCGGTGTCTTCCCAGATTTCCTCGGCCGTGGTGGCGCGATGGATGGCCGGGTTGGCCGGGTTGTTGAACTGCTGGGGCATCCAGGCGTTTGGCGTATTCGCCACGAGTTCTTCCGCGCGGGCGATTGCGCCCTTCATGCCTTCGCTGCCCGGGGTGAGCACCAGCTTGGCGCCGAGCATGGAAAGGAGCACCCGGCGTTCGAGCGACATCGTTTCCGGCATGGTGAGGATGAGCTTGTAGCCCTTGGCCGCCGCCACGAAGGCGAGGGCGATGCCGGTGTTGCCGCTGGTCGGCTCGACGATGACCGTTTCCGGGGTGATCAGGCCGCGTTTTTCGGCGTCCTCGATCATGGCCATGCCGATACGATCCTTCACGCTGCCGAGCGGGTTAAAGAATTCGCACTTCAGCGCGATGGTCGTGCTCGGGTCGATCCCGGCGCTGGCCGGAATGCGGTTGAGTTTGACCAAAGGGGTGCGTCCGACGGTTTCGACGATGTTGTTGTAGAGGCGGCCCATGATTGCTGGAGAAAGTAAATGGTTGTCTGAAAGTGCCCAAAAAAGGGCGGGCGCCTATCTAGCCCCCCACTTTGCCGACGGGCAAGGTCGGTTTTTCAAATTTGAGGACACGCACGCTCATTTACAGAGACGAAAAAAGATCGGCGAAAATTGCGTTTGAAATGCTGCTGGCGGTGGCTATCCACCCGCCGCTCTCAACCTCAACGACAAACCGACTATGGCCGAACTGCTCAACAACCAGGATATCAAGGATTGGCTCAAGAAACTCCCCGAATGGGATCTCGAAAAAAAGCACATTGAGCGGACCTTCGAGTTCGACGATTTCACGCTGGCGATGGACTTCGTCAACGGCGTGGCTGAAATCGCCGAGGAGGATGAGCATCATCCGAACATCGACATTCGCTACAACAAGGTGCGCATCGAACTCTCCACCCACAGCGAAGGGGGTCTCACCGACCTCGACTTCGAGGTGGCTGAGAAGATCGACACCCTCGTCGAGGAATAAGCCCGGCTCGCCCGGCTTCTCGCCGTGACTGATTTGACGCCCCGCGGCATACCGCCCCCTCTCTGGGGGAAGGTGGCCGCGGGGCTTCTTGTCGTGGCCTTTGCGGTCGCCGTGGGTTGGTTCGTGGAATGGCGCAGCGCCGAACCGCCCCCGCCTTCGCCAGCAGCGAAGGTGACCCAGTAAGCAAGTAGTCAGTCATCAGTAATCAGTGGGACCGCCCCTGTGGGTGCGAGCCTTTGGGACTGATCACTGTTTACTGAATACTGATTACTTCGTTTTTTAACGACTCCTCCCCTTCCCAAGAACGCGAAATCCGCGTTCAATCCCCGCCTCCATGCACTCCGTCGTCGTCGCTCCATCCGTCCTTGCCTGTGATTTTGGCCGTCTGCACGAAGAAATCCGGCGGGCGGAAGCCGCAGGCGCCGATTGGCATCACCTCGACGTCATGGATGGGCACCTCGTCGACAATATCTCGTTTGGCCCGGCTTTTTGCGCCGCTGCGGCCAAGGCCGCGACCAAGCCGCTCGATGTGCATCTGATGATCGAGCGTCCCGATCACTACCTCCCCCGCTTCATCAAGCAGGCGGCGAATATCACGATTCACGTCGAGTCGAAGTGCGACGTTTCCGGCACCCTCGCCGCCATCCGCAGCGCGGGCGTGACCTGTGGTATCACCCTGAAACCCGGCACCCCCTTTGCCTGCATCGAGCCGCATCTCCACGAGGTGGACCTCGTACTGGTCATGACGGTGGAACCCGGCTTCGGCGGCCAGCCCTTCATGCCGGAAATGATGGATAAAGTCCGCGCCGCCGCCGAACACCGCACCCGCGGCGGCTTCCGCTACCGCATCGAAGTCGACGGCGGCATCAATATCGAGACCTCGCGCATCGCCCGGGAAGCCGGCGCCGATACCCTGGTCGCCGGCACCAGCGTCTACGGCGCCGCCGACATGGCCGCCGCCATGCTCGCCGTTCGCGGGTAAGCTCCTCGCTGTCAGCCCGTGGTTCACGCAGCCCTCTGCGTGAGATGAAAAAGATCACCCTGCGCCGATGGCGCAGGCACTATCGGTTCACGCAGGGGGCTGCGTGAACCACGGATCCGGAGCCACGCGTGTTCCGAATATCGGAGATCGGCGGGCTTACTGGTTACTCGACTCCCCTTTACCCGGCATCACGCCCAGCGCCACCAGCGCTTCGCCCACCAGGAAAAGCGACCCTGCGATCAGCACCCGCCCTTCTGCCGGATCGAGCTGTTGTAGCGCCTCCTGGATATTCGCGCACGCCACACACGTTTTGGTCGGATCCAGAGTGCGAATTTCTGCCGCCAGTTCCTCCGCCAAACACGTCCGCGCATTGTTTACCTGCACGGTGAGGACCCGGGTCGCCAGCGGTACCAGCGCCTCGGCCACGCCGCGGTGATCCTTGTCCCGCATCACGCCGAGGATCAGCGTGCTCGGCGCATCGCCAAATTGCTCCCGCCACGTCGCCGCCAATTGCCGCGCGGCGGCCGGATTGTGCGCCCCATCGAGCACAAAACGTCCTGCGATTTCCTGGAAACGCCCCGGCCATTGCACCTCCGCCAGCCCGCGCGTGACGGCTTCCGCGGAAATCCGCAGCCGCGGATATTGCGCTGCCGCCACTTCCAGGGCCAGACAGGCCACCGCTGCATTCCAGCCCTGATGCGCCCCGACCAGCCCGATTGGCGATTGCGTCCACGGATCTTGCGGCACATCCAACGGGCTCTCCCGCTTCGCCGCGATCGTGGCGATCACCGTCGCCGCTTCGATTGGCTGCGGCGCCGAAACCACCGGAATTCCGGGCTTCAAAATGCCCGCCTTTTCGCCCGCGATCTCCCCGAGAGTGTTCCCGAGATAAGCCTGATGATCGTACCCGATCGGCGTCAGCACCGAGACTGCCGGCCGCGTCACATTCGTGGCATCCAGCCGTCCGCCGAGCCCCGTCTCCAGCACGACCGCTTCCGCACCCTGATCCGCAAACCAGCGCAGTGCGAGCGCCGTCGTAATCTCAAAAAAAGTCGGCCGCGGCTCCCACGCTTCGATCAAATCGCGAATCGTCGTCAGCCCTTCGGCTACGGCCTCCTCGGAAATCATCGCGCCATCGAGCCGGATCCGCTCGCGGAAGGTCACGAGATGCGGTGACGTGTACAGCCCCGTGCGTACGCCACCCGCGCGCAGCATGGAATCCAGCAGCGCGCAGACCGATCCTTTGCCGTTCGTCCCCGCGACGTGCAGGTAGAGCGGCGCCCCGGGCACCGCGGAATCCAACGGCAAATCCAGTGCGGACGCCAGCCGTTGCATGGTTTCCAGCCCCAGCCGGATGCCATGCAATTGCTGGCTGTAAAGCCAGTCGACCGCCTCGCGGTAGGTCACTTCTTCGCGGCGGCTGCGGCTTTCGACGCCGCCTTCGGCGCGAGGTAACTGATCAGCTGGGCGAGCGTTTCCCGCATCTTTTTGCGGTGCACGATCATGTCCACGAGCCCATGCTCTTCGAGGAATTCCGCGGTCTGGAAGCCGGGCGGCAAATCCTGGTGCGTGGTCTCGCGAATCACCCGCGGCCCGGCAAAGCCAATCATCGCCTTGGGCTCCGCGATATTCACATCGCCCACCGTGGCAAAGCTCGCGCTCACGCCACCCGTGGTCGGGTCGGTGAGGATCGAGAAATAAGGCAGCCCGGCCTGCGCATGCAGCGCGAGCGCACCGCAGGTCTTGGCCATCTGCATGAGACTGATCACGCCCTCGTACATGCGCGCGCCGCCGGAAGCGGAAATGATGATTGCCGGCAGCCGGTCGCGCGTTGCGCCTTCCACCATGCGGGTCAGTTTTTCGCCCACCACGGAGCCCATGGTCGCGGCGATGAAATTGAAATCGAGCACCCCGATGGCCACGCCTTGATCTTCGATCCGGCCGCGGCCGGTGATCACCGCATCCTTGAGCCCGGTCTTCTTTTGGTAGCTCTTCAGACGATCGGTGTAGCTGGCCTGGCCGGTGAATTTGAGAATATCCACCGAGGCCATGTTCGCGTCGTGCTCCTCGAAGGATTCGTCATCGAGCAGGAACTCCAACCGTTCGCGCGCCGTGAGTTTGAAGTGGTGATCGCACTTCGGGCACACGCGCAGATTCTGCACGAGTTCCAGATTGTGAATCATCTCCTCGCAGCCCGGGCATTTCTGCCAGAGCCCCTCGGGGAAATCGCGTTTTTTGTCGGACGTAAAGGCAGGTTTGCTAAAAAGGCCCATGTTCGGATCGGGTTCAGGTTGCATTAGCCGCGGGCAACGGTGAGGGCACGAACGCTGGCAGCGCCGGCGGCCCGGAGGGCGCGGGCGCATTCTTCCACGGTCGAGCCCGTGGTAAAAACGTCGTCCACAAGGATGAGATGGCGGTCTAACACAAGGGAAGGTTGTCGCACGCGGAAGGCTCCATGCAAGTTTTCCATGCGCTCCTCCCGGTCGAGCCGGGTCTGGGTGGTGGTGTAGCGCGTCCGGCACAAAGCCCGCCACATCGGCACTTTGGCCCGCCGGCTCAGCTCCCGCGCGATGGCTTCGGCCTGGTTGAAGGTGCGCTCGCGTTGCCGCGTCGCGTGCAGCGGCACCGGCACCAGGGCGTCGAAAGCCGGAGTCCGCAGCCGGTCATCTTCCAGAGCCGCTGCCGCCCACTCGGCGAGCTGATGCCGCAGATGATACTGCTTGTTGTATTTGAACCGGTGCACGAATTCCCGCACCGGCCCCTTGGCCAAATACGGCGCCACCGCGCAATCGAAGTGAAACCGCCGGTCCCCGCAGTTCGAGCAGGTGAATGTCCCCGTGATCGCCCCGTCGAAGGGTTGCGAGCAGCGCTGGCAGAAAGGCGCCTCGATCCGTTTCGCTCCCTCCGCACACGGCGCGCAAAGGTGCACGCCGGCTGCCGTTTCCCGCTGGCACAGGGTGCAATGCGGCGGGTAAAAGAGCGAAAGCAGGCCTTCGCCGAGACTATGCAGGAGGTTGCGCATTCCGCCGGCGCAGCCACAGCCACGCGAGAAACCAGCCGAGCAGCAGCGCCACCACCGGGATCAGCCCGATCTGCAATTCCTCGCCGATCCAGGGCAGGTGCGCGCTTTCCCGTTTGGTGAATTTACTGAAGGTCATCTTCACGAAAACCACGCCCGCGTGCAGGCCGATCGCCATCCAGAGCGATCGCGTCCGCACCGTCACATCCGCCAGCATCAGCCCCAGCACAAAGATCGTGGTGAACCCGCCCAGCACCAGCAGCGGCTCGGCGAACTGGTGAAACACGTGCGGGATCAGCGCAAACCCGGAGAGCCAGCCGACCTGCGTCAGCTCGACGGAGTCGTCCGGCTTGAGGAAATGCACCGCGGAAAAGATCGCCGCGGTGAAAAAGATCGCTGCCCGCGGACTCATCGTCCGGCGGAAGAGCCCGAGAATCCCCGCGCGGAAAAGCCCCTCTTCCAGCAGCGCCACCACCAGCGCCGAGAAAAGCAACCCGGGCACACGCCCCCAGGGCAGCTCCTTTTTCCAGTGGTAAATCTCCGCGACCATGTACCCGCCGGCGAGCAGCGCCACGACCAGCGCGGCGATCCCGAAGCCGATGCCCAGATGCGTGAGCCAGCGCGGGTTTTTCTCCAGCCCGAGATCACGAAAGCCGCCGATGTGCAGCCAGCGGATCGTTGGCCAGAGCAGCCCCAGAGCCGCGATGAGCACCCCGCGATTGAAGAATTTCTGAAAATCCGTCTCCGCGAGGAAGGTCAGAACGCCTTTGCCGGCCAGCCAATGGCCACCCCAATAGAGCGGCGGGGCGAGCAACGCACCGAGTACGATGACGGCGACGAAATAGAAGAGAATCTTGCCGAGGTCTTTCAAGGAGGGCGATTCTGGCGTTTAGTACGGTTCCCGCCACTGAAAACCATGAACAGCACCACCCGCAACACCCACGAATGGAAGTCCACCACCGCCGAGGGCGAGAAACGCGAGATTCGCGCAGAGAAATTCGGCGGAAAGTGGCGCATCCAAGCCAAGCTTAAGACTGAGGATCGCTGGACCTACTTCGATTCCCCCTCGCTGGAAGACCTCGCCGAACTGCGGGAGGTGCTCTGGCGGAAGTATCAGCGCAAAAAACTGCCCTTCGAAGACATCAAGACCATCGAACGCCTGATTGTCGAAGGCGGCGGCAAGGTCGAACCCCTCGACTAGTCCGCCCTCGTGAGTCGCACCGAAGAATGGCGCCGGCTCGACCAGGCGCACTGCTGGCATCCCTTCACCCAGCACAGCCTGTGGAGCGCCCCGGATTTCGCCCCGCTCGTGCTCGCCGGCGGCGAAGGCGCCCTGCTGCGCGATAGCGACGGACGGGAATACATCGACGGCAATTCCTCCATCTGGACGAATCTTCACGGGCATCGGCATCCGAAGATCGACGCCGCCATCCGCGCCCAGCTCGACCGCGTCGCCCACACCTCCTTCCTCGGTTTCACCAATCCGCCCGCCGCGGAACTCGCGGCCGAACTCTGCGCCCTCTGGCCTGCCGGCACGCTCACCCGCTGCTTTTTCTCCGACAATGGCAGCACCGCCATCGAGGTCGCGCTGAAGATGGCCGTGCAGTTCTGGCAGTTGACCGACCGGCCGGAAAAACGCCGCTTCGTCGCCTTCAGTCAGGCCTACCACGGCGACACCATGGGTGCCTCGAGCCTCGGCGGCATCGGCGCTTTCCACGGCCGCTTCGCCGATTGGCAATTTCCCGCGCTCTTCGTCAATTCCGTCGCCGAGCTGTCTGCACTGAATGCCGGCGAGATCGCTGCCATCGTCATCGAGCCCCTGATCCAGGGCGCCGCCGGCATGCGCCTCTGGCCGAAAGGCATGCTCGCCGAGCTCCGCGCCTGGTGCGACGCCCACGACGTCCTCCTCATCCTCGACGAAGTCATGACCGGCTTCGGCCGCACCGGCCGCATGTTCGCCTGCGAACACGAGGGCGTGATCCCCGATTTCATCGCCCTCGCCAAAGGCATCACCGGCGGTTACCTCCCGCTCGCCGCCACGCTCACCAGCGACCGCATTTTCAACGCCTTCCTCGGCGGCACCGAGCGCACGCTCTACTACGGCCACAGCTATACCGGCAACCAACTTGGCTGCGCCGCCGCCCTCGCCAGCCTCGCCCTCTTCCGTGAGGAAAATGTGCTCGCCGGTTTGCAGCCGAAAATCGCGCGCCTCACCGAACTCCTTCGCCGTTTCGAAGCGAACCCACACGTCGGCTCCATCCGCCAATGCGGTTTCATCGCCGGCATCGAGCTGCAAGGCTTCTCCCCCGAAGCCCTCACCGGCGCCAAAGTCTGCCTCGCCGCCCGCGACCACGGCCTCCTCACCCGCCCCATCCGCGACACGCTCGCCCTCATGCCCCCGTACTGCATCACCGACGAGCAATTGGTGAAAGCCTTCGAAGCCATCGACCTCGCTATCGCCCAGGTCTGCGGCTCATAGTTTCCCCGCCGCTGTCAGCCCCGTGGCTCACGCAGCCCTCTGCGTGAGACGAAAAGATCATCCTGAGCCGAAGGCGCAGGCTCATCCCCCGACGCCGCTCTTCTCAAGGCCTCCCCTTTTCGAACCGACTCGGATCCACCCCATCTGCGCCATCCGTGTCATCTGGGGTCCTGCTTTTTCTGTGCGATCCGCGGTTGTCGCCCCGGGAACGGCCCCTAACCTTTCCCGCGCTATGAAGAAGACTCTTGCCCTCTCCCTTGCCCTGGTCGCTTCCGCCTCTGCCGCCATGGCTGCCATCAAAACCGAGGTCGTCGAATACAAGGACGGCGACCAGGTCCTCGAAGGCTTCATCGCCTACG
>Ga0209050_1002313_pt1 | contig 16765 bp, 12 predicted proteins | sample Araplavi_mTSA_r2_FD_184276 | JGI IMG/M metagenome (GOLD analysis project Ga0209050, IMG submission 184276) | Arabidopsis root microbial communities from North Carolina, USA - plate scrape MF_Cvi_mTSA_r2 (SPAdes) (version 2) | ecosystem: Host-associated > Plants > Roots > Endosphere | place: USA... | reverse complement strand
GAGAATGTTTAGCGCAGCATTGCGATCACGATCATGTACGTTTCCACATCCGCTGCACTGCCATTCTCTTATTCCAAGGCCTGCGATACCCTTCGGCCTCGACTCGGGCAATTCTCCGCAAGTCGAACAGGTCTGGGTGCTAAAACGTTCATCCACCTCCACATACCGCGCGCCATGCCTAATGGCCTTGTACGTCAGCATTCTCCGGAAGGACGACCAGCCAGCATCAAGCACCGACTTCGCCAGGCTGGTTTGGGCGAGTCCACTGGCATTCACATTGCCAACGGCGATAAGGTCGAAGTTGCGGGCAATCGCGACCGATTTCTTGTGCAGGAAGTCCATCCGTTGCCGCGCAGTGCGGGCGTGGATCGCCTTGACGCGTCGCCGCTTATGAGCCCGCTGCGCCGTAGCCAGCGCCGCTTCGGCCTTGCGGTAAAAGCAGGGGGCGGGAATCTTCTCACCTTCGGTCGGCGTGGCAAGATCCTTCAGCCCGAGATCGATGCCGATGCCGCGCTCAAGCGGGCGCGCTGGCGGCTCTACAACTTCGATCACAAAGTTCAGGAACCAGTGACCCATGCTGTCTTGGGCAAAGCACGTGCCGTCTTTGATCTTCCCTTCCGGCAGCGGGCGCGAGTAGAACACGCGAAACGTGTTGCCGGCAAAGCGAAAGGCGTTCCCTTCCCGGTGCAGGTCGCGGCCTTTGAGCGGTATCCAACCCAACGACTTGCGGCCACGATATCGCAGGTAAGGCCGACGATGCTGAGCCCGCGATTTGGCGAACTGTTCGCACACGGCATTGATCACGCCAGAGTGCAGCTCCAGTTCCTTGCTACTGCCCGTCGTCAGCTTGTTCAGGTCGAAGCCGGTCAGCCAAGGGCGGCCAAACCGCAAGGCATCTTTTTGCCGGTCGTTGCAATAGTTCCAGACGAAATTGACCTTACGGGCTTGCTGGTTCAGCAGTCCGAGTTTCGACTTTACACGGAAGCGGTAGACGAGAATCATACTGTAATTTTATACAGTATTTCACTAATCTCAAGGAGAACGGCCGCTTTGCGGCCGGCTCCTTTCACTCCCCGCCCCGATGGACGGGGTTTCTCGGAGCAATGCTGATGAAATCATTCCTGTCTTTTCTCGCCGTCCCGCTGTTTGCAGGCGCAGCAGCCGCGGCACCGCTGCCCTCCCTGCAAGTCATCGACACGTCCGCGCAGGCGCAATCTGGCGTGCCAGTCACTGTCGGCCACGTCTTCGCAAAAGGAGATGTGAAAGCTGGCGACTATTTCGCCGCAGCGTACAAGGGCGTCTCAATACCGGTGCAGGCAGACGTCAAGGCCAGGCACGCAGACGGCTCGGTGCGCCATGCCTTGATCACCACCGTGCTGCCGCAACTGGCAGGCGGAGAATCCGCCAGCGTGCAACTGTCGACGGTGCCATGGGCCGGCCCTGGCGGTGGCGCCCGCCCCGATGCCCTGCTGGCCAGCGGATTCAACGCCGTGGTCCGGTTGAATATCGGCGGCGTAACTTACAGCGCGGACGCCGCGCAGCTATTGGCGAGCAAGCCATATACCAACTGGATGTCCGGTCCCCTGGTCAATGAATGGCAGGTAGCCGGACCTGTGACGGCAAACGGCGTCGCCCACCCGCACCTGGCAGTGCGCTTCGCGATCCGACACTATCCTTTGGCGGGCTCCGGCCAGTTCGGATCGACGCGCGTCGACGTTACCGTCGAAAACAACTGGGCCTACGAACCCGATCCGAAGAATGTCGCGTACGATGCCGAAATCCTGGTCAACAACCAGGTGGTGTACCAGAAGGCCGCGCTGACGCACTACCATCACGCCCGCTGGCGCAAACTGTTCTGGGCCGGCGCCGAGCCGAAAGTGCATGTGAAGCATGACATCGCCTACCTGCTCGGTACGCGCGCCCTGCCCAATTACGACCGCACGGTGATCCCGTCGCAAACAGCGTTGGCGAAGATAAAGGCCGACTGGGAGGCGGCCGACAGCGGCCCGATGGCCATGCCCTTCGTGAACAGATACATGCCATCGACCGGCGGCCGCCCCGATATCGGATTGCAGCACGCCTGGGCCGCGCTGTATATCCTCAGCATGGATGCGCGGGCCAGGCAGGTGACGAACGGGCTGGGTGACCTGGCCGGCAGCTGGCCGGTGCATTACCGCGACAGGAATACGGACCAGGTGGTGTCCATCGCCGACTATCCCTATGTACGCGACCAGCGGATCGGCTCCGACAGCTACAACCCGGTCACCAAAAAACATGAGGACATGCCGCGCTGCACCTCGACCGAGGCCGGTGCCTGTACCACACCCTACACGCCGGACACAGCACACCAGCCCTCGTTCGCCTACCTGCCCTACCTGCTGACCGGCGACACTTACTATCTCGACGAGCTGCATTTCTGGGCGAACTGGAACCTGGTCACCATGAACCCGTATTACCGCTCACTGTCCAAGGGCCTGGTGAAAGGCAACCAGGTGCGCGGCCAGGCCTGGTCGCTGCGCACCCTCGGCCATGCCGCCTATATCACGCCCGACGCGCACCCGATGAAGTCCTACTTCAACCAGGTACTACAGCACAACCTGGACTTCTACAACACGACCTTCGCCGGCAGTGCGACCAACCAGCTTGGCTTCATCGACAACACCGCCACCAGTTATGCCGTGGCCTACGGCGGTCCCACCGGTCCGAACACCGGCGTGGCGCCGTGGATGGACGATTTCTTCACTTCGGCGGTCGGGCACCTGAACGAAATGGGATTTGCCGGCGCGGAGCCGATCCTGACGTGGAAGGCGCGCTTCCCGATCGGCCGCATGATGGCCGGCGGCTATTGCTGGGTCGACGGCGCCGTCTATGCGCTCATGGTTCGGCCAAGCGCCACCTCGGCCTATTTCACCAGTTTCGCCGAAGCCTACCAGGCCACCATGCGCAACAACGACGGTTCACCGATGGCCAACAGCACCGGTGCACGCTACCTGGACCAGCCCTGCGGCAGCCAGGCGCAGGCCGACTGGCGCAGCCAGGCCGACAAGGACGCCAAGGTGTGGCGCACGCCATGGCTGGCCGGCGAGATGACCGGCTACTCGGCTTCGGCCGAAGGCTATCCGTCGAATATGCAGCCGGCGCTGGCGATGGCCGCCGCCACAGGCATTCCCAATGCACGGGAGGCGTGGAGCCGCTTCGCCAGCCGCAGCGTCAAGCCAAACTACAACGAGCGTCCGCAGTTTGCCATCGTGCCGCGCTGAGCGGAAGTTCAAGCTGCTTCCTGGGCCTGGGTGTACAGCGCCACCTGGGCTGCCATCGCCCTCGCGTAGGCGGGACGCGCAATGCAACGTGCCTGGTAGGCTGCGACCGCCGGGAATTCGTCCAGCAGACCGCTCGAATCGAGCAGGCGCAATACGGTCGACATCATGATATCGGCAACGCTGAACGTGCCGGCCAGGTACTCGCAGCCGGACAGCCACGCCTCCAGGTCGGCGAGGCGGCGCCTTGCCATCGCTTCCAATCCAGGCCGGCGAGCCTCGACCCACGCTTCTCCCGCATGGAAGACGTCCAGCTCGGCGAAGGCGCCAAAATACGGCTCGACCGAATTGAGCGCGGCATACAGCCACATTTCGGCCAGCTGGCGCTCACGGGCGCCGGAAGGCATCAATCCGAGCTTGTCGCCCAGGTGGCGCAGGATCGCTCCGGACTCGAAGATCGACTGGTCGCCATCCAGCAGCAGGGGGACCTGCCCGAACGGCTGCTGCTGCCGGTAGGTTGACGACTTTTGCTCCTCCGGCCCGATGGTCTGCACGGAATACGGCTGGCCTGCCTCTTCCATCGCCCAGCGCGCGCGCAGGTCGCGCACGTAACCAACAGCAAAATCGGGAACGGAACGCAAAGTAACCAGGGTGTACATATTCATGTCTCCTTAGGGTTGGGTGTGAACATGTGGCCAGATTACGGGGATACATAATATGTTCAAGAACATATTTTGAATCGGACGCATAATGCGAACCGAGGAGGAAACACCCATGCCTTACACCACAGAGCACAAGGAACGCACCCGCGCCAGGATCGTCGAATCGGCCCGCAAGCTGTTCAACCGACACGGCTTCGAACAGGTCTCGATCGAAACTATCATGTCCGAGGCCGGCCTGACGCGCGGCGGATTCTACAACCACTTTGAGAGCAAGGACGAGCTGTACGCGGCGGCCGTAGCCAGCTTCGCCACCTGCAACCCCTTCCGCAAGGACGTCGCCAGGGCGCCGGTGACCGACCAGCGCGACATGGCGCGCCGCCTGGTCAATCTCTACCTGAGTGACGAGGTGCTGGAGGATATCGAGAATCATTGCCCGCTGTACGCCCTGCCCGGAGACGTGGCCCGTGCCGGCCTGATGCCGCAGCACGCCTACACAGACCTGATCCGCAACCTGACCCGCATATACGAGTACGCGCTGAAGGATTTCAGCGACGGTGAACAGCGCGCGCAAGCCATCGTAGCGCTGTGCGTCGGCGGCATGGTACTGGCCCGCACCACCGACGATCCCTCACTGCGCGCAAGCCTGCGTGCTTCGGCACGCGAGCAGGCACTGGCGCTGCTTGGCGCGAATTAGGGCTTGATTTCGGTACCCAATACCTTAAGGAATTGCGCCATCCATTGCGGATGGGCAGGCCATGCCGGTGCCGTGACGAAATTGCCGTCGGTGACCGCCTGGTCCATCTCGACTGAAACATACTCGCCGCCGGCCGAACGCACTTCCGGTGCGCAGGCGGGGTAAGCGGAAATGCGCTTGCCCTTGATGACGTCCGCCGCCGTCAGGATCTGGGCCCCGTGGCAGATCGCCGCAATCGGCTTGCCCGCCTTGGCAAATTCCTGCACCGTTTCCAGCACCCGCGGATTGAGCCGCAAATACTCCGGCGCACGCCCGCCGGCAATCACCAGAGCGTCGTAGGCCGCTGCACGCGCCTCGTCAAAGCTGGCATTCAGCGCGAACTGGTGGCCAGGTTTTTCCGTATAAGTCTGGTCGCCCTCGAAATCATGGATCGCGGTCTTGATTTTCTCGCCCGCCTTCTTGCCGGGGCACACTGCATGCACGGTATGCCCAACCATTTGCAGCGCCTGGAACGGCACCATGGTTTCATAGTCTTCCGCAAAATCGCCCGTCAAAAACAGGATCTTTTTGATTGCCATTCCGATCTCCTTGTTCAAACTTGCATGACGAAATGCGCTCACGAAACGTAGCGCGACTGACGAGGATAACACTGCTCCACGGCGCCCGTCTTCGATGGCGCGTATGATTGGATTACCTCCTTTTACGTCATGGGTACCATTTTGCTGAAAATCGGATTCCTGCTGCCGCCCGGCTTCCAGATCATGGGCCTGGCCGCCGCATCCGCCTTCGAACTGGCCAATACCACGGCGAAAAAGCGCCTGTACGACATTGGCCTTTTCTCCGTACACGGCGGCCCGGTGGTGAATTCCTTCGGTGCCTCGGTCGAAACCCAGCCACTGGCCAGGCGCCGGCTCGATACGCTGATCGTTTGCGGCCTGGTGGCGCCCGCCCCTACCGACGAGCTGCTACTGGAGCGGCTGCGCGCCGCCTCCAGGCTTGCCCGCCGCACGGCCTCCGTCTGCACCGGCACCTTCCTGCTTGGCGAAGCAGGCCTGATCGACGGCCGCCATGTCACCACGCATTGGCTGTTTGCCCGCGCCCTGCAGGAGCAATTCCCTGCTGTCCGGGTGGATTTCGACCGCATCTTTATCAACGACGGCCCGATCTGGACCTCAGCCGGCATGAGCACCGGCATCGACTTGGCGCTTGGCCTGGTCGAAGCCGACTACGGCCCCGACATCGCGACAGCAGTGGCGAAGAAGCTGGTGGTCTACCATCGCCGTGCGGGCGGCCAGTCGCAGCATTCTGCCCTGCTGGAGCTGGGCGCCAGGTCCGACCGCATCCAGCGCGTGCTGGACTACGCCCGCCGCCATCTCGATTCGGAACTGTCGGTGCAGGAACTGGCCAATGTCGCCCACCTCAGCCCACGCCAGTTCAACCGCGCCTTCACCAGCGAGACCGGCCAGCCGCCTGCCAAGGCCATAGAACGCCTGCGGGTTGAAGCTGCGCGGCTCATGATCGAGCAAAGCCGCCACACCATCGAGGAGATTGCTGCTGAGACAGGATTCATCGATACCGAACGCATGCGGCGCGCTTTCCTGCGCGCTTTCGGCCAGCCGCCGCAGGCCATGCGCCGGTTGGCGCGAATGTCCTGAAAGGAGGTAATTAGGACATTTACGCCATACCCTGCGAGACCTATATTGAAGCTATCTCGAATCCTCCGATAAGGAACTTCAATATGTCAGCGCTCAAGAAAACCCTCGCAGCCGTTGCAACAACTGCCTCCCTCGCCCTGGCTGGTCACGCCAGCGCCGCCACCCCTGCCCCCAAGGAAGAAATCAGCTTTGTGAAGATAAGTCCGGATATCACGCTGCGCCGGATGATAGTCAAGAATCCAAGTCCCAAAGGCACCGTGCTTTTCCTGCATGGTTTCCCCGAAACCATGCTCACCTGGCGCAGCCTCTCGCAGCAGCTTGGGAGCGAATATGAAGTCCACGCCTTCGACTGGCCAGGCTATGGCGAATCCTCTCGCCCTTCCATCGATAAGTTCAGGTACGCACCGCGAGATTATGCGCAAGTGCTGAAGGCCTACATCGACGCCTCTGGCATCGACAAGTCAAAACTCGTGATCTATGCGACGGATATCGGTGGCCTGCCATCCATGCTGCTCGCGCTGGAACAACCAGACATTGCAAGGCAGATCATCGTCGGCGACTTCGCGCCGCTGGACCGGCCGCAATTAATGTCCGAGCGACTGCGCAACCTGAAGGCGCCGCAAACTGCAGAAGTGATCCGCAAAGCCCTCAACCAGGGCCGCGACGATACCATTGAAAACGCCTTCCGCCGCGGCCTGGACCCAAGCGAACAATTTTCAATCCAGCAGGACGTCAAAGCCGATATGCTCTCAGGCTGGGACAAAGGCAGCATGAGCACGGCCGATGCGTTCTACCATTACTACTCGCACTTCACGCGCGACCAGCAGTACTTCGAAGCCAACCTGCCACGCCTGACGGCACCGGTGAAGGTGGTGTGGGGCGAGAAGGACATCTACATCGACAAGAAGATGGGCGAGGAATTCGCGGCCAAGGCAGGCAAGCCGTTTGCCATCCTGCCCAAGCTTGGCCACTATCCCCACCTGCACGACCCGCAGCAGGCGGTCAGCGAGATCCGCGCCGCTTTTGACTAAGGCTTACTTCAACACATCGGCCACGTTGACGATTTCGACGCCCTGCAGCTGGCCAAGCCATTGGTCGAACCAGGGTTTATGCGAGGCGCCGACAATCGTCAGCACGCGTGCGCCCGGCCGCTCCCGGAAAGTCTCGCGAATATTGGCAACCATGCGCAGGTTACGGATTTCCCATCCACCGACCCAGATCTGCGGATACTTTTCCGGCGAGCGGGCACGCATCGGACCGAGAACGTTCGATTCCGCATGAATCCGCGAGCTTTCCTGGTCATTGATACGGCGGTACAGCGGCAGCAAGTCCGCAGCTGAGGACATCTGGTCGAACTGCTTGATGAGCCCCTTGTGCTCGCCGTTGCTCATCGCCCAGGCAGCATTGATGGAAGCCATGAACGCCTTGACGTCCGGCAGGTCGAGATTGTCTCCCGTATGGTTGTCAACGGCATGAAGGCGCTGCAGTCCCAGTCGCGCAGCCAGGGGCGCAGCGATCAGGTTGTCCTCGCTCTTGCGGGTAGCCAGCTTGCCCAGCATCTCCACCAGAGCGGAATTCAGGCCATCGCCCTCGCGCTGTTCCGCCTCCGGCAGCTGCAGCCATTGCACCAGCGCCGATGCCGGCTCGTTCGCCGCCAGAAATGCCGCTGCCAGTCGCCTCCGCTGCGCCGGCGCCGGCTTGGCGGGCCAGGTCTTCAATGTCTTGCTCACCTCCGCCAGGGCGGCAGGAATATCCAGTCCTGTGGCAGCCTTCGCCGCCGTGGTGCTGGGACACCAGTCCGGCCCATACTTGGCCGGATGGCGGGCCGCGAGGTCACAGTCCTCACCCGGCTCCTGTTCGATAGTGATGATGTCCGGCTTGAATCCCGCCAGGCGCTCGATCACCGTATCCAGTGCCGACGGCTTGAAGTCCGCAGGCATGCCGCTCAGATGGACGGTACCAAGAACCAATACCTGCGACTTGGGGCCGACCATGTCGCGATCGAGTTTCGTCAAATCCACCTGCGCGTGCACCGCCAACGGCACCGTCGCAAATGCAGCCCACAATACCCTGTTCCACTTGCCCATGTCACTCCCTGGTGTGATTTGACTTCCTCCCCTACCTTGGCCTGCGGCCACCGCTTACGCGGAAAGGAAGGGGATTCCTTCTGCACTATCGCCGCCACGCAGGCCGTTTTAAGCGCAAAGGTGGGTTCCTGCTGATGACGGCCCTGTTGCACCGTTCACAACACAGGCGAACCGGGCATCGTCCCGCCCTTCGCTACACATCATTGCCTCCCCGCGACGCAATATATTGATTGCGCCGACCACGTCGGCGTGGTTTTCGTAGCCGCACCCAATGCAACTGAACACCGCTTGCATACGCCGATTCTCCGGCGACACAACGCCACAAGCGGGGCAAGTCTGGCTCGTATGATGTGGCGGCACTGCTATCAGCTCGCCACCTCTCCATGCCAGTTTATATGCCAACTGTCGCCGGAACTCGAACCACCCCTGGTCGAGTATGGCCTTGTTCAGGCCGGCCTTGGCACGCACATGCTTGCCAGGGGCTGTGCAAGTTCCCGCCGCAGACTTCGTCATATTGCGTACCAGCAGCTCTTCCACCACCACGACCGCGTGGTTATTGCAAATCGTTGTTGTGGCTTTATGCAGGTAGTCACGGCGCACATTGGCAATGCGCGCATGGACACGCTGGACACGTGCTTTCGCCTTGCTCCAGTTCCGGCTGTACTTGACCTTGCGGGCCATTGACTGCTGCGCCTTGCGCAGCGCGATTTCATGCCGCCTGAAGCTATTGGTCGGTTCCAGGTGCCCGCCGTCCGATAGCGTTGCAAAGCGAACGATGCCCATGTCGACGCCAACCGGGCTGCCAATGGCCGTGACCGGCTCGTCCATGCGTTCCATCTGGATCGACACCGACCAGCGCCCTGCGCGAAGGCTAACGGTAACGTTGCGGACGGTACCAAGCACTGGGCGGCTGTTGCGGTAACGCAGCCAACCCAACTTGGGCAGGAACAGGCGATTGTTGCCCTGTTCGAGTTTGATTTGCTGTGGATCGGGATAATGGAAACTTTCTCGCCTGCCCTTCTTTTTAAAGCACGGAAAACCCGCACGCTTGGCGAAAAAATTGGCAAAAGCGCGATCCAGGTTCTTCAGCGCCTGTTGCAGGGGATGGGTTGGCGCTTCCTTCAGCCATGGGGTGTCCGGATCGTGGCGCCACGTTGTCAGCAACCTGCACAGAGCGGGGTAACCCAAATATTTGTCGCCGCCTTCGAAGCGCCTTTTCTGCACTTCCAGCGCTTTGTTAAACACGAACCGGCAGGCGCCAGCAAAACACTGCAGCGACCCGCGCTGTTGCTCACTGGGAATCAACTCGAACTGGAAGGCTTGCAAGCGCATAATACTGTTATTATATACAGCACTTAAAGATTGGTGCGCCCAGTTGGACGCCTTCGGCGTCCGCGCTCTTGACCTCGGCCTGAAGGCCGAGGCTTGCCGCGCTTTAGGTCAATCGGAACAGCGATTCTAGGACCGCGCGTGCGAGCGCTTGCGCGCTATCCGACAGAATGCAGGATCATGAGGCTGGACTGCAGCTTGCAGGAATGGCGGCTATTAATGGCTGGCAGTTGCCTGGTTGAACACAAGCGACAGCTTGCGCCCGCTCCTGCTTCCACAGCTGCGCTTTGCCTGCTCGGGCGACAGCTCGGCATCGAATGATACCTGGCGCGGCGGACCGGCATGAGGCATCGTCAGGGTCGCGCCATTACCGTCATACATGACGATGGCCGGCAGCTCCTTGCCATCGTTGCCCTGGGGATTGAAGACGTCCACTTCGCTGGCGTGTCCGGCAATGCTGAACCGGCATTCGCCGGCGCGCTGTTCATACACGTACTCGAAAGACCGCTCGCCCTTCTGGTCAATCTTGATGCGGCCAACGCTCAGCGCGTGCTCGACGCCACCTGCTGCCTGGCTGAAGCGCGTATCGCTTCCGATGGCGCCCATGTTCAGTGCTAGCTTGCCAGCGCCGTCCCTGGTGATCACGAACCACTGGCCCAGGTTGGTTGAGGCGAAAACAGGTTCGCCTGCCGCCAACCGCACAGATGACTCCCTGCCCGAGGCAGGCGCGATGGCCACCAGCTCTGCCGCTTTGCGTTGCTCTTCGCAAGGCATGCGCAAGGCAAGGATCCCGTCACCGTATTCGGAGATCGATCTGGTCTCGCAGAACTTGCTCGGGAAGCTTGCCTGCGAAAGCTGCTTGCCCTCGGCACTGGTCACCGCCAGCGTCGATCCTGTCTTGTCGTAGGCCAGCGAATAGATCGCGCCCTGTTGGGAAATTCCCGCCGCCACGTTACGTGGAACCTGCTTGAATGGGCGCATGCTCCAGGCATAACCGCCGTTCGCCAGGACGCGGGAATTGGCGTAGTCCTCGGCCCAGTCGTTCTTTGCGACCTTGGCAGGCTGGAACGGCCCGGCGACATGCACGTTCTCGCCTACGAAACGCGCCTTGCTGCCGCTCCTGAAGGCGCCCGTCTTGCGGACATTCAGCTTGCCCTCATTCAGGCGACGGTCCAGCGCGAGCGTAAAGAACGAGTAATACTCGGAGGTTTCATCCTCGTCCTTGATATAGCCTGCGATTTGCACTCCGTTTGCGGATACGCCCAGCGCGTGGCCGTAGCGATTGCGTCCCGGGATCGCAAGATTCTTCTTTCCGAGCTGCTTGCCCTGCATATTGAACTGGTACAGGTAGACGATGCCCTGGTTCAGCGAGCGAGGGAGTTGCGTGTCCACGTTCGCCAGTACGTAAACATTGTCGCCATCGATCGCGCATTGCACCGGCTGCAGGGACGCATTGCCATCGGGGACAGGCACCTGGGCCTGCGCAAGGACAGCGTCGCGCTTGAGGTCAAGCAGCAACAACGCTGCAGTGCCCTGCATGGACTCGGGATCAAAGCGCCCTCCAAGCAGGCAGGCGCGCCCATTGTCGGCAGCAAATCCGATGTGCGTTGGCGAGAACGTCTTGCTGTTCAGTGGAAGAGGTGCAGCCAGTACGTTGGAGAATGCCAGGCCAGCCAGGAATGTTCCGGAAATTCGAAGAATATGCATGAGGGAAATATTACCAGAATAGCAATCCCACCTCTTGCACGATTGGGCTTTCAATCGCCGCGCGGACGCTCGCTGGTCTTGCTCGGACTGGGCGGCACGAGAAATTGTTGCGGCTTGATCGGATGGGCGGGATCGAGCGGCCCCAGGTCGGCAACCAGGTATTGCGCAGCAGGCAGGCCGGTGTCGCGCAAACCCTGCGCGACCAACCGGGCCAAAACGTAAGCGCCATAGGAATTATGGTGCGTATTGTCGATCTGCTTGCCGGGCGGCGCAGCGAACAGCGACTCCGACGCTTTCGGGCCCATGGCGGAATAAAGCTGGATGCTCATTGCATGCAGGTCGATCAGCGGCGTGCCAAGTTCACGCGATGTCTGGCGCACCGCCTCCGCATAATCGTTGAGGGTGGTGCTCATCTTCCCTTGCGCGTCAAACCGGCGCCGCTCGACTGAAGTGACCAGCACCGGGATGCCACCCGCCGCACGCACCATCTCCACGTGCGTTTTGAGCTCATTCTTGTAAGTGGTGAAAGGCGCGCTGGTGCCATCGAACAGCTGCTTCTGGTCGTTGTGCCCGAATTGGATCAGCACCAGGTCTCCGGGCCGCAGCGCCGACACCACCTTGTCGATGCGCCGCCGCGACAGCGAGGCGCGCAAGCTCTCCCCTGATTCCGCGTGGTTGGCCACCGCAATGCCATGCTTGAAAAAGCGCGGCAGCATCTGGCCCCAGCTTCCATAAGGTTCATTGGCCTGGTCGGCAACCGTGGAGTCGCCCAGCAGGAATATCGTCGGTACGCTGGCCGCAACAATTTCGACGGTACGCACCGCGTCGCTGTCGGCCAGGATTTCCAGCGTGAGCCGATCATCCCACGCGTTGGCCTCGGCCTCGGATTCGCGGGGAAGCAGTTCGACTTTGCCTTCGGCCACGCCGTTGCGCGCCGCTATCCTCGGGTTGCGCACGTTGACCGTGAAGACGCGCACGGCCGGGTCGGCACCGGCTTGATGTCCGCTGTCGCCTGGCGCAAGCATGAGCCGCCGCAGCTCCGCCTTGACCGTGGCACGCGCTGCCGCTTGCGCGTCGCGGAACCGGATGGCCACCTCGTAGTTGCCTTCGCCCAGCGCAACAGAAAACAACCAGGGCTTGCCATTTTCGTAGCCGTAGCCGCGCGCAGTATCAAACTCCATTCCCGCTTCCACCGGTGCGCTTCCGGCCATCTTGGTCGAAGGGTCGAAGCTGAACACCATGCGTGAATCCGCAACACAGGCAGTCGACACCAATAGTCCGAGTGCAGCCAGCACCAGTTTGAGTTTGCTCTTATGAATGGTCACGATTATTGAAGTCCAGCAGTTGGATACAAGGGCTTTCCGTAGTATTGAGGTGCACCGTCGAAAGCGATCTCGATACGGTCCAGCACCACGCCGGGATCGAGGGCATATATTCTGAGGCGGTGACGGCCCGGCGTGAGCGAACGTACTTCGCGCACGCGCACGGCGGTATTGGACAAGGTGTTCTGCTTCCACTCATCGCTGCGGCCGAAGGTTTCGAAGTCCAGCAATTGCAAAGGCTCCTCGTCAAGGCTGTACGCCAGACGCACGCCGTTGGCCGATGTCAGCGCGTGCGCCGGAACAGTCACGAACTTGAGTCGGGCAGCACCTTGCGTGTGGCTCGTGAATTCGTATTCCAGCGCCTGGCGGCTGGCTGCTGCCGCTAGTTCCAGTGATGGCAGTGCAAGGTCCGAGCGCATGCTGGCGCCGTAACTGCCCAAGCCGGGCAACACTGCCCATCCGAAGGTAGCCTTGGCGCTCGCCGATGGCAAGGCAACTATACGATCATGCTCGGTTGGCAGTTGCCCTTCGGCGCCCTCAGCAAGTTTGAGTTCGGCCTTGGCCATGCCTGCCCCACATTGCAGGTTCAACTGGCCAGCCTTGCCCTTGCCGTCGTACCGTACCTGGATGCGCTGCTCGTATCCATTCGCGGCATCAAGCTCGCCGCCGCTCGGCGTCAGCGCGTAGCCTTCGGGAACCGCGGCGGCTTTCCAATGGACGGCGGCTGCGCCATAGTTGACGAGCGTGACAGTCCTGGTCTCCGCCCTGCCGGCGGTGAAAACCAGGCGGTCGGCCAAGCCGGACAGCGGAGCCGGATAGGCCACCGAGCAATCCTTGCGTAGCGGCTTGCCGTAGCTTGCGAAAAGGGGGGCTGCGAACACCGGCAAGCGCCGCGGAGCGGCATCCATCATGCCCTCCCATTTACCCTGGTTATACAGCCTGGTGTCCTCTGCGATGGCTTGCTGGGCGCGCTGCGCCTGGCGGGAATAGAGTTCCGACGCGGGCCTGCCGGCGCGCGCCAGCTGCACCGCCAGGTCCTGCTTCAGGATGCGCGAGTTAAGGTTCGCGCTGGCGCGAACCGGGTACAGCACCAACTGGAAGAAGGCGTCCCGCTGCCCGGCCGGCAGCGCTGCATAAACCGCCTCCGCGCGCCGGACCAGTGCGGCATATTTCTCCAGCCGCTGCTCCGCCTCCTCCCCTCCGGACTGCATGTAATCGGTCTGCCGTGTGGGCGTCACCGGTTCGATCTGGCTGAACCCCATGAACTCTGGCCTGCGTTCCCACGCCAGGCCGTAATAACCAAGCAGGATGTCCGCAATCTCGGGGGCACGGCCCGCATCGAATTGCATTGACAGCCATTGCTGCAAATGCTGGCGCGGCGCCAGATTCAGTTGTCCCTGGTCGAATGCGATGTCGAGGAAGTACTGCATCAGGTACTCAAGCGGCTTGATATCGCCGACGTTGGCGATCCAGACCTTGTTGGTGTTCGTCGCCGCCGCCCGCTGCAGTTGGTCACGTATCAGCGCCGGATGGGTGGTGCCCAGCCACAGATAGTCATGCGGCCGCCCCCAGTAGGACAGGTGGTAATACAGCCCCGCGCCGCCGCTGCGCTGCGCCTCCTGCGGAGTACTCAGCTGGTGCATATAACCGAAGTTATCATCAGGCCAGACCAGGGTGACGTCGTCGCTGACTTTCAAGCCGGCCTTGTAAATGTCGAGGACTTCCTTGTACAAAGTCAGCGCCTGCGGGATCTTCCCGGCAGGCTTGCCCTGCGCAGCGCTCAGTAATTTACGCTGGACATCGATCACGGCAGTCATGCCTTCGAGCTGCTTCTGCACCGTATCCGCCCCTTCCATCGCGCTGTCATGCACGCCTCGGATACCGACCGAATACATGTTTTCGAATTGTTTGACCTCGTTTACCCGCTGGTCCCAATAGCGCACCAGGGCGTCGCGATTGGTGAAGAAGTTGAACGGGCCCTGTTTCTTGTCCCACTCGCGCACGTTGTTGCGCATCATGGGCTCCGCATGCGAGGTGCCCATCACGATGGCGTAATCGCGTGCCATCTCGGCATTGCCGGCAACCTGGTAGAAGGGCTTGGTGGAATCGTGCATCGCGGGCCAGATGATGTTGGCCTTCAAGCGCCATAGCAATTCGAAAATCCTCGCGTACGTCGCCGGCCCGATGTCCTTCACCGGATCGTGCTTCGCGGCCCAGGGCTGCAAGCCCCAATCCTCATCATTCAGGAATACGCCGCGATATTGCACCGAAGGGCCGCGGGAAGTGATCGGCGCGGACGAAACCTCAATGCGCTTGCGCTGCGCCGGATGCACGTCGGCCCACCACTCCCAGGCTGAAACGCCCATCTCGCGGGTCAGGTCAATGACGCCATACACCGTGCCGCGACGGTCCGAGCCCGCAATCAGCATCACCTTCCTGCCTGGATGAAGGCGCGAGTTGAACACGACACGCTGGTATCTTTCCCACTGCCCGTCCAGCGCCGAGAGGTCAATGCCCTCCTCCCGCGCGATGTTCTGCATCAGTGCGCTGTCAAAGCGCCCAATCACAACGCAGCGCCGCCTGCATTCGTCCATCCGGGTCGCAAGCGCCGCATGGACGCCGCTTACGGCGCCTACATCGCGCTGCAACAGCTTCGCCGACAGCTGCATGGTCGCATCGTCTTCGTGGATGATCGGGGCGCCGCCCGCAGGCCCGGCGATTTCGAAACTGTCGGCATGGCAGGCGGGCATCCATGCGAGCAGCATGAGCAGCATCAGGAAGCCGCTGGGGGAAAGGTTGGCCATGGATGGACTTATAGATGGAAAGTTGGTCTCCAGGCAGCTATGGTATGCGTAGCCCGCACATCAAAACCATGAATGTTTTCCGATGACGTATCACGGAATGGTATGGCAGCCCCAGCCACGTAGCCGGTGCTCGATGTTCAGGATGGTGAAATGCACGATACCCTCGAAAACGAACAGAACGCTGTTGCCACATTGTGAACACCTATAATCCCCGCCGAGAGATTATCTGGAGATGTGATGAAACTGTTTGCAAACTTGGCGTTTGTGCTCTGGGCCTTATTCGTTAGCGTGATTGCCGGTGTGGTCGGCCTGTTCGTGTTTATCCAGATGCCATGTACCTGGTTCGGCGAGATGCATGGCAATGGTTGCGGCTATGAATGGCTTGGAAAAGGCTTAATCGCAGGAATGGTCACCGCGGCCATCGTCTTCGTCGCGTACCTGACCTGGTATTTCCGCCGCCGTCTCGCCCGAATCTAAGAGAGACATGATTAGCCTGGGCTGGCCAAGGCGATAATTCCAATAGAAAAAAGCCCCGACGATTTCTCGTAGGGGCTTGTTTTCACAGCATGAAGCGAATTGGTAGGCCCTCCCGGAGTCGAACCGGGCACCAAAGGATTATGAGTCCTCTGCTCTAACCAAGCATGAGCTAAGGGCCCTGGGAACCCGGCAGGATAGGGCCGGTAGCCCTATCCGTCAAGTCTTAGTTACCTTCCAGGAAGCTCTTCAGCTTATCGGAGCGCGATGGGTGGCGCAGCTTGCGCAGTGCCTTGGCTTCGATCTGGCGGATACGCTCACGGGTCACGTCGAACTGTTTGCCGACCTCTTCCAGCGTGTGGTCGGTGGACATTTCGATACCGAAGCGCATGCGCAGCACCTTGGCTTCGCGCGGGGTCAGCGAATCCAGCACATCCTTCACGACACCGCGCATCGAGGCATGCAGCGCTGCGTCCGAAGGAGCCAGCGTGTTGTTATCCTCGATGAAGTCGCCCAGATGGGAATCGTCGTCGTCACCGATCGGCGTTTCCATCGAGATCGGCTCTTTCGCGATCTTCATGATCTTGCGGATCTTATCCTCCGGCATTTCCATCTTGATCGCCAGGGTTGCCGGATCCGGCTCGGCACCGGTCTCCTGCAGGATCTGGCGCGAGATCCGGTTCATCTTGTTGATCGTTTCGATCATGTGCACCGGAATACGGATGGTACGCGCCTGGTCGGCGATGGAACGCGTGATCGCCTGGCGGATCCACC
>Ga0209050_1002311_pt1 | contig 16771 bp, 14 predicted proteins | sample Araplavi_mTSA_r2_FD_184276 | JGI IMG/M metagenome (GOLD analysis project Ga0209050, IMG submission 184276) | Arabidopsis root microbial communities from North Carolina, USA - plate scrape MF_Cvi_mTSA_r2 (SPAdes) (version 2) | ecosystem: Host-associated > Plants > Roots > Endosphere | place: USA... | reverse complement strand
CGGCGCGACCGGTGCCGGATCGACATGATGCTGCTTGAGCGGGCCCGCGAGCTCGGCGGTTTCGCCATAGGCATGACCCGCGTTGAGCGCGGCGACGTTCGCGGCGGCAAGATCGGGCGCCTTGGCGAACTTCGCGTTGAGCCAGTCGATCAGCGGCTGGCGGTCGCGGTCGAACATCCAGAGCGCGAGCCCTAGCGTCCACATATTCTTGCAGCGCAAAGCTTCCTTGTTGCCGAGGCCGAAGGGCTTCACCGCATCCATCGTCAGCTGGCTGATGTTGAGCTTCAAGAGCTGCCACTTCGCGAGGCTGCCGTCGTCGAGCGGGTTCGCCTCATATTTCGCCTTGGCGAGGTTGCGGTCGTTGAACTCGCCCTCGTCGGCGATGATCAGGCCGCCCTGCTTCAATTGCGGGACGTTGGTCTTGAGCGCTGCGGGGTTCATCGCGACGAGCACGTCGGGCGCGTCGCCCGCGGTGTCGATCGCCGACGATCCGAAATTGATCTGGAAGGCCGACACGCCGAACAACGTGCCCTGCGGCGCGCGAATTTCGGCGGGGAAATCGGGGAAGGTCGCGAAGTCGTTGCCGGCGAGCGCCGACGACAGCGTAAATTGACCGCCGGTCAACTGCATCCCGTCGCCACTGTCCCCGGCAAATCGTACCACTACCGCATCCGAAAGGGGGGACTGCCGTTTGTCGGCCTGGTCCACTACCGCTGTCGCCATTGTCTCTATCTGCCTCAATTTGCGAACCTGTAACGATGGCGTAGGCCCGTGCGCGCCAAGCCGCAATTGAGAAAAAATTGTGCGCTGCAAAGGGCGAAGCGCAGGTGAGTTTCGTTTCGGGATTGAATTTGCGCCGCCGATACCGAATAGCATGGCGAAAATGGCGATCAGGGAGAGACGCAGATGACCGACGGCACCACCCATTACACGCGCCCCGATGTGGCGGCTTTCCTTGCCTTCCTGAACGCGCAGGAAGGCCCGAAGATGGAAGAGATGCCGCCCGAGGGCGCGCGCGAGATGTTCCGCGTGATGGGGCAACTGGCCGACGTCCCGCGCGGCGAGATTGCGAAGGTCGACGACCGGACGATTCCGGGGCCGGCCAGCGAGATCCCGATCCGCATCTATGACAACCGCCCCGATCGCACGCCCGGCCCGGTGATGGTCTTCTATCACGGCGGCGGCTGGGTCATCGGCGATCTGGACACGCACGACGCCTATTGCGCCGAAGCGGCGCGGCTGCTCGACATGCCGGTGATCGCCGTCGACTATCGCCTCGCCCCCGAACATCCCTTTCCCGCCGCGCCGATCGATTGCGAAGCCGCGACGCGCTGGGTCGCCGACAATATCCCCTGCACTGGGCTGGTCCTGTCCGGCGAAAGCGCCGGCGGCAATCTGACCATCGCGACCGCGCTGGCACTCCGCGATAAGCCGGCGTCGAAGCCGGTGATCGCGATCCATCCCATCTATCCGGCGGTCACGACGCACGACGACTGGCAGAGCTATCGCGATTTTGGCGAGGGCCATTTGCTGACCACGGGCAGCATGACCTGGTTCGGCAATCATTACGCCGCCGATCCTGCCGACTATCGCGCATCGCCGCTCGACTTCCCGGCCGAGGGCCTGCCGCCAACTCTGCTCATCACCGCCGGACTCGACCCGCTGCGCGATCAGGGCCGCGCCTATGCCGCCAAGCTGATCGAGGCCGGCGTGCCCACCACATACCGCGAGGCGACGGGCACGATCCACGGTTACATCAACCTGTCGCAGGGCATCCCGAGCGCGAAAGAGGATATTCGCGGGGCATTGACCGTATTGAAAGCCATCGTCGCCGAAGCTACCGGGGCGGCATGATCGATCTTAGCGCCCTTCCCTATCGCCCCTGTGCCGGCGTCATGCTCGCCAACCGCGACGGCCGTATCTTCGTCGGCCAGCGGCTCGATACCTCGAGCGAAGCATGGCAGATGCCGCAAGGCGGGATCGACGAGGGCGAGGATGCCGAGGAAGCGGCGATCCGCGAACTCGGCGAGGAAACCGGCGTCCATGGCGGGCTGGTCGAGATTATCGCGCGCAGCCGCGAGGAGTATTTTTACGACCTGCCCGACCATCTGATCGGCAAGATGTGGGGCGGCAAATATCGTGGCCAGCGTCAGCACTGGTTCCTGATGCGCTTCATGGGTGAAGACAGCGACGTCAATATTCACACCAAACATCAGGAATTCCGCGCCTGGAAATGGGCCGAGCTGAACAAGATCGAAAAATTGATCGTCCCGTTCAAGCGCGCGCTTTACCGCGGGCTGGTCGAGGAATTCGGCCCGCTCGTCTGATCCTTGAGCGCGATCGCTGTGCGGAAGACATCGGCGAACATTTCGGGCGTCAGCCGCCCGGTGTTCGTATTGTAGCGTGAGCAGTGATAGCTATCGATCAGATACCGTCCGTCCGGCAGCAAATGCACGGCGCCGTGGGCAAAGGGAAAAGCCGCGAGGCGCATACCCGCTGCCCTTAGCGTCGCGTCATGCGCGATCCGGCCGAGCGCAATGATGACGTGAACGGTCGGCAATGCGGCCAGTTGCGTTTCGAAAAACGAGCGGCAGTTTGCGATTTCGGCGGGCGTCGGCTTGTTCTGCGGCGGCAGGCATTTGACGCTGTTGACGATAATCGCGCCGTTGAGCGTCAGCCCGTCGTCGATGCGCGCATCATAGCGGCCCCGGCTCAAGCCGAACTCCGCAAGCGTCGCAAACAGCAGGTCACCGGCATAATCGCCCGTGAACGGCCGCCCCGTTCGATTGGCACCATGCTTTCCCGGCGCCAGCCCCGCGAAAGCCAACCATGCATCCGGATCGCCGAACGCGTGGACGGGCCCGTTCCACCAATCGGGATACTCGGCCTGGCATTCGCGCCGAAACGCAACGAGCCGTGGGCACCGCGGGCAATCGCGCGGCGGCTCGGTTCCGGGCAATGGGCTGTCAATTTCCACGCATCTGCGATAGGCGCGAGGGCATGAGCAACGCAATGCCGCTTCCTCTCTATGCCATCGGCCTCGGGTCGAACCGGCGCCATGTGCGCTTCGGCGACCCGCGGGCGGTGCTGCTGGCTGCGCTCGCCGCGCTGGAGAGCGAAGATATCGAGGCGGTCGACGCCAGTCCGATCATCGCCAGCGAGCCGATCGGTCCTTCGCGCCGCCGCTATGCCAACGCCGTCGCACTTGTCGCCTCGCCGCTGAGCCCACCCGAAATGCTCGACCGGCTGCAGGAAATCGAAGCGAGCTTCGGCCGCCGCACCGGCCAGCGCTGGAGCGCCCGAACGCTCGATCTCGATATCCTGCTCTGGTCGGGCGGCGCATGGTCCGACGCCGCGTTGACGATCCCGCATCCCGCGATCGAACAGCGCGCGTTCGTCCTCGGCCCGCTGCGCGCGATCGTCCCCGAATGGCCGCACCCACTGCACGGCCGCAGCGTCCGCCAACTCGCCGCGCGCCTGGCACGTCCAAAGCCGGTTGACCGGGACGCATCGGCGCACTAGGGCGACGGCTCACTTCGCGAGGCCGCTTTGCCGCCGCCGCGATGGGCCCTTAGCTCAGTCGGTAGAGCAACTGACTTTTAATCAGTAGGTCGCTGGTTCGAACCCAGCAGGGCTCACCATTTTCCGATAACTTACGCATTCAGGCCCGAGTTCGGGCTTACACCGCGCTACATCCCAGCCCAGGCCCGCCGGCCTTTGGACAGCCTTGGCGTCCCCACATACAAGTCGCCGGTCAGATTGCGGTATAATCCTTTGTTGTCATGCCTATCCCCACTGCAAAGCCCTTGAAGCTATCGATTGTGACTTTAACATTGTCCTTTACGCGGGGCAGGTCGGTTCCATCGGACATATGGCGATAACACCGGCTCGGGTGGGAGACGAAATTTGACGACGCTTGTTACCGGCTCAGCCGGATTTATTGGAATGCACGTCGCTGCGGCGTTGCTCGAGCGCGGAGAACGCGTGATCGGCATCGACAATTTCACGCCCTATTATTCGCTCGATTTAAAACGCGCACGGGTCGAGCGCCTCGAAACGCTCAGCGGCGGCCTATTTTCTTTCCTGGATGTCGATTTTGGCGATGCCGCCGCGCTCTCCGCCGCGCTTGCCAGCGAGACAGTCGACCGGATCGTACACTTGGGTGCCCAACCCGGCGTGCGCTATTCGCTCGACAATCCCCTAGCCTATGTCCACTCGAACATAACCGGACATGTCAACATTCTGGAGTTTGCGCGTCACAGAGGCATTGCGCATCTGGTGTATGCCTCATCGTCGTCAGTTTACGGACTTCGCCCCGACACGCCTTTTCGCGTTGCCGATCGTGCCGATACGCCAATCTCGCTCTATGCGGCGACAAAGCGCGCCGACGAGTTGATGAGCGAGACATATGCGCATCTGTTTCGGATACCCCAGACGGGCCTGCGCTTTTTCACCGTATATGGCCCGTGGGGACGCCCGGATATGGCCGTGTGGAAATTCACAGAGGCGGTCCTTCAAGGCCGCACGATCGATGTTTATAATCACGGCGACATGCTCCGCGATTTCACTTTCATCGACGACATCGTAAACGGCATCGTCCTCGCGCTTGACAGCCCACCCAAAGACGATGGCCGGGAAAAGCCGGGCGGATTCACAACGCCCCATCGACTGTACAATATCGGTAACAACCGTCCGGAGCAGTTAACCGACCTGATCGGGGCGATCGAGGAGGCGTGCGGCTGCAAAGCCGAGATCAACCTGCTGCCGATGCAGGATGGCGACGTCTATCAGACATATGCCGACATCGAGGATATCAGCCGCGACCTTGGCTTCGCACCGACAACACCAATGGCTGTCGGAATACCTGCGTTCGTCGCCTGGTATCGGGACATATGGATGACGCGCTAGAGATCACCACTCGCGATACGTCCCGGCAAGGGCGCGCGTTATTGCGAAAGAGGGTCCGCCGGCACTGGCAATGAAATGTGCGCGTTTGGCCGAGCCGCAAGCGCGCGTCTTTTTCCCGTTCAGCTTTGCATCCGACGTCAGCCCATCCCGTGGGTCGGCACTGCCAGACTTCAGCGTCAGGACAGATCGTCACTAGCTAACCCTTTCGGATAGGAAATGGCCAGCACGCGGATATCACTTTATAGCCGATTGACCTTTGCTTGCCTTGATCCATTATTCAGATGCTGTGGCGCACCGTCGGACCAGACCCCCAGCGGACCGTTCTTCAGCAAATACCGCGACGTATTCGGACGTAGAGCTTGGGGCCCCCCAGCATCAGGCATCGCGGACTAGCCATTTTATTTGCGTGGAAGGATGCAAGCGCTCTGCAGGCTTGGTGCCGCCGATAGCGGCGCTTCGAACTAGGGTCGGCCAATACTCGAATATACGAAGCCCGCCGCGCGGAGTTCGCCGGGATCATAGATATTGCGTAAATCTACCATGACGGGTTGCCGCATAAGCGTCTTCACGCGCTTGAGATCAAGCGCGCGAAAAGCGTCCCACTCCGTGACCAGCGCGACGACGTCCGCTCCCGCAATAGCATCATATGCGGATGCCTTCATTTCGACGAGCGGCATCAGCTGTGCGGCAATCTCCATACCTTCGGGATCATAAGCAACAACCTCCGCCCCATCGTCAATCAGAGCCTGCGCAATCGCGATCGAAGGCGCATCGCGCATATCATCCGTATTCGGCTTGAAGGTGAGGCCAAGCAGCGCGACCTTCTTATCGCGCGCATGGCCGCCCAAAGCCTCAATGACCTTACGCCCCATCGCCCGCTTCCTGCCGTCATTCGTTTTCACAACGGCTTCGACAATGCGTGCAGGACAATCATGATCCTCTGCGGTTTTGAGAAGAGCGAGCGTATCCTTGGGGAAACAACTCCCCCCATATCCCGGCCCGGCGTGAAGAAATTTCGATCCTATGCGATTGTCCATGCCGATGCCGTGACTCACGTCCTGAACATTGGCGCCGACTCTTTCGCACAGATCGGCCATCTCGTTGATGAACGATATTTTCGTCGCCAGAAACGCGTTCGCCGCATATTTTATGAGTTCCGCGCTACGGCGGCTGGTAAACAGGATTGGCGACTTGTTGAGGAACAGCGGTCGGTAGACCTCGGCCAAAATCTGCCGCGCCCAATCATCCTCGATGCCGCACACGATACGATCGGGCCGCTTAAAATCGCCAATAGCCGAGCCTTCGCGCAGGAATTCCGGGTTGGACGCGACCGCAAAATCGGTCCCCTTTTCGCCCATGCGAATTATGCGTTCGACTTCGTCCCCGGTTCCGACAGGCACCGTCGATTTCGTGACGATAACCGCTGCCGCAGAAAGATTATCTGCAATCTCCTGGGCGACGGCATAGACATAGGACAGGTCAGCATGTCCGTCACCGCGACGCGACGGAGTGCCGACTGCAATGAAAATGACCGATGCACCTTCGATCCCCGAGGGCAGATCGGTGGTGAAGTTCAGCCGGCCGGCCTTCATGTTGTCCGCTACGAGTTCGGCGAGGCCGGGTTCGTAGATCGGTATTTCGCCTTTCAGCAGACGGTCGATCTTGCCTTGATCCTTGTCGACACAGACTACTTCGTGTCCAAAGTCGGCGAAACATGCAGCGGATACCAGCCCGACATAACCCGAACCAATCATCGCAATTTTCATGCATATCCTCCGAGCCGCGCAACAAGCGAAAGACGAGGGAAAGATCCGGAACAACCGGCCTCCCCTCTCTCCGGAAAGATTGTTCGAGTTTGCAGTTATTTAGCAACGGCTCAAAAGATTTGGCCGTTGGCGATTCCGAATTAGACGCGACCGTCAGAACATCGCGCGACCGCAGTTGAATGCGGGCACCCTGCCCGTTCCCGACCCGATGAATCCGGCGTAGCGCTCATAGTCCCTCGCCAGAAAATTCAGATACTCCTCGATATTCGGATAGCCGTCCCCGTCGGCGTCGTTATTCGCATCCCATACATTCGGGTTGGTATTGCTAAACTGGCTTTCCCAGCTGTTGGGCATGCCGTCATTGTCGCTGTCCTGCAGCGCGCCGCCGGTGGAGGTGATGTTGGCATAGCCCCCGGCCTGGGCCACCGTCGATGGGAACCCGGTATCGAACAGATAGGGTGCGCTGTCGCACGACCGGATATCGTCGATATACATCTGGTCGACATTGTCGCGGCACAACCCGTCGCGGCAGAGGTCGGCGCCAGCAAATGCCAAGGCGTCGCGCATCGCCTGCTCGGGCCCGGTGATGTGCCACGGTTCATACTGCCGAAGGGTGACGCCGACCATCATGGCGTAGGCGATCGACTGAATGACGCTGAAACCCTTAATCGAACAATCGGCGACGCCCAGCGCGGTGAGACCGCATGTATTGGTCTCGTCGGCCGCGGTCGGAAAACCCGCTGCCGAACGTTGCGGATCGCTGACCGTCTGCCCGAACTGACCCTGCACGCGCGTGCGATGGGTCGCATTGTCCAGCATGTAGATATTATAGCCATAGGGATCGACGGTATCGCGGGAGAAGAAAGCCGCGAAAAAATTGTCGGTCGGCTTGTCGTTCGGACCGCGGAAGGCGACGTTCCCGATATAGTTCACATAGGCGCTGCCATTCTGGTTCGAGATAACGCCGGTTTCGTCGGTAAAATGATAGACAACGTTATTCAAAACATCGGCTTGCCCATATGTGCCGAGAACTCTCGGTTTGATGCCAAGCCCCAAATTTATCCCGCGAAACTGCCCGTGCTGCGAAATATTATGCGCGACGGTGATATTGTTTCCCGGATTGATGAAGAAGGTCTTGCAGTGCAGCGACGAAGTGTGGCCCGCACCGATGCACATATTGGGCCCGATGATCGACCATTGGATTGTGCAGTCGCGGCAATTGGGGTTCAAACTCTCGTCCGTCCCGAACATCGTCGAAACATGGTCGATAATCTGGTTGCTCGTGTCGTTCAGCCTGATCGAATCGCCGTTGTTCGACGTTCGCGTCGGATGCTCGCCGAGCCTTGCGCGGACATAGCGCAGGATCATATCGTCACCGTTGCCCCTAGTGTCGATGAGCGAGTCGACCGGATTGTAATTGGCGCCTAGCCTGAATTCGATACCTCCGGGCGATGTCTGACCGGCGATATAGATTTTGGGGATCGTGATTGAGGCCGGCGACTGCATGATGATCGCGCCCGCGACATCGAACACGCAGTAGCGGGGCCGTCCGGCCGGTATGGAGTAAGGCGACGTGACCGCGAGCGCGAGCGCACATTCGCGATAGGTGATCTTGCCGTCGCCGGCGACCGCCGTGTCCTCCAGCGAGTTGATCTTGTAAACCACCGCATTGGGACTTCGCACGCTGGTGTTCCGGCCAAAACCGATCGCGGTCGGGAACGCGATCGGATGCTTTGCGCGATCGGGAATATTCCCGTTATCCGGATTTGCGAACGCCGCTGCGGCCCCCGTTGGCGGCGGCGTCGGAGTGGGTGTAGGTGTAGGTGTAGGTGTAGGTGTCGGCGTAGGTGTAGGCGTAGGCGTAGGCGTAGGTGTCGGCGTAGGTGTAGGCGTAGGCGTAGGTGTCGGCGTAGGTGTCGGCGTAGGCGTAGGCGTAGGTGTCGGCGTAGGCGTAGGCGTAGGTGTCGGTGTCGGGGGAACGACGACAGGCGGTGTACCGGAATCCGATGAATCCCCGCCGCAAGCGGCGAGCAAGGTAAACGCCAACGCTATATAGGATGCCCGCACCATCATCGATTTTGCCCCCCGGTCGCTGCAACCCTTCCGGCTGCAAGGAACGTGGGCAGACTATTTTAACGGGGGAACGAGGCAACCGCTCCTCCTTTCATTTGAACACATTTGTGATGCAGTTCATCGAAAAGACGCGAGCGGATCGCAGTTATGCGGCATGGCGCTCATGAACAGGATCGGCCCGGCGGAAATTCGAACCCGGATCGGGGGCAGAATCGCCCCCCGACCAAATGATAGGATCAAGCCGCGGACATTTTTTGCCGGAATTTCGACACCCACCGCTTAACAAGATTTGGACGCGGCTCGTCGTTGTCGTTATAATAGCTTGAATATCTTGAATAATAGTGGACCGCATCGCCATAACCGAACCGCGCATGCTTGGTGTAGTTGACTCGGGTGATGATCACCCCGATCAGCGCGTCGCCCAGCACCTTGGTAACGGACCGCACCGTGTCCGGCGTGCTGGCTCCCCACCGCGCCGTCATTACCGACGCGTCGGAGAATTTCGCGAGCACCTTCGCATCGCGCAGCGCCATTATCGGCGGCGTATCGACGACGATGAAGTCGAATTGCGACCGCAGCGCCTCGAACAGCGTTGCCAGCTTCTCGGGATCGAACAAGGCCGATGGATTGTCCGGAACTTCGCTGACCGGCATGCTGGCGATCCCGCCGCCCTTGGCCGGATAGGTGATCGCCTCTTCGAGGGACGCCTTGCCCATCAGATAGGTGTCCAGACCGACCGGGCTGTCCTGAAGGCCCAGCGTTTTTGTCATTCCCCTGCGACGGAAATCGAAGTCCAGAGCGATCGCGCGCATGCCCTGCGACAGCGCCGACATCGCGACGCCAAGCGAAACCGTCGTCTTTCCCTCACCGGGCAGCGCCGATGCGATCAGAATGACGCGCGAATGGTCGCCGCTGGTTCGTGACATGATTTCCAGAAATCCGCCGCGAAACGCCTCGGCGAAGATCGACTTGGGCGCACTCATCGAACCGTCCGGACCGTCGAGCCGCTGAGGGATCGTGCCCCGTTGCGGGATCATGGTGAAGGTCGGGAGCGCGGTCAGGCGCCCGATCTGGTCGCCGCTGCGCAGACGGTTGTCGAACGAGTCCGCGATCAGGGCAAAGAATATGCCGAGAATGATCGAGCTGATCAAGGCGACCGACAACGCCTGGAAGGGCTTTGGGTAGCTCGGACTGATCGGCACGAGCGCTTCGGTCACCGGCAACGCTTCGGGCGTCGGATTGGCCCCGCGGATCTGCAACTGCTTCACTCGCTCGAGCATCGCGAGATACAGGGTTTTCGACGTTTCGACTTCGCGTTCGAGGCCGCCGAGTTCCGGGCTCGCCATATCCTGGCTTCGCGCCATTGCGCGCAGTCCGCCAAGTTCGGACGAAATCTGCCCTGCCCGTGCGCTCGCCCCGTCGCTGACCGACTGGAGATTCGCAGCCGCCCTTGCGGCTTCGACAGCGACCGCGCTTTGGACCGTGCGGAGCTCTGCTGCAACGCTCATCACTTCGGGGTGACGTGCGCCATATTGCGTCGAGAGATTCGCCAGCTTGCTCTTCAGGTCGGACTCCTGATTGCGAAGATTGGTCAGCAAACCGGACGATGTGGAGCCAGCGAGTCGCTGGCGCTCGGCGATAGCCGCCGCTTCGGCGCTGGCCCCGCGCGCGGAGGCCACTTCGGTTGCCGCACCCTGGATCTGTGCCGCGCCTGCGCCGAGCGCAAAGCTGGAATCGATGCCTTTCTGGCGCTTGAAATTTGCGACCCTGTATTCTGCATCCTTCAGTCGCTGGCTCAGTTCTTCCGTCCGCGCGCCGAGATCACCGATCAGACGCTTGTTGTTGGCAACCAGCTCCTCGGTACGAGTAGCAACGTAGCTTTGAACGACCGCATTGGCGATCTTCGTTGCCATGTCCGGGTTCGTGGATTCGGCCGTTACACGAATGAAGTTCGTCGTACCGGCTTGTTCGGCGTTGATATGCGCCTGCAAGGCCTCGATCGTGTTTTCAATGACCGCCGGCGGCACAGCGATGATCGGATCGGGCGCAGGGACCGCAGCGACCTTGCCTTCTTTAGCGTCCACGCTGGCTTCGCCCACAGGTACGCTCGGTGCGGCCTTTGACGCCAAGGGCTTATACCCGCCTGGATTGAACTCGCGTTCATTGTAGAGTTGCAGATCCGAAACGACCTTACGCGCCACCGAGCGCGATTTGAGCGCCTCGATCTGGACGCGCACTTCATAGTCGAGCTGCTGCTCGATCTCACGGATAGGCGGCGCCTCCTTTTCACTTCGCTCGGCGTTGGCACTCATCGTCTCGTCGATTTGCATGACCGCGGTGGCGCGATAGACGGGAGTTGTCATCACAAGCACGAATGCGGTCGCCCCGACGACAATGAATATCGTCAACAAGATCAATGTCAGTCGGCGCCGGAGTATCCAGAACAGGCCGGTGGACGTGCCATGATCTACAAAGTCGTTGCGCGGGGCCACCGCGGGTAGCGACGGCGCTTCCGAAAAGCCCTTTACGACAATACTCATGACGTTCCCCACAAATTACGCATCACAGCTATCCCTGCAAATCCCGCCCCGCCCCTGCAGATGCTGCAAGGGCACAGGAGTCCGACCTGATGCCAATCCTACATCAGTTCTCGCGCTGTCACCCTGATCATGGGCTGTATCGGATGGATGCAAGGTAGTACCCATATTTGGGTATATGCTATCGGACATAGTAGCAGAGGCGGTCCGCTTGCCTTTCGCATAGTTTGCGGCGGCCGGTTCGGGGCACTGCCCCCGATTCCGCCAGACGAATTTTTCAGGGGTGGATCCAATCTTTCTCTCAAGATCCAAAAGCATGTTCAATCGTCAAATGAAGCTGATCGCCAACGACCAGTTTCTGCCCAACGTCCTCAAGAACGTCAGCCAGTTGATATCGGGGAATGCGGTAGCGCTGTTGATGGGCGTGGTCACGATGGGGATCCTTGCACGCACTCTGGGGCCGGTCGGCCTGGGACTCATCGTCCTCGTCGAGTCATACGGCAAACTCATCAACCAGCTCATCAAGCTTGAAACCTGGCAATCCTTTATCCGCTACGGCGCAATTGCGCTGGAAGGCAGCGATAAACCGCGTTTCCTTCGGCTGATCAAGTTCGGTACCTTGATCGATTTCGGCGGATCCCTCATCGCGGCCGCGATCTGCATTATCTTTGCCGAACTCGCCGGCCAGCTTCTGGGCTGGACGCCCGAAGCGGTGATGATGGCGCGCATCTACTCGATCGCGCTCGTTTTCGGCATAGGCTCGACGCCGCTCGGCGTTTTGCGAATTTTCGACAAATTTGCCACTATCGCATGGCTCGACCCCGTGGCCGCGGTGTTCCGCCTAATCTTCATCGCAATCGCCGCAGCCATGCAGGCGCCGCTCATGGCCTATCTGCTTATATTGATTTTCGTGCAGGTCGCTCAGCGCATTGCCCTGACGCTCATTTCATATCGCACGCTGCGGGCCAATCATTTCACCGGGTTCATTCGTCAGCCACTGAAAGGCGTAGCGAGCGAAAACGCGGGCATGTGGAGCATGATATTTTCCTCGAACGCCACCATCCTACTGCGCAAGAGCACGCAGGAGATCGATGTGCTCGCGGTCGGCGCTTTCATGGGCCCCGCCCCGGCCGGCATCTATCAGATCGCGCGCAAGCTGGGTTATGCGCTGACCAAGGCCGGCGGCACGCTGCAGCAAGTATCCTTCCCTCACCTTGCCCGCCTGTGGGCGAGAGGTGAGGTCGACAAGTTCAAGAAACTCGTCATGCAGATCGAGGTCATGACGCTGGTAGGAGCGCTGGCCTGTTCACTGTCGCTCGTCATTTTCGCCAAGCCGCTGATCCTGATCATCGCGGGTTCACAATATCTGGGTGCCACCGTGCCGCTGATCGTCCATTCGATCGCGACGTTGATCCTGCTCTGTGGTAGCGCGCTGCGCCCCGCCCTCGCGAACATGGGACTTCAGATGAGCGTGCTTGGGATCGTCGCGGCTTCAGCGGCGGCGTTCTACGCCACGCTGGCCATCATGGTTCCCACCGTCGGAATCGTCGGTGCGAGCATCGCCCACCTGGTAGCGAACGCTATAACGCTGCCGGCAATTGCGGTCTTATATTCACGTGGTTTGCGCGCTGATAGTCGAACTCGGGCTGCAATGGCGTCCGGCGATCTCGCTGACCAAGCCCTCGGGTGATGGCCCAGATCGCGGCCTGCGTCCGGTTCGTGACGCGCACCTTGCGAAGCACCGCTTTGACGTGAACCTTCACTGTAGCCTCGGAAATCTCTAGGCGCCGCGCTATCACCTTGTTGCAGTCGCCGTTCATCAGACAACGCAGAATCTCGATCTCGCGAGTTGAAAGATTGATGTCGTTGTTGAATTTCCAGTTGCTGGCGAGAAGTTTCCATACCGAGGCGGTTAGCATCGGCGCCATTTGCGAGGGGAAAACCTTTTCCCCTACGGCAGCAAGCTGCAGCACGCCGATAAGCGACTCACACCCGATCCCGTTCACTATATAGCCATCGACACCTTCGCCGAAGGCGGCAGCAACATTATCGAGCGTGAAATGGTCGACCATCACTACGATACGGACATTGGGAAGAGACTGACGCAGATCGCGGATTGTGGCGATCGCTTCGCTGTCGCCGCCGATCAGGCAAAGAATGATGTGCGATTTATCGTCGTTCCTCGCTTCGGATTCGAAGGGCGCCCCACCCTGAAATTCCGACGCGCAACAAACTTCGACACCATCATCGGAAAGTATTCGCCGAAGCCCCTCGCGAGCGATCTCATTCCGCCCCAGGATCGAAACTCTAAAGTCTGCTCGCATTTGGCCCACCCCATCAACGACTTCAGAAGCCTCCTGAATCTTCGTTGAAAGGAATAAACTTTCAATTCAACGTGTTCAGATAGCGGCTTCGAATTTGACTAGTGCGACCACGAATTTGCGCTTTATAGGCCAAACTCCCCCACCTGAGAGCGCATAGGCGCATAAAGCGATATCTTAACTAATCACTATTTTCCGTAGGTGTAAATCTCTTTTTCAACAGGGCTTCCCATTTAGAGACAACTTCGCTCACCCCATAGCGCGCCATGCTCGCGGCGGCTGCGGCGCCGACCCGTTGCCTAAATTGTTCATTCTGCATCAGACTTCTGAGTTCCGCGGTTAACATTACGATGTTTTCGGCTTCCACGAGCACACCATCGTTGCCGTCATCGATGATCTCCTCGGGACCAAAATTGCATCGGAACGATAACGCGGGAATGCCTGCGGCCATCGCCTCGACGAGGACATTGGGAAAACCCTCGTATCGGGACGAAAGAACGAACAGATCGGCGTTTTTGATCCAGTCGCCCGGGCTCTGGCTTTTGCCAGCGAGCTCGATCTGTCCCGGCCGCCCCGATTGCTCCGCAAACCATTGAAGCCGCGATCTCTCTGGTCCGTCGCCCCAAATTACCAACTTCCAATCCGGGAAATCCTCAGCGATCGCGGCGAACGCCTTGATCAACGTGTCAAAACCTTTCTGCCACTCCAGCCGGCCAACGGCGGTGAGCATCAGGCCATCATGCGGCTCGCGGTTCACGATTGGCGGCAACACGGGGTTCGGAATGACGACAGCACGCAATTGGATACTTTGAGGGTAGAGCACCCTGATTGCTTCGGTTTGCAATACAATGGCCGACGCCCGTCGCGCGGCGATCTTCCACGCAAATGCCCAAAAAGGGTGCGCGCGCTGCGCCGCGGGATTGTTACGTTCCGAGATGATGACCGGAATATGCAGGCCGGTCGAGGCCAGAACAGAAATCACATTTACCTTGGTCAGGAAGGAAATGACGACATCGGGCGCGCTCCGTTTAAACAGGCGGCGCAGCTCTGTGACTCGACGAACACTGGCTTCAATTCCCCGCAAGAAAGATTTCCCACCTGCCGGAATCGACAGCCGGACAATTTCGACCTGCGATTGGAATGAATGATAGATGGGGTCTTTCGGGCCGTCAAAGGCCACAACCGACACATCGTGCCCGCGCTCTATCATCTCGCCCGAAAGCAGCGACACGACCCGTTCGGCACCCCCTGCCCCGAGTCCGGCAAGCACGAACATGATCTTCACCGGATCATCGCCCGATCAGATTGCTGCGCACGATTCCCAGCGCATCGGGCAATCGGTCGAAGCTGTCGAGGCGCACCATCGGCGCATGACCGGCCGTAGGCGGCTGGCTCGTGTGCAATCCTCCCGGTCTCGTAATCTGAATCGTGGTCCAACCGAGTTGATTGGGAGCGAGAAAATCTTTCGCCGCATTATCGGCGACATAGACGAAGTGGCAAGATTTGCCGTCGAATCCGTCGGCGATGAGTTGGAAGGCGCGCGGGTGCGGCTTCCAATAATCACGTCCCCAAACATCGGTTACGACAATTGGCGAAAAGCCCAATTCGCCGAGTTGCAGCGCTTCGATCTTGTTTTCCTGCGCTTCGCGATATCCGTCGGTGACGATGGCGAGCCCGCCCCATCCGTAACCGCCAACTAGAAACTCGCGGACATCATCGCGAAGAGCGATGTCGGGCTTGTGGCCGCGAAAGACGGCGACCATCTGTTCGATCAGACTCCGGTCGCGGCGGACGCCAAGCTCCTCCAGCGCAAAATCGAATATTTTTTCACGGCGTCCGTCCTCGAACAATTGCCAGGCGATGTTTCCGAATTCCGCGAGCGATAATTGCGCCTCGGCCCATGCCCCCACGGCCTTGAACCCGCTCGCGACATAATCGCGCTCCAGATAGAGCGTGTCGTCCAAATCGCAAACGATGACGAGGGAATTGCCCGGGCTGCACATGGATCAGCTCTGCCCGAAAATCGCTGTATCATAGCGAAGCATACGGACACCCTCTTGCCACTTGTCGCTCGCCGTAAGCTCCAGTCTAACCGCTTCCTCGAGCAACCAGCGCGTAAACTGGGCGCCGGCGGCGTGCGCAAGCGGATAGCCCCCGCCAAACCGGGCGTTGATTTCAAAAACGAAAGGGCCGTCTTCGGTTACGATCGCCTGGAAACAGATGACGCCTCTCACCCCTTCGAGAGCATGGCCGAGCTTCCACCCAAGATCGCAAAGCGCGTCATGCCGTTCGGTAACGCCCTTCTCTACCTCGCCAGCGCGCGTCCTGACGCGGCGATGCGGCACCACCGTCCGGACTTTGCCGGCCCGGTCGAAGAACATGTTGATCGTATATTCAGGGCCCGACAGCAGCTGCTGAACAATCAGCGGCTCCGGCTCGACGGCGGGGAGCTCGGTCGCTGAATTGACCACCGAGATCAGGCGTCCGGCGCTCCCATGATTGGGTTTGACGATCATTGGCCATCGATGGCCGCCTGAATCGCCGCGAACCTCTGCCAGCGAAAAAGTAGCGGGTGTTGCGATACCCAAGGCGCCGAGCGCCTGTGCCGTTGCCATCTTGTCGCGCGCCATCTGGACGAATGCCGCATCCCCGACGCTGACGCATACACCGGCATCGCGAAACCGGCCTAGATTTTCGCTCAGCGGCAGCAATTCGGTGTCGATGGTAGGAACCAGCAGATCGACGTCATGCGCGGCGCACAAGGACAGCAGTGACGGAATATAGTCGTCGCAATCCGCGCGCGGAACGGCGAAGGATCGATCGGCAAGCTGACAGGCCGCGCTCCATTCGGGCTCGATGTCGCACGCTAGAATGTCGAGCGAAATGCCGAGGTCCGCCGCCGATGCGCGAAAACATTGCAGCAACTCGCCGCGCCGCCCCGCCGAGCTGATCATCACCGTCAGTCTGTCGCGGCGTTCGCCGGCCCCACCGCTCGCCATCAGCCGTCGATCTCGCGCACCAGCACAAAGGCTTCGGCCGCCGGCACATGGACGCAGGCTCCGCGCAGTTCGGCAAGCGCCGTCAGCGCGCGAACCGAACGTTCATTGGGGAAATCCCTTACCTGCGAGGCTACTTTTTCAAACGCGGCGATTTTCTTGTCCAGATA
>Ga0209050_1002307_pt1 | contig 16799 bp, 15 predicted proteins | sample Araplavi_mTSA_r2_FD_184276 | JGI IMG/M metagenome (GOLD analysis project Ga0209050, IMG submission 184276) | Arabidopsis root microbial communities from North Carolina, USA - plate scrape MF_Cvi_mTSA_r2 (SPAdes) (version 2) | ecosystem: Host-associated > Plants > Roots > Endosphere | place: USA... | reverse complement strand
CACCGGCGCCTGCGCCTGCGCCTGCGCCCGCACCGAGCCCGGTCCCCGACACCGGCGCGACGCCCGACCTCGGCCCGAACGTGCTGGTGTTCGATCCGTCGACGCCGCAAGCCACGCTGCAGGCCAAGGTCGATGCGGTCTTCGCGACGCAGCAGACCAACCAGTTCGGCACCGAGCGCTATGCCCTCGCGTTCAAGCCGGGCACCTACAAGGTCAACGTCAACGTCGGCTTCTACACGCAGGTGCTCGGCCTCGGCGCGTCGCCGGACGACGTGACGATCAACGGCCGCACGCAGGTCGATGCCGCGTGGTTCAACGGCAATGCGACGCAGAACTTCTGGCGCGGCGCCGAGAACTTGTCGGTCGCGCCGCAGAACGGCGAATCGCTGCTGTGGGCGGTCGCGCAGGCCGCGCCGTTCCGCCGCATGCACGTGAAGGGCAGCATGACGCTCGACCCGGGCGGCGGCTGGTCCAGCGGCGGCTTCATCGCCGACAGCAAGATCGACGGCAACACCGGCTCGGGCAGCCAGCAGCAATGGATGTCGCGCAATGCGCAGTTCGGCAGCTGGAGCGGCGGCGTGTGGAACATGGTGTTCGTCGGCAGCGACAACGCGCCGGCCGGCGACGCCTGGCCGAACCCGCCGCACACCACGGTGGCGCAGACGCCGTCGGTGCGCGAGAAGCCGTTCCTGACGGTCGGCAGCGACGGCCGCTACGCCGTCGTCGTGCCGGCGGTGCGCAGCAACAGCCACGGCGTCAGCTGGCTGAACAACAACGCGCCGGCGAACCAGACGATCCCGATCGCCGATTTCTACGTCGCGAAGCCGGCCGACAGCACCGCCACGCTGAACGCGGCGCTGGCCGGCGGCAAGCACCTGCTGTTCACGCCGGGCGTGTACCACCTGAAGGAGACGCTGAAGGTCACGAAGGCCGACACCGTGGTGCTGGGCCTCGGCCTCGCGACGCTGATCCCCGACGGCGGCGTCACCGCGATGCAGGTGGCCGACGTCGACGGCGTGAAGATCGCCGGGTTGCTGTTCGATGCCGGCACCGCGAACTCGCCGTCGCTGCTCGAGGTGGGCACCGCGAACGGCACGGCCGACCATGCGGCCAACCCGAGCTCGCTGCACGACCTGTTCTTCCGCGTCGGCGGGGCCGGGCCGGGCAAGGCCGACACCAGCCTGGTGATCCACAGCCGCCAGGTGCTCGGCGACCACTTCTGGATCTGGCGCGCCGACCATGGCGACGGCGTGGGCTGGAACGTCAACACGACGCGCAACGGCCTGGTCGTCAACGGTGCGGACGTGACGCTCTACGGGCTGTTCGTCGAGCACTTCCACGAGTACCAGACGGTGTGGAACGGCAACGGCGGCAAGCTGTTCTTCTACCAGAGCGAGATTCCGTACGACGTGCCGAACCAGGCCGCGTGGATGAACGGCGGCGCCAACGGCTATGCGTCGTACAAGCTCGGCAGCCAGGTCACCAGCCACCAGGCGACCGGCCTCGGCATCTACTGCTTCTTCCAGGCCAACCCGCAGGTCAAGCTGGGCAGCGCGATCGAATCGCCGACGGCCGCCGGCGTGAAGTTCACCCGCATGGCGACCGTCTCGCTGGGCGGCAAGGGCGAGATCACGCACGTGATCAACAACGCGGCGACACGGTGAAAGACGGGGCGAACAACGCGTACCTGGCGCAGTAGCGCGCGGCGGTCGCGTTCAACCGCGGCGCCGCGTTCGTGGCGCCGCGCCGTGGAAGCAGAAGTCCACCAGCGGCCCGATCAGCGCCGATGCATCGACCTTGCGCCCGCGCCGCGCCTCGCCCGGCGCGCGCGCCGCCTGCGCCGCCATGCCCAGCGGGTGCAGCAGCGATTCGGTGATGCTGCCGAACACGCAGGCCGCCGCGACGCGGGGGTCGGCCACGCGCAGTTCGCCGCTCGCCTGGCCTTCGTCGAGCAGCTTCTGGAACAGCGCGATGAACTCGGCGTGGAACTGCAGCCGCAGCTGCTCGACCTCGGCGTCGGTCGGCTCCAGCACCAGCGCATACGACAGCCGTCCGCCGTTCAGCGCGCGCTGCGCGAAGCTGCCGATGGCGGCCGCGAGCCGCTCGCGCGCGGTGCCCGGCTGCGCGGCGATGGCGGTCGTGATCGCCAGCTCGTTGCCGGCCTGCACGCGGTACAGCTCCAGCAGCAACTGCGTCTTCGACGGGAAATGCAGGTAGAGCGACCCCGTCGACAAGCCGGCCAGCGCGGCCACCGCCACCATCTGCACGTCGCGCCAGCCGCCCTGCGACAGCAGCGTCAGCCCGGCCTCGATGAAGCGGTCGCGCGCCTCGGCACGCTTGCTCTCGACATAGGGGGTGCGCTGGTACGCCATGCGGGTTGATCAACCGGGTCGGGTCGCCTAAGCTATGAATCCGGATTCATGACATGAACCCGGGTTCGATATTCAACCGGCGCCGCGCTGCTGTCAATGAGTCCCGTCCCGCCCCCCGCTTCGGCGTCGGCTTCGATGTCGGTCACGATGCTGACCCCGTGCGCCAACGACGGCACGCTGCCCGCCAGCGACCACTTCCAGGTCGTCTTCGGCATGCAGGGTCGCCTGGAGCTGGTGCTGAAGGGCCGCCGCCATGCGGTGCAGGCCGGCCGCGTGCTGGTGGTCCCGCCCGGCGAGCCGCGCCGCTGCACGATGCGCGCCGGCGCCGCCTGCCTGGTGCTGCGCTCCGGCGAGGCGGCGCACCGCGCGGCGCTGGCGCCGCTGGCCGGGCAGCTGCGTTCGGTGCATGCGTCGACCGCGCACCTGATGCGCTACCTCGCGAGCCGCCGGCATGCCGACGACGCGGCGTCGCAGGCGGCGACCATCGAGCTGCTGATTGCGAGCCTGGCCGCCAGCTCACCGCTCGGCGGGCCGCGGCTGCGCCGCAGCATCGACTGGGAGGCGCTCGACCGCTGGATCGACGAGCGCCTCGACGAGCCGCTGGCGGTGGCCGACCTCGCCGCGCAGGTCCACCTGAGCGCGCCGCAGTTCGCGCTGCGTTGCCGCGCCGAGCTCGCCGTCAGCCCGATGGCGCTGGTGCGGCGGCGCCGGCTCGCGGCCGCCCGCCGCTGCCTCGATGCCGGCATGCCGGTCTACCAGGCCGCGCTGCAATGCGGCTACCAGTCGCCGTCGGCGCTGACCGCGGCGCTGCGCCGCGAGCCGCTGGCCGCCTGACCCGAACATTTGCAACATCGCTGCGCGACGAAGCAACGTCGCCACGCGACGAGCCCGCGAGGGGTCTCCTCCTACGCTGTGCGACATGTCCCGTCCGGGGCATGTCAACCCGCCTTGAGGACCCTCGATGAGCACCTTGCTGAAGAGACTGATGACCACCGCTGCCACTGCCGTTGCCGCCTGCGCCGCGCTGCCCGGCCAGGCCGCGATTCCGAACGAACAGTTCTTTCCGGTGCTGGTGTTTCGCACGGGCGCCTATGCGCCGAACGGCGTGCCGTGGGCGAACGGCTTCGTCGACTACCTGAACCTCGTCAACGAGCGCGACGGCGGCATCGGCGGCGTGAAGATCACCTACGAGGAATGCGAGACCGGCTACTCCACCGACCGCGGCGTCGAATGCTACGAGCGCCTGAAGGGCAAGGGCCCGACCGGCGCGACCAGCTTCAACCCGCTGTCGACCGGCATCACGTTCGCGCTGGGCGACAAGGTGGCCGCCGACAGGATCCCGCTGATCACGATGGGCTACGGCCGTTCGGAGTCGACCGACGGCAGCGTGTTCAAGTGGAACTTCCCGCTGCTCGGCACCTACTGGGACGCGGCCGACATGCTGGTGCAGCACGTCGCCGAGCGCGAGGGCGGCCTGCCGAAGCTGCGCGGCCGCAAGATCGCGCTGCTGTACCACGACTCGCCGTACGGCAAGGAGCCGATCCCGGTGCTGCAGGCGCTGTCGCACCGGCTCGGCTTCGAGTTCATCGCGATCCCGGTGGCCCACCCCGGCATCGAGCAGAAGGCGGCCTGGCTGCAGATCCGCCAGACCCGCCCCGACCACGTGTTCATCTGGGGCTGGGGCGTGATGAACTCGACCGCGATCAACGAGGCCATCGCGGTGAACTACCCGCGCGATCGCATGTACGGCGTCTGGTGGGCGGGCGCCGAACCCGACGTGCTGCCGTCGCAGGCGGCCGCGGCCGGCTACCACGCGCTGACGCTGCAGCACAGCGCCGACCAGCGGCGCGTGCACGACGACATCCGCCGCTACGTGTACGGCCGCGGCAAGGGCGCCGGCGACGCATCGGCGATCGGCCAGGTGCTCTACAACCGCGGGCTGCTGAATGCGCTGCTGGTGGTCGAGGCGGTGCGCACCGCGCAGGGCCGCTACGGCCGCCAGCCGCTGACCGGCGAGCAGGTGCGCTGGGGCGCCGAGAACCTCGTGATCGACGGCGCGCGCATCGGCACGCTCGGCATCGACGGCTTGCTGCAGCCGCTGCACACCTCCTGCGCCGACCATGAAGGCGCGCACCGGGCGCGCATCCACAGCTGGGACGGTGCGGCCTGGCGCTACACCTCCGACTGGTACGAGTCGGACCGGACGCTGCTCGGCCCGATGATGGCCGCGGCGGCGAAGAAGTACGCCGCCGACAAGGGACTGCCGGTGCGCGATTGCGGCAAGGAGGGCTGAGCGATGAACACCTCTTCAAGGTTCATCGTCGCGATGCTGGCCTGCGGGTCGCTGCTCGCGGCGGCGCATGGTGCCGACGAGTTGCACGTCGCGTTCGGCGACTACAGCGTCAGCCGGCGCGAGGCCATCGCGACCGGCCGGCCCGACGGCGAATCGATCGTTGTCGTCGAGAGCCTGGCGCGCACGCGCGTCGACGGCGGCACCGGGCCGTTCCATGTGGCCAGCGGGCGCTGCATCAGCCTGCGCGGTGCCGGCGTCGTCAGCCGCCGCACCTGTGTGCTGGTCGATCCGGCCGGCGACCGCTTCGTGTTCGAGACGCAGGCCGACGAGGCCGAGCTCGACGGCTACGGCGTGCGGCGCAGCCGGCTGGTGGGCGGCAGCGGCAAGTACGCCGGGCTGGTCGGCGAGGTGCTGGCGTACCCGGTGTCGATCAGCGCCGGCGCGCGCAGCAGCGGCCGGCTGGAGATCCGCTACCGCAGCGCCGCCGCGGCTGGAGCCGCATCGTGAGCGCGCTGCCCATCGACCGCGAGTTGCTGGCCGGCGTGCTCGACGCGTCGCCGCTGCCGACCGGCTACCGCTTCGAGCTGCTGCGGCGCGACGACATCGGCGCGCTGGTGGAGCACCTCGCGCGCTGGTACCCGGACGTCGGCGTCGGCGCGGCCAGCGGCTTCCTGCGCCACGGGTTCTACCAGCGCGAGGTGCTGCTGGCCGACCAACCTGATGCGCCCGGGCGCGACGCGATCGTCGTCGTGGTGAAGTGCGGTGAACGCATCGCCGGCATGATCGCGTGCGAACGCGAGCCGGAGGCGCTGGCACTGTACGGCCGCTTGGCGGTCGTGGCACCCGAGCACCGCGGCGCGGGGCTGGGCCTGCATGCCATCGCCGCGGTCGAGCGCATCGGCCGCGCGCTCGGCATGGGGCTGGTCTACGGCATGGCGACGCTGAAGATCCCGCACACGCAGCGAGCCTTCGAGCGGCTCGGCTGGCGGCTGATCGGCATCGTGCCCGGCTACGACCGCGAGTTCGTCGGCAGCGGCGCGGTGCGCCGTATCTACGAGGCGGTGTACGCGAAGGTGCTGGCGGCGTGCCATGAACTGCAGCACCCCGATCCGCGGCACATGACGCCGCGCACGCTGCAACTGTTCGAGTTGCTGTTCACCTCGGCGGACAGCGAGGTCGACCCCGTCGCCGAGCCGCTCGGATGAGGCCGCGCTTGCGTCAGAATCGGCGCGTGGCGGCCACGACCGCCAGGGAGGACCGGCAAGGTGCGTTTCGGACGACAGATGCTCGAACACTGGTGGCTCGACCCCGATGCCACCTACCTGAACCATGGCACCGTCGGCGTCACGCCGCGCCGCGTGCTCGATGCGCAGCAGCGCCTGCGCGAGCAGATCGAGCGCCACCCCGCGCGCTTCCTGCTGCGCGAGCTGATGAGCCTCGCGCCGCAGGCGCCCACCGAGCCGACCCGCGTGCGCGCGGCGGCCGCGCACGTCGCGGCCTTCGTCGGCGCGCGCGGCGATGACCTGGTGTTCGTCGACAACGCGAGCGCCGGCGTCAATGCGGTGCTGCGCTCGCTGCGGCTGCAGTCCGGCGACGAGATCGTGCTGTTCGACCATGCGTATGGCGCGGTGTCGCGCACCGCCGCCTTCGTCGCACGCGAGCACGGCGCCCGCGTCGTCACGCTGGCGCTGCCGTTCCCGCTGGCCGACGAGACGCTGCCGCAGCGCCTGCTCGAGCCGGTGCTGAATGCCCGCACGCGGCTGGTGATCCTCGATCACGTCACGTCCGAGACCGCGCTGGTGCTGCCGCTCGCGCGCCTCGCGGCGCTGTGCCATGCGCAGGGCGTGCCGGTGCTGGCCGATGGCGCGCATGCGCCGGGCGCGATCCCGCTCGACATTCCGGCGCTCGGCGTCGACTGGTATGTCGCGAACCTGCACAAGTGGGCCTTCGCGCCGCGCGGCTGCGGCCTGCTGTGGGCCGCGCCGGGCCGCCGCGACGGGCTGCACCCGCCGGTGATCTCGTGGGGCCTCGATGTCGGCTGGCACCAGGAATTCGACTGGACCGGCACGCGCGACCCGACGCCGTTTTTGTGCGCCCCTGACGGCATCGATTTCATCACCGGCTTCCTCGGCGAGGCGGCGATGCACGAGCACAAGCATGCGCTGGCGCGCCGCGCGGCGCAGCGGCTGGCGTCGTTGTGGGGCCAGCCGTGGCAGACCCCCGACGCGATGACCGGCTGCATGGTCACGCTGCCGCTGCCGCAGCGGCTCGCGCACGGCGATGCCGCCCGGGCGCTGCGGCTGAAGGACTGGCTGCTCGACGAGCGCCGCATCGAGGTGCCGGTGATCTCGCGCGGCGAGCGGCTGTTCGTGCGGGTCTCCGCCCAGGTCTACAACGATGACGACGACATCGAGCGCCTGGCGCATGCCATCGCGGAGTTGACATGAGCAAGAAGAGCACGCCCGAGGAGGCCAAGGAGACGCCCGAAAGCAGCGCGCGCCGCTTCGCGACCGTCCGAGGTTGGGAAACCTGGCTCGCAAAGAACCACGCCAGGTCCGACGGCCTGTGGCTGCTGATCTCGCGCCCGGGCGCCGAGAAGGGCTCGGTCAGCTACGCTGAAGCGCTGGAGGTGGCGCTGTGCCACGGCTGGATCGACGGCCCCAAGAAGGGCCTCGACGCGCACCACTGGCTGCAGCGCTTCACGCCGCGGCGAGCGCGCAGCATCTGGTCGAAGGTGAACCGCGAGAAGGTCGCGGCCCTCACCGCGCAGGGCCGCATGCAGCCGGCCGGCCAGCGCGAGATCGATCGTGCGAAGGCCGACGGCCGCTGGGACCAGGCCTACGACTCGATGCGCACGATCACCGTGCCGCCGGACCTGCAGGCGGCGTTCGATGCCGAGCCGCAGGCTGCTGCCTTCTTCAAGACGCTGAACAGCGCCAACCGCTATGCCGTGCTGTGGCGCGTGCAGACCGCGAAGAAGCCCGACACCCGCGAGCGCCGCATCGCGACGCTGGTCGCGATGCTGGCGCGCCATGAAAAGCTCCACCCCTGACCGCGATGGCTGGCGCGACATCTGCTTCTTCCAGCGGGATGGGTCGATCGCCGTTGGTAACACGTCGATGCCTTCGCGTTGGAGCGCGTGACTTTTCTCACGGGCTCCCTCGATGTATGACAACCACCGTCCGACCACCCCGTGGGCTCGGCTCCAATGAGTGCCCACCGCCGGATTTCGCAGCGATGAATTCCTGACCATGACGACGCCTCGCGCCCCCCAGAAACCCGACTTCGGTCCGACCACGCAGTTCGACACCGTGCCGGCCAGCGACGTGCTGCTGGCGGGTGCGCGCGTCGGCGGGTTCCGCATCGTCGAACTGCTCGGCCGCGGCGATTCCGGCGTCGTCTACCTGGCGCTGGATTCGTCGCTGCAGCGGCAGGTCGCGATCAAGGAGTATTTCCCCAGCGCGGTCGCGCAACGCGGCGACGGCGTCGAGGTGGTGCCGCGGCGCAGCGGCCATGCCGCGGCCTTCGAGGCCGGCCGGCGCGAGTTCCTGCAGCGCGCCAAGCTGTTCGCCCGCTTCGAGCATTCGGCGCTGATCCGGGTGCAGAGCTTCTGGGAAGAGAACGGCACCGCGTACTACGCGATGAATTTCGTGCCGGGCCCGAACCTGGCCGGCGCGCTGAAGGCCTTGCCGCGCGCGCCCGATGAAGCCTGGCTGCGCGCGATGCTGACGCCGGTGCTCGATGCGGTCGACCTGCTGCATGCGGCGCAGGCCCACCATGGCGGCATCTCGGCCGAGGCGATCGTCGTGCGCGGGGTCGGCGTGCCGGTGCTGCTGGCCAGCGCGCCGCCGCCCACCGACGAGAAGCCGCTGGCACCGCCCGGTGCGTGGAGCGACCTGCGGGCGCTCGCCAGCGTGCTGCATGCGGCGGTCACCGGCCAGGCCGCGCTCGGCGCGGCGGTGCCGCGCGTGCACCGGCCGCTGACCGGGTTGCCGTACGACCCGCGCTTCCTGTCGGGCATCGACCGCGCGCTGTCGGTCGATCCGCGGCAGCGCCTGCGCAGCGTGGCCGAGTTCCGCCGCTGCCTGGGATGGGCGCCACCGGCTACGGCCCCCGCGACGACGACGGCCCCGGCGCCGGCTCGTGCCACGGCGCCGGTGCTGTCGGCCGCGGCCGAACGTGCGCTTGCGCCGCCGGTCCGCCCCGCCGTGCGCCATGGCGGTGGCCGAGCGGATCCCGGCTTTGGCGATTCACGCTTCCAGTCGCGCTTCGATCCGCCACCGTTGCCGGCCGCGCCGCCGCGCCGCAGCGGCACCTGGCTGGTGCTGCTGTGCGCGGCCGCGCTGGCGGGCGCGGCGCTGTACCTCACGCTGCGGCCGCGAGCGCCCAAGCTGGTGCCGGTGCCGCCCGTGGTCTTGCAGCCGCTGGCCGCGCCGGTGCGCCTGGCCCCGGGCGAGCCGGACAAGCCGGCCGATGACGATTCGCCGGAGGCCGCGCCGGCGGCCGCAGTGACCACGGCAGTGACGCCGCCGGTGCCCGAGCCGACGGCCATTGCGCCGGTCGAGCGCGCGCCGGCACCGCCGGGCCATGCCTCCGCCTCGTCCACCACCGCGAAGCCGCCGGCCGATGCCATCGTGGCCAACGCGACCAACCCGCGCGCAGCGTGCGGTGCGCGGGTGAATTTCGCACTGCTGTACTGCATGCAGTCGCAGTGTGCGAAGCCGCAGTTCGCGAAGCACGCGCAGTGCGACGAACTGCGCCGCGCCGGCGAAGTTCAATAGCACCGGGACCAACGAAGCGGGAACCACTCGCCGCCTGAGGTTACTCAGCGGGCGGGTTGGCGCGAGGCTGCCGACCGACTCACCCGGGAGTTCGGCATGCGGCGGTTTCTGCACCAGTTCAAGCACCTTCCTCGCCACCAGGCGCAGAGCCGGCATTTACCGGAGTCTTCAGAGGTCGCCGTGGCCCGCGCCGGCCGCCCGCACCGCTGGACCCGCCGGTTCGCAAAACCGCCGTTGTTGAACGGCTTGCCCAGGCCGGCACCAAGCCGCACAGCCCCGGTGACCGGCGTCCACTACATGGCGATGCCCGATGCCGACACGCGCGATGCGCTGGAGGCGCTGGTGGATGCGTGGCGGCAGGCCGCCGATGCGTTCGGCGAATCGATGCTGCAGTACGCCGAGCGCCGACTGTTCGAAGGCCGCCACGTGCTGCTGCCGGTGGTCGACATGGCGCCACCGGCCGAAGGCGCGCCGTTCGCGGTGCGCGCGGTCTCGAATGACGAGATGCAGCAGTTCGAGAAGCCGGTCGTGCGCATCGAGGTGCGTGCGCCGGACACGCTGGTGGGACTGGGTGAGTTGATGGTCCGCTGGTCGGTGCTGGCCGACGGCCGGGCCTGGGACTTCATCGAGATCGGCTGCCAGCGCATGCTGCACGGCGCCTGAGCGTTGCAGGTTTCAACCTTCGGCCGCGAACACCTCGGCCAGCGTCGGCAGCGGCGCGACCGCACCATGCCCGCAGGTGCTGAGCGCCGCGGCAATGTTGGCCAGCCGCGCCGCGCGGTCCAGCGTGTCGCCGGCCGACAGCCGCGCGAGCAGCGCGCCGGCGAAGCAATCGCCGGCACCGGTCGCATCGACCGGCGTCACCGGGTGCGGCGCGATCAGCCGGGCGCCGTTCGAATCCGACACCAGGCAGCCGGCGGCGCCGAGCTTCAGTGCGACGCGCTTCGCGCCCTGGTCGTGCGACCAGCGCAGGATGTCGTCGTGGCGCAGCAAGCCGGTCAGCGCACCGATCTCGTCGATGCTCGGGAAGAACAGGTCGCAGTGCGCCAGCGTCTCGCGCGCGATCGCCAGCGCGCGGGCCGCCGGCCACAGCGCCGGGCGGAAGTTCAGGTCGTAGCTGATGTGCGTGCCGGCGCTGCGGGCGCGGGCGATGGCCTCGAACACCGCGTCACAGGCCGACGCGCCGATCGCCTGCGAGATGCCTGAGCAGTGCAGCCAGTGCGCGCCCTGCACGAGCCCGGGCGGCAGGTCGACCGGCCGCAGCCGGCTGGCGGCGCTGCCGGCGCGGCGGTACGAGAAGCGGTGCGCACCGTCGACATGCGTGACGAAGTACAGCCCGGTCTCGGCACCGGCGACGCGCTGCACGCCCTGCGTCTCGATGCCTTCATGCCGCCACAGCGCCAGCAGCTGCTCGCCGAACACGTCATCGCCGACCTGCGTCAGGTAGCCGGTGCGCGCGCCCATGCGGGCGGCGGCGATCGCGCAGTTCGAGGTGTCGCCGCCGAAGCCGGCCAGGTAGCGGCCGTCGGGCTGCTGGTTGAACTCGGCCATCGCTTCGCCGATCGCCAGCACGTCGAGCGACTTTTCCAGCATCTGTTCAGACGACATGCGTTCTGATGACATCAAAGCGTCCCCTCGTCAACATGCGGCCGGCGCGCTGCAACACCTGCGGCACCGGTCCCGCAGCATAGGCGCGCACGCCGTTCACGTGCACCGAGGCAATCCCGATGCTGGCGCTGATCGGCGTGTCGTAGGTGGCGGTGTCGGCGATGCGGGCCGGGTCGAACACCACCACGTCGGCCATCATCCCCGGGCGCAGCAGGCCGCGCTCGGCGATGCGGAAGTTGCGGGCCGTCAGCCCGGTCATCTTGTGCACCGCCTGCTCCAGCGTGAACAGCTGCCGCTCGCGCCAGTAGCGCGCCAGCACGCGCGGGAACGCGCCCCACAGCCGCGGGTGCGGGTGGCGGTCGTGCGGCAGGCCGTCGGAGCCGATCATCGTGCGCGGGTGCGCGATCACGCGCTCGACGTCTTCCTCGTTCATCTGGAAGTAGCAGGCGCCACCCGGCTGCAGCCGGCGGCAGGCGGTCTTCTGGTCGACGCCCCAGTCGTCGGCGATGGCCGACAGCAGCCGGCCGGTGTGCTCCGGATGCGCATCGCTCCAGGTCAGCATCACGTCGATCACGCCGTCGACCAGGTCCTCGCGCAGCACGGTCGAGCCGGCGACGTAGGGGTAGACGTCCATCGCGACCGGCTGGCGCGCGCCGAGGGCGTCGATCAGCGGCAGCGTCTCGCGCGTGCGGCCCCAGTTGGCCGGGCCGGCGCACTTGTGGTGCGAGATCACCAGCGGCACGCCGGCCTCGAACGCGGTGTCGCCGGCCTCGTGCAGCGCCTCGATGATCTGCGCCATTTCGCTGCGCAGGTGCGTCGCGTAGATGCCGCCGTGGCGCGCGACGATGCGCGCGAGCTGCGTCACCTCGTCGGCGGGCGCCGGGTAGGCCTCTTCGTAGAACAAGCCGGACGACAGCCCGTGCGCGCCTTCCGCCATGCTGGCTTCGAGCAGCGCGGCCATGCGGGCGCGCTCGTCGGCATTCGCCGGTTTCGACAGGTCGGCCACCGCCGCGAAGCGCAAGGTGGTGTGGCCGACCAGCGCGGCGACGTTCAGCGAGGGCTGCACGGCTTGCACCGCCTCGCGGTAGGCGGCCATCGTCGGGTAGCGGAACGAACCGGCGCCGAGCAGGTTCAGCGGCGGCTTCGCGGCGTCGGTCACGAAGGGCGCGAGCGAGATGCCGCAGTTGCCGGTGACGACGGTGGTGATGCCCTGCGACAGCTTCGGCAGCCCGTCGGGGTCGCGCAGCACGATCGCGTCGTCGTGCGTGTGGGCGTCGATGAAGCCGGGGGCGATGGCCAGGCCGGTGCAGTCGACGGTCTCGACTTCATCCGGCGAGAGGTCGTCGGGCAGGCGCTCGCGCAGGCCGACGCCGGTGCGCAGGATGCGGTCGCCGGCGATCAGCACGTCGCCGGTCCAGCCCGGCGTGCCGGCGCCGTCGATGACGAGGCCGTTCTGGAACAGCGTGGCGGAGCGGCTCATGGTTTCGCCCCCACGCCGCCGCCGTCCCAGCTCTGCAGCGGGTGCGTGCGCACGTCGATGCCGTGGCGCTGCAGCGCTTCGCGCACATAGCGCAGCCGCTGCACCGCCGGGTCGCCGCGGCGCTGCGCGACCAGCACGGTCAGGATCTCGATCACGGTCAGGTGGGTCAGGTAGGCGTCGATGCCGACGTGCATCACCGCGTCGTCGGGCACGCTGAGCGCGATCAGCATGTCGGCGCGCTCCGCCAGCGGCGTGCCCGGGCGGGTGATGCAGACCGCCTTCGCGCCCTGCGCGCGGGCGATGTCGACCGAGTCGAGCAGCGACGGCATGCCGCCGACGTGCGAGATCGCGATCACGACGCCGCTGTCGTTCTGCGCCGCGGCCGCGACCTGCTGCAGGTGGTAGTCGGCCCAGGCGGTGGCCGACAGCCCCAGGCGGAACAGCCGCGCCTGCAGGTCCTGCGCCATGAACCACGAGGTGGAGCCGGCACCGTACAGGTCGATGTGGCGCGCGAATGCCAGCGCATCGACCGCGGCGCCGAGCGCGGCCATGTCGAGCTGCGCGCGCACGCCGGCCACCGACGCGGCGGCGCTGCGCGAGATCTTCGCGACCACCTCGTCGGCGCTGTCCTCGATGTTGACGCGGCGGTGCAGCGGCGAGCCGCCGAGCGCGAGCGCGTGGGCCAGCGCGAGCTTGAACTCACGCAGGCCCGCGAAGCCGAGGTCGCGGCAGGTGCGCATCACGGTCGGCACCGAGCTGCCGGCGCGCTCGGCCAGCGATTCGAAGCTTTCCTCGAGCACGCGGTCGGGATCGTCGAGGATCAGGTCGAGGATCGCGCGGCGTGCGGTGGGTGCGCCTTCGCGCGCCGCCGCCACGTTCTCCAGCAGGCTCTTGGTCATGGGCTGTGGATCAGAAGTGCATCGCCACCGCGTCGCTGACGCGGTAGTCGTTCTCGACGACCGGCATCCAGTGCCATTTGTCGAAGGTGGTGCAGGGGTGCGAGATGCCGAGGCCGATGCGCTCGCCGACGGCGGGGGCGCTGGCTTCGTCCGCTTCGGCCCAGCGCAGGTAGGCGTGCTGATCGTTCAGTCCGGTGATGTTCCACCCAGCCGGCACCGGCGAGGCTTGCAGCACGCCGCGCGCGGCGCGCGCGATCGGCACCGGCAGCGCGAGGTCGAACGAGATGTCGCGCTTGCCGACCGCGAGGATCGCGAGGCCCGGCTCCGGCCGCGACTGCACCATCGCCCACACCTCCATCGCCGGGCGCAGCGTCTCGCCGCAGCCGCAGCCCAGGCGGGCCTCGACGCTGTTGACCATGCGCTGGTAGAAGCCGTGGTCGTGCGTCACGTAGCAGCCCGAGCGCAGCAGGCCGCGCACCGGCCGCGCGAGCGACGGCGTCAGCCGGCCCGCGACCAGGTCGAAGATCGCCGAGCCGCCGGCCGACAGCAGCACCTCGTCGGCATCGAACAGGCCTTCGGCGTCGGCGGTCTTCGCGATCGCCTCGACGCGGTCCATCAGCGCCTTCGCATATGGCACGTCGGCCTCGCTCTCGCCCTTGGCGCCGAGGCCTTCGTAGCATTCGATGCCGACCAGCTTCACCGCGGTGCTCGCATGCAGGCGGCGCGCGAGCGCGGTGGCCTCGTCGTCAGTGCGCACGCCGCTGCGGCCGCCGGCCACGCCGACCTCGAGCATCGCCTCGAAGGGCAGGGCACCAGGGTGGGCTTGCGCCCAGGCCTCGATCAGGTCGAGCTGCGCGAGCGAATCGACCAGGAACACGATGCGCAGCTCGGCATGGCCGCGCAGCAGCGCCTGGATCGCCGCGAGGTCGGCGTCGTGCACCACCTGGTTGGCGATCAGCGTGCGGCGCGCGCCGGCGGCGACGCCGATCGCGAGCTGGTTGACCGTCGCGAAGGTCAGGCCCCAGGCGCCGGCATCGAGCTGGCGGCGAAACAGCTGCGGCGACATCGTCGTCTTGCCGTGCGGCGCGAGCTGGATGCCCCAGTCCTGGGTGCGCTGTTGCATCCACGCGATGTTGTGTTCGAGCGCTTCGCGCTTCAGCAGCGCCAGCGGCAGCGGCAGGTCGCCGGCCAGCACGTTCCAGCCGGCGGCGGCGACCTCGCTGCGCCGGCGCGGTGACGCCGTCAGCGGATAGCCCTTCAGGCCGGGTTGCAGCAGCGGGTCGATCAGGTCGTTGGTCATGGTCAGGTCCGTATGCAGGCGGAAAAGCGGCCGGGTGCCTTCTCTTCCAACGGCGGAATGTTCTGCGCGCACGCATCGATCGCCTGCGGGCAGCGCGTGCGGAACACGCAGCCCGACGGCGGGTTCATCGGGCTCGGGATGTCGCCCTTCAGCGGGATGATCTCGGTCTTGTCCAGCGGGTCGGGCTTCGGGCTCGCGGCCAGCAGCGCCTGGGTGTACGGGTGCAGCGGGCGCGCGAACAGCTCGGCCGTCGTCGACACCTCCATCACGCGGCCCAGGTACAGCACCACCACCCGGTCGCACAGGTACTCGACCACGTCGAGGTCGTGCGAGATGAACAGCATCGTCAGCGACAGCCGCTCGCGCAACTCGGCCAGCAGGTTGATCACCTGCGCCTGGATCGACACGTCGAGCGCCGACAGCGGCTCGTCGGCGACGATGAACTCGGGCTCCACCGCGAGCGCGCGCGCAATGCCGATGCGCTGCCGCTGGCCGCCGGAGAACTCGTGCGGGAAGCGGCTCGCATGCTCGGGCCGCAGCCCGACCAGGTCGAGCAGCTCGGCGATGCGCTCCTTGCGGCGGCCCTTCGCGAGCCCATGCGTCGCCAAGGCCTCGTCGAGGATCGCGCTGATGCGCATCTTCGGGTTCAGGCTGGCGTACGGGTCCTGGAAGATGATCTGCAGCTTGCTGCGCAACTTGCGCATGCGCTCGGCCGACAGCGCGGCCAGGTCGTCGCCGCGGTACAGCACCTGGCCGCCGGTGCGCTCGATCAGGCGCAGCACGGTGCGGCCGATGGTGCTCTTGCCCGAGCCGGATTCGCCGACCAGGCCGAGCGTCTCGCCGGCGCGGATCTCGAACGACACGTCGTCGACGGCGCGCACCGGCTTGTCGGCGCTGCCGAAGTAGCGCTTCAGGTTCCGCACCTCGATCAGCGGGGTTTCGATGGCGCTCATGCCGCCGTCCTTTCAAGCGTCGGCACGCGGATGCAGCGCGCCTGTCGCGATTCATCGGTCGGCACCAGTGGCGGCACCGCCTGCGCGCAGGCCGGGATCGCGCGGTCGCAGCGCGGCTCGAACGCGCAGCCCGGCGGCGGCGAAAGCGGGCTCGACACCTGGCCGCGGATCGCGAACAGCCGCTTCGGCCGCGGCTGGCCTGCCGTCGATCCTGCATGGGCCTTGCCCGGCAGGCAGGCCAGCAGCCCCTGCGTGTAGGGATGCGCCGGCGCCGCGAACAGCGGCCGCACTGGCGCCGACTCGACCACGCGGCCGGCATACATCACCACCACGTCGTCGGCATGGTGCGCGACCACGCCGAGGTTGTGCGTGATGAACAGGATGCTCATGCCGGTCTCGGCCTGCAGCCTTCGCATCAGCACCAGGATCTGCGCCTGGATCGTCACGTCGAGCGCGGTGGTCGGCTCGTCGGCGATCAGCAGGGTCGGGTCGCAGGCCATCGCGAGCGCGATCATCACGCGCTGTCGCATGCCGCCGGACAGCTGGTGCGGGTACTCGTGCAGGCGCTGCGCGGCGGCCGGGATCTCGACCAGGTCGAGCATGCGCTTCGCATGCGCGAGCGCGGCGGCGCGGTCCAGGCCCTTGTGCAGGCGCACGCTTTCGGCGATCTGCTCGCCGACGGTGAAGACCGGGTTCAGGCTCGTCATCGGCTCCTGGAAGATCATCGCCAGCTCGTTGCCGCGCAGCGCGCGCATCGGCGCATCGGCCAGCGTCAGCAGGTCGACCTCGGTGCCGGCGCGCGTGACGAAGCGCGCGCTGCCCTCGACCTGCGCCCGCGCGGTCTTCGGCAGCAGCCGCATCAGCGTCAGGCTGGTGACCGACTTGCCCGAGCCGGACTCGCCGACCAGCGCGGTGGTCTGGCCGGGGGCGATCGAGAAGCTGACGTCGGCGACCGAGCGGACCAGGCCGTCTTCGGTCGGGAAGCAGGTGCTCAGACCGGTGACGGTGAGGCGATTCATGTGGTCTTCTTCAGCTTGGGGTCCAGCAGGTCGCGCACGCCGTCGCCGAGGATCTGCAGCGACAGCGCCGTCACGATGATCGCGAGGCCGGCGA
>Ga0209050_1002306_pt1 | contig 16802 bp, 16 predicted proteins | sample Araplavi_mTSA_r2_FD_184276 | JGI IMG/M metagenome (GOLD analysis project Ga0209050, IMG submission 184276) | Arabidopsis root microbial communities from North Carolina, USA - plate scrape MF_Cvi_mTSA_r2 (SPAdes) (version 2) | ecosystem: Host-associated > Plants > Roots > Endosphere | place: USA... | reverse complement strand
CATGTCGTCGAGGTGATGGTCAATCCCGACGGCGCGCTGCGTGTCGATGTGCTCGGCGAGGGCAGGGTCGATACCGGCGTCCGCATGGCCCCGGACCAGGTCGAGCGCATCATCCGGCTCGTCGCAAGCCACGCGCGCACCGAAGTTCATGCCGCCGCACCGATCGTATCGGCCGAACTGCCGCCGCACGGCGAGGGGGCAGGGGAGCGCTTCGAGGGCCTGCTCCCGCCCGTCAGCCTCGCGCCGTGCTTCTCGATCCGCAAGCCTGCCGCGCGAATTTACACGCTCATGGATTATGTGAGCTCCGGCATCGCGAGCGCCGAGGCTGCGCGCCTCCTGTCGCTGGCCGTCGTCGACCGGCTCAACATCCTCGTCGCCGGCGGCACCAGCTCGGGCAAGACGACCCTCGCCAATGCGCTCCTTTCGGAAATGGCGAGCCTCGACGAGCGCGTCATCCTGATCGAGGACACGCGAGAGCTGCAATGTCCGGCACCCGATCGCGTCGAACTGCGCACCCGAACCGGCGCCGTGTCGATGGCCGATCTCGTGCGCTCGACGCTGCGTCTCCGACCCGACCGCATCATCGTCGGCGAGGTGCGCGGCGCCGAGGCGCTCGACATGCTCAAGGCGTGGAACACCGGCCATCCGGGCGGCATCGCGACGGTTCACGCCAACAGCGCGGCATCGGCGCTCACCCGCATCGAGCAGCTTGTCCAGGAGAGCGTCGTCACCGTTCCACGGCGTCTGATCGCCGAGGCGATCGATCTCATCGTCTTCATCGCCGGACGCGGCGCTGCGCGGCGCATCGCAACGATCGCGCGCGTCGAAGGTGTCAGCCCGACCGGCGACTATGCGCTCACCGAACTTCCGATCCAGACTGAAGGAGAATATCCATGTCCTTGATTGTTCGTGCACTTCATCGCGCCGACCGCCCCGCGATCCTTGGCGCTGCAGCCCTCGCACTGGGTCTTGCCGGCTCCGCGCTCGCGGCGGGATCGGGCATGCCGTGGGAGGAACCGCTCCAGCAGGTGCTGGAGTCGGTGCAGGGCCCGGTCGCCAAGATCATCGCGGTGATCATCATCATCACCACGGGCCTGACCCTGGCATTCGGCGAGACCTCGGGCGGTTTCCGGCGGCTGATCCAGATCGTCTTCGGCCTCTCGATCGCCTTTGCCGCCTCGAGCTTCTTTCTCTCCTTCTTCTCGTTTGGCGGCGGGGCGCTCGTCGCATGAGCCATCTCGAAGGCTATGACGCGCCGATCCACCGGTCGCTCGCCGAGCCGATCCTGCTCGGCGGCGCGCCCCGCGGTCTCGCGATCGTCAACGGCACGATCGCCGCGGCGATGGGGCTCGGGCTCCAGCAATGGATCGCGGGCCTCATTCTCTGGGCGCTCGGGCACACGTTGATGGTGTTCGCGGCGAAACGCGATCCCGATTTCGCGCCGGTGCTGGCGCGTCACCTTCGCCAGAAGGGCGAGCTGTCATGCTGAATCTCGCCGAATATAGGCCGCGTGCCGACCGCCTCGCCGACCATCTGCCGTGGGCGGCGCTTGTCGCGCCCGGCATCATCCTCAACAAGGACGGCAGCTTCCAGCGTAGCATCGCCTTTCGCGGGCCCGATCTCGACAGCGCGACCGAGGCCGAACTCGTTGCCGTCTGCGCGCGCGCAAACAATATGCTCAAGCGCTTCGGGTCGGGCTGGGCGCTCTTCTTCGAGGCCGAGCGCGTGGCCGCGGCGGGTTACCCTGACAGCGATTTCCCCGACGCGGCGTCATGGCTCGTCGATGCCGAACGGCGCGCCGCGTTCGAGGATCGCGAGCGTCAGCATTTCGAAAGCCATTTCCACCTCACGCTCGTCTGGATGCCGCCCGCAGACCAGGCCGACAGCGCCGGGCGCGCACTCGTCGAGCGCCCAGATGCCGCGAAGGGCGCGCGCGACTGGCGCGAGGCGCTCGCGCGCTTCGAGGTCGAGACCTTGCGCGCGATCGACCTGATGGCGACCTTCATGCCCGAAGTTCGCGCGCTCGATGACAGCGAGACGCTGACCTATCTTCACCGCGCGATCTCGCCGTATCGCCATCGCGTGCGCGTCCCCGCCACGCCGATGTATCTCGACGCTTTGCTCGCCGACACGCCGCTCACCGGCGGGCTCGAGCCGATGCTCGGCGATCGCTATCTGCGCACGCTGACGATCCTCGGCTTTCCGTCGATCAGTCGTCCCGGCATCTTCGACGCCCTCAATTCGCAGGACTTCGCGTACCGCTGGACGACGCGATTCATCGCGCTCGACAAGGCCGATGCGACCTCCGCGCTCACCAAGCTCCGGCGGCAATGGTTCAACAAGCGCAAATCGTTGTCGGCGCTGCTCCGCGAAGTGATGTACAACCAGCCGGCGCAATTGCTCGACAGCGATGCCGACAACAAGGTCGTCGACGCCGATGCCGCGCTCCAGGCACTTGGCGGCGATCATGTCTCTTTCGGTTATCTGACGACGACGATCACCGTGTCGGACCGGAATCGCGCTCGCGCGGAGGAGAAGCTGCGCGCGGCCGAGCGTATCGTCCATTCCTTGGGTTTCACCGCGATCCGCGAGAGCGTCAATGCGGTCGAGGCGTGGCTGTCGTCGCTGCCGGGACATGTTTACGCGAATGTCCGCCAGCCGCTCGTCCACAGCCTCAATCTCGCGCATTTGATGCCCCTGTCGTCGGTGTGGGCGGGGCCGATCTGGAACGACCATCTCGGCGGCCCGCCGCTGCTGCTGGCCGAGACCGGCGGATCGACGCCGTTTCGTCTCTCTACGCACGTCGGCGATGTCGGCCATATGATGATCGCCGGGCCGACCGGGGCGGGGAAGTCCGTGCTGCTGGCGCTGATCGCGCTGCAGTTCCGCCGCTACGCGCAAGCGCAGCTCTATATCTTCGACAAGGGTAACTCGGCGCGCGCTGCGGTGCTGGCGATGGGCGGGCGGCATCATGCGCTTGGCGAAGGCGATGATCTGCTCGCCTTCCAGCCGCTGCGCGGGATCGATCGCGCCGAAGAGCGCAGCTGGGCCGCCGACTGGGTCGCCTCGCTCGTAGCACACGAAGGCGTCGCTGTGACGCCCGACATCAAGGACGCGATCTGGTCAGCGCTGACGAGCCTTGCGAGCGCGCCGGCGCCGGAACGGACGCTTACCGGCCTTTCACTGCTTCTGCAGTCCAATGCGCTGAAGGCCGCGCTCCAGCCCTTCACGCTCGAAGGGCCGCACGGGCGACTGCTCGACGCCGCCGAGGAGGGCTTGGCGCTCGGATCGGTCGAATGTTTCGAGACCGAGGCGCTGATGGGGCAGGCGAGCGTCGTCGAACCCGTCCTCTCTTATCTATTCCATCGCCTCGAAAACCGCTTCGATGGGAAGCCGACGCTGCTGATCCTCGACGAGGCCTGGGTCTTCCTCGATAATCCGCTCTTCGCGGCGCGCATCCGCGAATGGCTGAAGGTGCTGCGCAAGAAAAATGTCGCGGTGATCTTCGCGACGCAGAGCCTCGCCGATATTTCGAACAGCAGCATCGCGCCGGCGATCATCGAAAGCTGTCCGCAGCGCATTCTGCTCCCGAACGACCGCGCGGTCGAGCCGCAGAGCCGCGCCGCCTATGCGGCATTCGGGCTCAACGAGGCGCAGATCGAGCTCGTCGCGCGCGCAACGCCGAAGCGCCAATATTATCTCCAGTCGGCGCGCGGCAACCGCCTCTTCGAACTCGGCCTCGGACCGGTTGCGCTGGCGCTGTGCGGTGCGTCCGATCCGGCGACGCAGGCGCGGATCGACGCGATCCTTGCAGCCAATGGCGAAGCGCAGTTCGCGGCGCACTTTCTCCGCGACGCCGGCCTCGACTGGGCCGCCGACCTTCTCGCCGGATTTCCCGAGACCGGGATGAGTGACCAACCAAACCCCCAAGAAGGAGAATTGCCATGAAGGCGCTTGCCCACCTGATCTTGATCGGCGCCACCGTCCCGGCGCTGCTGCTGGCCACGCCGCCCGCAGCGGCAATGCCCGTGTTCGACAGCGCCAACTATCAGCAGAACCTGCTCACCGCCGCGCGAACGTTGAAGCAAATCGATCAGCAAATCAGGCAATTGCAGAATGAAGCGCAGATGCTCTCCAATATGGACAAGCATTTGAAGCGCGTCGATTTCCCCGAACTCCAGAAGCTCAAGGACAATCTCGCGCGCGTCGACGGGCTGATGGAACAAGCCGAGGGGATCGACTTCGGAGTCGACCGGCTCGACGCGCGCATGGCGGCGCTGTTTCCGAAGGACTTTTCCGGCATGACCCGGTCGGCGAGCGTTGCCAATGCCAAAGCGCGGCTCGAGGCTGCCATGGCCTCGTACCGGCGCACGCTCGCGGTCCAGTCGCGGATCGCCGCCGATGTGAAGGACGATGCTGCGGTGCTGGCTGACGTCGCGGCCCGAAGCACGGGCGCCGAGGGCAGCCTGCAAGCCCAACAAGCCACCAACCAGCTGCTGGCACTGGCAGCAAAACAGCAGATGCAACTCCAGCAGATGATGGCGGCGGCCTACGAAGCCGACATGCTCGACCGCGCACGCGCGGCGCAAAGCGCAGCCGAAGCGCGCGAGCGAACGCGCCGCTTCCTCGGCGACGGCAAGGCTTACACGCCGATCCGCTGATCTCGACACGAGCGGCGCCGGCTACCCCTCTCTTGGCGCGCCGTTCGCCGCGGGATCTCGGATGCTCCCTTTGAGACCCCGCGGAACTCTTCACCGCTCTCGAAAGCCCGCCCGATGGACGATCTCAATGTCATCGACCGCTTCATGGAAGCCTTCATCCGCTACATCGACAGCGGTTTCGGGCTGCTGGGCGGCGACGTCGCTTTCCTTACCAGCATATTGATCGGCATCGACATCACGCTCGCCGGGCTTTTCTGGGCGATGGGCGGCGAGAACGACGTCATCGCGAAGCTTCTGAAGAAGATTCTCTATGTCGGTGTTTTTGCTTTCATAATCGGCAGCTTTGGAACGCTTGCCGACATCATCTTCCGCTCCTTCGCGGGGCTCGGTATCACCGCTGGCGGCGGGACGATCTCGGCCGAGGATCTGCTCAAGCCAGGCCGGCTTGCGGGCACGGGATTCGAGGCGGCACACCCGCTGATTGACCAGATCAAGGAGCTGCTCGGGCCGATCGATTTCTTCACGAACTTCCTCGAGATCGTGGTCCTGCTGGTTGCGTGGTTTCTGACGATTTTGGCGTTCTTCATCCTCGCGATCCAGCTTTTCATCACGCTGATCGAGTTCAAGCTCACCAGCCTCGCGGGCTTCGCGCTCATGCCTTTTGCGCTGTGGAACCGGACCGCCTTCTTGGCCGAGCGCGTTCTGGGCAGCATCGTGTCGTCAGGCGTCAAGGTGATGGTTCTCGGCGTGATTGTCGGGATCGGCTCCGGTTTCTTTCCCGATTTTCTGGCGACGATGGCGGGCTCTGAGCCCGACATCGAGGAAGCGATGTCTCTGGCACTCGGTGCGCTCGCCTTGCTCGGGCTCGGTATTTACGGACCCGCCATCGCTTCGGGCCTCGTCGCCGGTGCACCGCAACTCGGCGCGGGTGCCGCGGTCGGTACGGTCGCCGCGGCGGCGGGCACGATGATCGTCGCCGGCGGCGCAGGCATGACGGCCGCGCGCGCAGGCGGCGGCGCCGCGCTCGGCGCTGTCCGCGCCGGGACATCGATGGGGGCCGCCGCATCTACATCCTACAAGCTCGGGCAGGAAACCTCTGGCTCGCAGTCGATCGGTGCCGGTCTCTCGGGCGTCGCGACCGCCGCCAAAGGTGCGGCGGCCAATGCGTCGCGCCGTGCGGTCGGTGCAAGCGGGATTGGCGAAGCTGCCGCAGCCGGCCGCGATGCGGCCTGGAATGCCGGCAACAGTCCCGCGCGGCCCGCGCCTCAACCAACGAACGAAAATCCCGCTTCAGCGGCCGCCGCGCCGGCGTGGGCGACCGATCTCAAGGCCGACCAGCGCCGTCGTTCGGCGCGGCAGGCGGCCGCCCATGTGATTGCAGACGGGAGCCGCGGCGGAAGCGGCGCGAGCCCCGACATTGCCGAGAAGGAGGAATGACGTCATGAAATTCAAACGACCCATCCAGCGCTACGGACGGACGCCCGAGCCGGTCACACCGTACCAGCGTTCTGGTCAGGAGTGGGACGACCGCTTGGGCGCCGCACGCGTCCAGGCAAAGAACTGGCGGATCATGGCGCTCGGTGGACTCCTGCTTGCGACGGGCCTTGCCGCCGGTCTCGTTTGGCAGTCGGTACAGAGCCGGGTGACCCCTTATGTGGTCGAGATCGACCGCCTCGGCGAGGCGCGCAGCGTTGCGCCCGCGACCGCCGATTACAACCCGACCGATCCGCAGATCGCATGGACGCTCGGCCGCTTTATATCGAACGTCCGCGGCATATCGCTCGACCCCGTGCTGATGCGCGAGAATTGGCTCGCCGCTTATGACTTTGCAGGCGAGCGCGGGGCGCTGTTCCTCAACGAGTTCGCCCGGAGCTCGGATCCGTTCGCACAGGTTGGGACGCGATCGGTTTCGGTCGAAATCACCAGCGTCGTGCGCGCCTCGCCGCGATCGTGGCAGGTGAAGTGGAAGGAGAGCGCTTACGAGCGCGGCAGCCTTGCCTCGACCTCGCGCTGGACCGCCATGCTGACCGTCGCGGTGAAGGCGCCGCGCTCCGCCGACGTCCTGCGCAGGAATCCGCTCGGCCTCTATGTCGAGGCGATCGACTGGAGTCGCGAATATGAGCGCGAGGAGCGGCCGCCCGTCGCCTTGAACACGCCGTCGCCGCCGGCGGACGAATCCCTCTCCGAAATCCCTCCCATTCTCGCAACCTCCGAAGGGGCCCAGCCATGAAGCGCTCTCGTCCGATCATTGCCGCGGCCGCCGCAGCGATCCTCACCCCATCCGCCACCGCCGGTCCGGGGCCGGTCGAGCGCATCCGCGCAGCGACGGCTGCGGCGACCAAGGAGCCGCGCAGCCAGGACTATCGAGGCGCGATCCAGTCCTATGCCTATGTCGAAGGCGCAGTTTACCGGCTCGTTACGGCGCCCGAACATGTCACCGACATCGCGCTCCAGCCCGGCGAAGCGCTCGTTGCGGTCGCAGCGGGCGACACGGCGCGCTGGACCGTGGGTGACACGACAAGCGGAGCCGGGGAGGCGCGCCGCGTCCACATCATGATCAAGCCGCTCGCGCCAGGCCTCTCGACCAATATGATCGTGACCACCGACAGGCGCGTATATCATATTGCGCTGTCGAGCACGGCACGCACAGCAATGGCGGCGGTGTCCTGGACCTATCCGCAAGACAGTCTTCTCGCGATCGAGCGCGCCGCGGACGCGAGGCGCGGAACGGTTGAGGCGCGTCCGGCGATTGACCCGGTTCGTCTCGATTTCAGCTACACTATTCGAGGCGACAAGCCCGTCTGGCGCCCGTTGCGTGCGTTCGACGACGGTCGGCAGGTCTATATCGAGTTCCCCGCGACGCTGGGACAGGGCGAAGCGCCGCCGCTGTTCGTGACGGGGGAGGACGGCGGGCCCGAACTCGTCAATTATCGCGTCAGCGGCCGCTACTATGTCGTCGACCGGCTCTTCGACCGGGCTGAGCTGCGCCAGGGGATGAAGCGCCAGACGGTCGTTCGGATCGTCCGCACCCCCAAGGGGGTGGGGCGGTGAGCGCGGCCGACATGCCCGAGCGGGGCGGTGAGAACGGCTTGAAGCCTGAGGCAGCCGCAACGCAAGCGGACGCCTTGGCCGATCACCCCGTACTCCCGCAGCCGAAGGTCGATCCCGAAAGCCTTGTCTTGAGAGGGACCCCGAGACGTGTAGTGCGGTTTCGGCGCGAGCTAATAATCGGCATCGCCGCCGCCAGCTCTCTGGCGATCGCCGCCACCGCCTGGTTCGCCCTGAGGCCGGCATCATTCAAGCTTGCTGCGAGCGGCGAAGAGATGTTCGTAGCGAAGGGGGCCGGGTCACCCGAAGCCCTTGCTGCCGCGCCGGGGAGCTATGACCAGATTCCGAAACTGGGTCCGGCGCTGCCTGGCGATCTAGGGCGCCCTATCCTCGAACATCAACGCAAGTTGGCGGAGCAGGGCGCTTTGCCCCCGGATGATCCTGCTGCCGATGCGGAGGCCACGGCCCGCCAGCGGGCGCTGGCGGAGGAAGCGGCGGCCAGACAATCGGCCGTACTGATGAACCTTGGCGGTCGTGGCGGCATGGCCGCCGTTGCAGCATCGCTTCCGTCGGCGACTGCGGCGGCGCCGACCGATCAGCCGACCGGGATCCCGGAAGCTGCGCAGGTCTCCGCCGGATCGAACGTCAGCACCGATAAGGAAGTCATTCCGCATCGCGTGCGTGCGCCGGCATCGCCGTGGATATTGAGCAGCGGGAGCGTCATTGCCGGCAGTCTCGTGACGGGCCTGAACAGCGATCTGCCCGGCCTTGTTGTCGCGCAGGTGAGTGAGAATGTTTACGACAGTATCACCGGCCGCACATTGTTGATCCCGCAGGGGGCGCGGCTCATCGGACGCTATGAAAGCGCGATTGCGTTCGGACAGCGCCGCGCGTTTGTCGCGTGGCAGCGCATCATCTGGCCTGACGGTTCTTCGCTGACGATCGACAATGCGCCCGCAAGCGATGCGGCAGGCTATGCCGGGCTCGCCGACAAAGTCGATTTTCATACCGGAACGCTGCTCAAGGGCGTTGGCCTCTCAACCCTTCTCGGCGTCGGAACCCAGCTCAGCCTCGGCGATTCCGAGAGTGATCTTGTCCGCGCTCTGCGAGAATCGGCGCAACAGGGTGGGTCGCGCGCTGGCGACCGGCTGGTCGAAAGGAGCCTCGATATCGAGCCGACAATTACCATTCGCCCCGGCGTTCCCGTACGAGTCCTTGTCCACGCAGACCTTGTCCTCAAGCCATGGAATCCCTGACATGCCGAACTTGAAGCTGGGCAAACTGCCCGACCGCACGCTCGTCAAATGTACAATTCAACTCAGCCCTACGCTGGAGAAATCTCTCCAGGATTATGCGGCCGCCTATGAAGCCGAATATGGTCAGGCCGAAAGCGTCGCAGACCTCATTCCGCATATGTTGGCTAATTTTCTAGAAAGCGATCGCGGCTTCGCGCGGGCGGCGAGAAAGTAGCAGGAGCGCCAGCCGATGCATTCGTGTAAAAATTTCGTCTCGTCTATCGGGCACAAACGGTCAAAAATCGGGTCTCGCGACGATGATTTTTTTGTCACGATTCTTGTTGAGTTCGAATCCCAGACGGGGTATCGAACTCAGGCTGCAAAGCGTTGAATTTCGACGGAAAATATTTCGTGGTCCTAGGCGTGGACCTAGAGGGCAATAGCGGAATCAGGCACTATATAAGTCAATGACCTACGGCCTGAGTTCGAATCCCTCCGTCTCCGCCACTTTCCCAATTCCGATCTGAAAAACCGGACCGCCGGGGTTGCGGTCCATATGGACCCGCATTGCCTCATCAAAATCTACCGCTGCACCCGGCCGAGAAGCTGGAATAATTATTGTAATTGCGAATCGTTCTCGATAATGGCCGTGCATCCTTTAAGTAGAGCTCCCAGATGCATGCACCCACAACCCCGCGACCGGCGACGAAGAAAAGCCGGAAAGCCTTTTGGCTGAAGCAGCTCCATATGTGGCACTGGATGAGTTCGGCTATCAGCCTGATCGGCTTGCTGCTGTTCGCGATCACCGGCTTCACGCTCAACCATGCCGCCGACATCGAAGGGTCGCCAGTCGTCGCTGAAAAGGCAGCGCAAATGCCGCCTGCATTGCTCACGCGTCTGAAGGCGGCGACGCCTGCCGCCGAAAAGGCGCCGCTGCCGGCAGATGTTGCGAAATGGGTCGAGGACAGTTTCCCGGTCAAGGCGTCGGGCGAAGCCGAATGGTCCGCGGACGAAGTCTATCTGCCGGCGCCGCGTCCCGGCGGCGATGCGTGGGTCGCGATCGACCTCGCGACGGGCGAAGCGTCGAGCGAGATCACCAGCCGCGGCTGGATCTCCTACCTCAACGATCTGCACAAGGGGCGGAATTCGGGCGGCGAGTGGAGCCTGTTCATCGACGTCTTCGCCTTCGCCTGTCTCATCTTCGCAATCACCGGCCTGGTCCTGCTCTGGCTCCATTCGGCGAAGCGCAAGAGCACCTGGCCGCTCGTCGGCCTGGGGCTCGCGCTTCCCGCCGCCATCGCCATCATTTTCATTCATTAGGGAGATCCGTCCATGCAGCTTTCCACCCCGGTACGCATCGTCGGCACGATCGGCCTCGGCGCGATATTCGCCGTTCCCGCGCTCGCGGCCGATCCGGGCGCGATGGACGTCACGATCAACATCCCGCGGCTGAAGGTCGCCGAATATCACAAGCCCTATGTCGCGATCTGGGTCGAAAAGGCCGGCGCCCCGGCGAAGACGGTCGCGGTCTGGTACGATTATGACATGAAGGCGAACGAGGGCACGAAGTGGCTTCGCGACGTGCGCCAGTGGTGGCGCGCCGCGGGCCGCTCGATGACCTTTCCCTCGAACGGCATCACCGGCGCCACCCGCGCGCCCGGCGCGCACAAGGTCTCCTTCTCACGTGCGCAGCTCGGTGCGGCCGCGCCCGGCCAATATACGCTGGTGATCGAGGCGGCGCGCGAAGTCGGCGGCCGCGAACTTCTGCGCATCCCCTTCACCTGGCCCGCAAAGGCCGGGGCGGGCGGACGCGCCGCCGGAACGACTGAACTGGGCGCCGTTTCGGTCGCCTTCCGCTAAAGCTTGAAAGGACAGGGACATGAAGAAGCGAATTTGGGGTTTCGCCGCGACCGCAGCTCTTGCGGCGATGGTTGCCGTTCCGGCTTCGGCGCACCGCCAGTGGATGATGCCGTCGGCGACCGTCCTGTCGGGCGATGACGTGTGGGTCACCGTCGATGCGGCGGTATCGAACGATCTCTTTTATTTCGAGCATCAGCCGCTCCGCCTCGACGCGATGAAGGCGTGGGCGCCCGACGGCAGCGAGGCGACGATCGAGAACAAGGCGACGGGGCGCTATCGCAGCACCTTCGACGTCCATCTGACGCAAAAGGGCACGTGGCGGATCGCCTCGGTCGCCGACATGCTGATGGGCAGCTATGATTTGAACGGCAAGACCGAGCGCCTGCCACGCGGTACGACCGCCGCGAACCTCGCCGAGCGCGTGCCGGCGGGCGCGACCAATGTGAAGACCGCCGAAGCGAACAACCGCAACGAGATTTTCGTGACGGTCGGCGAACCGACCACGACGCTGTTCAAGCCGACGGGGAAGGGCATCGAACTCGTACCAGTGACGCACCCCAACGATCTGATTTCGGGCGAAACGGCGACCTTCCAGTTCCTGCTCGACGGCAAGCCCGCGGCGGGCCTGCCGGTCACGCTGATCCCCGGCGGCATCCGCTATCGCGACCAGCTGGGGCAGGTCGACCTCAAGACCGGCGCCGACGGCAAGGTCGAACTGACGTGGCCCGGACCCGGCCTCTATTGGCTCAACGTCACGACGCCGCAGGCCGAACAGGCGGAGGGCGCCCCGCCGTTCATCGCGCGCCGGGCTAGCTACGTCTCGACGCTCGAGGTGCTGGCACCCTGACCGACCGGATCCTCATCCCCCGCGCCTTGACGCCCGCGGCTTTCGCCGGGCGCGACGCGGGGGCTGCGACCGAGTTTTTCTCGGGCGAGACGATGGGGACGAGCTGGTCGCTGCAGGCGGTGGCGCCACCCGTGGCGACCCTGCACGGCGTGCAGGCGGCGCTCGACCTTGTCGTCGCACAGATGAGTCAGTGGGAGCGGGAATCCGACCTTGCACGCTTCAACCGCGCCGCGCCGGGCATATGGTGCGAGATCCCGGCGGAATTCGCGCATGTCATCGAGGCCGCGCTCGACATTGCACGCGCCAGCGATGGGGCCTTCGATCCCGGCCTTGGTCGCTTTACCGAAGCCTGGGGTTTCGGTAGCGCCAGTCGCGCCGGGCGGGTGCCGGACGCTGGCAGGCTTCGCGCCGACCGGACGATCGATTTCGATCCGAAGACGCGGCGCATCCGGCGCAGCGAGGACGCGGTGCTCGATTTGTCCGGCATTGCCAAGGGCTACGGCGTCGACCTTGCAGCCGAATGGTTGCTCGACATCGGCGTCCGGCACTTCCTGCTCGACGTCGGCGGCGAGCTGCGCGGCGAGGGGATACGTCCCGACGGCCAGCCTTGGTGGGTCGATGTTGAGATGCCGCCAACATCGTCGATTCCGCCATGGCGCATCGCGCTGCACGATATTTCCGCGGCGACGTCGGGCAATTATCGCCGCGGCCTCACCGTCGACGATCGCTATTATTCGCACAGCTTCGATCCGCGAACCGGCCAGCCGATCGTCAACAATGTTTCTTCGGTCACCGTGCTGCACCGCAGCTGCATGATGGCCGATGGTTGGGCGACCGCGCTCACCGTCCTCGGTCCGCAAGCGGGCATTGCGCTCGCCGACGAACAGCAATTGGCGGCGTGCGTGATCGCGGGCGACCGCGAATATGTCTCACACGCATGGCGCGCGATGCAGGATTAGCTGTCGGCCCAGCGGCGCAGCAGATTGTGATAGACGCCGGTCAGGCGCACGACCGTTGCATCGCCCTGACCCAGCGCCGTCGCGGCGCCCTGTACCCCCATATCGAGATCGAAGAGCAGGTTGCGCTGGCCCTGGTCGCGGACCATCGATTGGATCCAGAAAAAGCTCGCGACGCGCGTGCCCGATGTCACCGGCTCGACGCGGTGGACCGTCGTGGCGGGATAAAGCACCATGTGGCCCGCAGGCAATTTGATCCCCGGCGCTTCGGAAAAGCCTTCGACGACGAGCCCGCCGCCCTCATAGCTGCCCGGATCGGCGAGGAAGAGCGTCGCCGACAGGTCGCTTCGCATCCGGAACTCGCTGCCGCGGCGCATGCGGATCGCATTGTCGATATGGTCGCCGAAATTGTCGCCGCCGGCGTAGCGGTTGAAATAGGGCGGATAGATTTTGAGCGGCAGCGCGGCGGCGATGAACAGCGGGCTGCGGCCGAGCGCATCGAGTACGAAACGTCCCGCCTCGGCGGCCGCCTCGCCAAATTCGGGAAGCTGCTGGTTGCGCTTTGCGAGCGCGGCCTGCGGACCCGATGTCTCGTTGCCGTCGATCCAGTCGGCGGCGTCGAGGATCGAGCGGAGCTTTGCGAGGCCTTCGGCGTCGAGCACGTCGGGAATGATGCGGATCATGGCGACGCTTCTAGGCCGAAACGGGCGGGAACGGCAATCGCCGCGCCCGCCCCTTGGATCAGAAGTTGTAGAAGAGGCTGAACACCGCCGAGCGCGAGTCGCCGGGGGTCGCCCAGCCGCCCGTTACGGCACCGCCACCGACCACGCCGGCGCCGGAGATCGTCGCGGCGCCGACATTGTTGCGCACGCCCGTGTAATAATCCTCGTTCGTGAAGTTGCTGACGTTGAGCTGCGCCACGAGGCCGTTCTTGAAGTCATACGACACGAACGCGCGGTGGATCAGATAATCGTCGACCATGAACTGCGTCCGCTGCGCGAGGTTGCGCTGGTTCGTCGCGAACTTGCCCTGATAGGTCAGGCCGTATCCTATCTGCAGCCCGAACGGGAAGGCGTAGGTGGTGAACAGGCTGCCCGAGTGCTTGGGCGTCTGGATCAGGCGATCACCGCGCTGCGGGTCGGGGATCGCGGCGTTGTTGAGGCACCCCGTTGCGCCCGGCGTCGCGAGGCAGAAATCCGAAACGCTCTGCCGTACGTCGCTGTCGAGATAGGTATAGTTGGCGAAGATCGCCCATTCGGGGGTGACATTGCCGCTGATGCCGAGTGCTACGCCGTCGACGCGCGACTGGCCGTCGAGCACCTGCAGCGAATTGGGCTGCGCGGGATCGTTCGACGGGATGCGGAAATTGGTGCGTTCGTTGCGGAACAGCGCGGCGGTCAGCAGCAGCTTCTTGTCGAACAACTCGGCCTTGGCGCCAATCTCGTAGGTACGCGCCTTTTCGGGTGCGACCGCGCACGGATCGGCGGCGCCCGGTGCCGCCGGCAGGCCGCAGCCCGCGCGGACGGTGGCCGAGGTCGGCGTCTTGGCATTGCCATAGGCGGCGTAGAGGCTGACATTCTCGATCGGGTGGAACACCGCGCCAAAGCGATAGGAGAAGAGATTCTCGTCGCTGGTCTGATCGGCGCCGCGGACATAGACCGCGCCGGTGGCGGGCGTCGTCACCGTGTCGGCGCGGAAGACCGTCCGCACGCTTTCATAACGGAGACCCGCGTTCAGTTCGAACATCGGCGAAATCTCAAGCGTGTCAAACGCATAAACGGCGAAGTTGCGCGTGTCGCCATAGCTGTTGCCCGTGCGAATATAGTTCACCGGGCCGCTCCAGACCGTGTTCGGGTTAGACAGGCTAATCGGCGGCTGCGCCGGGTTGGGCAATGCGCCGCCAGCGTTGCGCAGCAACTGCGCATTCTCGATCGAATAATCTTCCTGGCTGTACGACGCGCCAATGACGAGGGTGTTGAACAGGCCGCCCTTGGCGCCGCTGACGACGGTGAGGTCGGTCTGGTTGTGGATCAGGTCGTTGACCTGATCGCGGACCAGGCCGCGTGGGCCGGCGGGATAATAAAAGCCCGGCGTATTCTGGCCGGCCGGGCAGGCGCTGCCGACGGTCGCATTGGCGATGCCGCCGATCGGCTGTAGCCCACTCGCAAGACAGAAGACGCCCTGCGGCGCGCTCGTCTGGCTATACTGATGGACGCGCTGCCAGCGGGTCAGGTTGCGGATCGAGACATTGTCATTGAACGCGTGGCGGAAGGTCGCGGTCAGGCGATCGACCTTCGTCTTCTGTTCGTCGAGATTGACGATGCCGAAATAATCGCTGTCGTCGACGCCGGCGAGCGGGCCGTCGTTCACACCACTGAGGAAGAAGGGCACGCCATAGATCGGCGTATTGTCGTCATCCTGGTGGATGTAAGCGAGCGTCAGGCTGGTGTCGCTGTCGACGCCGATCGTGATCGACGGCGCGACGCCCCAGCGCTGGTACGATTCGACGTCGCGACCCGGGACGTCATTTTCGTGATACATCGCGTTTAGGCGGACTGCGATCAGGTCGCTCACGCGCCAGTTGCTGTCGATCGCGGCGCGATAATAATTGTCGGTGCCGACCGCCGCCTGCACCGTCGTGGCGTTGCGTGCGAAGGGGATCTTGCTGACGAGGTTGATCGTGCCGCCGACGCTGCCCGATCCGTTGAACACCGAGTTGGCGCCGTTATAGACTTCGATCTGCTGCAGGTTGAAGGGATCGGTGCGGCTGTATTGCGCGCTGTCGCGCACGCCGTCGACGGTCAGGTCGTTGTTCGCTGAATAGCCGCGCAGGTTGATCGAGTCGCCATAACCGCCGCCGCCTTCGCCGGCTCCGAAGGTGATGCCGGGGATCGTCGTCAGCGCATCGCGAAGCGTCAGCAGATTTTGCTGGCGGATTTGTTCCTGCGACACGACCGTTACGGTCTGCGGCGTGTCGACGATGGGTGCGGTCGACTTGGGCGATTCCACCTCGGTGGCGAGCGTGCCGCTGACGACGATGTCGCTGCGGCTGCCGGGGGCGTCTTGTCCCGCGTCGGCTTCGGCGGCGAGCGCCGGCGCGCTGATCAGGCTGCCCACGCAGGAGAGTGCGAGGAACGAGGCGGATGTCGATGGCTTCACGGTAAACCCCCTGTTTTGTGATTGGTTGGGGGGCGCCGCTATTGAGTGTCGGTTGCAAAGTCAACGTATATTGCGAATTAGTCGCATCTGTGTCGCAATTTGTATTGGTGCTTTATGGGCGTAGCGGAAATTCGCTAGCGACGGGGTTCGAGCCACCAGCTTTGGCGCCAGCCATATTGGCTGGCGATATTGTCCCCGGCGGCGTTCGTTGCGGGCTTGAAGCGGAAACGGTCTTCGATGAGCCGGCAGGTCGTCTGGTCAAGCGAGACGTCACCGCTCGACCGCGTGATGCGGCAACCGCTGACGCGGCCGCTGGCCTCGATGGTGAAGCGCACCTCGACTTCGCCGCCCGCCTTGGCGCGGCTCGCTTCGCGCGGATAATCGCGGTCACGGATTGCGCCGCTGCGCCAAACGGCCTTGGTGCCGCCGCCGGTGCCGCTGCCCGTTCCCCCCGCACCGGTGCCATCGCCGCGGCCACCCGCGCCCGAGCCGGAGCCGGGGGTTGGTGTCGCGCCCGCCGATGCGTCGCTTCCCGCGCCTGGGCGCGGCGCCGCGCCGACCGGCGGCACAATCGGCGGCAGTTTCGTTTTGGGGGCGAAGACCGGTGCCGCCTTGGCGTGCTTGTTCGCCGCCGAGGCTTTGCCGCTGGCCTTTTCGTTCGTATCTTTGGGAGCGACGACCTGTTCGCGCGGCGGAGGTGGGGCGGGAATAGCGATTGCGGTGATCGCCTCGCTCGCCTTGCGGACGACCTCGAGATCAAGGCCGCTGGCGAGGCCAAAGCCGACCGCAAGCACCGCGATCATTGCCCCGCCTCCGGATATGGCGCGCTGTCGTCCCGAAACCTGCCCCGTATAGGCCATTGTGCCGCCTCTTATCGCGCGTCGCTGCGCGCTGGCGACCCGTTTAGAGGAATTCGTCTAGCGTGGACATGAACCGGTCGAACTGGTCGTGGTGCAGCCAATGGCCGGCATTTTCGAACTCGATCACCTTGGCGGTGTTGAAATATTCGAGCCGGCCATCCTTCTCTGGGTTCGAT
>Ga0209050_1002302_pt1 | contig 16844 bp, 16 predicted proteins | sample Araplavi_mTSA_r2_FD_184276 | JGI IMG/M metagenome (GOLD analysis project Ga0209050, IMG submission 184276) | Arabidopsis root microbial communities from North Carolina, USA - plate scrape MF_Cvi_mTSA_r2 (SPAdes) (version 2) | ecosystem: Host-associated > Plants > Roots > Endosphere | place: USA... | reverse complement strand
CGTAATCTGCTTCAAGTAATCCACCAGCCGCTGACAAGCCGGTGTCAACGGCCGATCGGCTCTGATCGAATATCCAACGTCCCCGAACGCGCCGAATACATTGGTAGGCAGGCGAGCCAAGATGCCCATCGAAAGAAACTGCGCTGCAGCGTCATAGGGAATAAGCGCCAGCGCGTCGCTATGCATCAGCACGCCGATGTTGGTCAGCAACGACAGCGACTCGACATGCCGGGCCGGCAGCCGCAATCCGGCGTCGAAGAACGTGCGCTCTATCGACGCTCGCAGCGGCGACGTCGGCGCGGGCAAAATCCAGATGTGATCCATCAGGTCGGCCAAGTCGACGTCAGATGCGCCAGCCAGCGGATGACGCGCGCCGACGACCAGGCACAAATCTTCGTGGTAGAGCTTGTGATGATCGACAGCGACGCCGGAGATCGAAGCCATATCCGCGCCAGGCAGGCGACCGACGACGATGTCCACGTCGCCGGTGGCAAGCGCAGGCAGCAATTGCGCGGAGGGGCCTTCGCGGACAGTGACCTGGATGCCGGGGTGGTCGGTCATGAGGCGGGCGATGGCTTCGGGCAGGAGCTTGGCGGAGGCGGCAATCAAGGTGCCGACGACGACGTGGCCGCTGGCGCCGCCCAGGACGGCGTCGATGTCGTCGGCCATGTAGCGCACTTCGGCCATCATGGCGTGCACGCGCCGGCCCAGCACGAGGGCGAGTTCGGTGGGGGTGACGCCGCGGTTGGAGCGTTCGAAGAGCGTCGAGCCGAAGAACGCTTCGAGGTCGTGGATGGCCTTGGTGACGGTGGGTTGCGTCAGGTGCAGTTCGCTGGCGGCGCGCGACAGCGAGCGGCGCGCCAGGACGCGTTCGAAGATCTGGAGCTGATGCAGCTTGAGCTTGTGGCTCAGCGCGTTGGGCGTTATGCGGAAGTTCGACATCCGTGCGGCCGCCCCGGCGCGTGGCCGCGGACGATGGTCCTGTTCCCTGGGTGAGTCCGACATGCCGCCGCCCTTGGTGCGTTGTCCGGATCGCCGGGATCGGCTAGCGGGCGGCGGGCTTGTAGGCGACGGCTTTTATTTCGATCAGCAAATGCGGGTGCGGCAGCTGGTGCACCGCAACCGTGGTGCGCGCCGGACCATCGGCGTCGAAGAACTCGCCGTAGGTCTGATTGTATCCACCGAAGTCGTTCATGTTGACCAGGAAAGTGCTGATCTCGACGACGTCGGCAAGCGTGGCGCCGGCGGTGGCGAGGATGTCGCGGATATTCTCGATAACGGCGCGGGTCTGTTCGCGGATGTCTAGCGTGGTGGTGCCCATGGCGTCGACCTCGGCGCCGGCGATGCGGTTGTCGGGCAGGCGCGAGCTGGTGCCGGATACGTACAGGAAGTCGCCGGCGCGTTTGATGTGGGGATACTTGCCGCGGGGCGTGGCCTTGCCGGGGACGACGGTGGCGGTGGGGGTGGGCTGGTTCATCGTGCGGTCCTTTAAATGAGGTGTCAGAGCTTGATGCAGACGTTGGTGGGTTCGGTGTAGAAGTGCAGCGAGTGGCGTCCGCCTTCACGGCCGATGCCGGACAGGCCGCTGCCGCCGAACGGTGTGCGCAGGTCACGCAGGAACCAGCAGTTCACCCATGCAAGGCCGACGTTCATGGCTTGCGCGACGCGGTGGCCGCGCGTGAGGTTCTGAGTCCAGACGGCGGCGGCCAGGCCGTAGCGGGTGTCGTTGGCCAGGCGGATGGCCTCGTCCTCGGTGTCGAAGGGGGCGATGTGGCAGACGGGGCCGAAGACTTCTTCCTTGATGCAGCGGGCGTCTTCGGACAGGCCGGTCCAGATGGTGGGTTGCACGTAGGCGCCTTCATCGCGGGCGTCGCCGAAGACGGGCACGCCGCCGCCAGCGACGACCGTTGCGCCTTCCTCGCGGGCGAGGGCGAAGTAGGACAGCACTTTTTCGCGATGCTCGCGCGAGACGAGCGGTCCCATTTCGGTGTCTGGGTCCAGCGGCCAGCCGATGCGCATGGCGCGCGCGCGGTCCGCGAGCGCGGCGACGAAGCGGTCGTAGATCGGGCGCTCGACGTAGACACGCTCGGTGCACAGGCAGACCTGGCCGCAGTTGGCAAAGACCGAGCGCGTGACGCCGTCGACGGCCGCGTCGAAGTCGGCGTCGGCGAAGACCAGTGCGGCGTTCTTGCCGCCGAGCTCGAACGACACGGGTTTCACGCCGGGCGCTACAGCGCGCATGATGGCGGCGCCGGTGGAGGATTCGCCGGTGAAGGTGATGCCGTCGATGTCGGGATGCGTGGTCATGAATTCGCCGGCCGAGTTCGGGCCAAAGCCATGCGTCAGGTTCAGGACGCCGGGCGGCAGGCCGGCGTCGTGCGCGACTTCGGCGAGCAGGGTGGCGGTGGACGGCGTGACTTCGGACGGCTTCATGATGACGGTGTTGCCGAACGCCAGCGCGGGCGCGACTTTCCATGTCAGCAATAAGAGCGGCAGGTTCCAGGGCGAAATCACGCCGACCACGCCGAGCGGCTTGCGGTAGGCGTAGTTCAACGCCTGGCGGCCGTCGGGCGTGTCGGTCATATAGCTTTCCATGTCCAGCGTGCGCGCCAGTTCCGCGAAGGTTCGGAAATTGGCCGCGCCGCGCGGGATGTCGATCTTGCCGGCCCAGCCGATGGGCTTGCCGGTGTCGCCGATCTCGGCGTGCAGGAAGTCGTCGAATCGGCGCTCGATGCCGTCGGCAAGCGCCAGCAGGTAGTCGGTGCGCGCCGCCACGGGTAGCGCCGCCCACGCGGGCAGGGCGCGCCGCGCCGCGATGACGGCGCGGTCGACCTGGTCGCGGCTGGCTTCATGCACCTGCGCGATCAGTTGCCCATCCACCGGACTATGTTTGTCGAAGGTGGACGCGCCGTTTTCGAAGCGGCCGTCCAGGTAGTTGCGCAGTTGGCGAGTCGGCATCGGCGTGTTCCCGTTGGAGTCAGATGGGGTGGTTCATATAAATACGTATACGTACTATATTGGCGGATATTAGGCAGTGGGCGGATCCAAGTCAATGCGCATTTGCGAGAACGGCTGCGCCTACAATCGCCAGGCACATTCCATGGACGCCAGATGACCGCCGCTTCCCGATCCGCCCGACCGGCTTCCGCCCGGACCCTGAAGGAATTCGACCTGACGCATGTGGCGTCGCACTTGCTGCGCCGTGCGCATTTCCGGGCCGAGGCGCTTTTCACGCAGGCGTTTCCGGACGAGGACCTGACCCCGCGCCAGAAGGCGTTGCTGGTCACCGTCTATCAGAATCCGGGCGCGACGCAGAACCGCATCGCCGAACTGATCGCGCTGGATCGGAATTCCTTTGCGGAAATGATCGCGCGGATGACGAAGAAGGGGTACGTGCGCCGGACGCGGTCGGCGGAAGATGGACGCGCTTATGCGCTGGAGATCACGCCGGAAGGGGCGGCGCTGCTCGCGCGTGTCCTGCCCCGAGACGCGGAGGTGGAGGCGCAGGTGCTGGCGCCAATCCCGGAGGATTTGCGGCCGGTGTTCCTGCAGTGTTTGCGTCTGATGGCAGGTTTGGAAACCGCGCCCGCGCCTTGATGCGGACGCCGCAGGTATCGCGGCGAGTCAGCTCTCGCTTTTGGGAACTGGCGCAGGCGGGGGCGTTTGAGAAGACGCTTGCGAGGGCGCTTGTGGATAGGTCGGCGCAGGCGCTTGAGGATGCGCCTGCGGAGGCATTTGCGAAGGCGCTTGCGAAGGCGCCTGTGGATATGTCGACGCGGGCGTTTGAGTATGCGTCTGCGGAGTCATGTGCGAAGACGCTGGAGGGACCGGGTGTGCGCTTGCCGGTGCAGGCGTCGGCGACGACGTGCGCGGCGGCATTTGCGCGGCCGCCTGCCGCGGCCGTTCCACCTTCCCAAATCGCAACGCAAACTGGCGCGTGAACACGGCGCCAAAGAAGAAGATCTGCGCGGAATACCAGATCCACAGCAGTAGCGCGATCAGCGAACCCGCCGCGCCGTATGCGGATACCGCAGCGCCTCGGCTCAAATACAGCCCGATACCCCACTTGCCCAGCAGGAACAGGGCGGCCGTCACGACGGCGCCCGGGATGACGTCCGGCCACGAAATCCTGGCGCTGGGCAGCAGCTTGAAGATCACGGCAAACAGCGCCGCCACGACCGAAAACGAAAACAGGTTGGACGCCCACTCCGCCACGATCGAGAAGGTCGAATTGGCCCAGAGCGAGCCATAGATGCCGCGCGCAGCAGCAAGCGCGGCGTTCACGGTCAACGACACCAGCAGGAACAGCGCCAGCACCAGCACCAGACCGAACGACAGCAGGCGGCTTCGCACCAGGCCTTTAATGCCGCTCTTCTGGTTGGCCTGCACTTCCCACAACTCATCCAGGCTGGCCTGCAATTCCGCGAAGGCGGTGGTGGCGCTGAAGATCAGCACGCCGATCGACACCATGGCCGCAATCCAGCCGCTGCCGGATTCGTGCGCACTGGCAAGTACCGTCTGGATCACCTCGGCGCCGCGCTCTCCGATCAGGTCGCGCAACTGCGCAAACAGTTCGGAACGCACGGCTTCTTCGCCAAAGAAAGCGCCCGCCACCGCAATCACCAGCAGCAGCATCGGGGCCAGCGAAAACACCATGTACAGCGCCAGTGCGGCGCCCTTGCTGGACGCGCGATGGCTGGACCATTGCTTGGCTGAGTCCATCAGCAAACCGCCGATCTGTGAGGGTCGCAGTACTTGCAGAACGGTTCTGGGCAGTCGCATGGCGCAATGTCTCGGTAGGGCGAGCCTTCATTGTAGGGACGCGTACAAGCCCCAGATACGGTCAGATTGTTGGCAAACGTTTTCAAACGCCGGGATATTTGCCGCTACTGAAACAACACGCAAAGTATCGGGCGCCATTTCGGTGCGCAAAAAAGAAAAACCCCCGGGGCGAAGGACCGGGGGTTTTTCGGATACTGCATTCCCCGGCCGAAGCCGGGGAGGCCTTGCAAGAACAGCGGGACTTAGAAGTCCATGCCGCCCATGCCGCCCATGCCGCCGGGCATGGCCGGAGCAGCGGGCTTGTCTTCAGCCAGTTCAACAACGGCGGCTTCGGCCGTCAGCAGCAGGCTGGCGACGGAGGCAGCGTTTTGCAGGGCGGTGCGGGTCACCTTGGTGGGATCCAGCACGCCTTGCTCGACCAGGTCGGTGTACTCGCCGGTCGCGGCGTTGTAGCCGTAGTTGCCCTTGCCGTTCAGCACGTTGCTGACCACGACGCTGGCTTCTTCGCCGGCGTTCGTGACGATGGTGCGCAGGGGTTCTTCCACAGCACGCAGGATCAGCTTGATGCCGGCGTTCTGGTCAGGCGTGTCGCCCTTCAGGTCAGCGATGGCTTGCTTGGCACGCAGCAGCGCAACGCCGCCACCAGCCACAACGCCTTCTTCCACTGCAGCGCGGGTGGCGTGCAGGGCGTCTTCGACGCGAGCCTTCTTTTCCTTCATTTCGACTTCGGTGGCAGCGCCAACGCGAATCACGGCAACACCGCCGGCCAGCTTGGCCACGCGTTCTTGCAGCTTTTCACGGTCGTAGTCGGACGTGGCTTCTTCGATCTGCACGCGCACTTGCTTGACGCGGGCTTCGATGGACTTGCTGTCGCCAGCGCCGTCGATGACCGTGGTGTTTTCCTTGCCCACTTCGATGCGCTTGGCTTGGCCCAGTTCAGCCAGCGTGGCCTTTTCCAGCGACATGCCGGTTTCTTCGGAGATCACCGTGCCGCCCGTCAGGATGGCGATGTCTTCCAGCATGGCCTTGCGGCGGTCGCCAAAGCCAGGCGCCTTGACGGCGGTGGTCTTCAAGATGCCACGGATGTTGTTCACAACCAGGGTGGCCAGCGCTTCGCCTTCGACGTCTTCCGCGATGATCAGCAGGGGACGGCTCGACTTGGCAACTTGTTCCAGCACGGGCAGCAGGTCGCGGATGTTGCTGATCTTCTTGTCGAAGATCAGGACATACGGGTCTTCCAGGACGGCAACTTGCTTGTCCGGGTTGTTGATGAAGTAGGGCGACAGGTAGCCGCGGTCGAATTGCATGCCTTCGACGACGTCCAGCTCGTTTTCCAGCGACTTGCCGTCTTCGACGGTGATGACGCCTTCCTTGCCGACCTTGTCCATCGCGTCAGCGATGATCTGGCCGATGGAGGTGTCGCTGTTGGCCGAGATGGAACCGACTTGGGCGATTTCCTTGCTGGTCGTGACCGGCTTGGATTGCTTTTGCAGTTCGGCGACGGCGGCGGCGACAGCCTTGTCGATGCCGCGCTTCAGGTCGATCGGGTTGAAACCGGCGGCGACGTACTTCAGGCCTTCCTGAACGATGGCCTGGGCCAGCACGGTGGCGGTCGTGGTGCCGTCACCGGCGTTGTCGGAGGTCTTGGACGCGACGTCCTTGACGAGTTGGGCGCCGATGTTTTCGAACTTGTCCTTCAGTTCGATTTCCTTGGCGACGGACACGCCGTCTTTGGTCACGGTCGGGGCGCCGAACGAGCGCTCCAGCACGACGTTGCGACCCTTGGGGCCCAGGGTGGTCTTGACAGCGTTGGCGAGAACGTTCACGCCACGGACGATGCGCACGCGAGCGTCATCACCGAACAATACTTGCTTGGCAGCCATTTCTTAGCTTCCTTCGAAAATTCGTTTGAGGCGGGAGATTTACTGAACCACGGCGAGGATTTCGTCCTCGCGGATGACGAGCAGTTCTTCGCCATCCACCTTCACGGACTGGCCGGCGTACTTGCCGAACAGAACCTTGTCACCAGCCTTCAGGTCGACCGGCAGGATCTTGCCGTCTTCGGTCTTCTTGCCGGGGCCGACGGCCACGACTTCACCCTGGTCGGGCTTTTCAGCGGCGCTGTCGGGGATGACGATGCCCGAGGCAGTCTTGCGCTCGTTTTCGAGGCGTTTGACGATCACGCGATCGCCCAGGGGACGCAAGGCCATGAGGAACTCCTGTTAACTAAATGAAAGGGGTGGTCGGTTTGCCCGGGAGGTGTTAGCACTCACCGGAGTCGAGTGCTAATTATAGGGATGATGTTCTGAGGTTCAAGGGGGGGCGGGGCGCTGTTACATATTTGGGGCGGAAATGTGCAGCTGTCGAATTTCATGTCGAAGTTCCTTCGACTTGAGATTTGGTTCACTGAAGTTGCCGTGTAACACGTGTGTAGACTGAGGCGGCGTGCAGGCTGCGAGCGAGGAGGGCCAATTTCAGGCCAAAAGTGGCTCGCCGAGCACTTCGTGCCTGACGAGCTTTCGAATGGACTTTTGGTTCATGGAAGCTGGGAAAATGCCGATAACGATTCGATCAACTTGGAAATTGAACAAAAAAGTTCATTGAAGATGTCGAAGATGAGTGCCAGCGGAATGGGCGGAACTGCCTGAGCTGGCACCCGGTCTTCGCAAGTACGTGTCTTTGAGGCCGAAGAGGATAGATCGAGCAATACGGCGGATGGCTCACGTGCCAGTGACGATGACCGGGAAGGTATGCCTGGATACGCCTTCCAATTAAGCCATTCGATGGTCGGAGATTGACGGCCCTCCACTTGGTACACCTACCCTCGGGCACTGGCGGCGCTATCGTCTGACCGTTTGTATGCACAACCCCGAGTCGCCATTCAGCTAGAAGCTCCAAAGGCACGATCTCGCCGTTGTTCGAATTCATCGCCGGCGACGAGTACAACTTTTCACTACAGGCGTTGAACTCGGTCACGTCGGTAATCCGCCATGTGCGGCGATGAACATGGCCACAGCCGATCGGCAATAGGATTCAATTTCGTGGTCGTCTTCTGCCTTGGCTTCATCGAAGCGAGCGATTGTCAGCAGGTCAGAACCTTTGATGAGCGCGGCAAACAAGCGGGCGGACCTGCGAGGATCCGGCACGTTCAGAGCCGCGCTGGCGTGCAACTGACTCAACAGATTCTCAATCTCGGCAATGACATAGGCTGCGCCGGCTTCGAAATAGAGCTTGCTTAACGACTTTTGATTCGTCTTGTCAGCCATGATCATGGCTTCAACACTGCGAACGTCCGGGCTCAACAGCGTGCGAAGCAGGAATGATCCCACCGTGATGAGCTGATCTTCGGCTGAGCCCTCGACGCCATCGATAAGTGCCTGAGGCGCAAACTGGTGGCAGTGCGCCGCGATGGCCGCGCTGAATAGCGCCTCCTTGTTCTCGAAATGGCGATAGATGCTGAGCTTGGATATCTTCGCGCGCTGAGCGACCTTGTCCATGGTCGTCGCCTGAAAACCCAGTTCCACGAATAGCTGGCTGGCCGCGTCCACTATTGCTTGGCCCAGCGCCTCGTTGGCGGGGCGGCCACGCCGCCCCTGCGTTTTTTTCTCCGCCACGTGTATTCCAGTACTTGACAGTATCGTAATTAGAGATTTAGGATACCTCATGGTATCCGAAATGTGCGCGCCGGTGAATAGGCTTCAACCGTAGCGGCGCCTTCCGGCGCCTCGCGCATGCACGGCTCACCGCCAAGCGCAGTCCCAATCCCTTCGATATAGAACACGGATCCCAATACCATGAATGACGTCATCATCATCGGCGGCAGCTTTGCCGGCCTTGCCGCGGCGCTTCAACTCGGACGTGCCCGCCGAAAGGTCATCGTTCTCGACACCGGCCTGCAGCGTAATCGCTTTGCCGACCATTCCCATGGACTGCTCGGTCACGACCACAGGCCACCGCAGGACATCCTGACGGAGGCGAGGGAGCAGCTCGCGCGGTACCCCTCAGTCAGGATCATCAATGCAAAAGCTGAAAGCGTTTCCGGCGCCTTGGACGATTTCTCCGTCCTGACTGGCGATGGCGAGCGCCTTGGCGCGCGCCGCGTGATTTTGAGCTATGGGGTGGCTGACCAGATGCTTGGTGTTCCGGGCTTCGCCGAGGGCTGGGGCACGTCCATCGTTCCATGCCCCTATTGCGACGGCTTCGAGGTCGCAGGGCGGCATTGGGGCCTTATCTGGTCCGGCCCGCCGTCGCACAACTACGTCAGGCTCTACCACGACTGGACTGAAACGCTGACGGTCTTCGCTCATGGTCACGACATCTCGCCCGACGTCCGGGATGATCTAGCACGCCGCCGCGTCCACGTCGTTGATGGCCTGATCACCGAACTGAACCATCACGAAAGCCATAACGTCACCGTCAAGCTGGATGCAGGCCCTGCTGTTGCAGTCGACATCGTGTTTGCCCATCCGCGCAACAAGCCCTCTGCACGCTTGCATGAATCGCTGGGCCTAGTCACGGTTGAGACGCCCCAAGGCATCGCCCTGAAGGTCGACGAGCGCCGCCAGACCAGCACGCCCGGCATCTACGCCGCGGGCGACCTTGCCAACCCCACCATGCATTCAGTCACCACGGCATCCTGGCAAGGCGCGATGGCGGGAATCTTCGCGCAGCAGTCGATGGTTCTATGAGAGCGCTGATCCCTTTCTTCCGTTGCGTCGCCGCCTCCAAAAGGTTGTCGTAGATGGGCGCGATCAAGGACATATCGTCGATCCAAGGAGATGACATGGCAGAGCAAAGGGCCGATCAGGTCGGTGATTGGAGTGGTGAAAGCGGGGAGCGTTGGGTCGCCAACCAAGCCCGGCTCGACGCTATGGTGGCGGTGTTCGGCCAGGCCGCCATAGAAGCCGCCGCGCCCGTGAAGGGTGAGCGCGCGCTGGATATCGGCTGCGGCGCGGGCGCGTCGAGCCTGGCTCTCGCAGCCCGTGTCGGCGCAGGGGGCCGAGTGCTGGGCGTGGATATATCCGAACCGCTGGTTGCGCGAGCGCGCGCGCTCGCGCAACCAGATACGCCGGCCCTCTTTCAGGTGGCCGACGCCAGCAGCGCAGAGCTGCCCAGGGGCGCCTTCGACATTCTATTCTCGCGTTTCGGAGTAATGTTCTTCGACGATCCAATAGCGGCGTTCACCCACATGCGACGCGCGCTCCGGCCTGGTGGAAGAGTCGCTTTCGTCTGCTGGCGTGCCGCGGCGGAGAACGATTGGGTGCGCCTGCCGATGGCTGCGCTCAAGGGTATCGTCCCGATGAGCGCGCTGCCCAATTCTGATGCGCCGGGCCCATTTTCGTTCGGCGACCGGGCGCGCGTGGCGCAAGTTTTGATAGCAGCCGGCTTCTCGGCTATTGCGATTGCCCCCTTCGACTCTGCCGTCCCGTTCGGTGAAGGCGGGACGCGGGACGCAGCGATCGACGACGCGGTGAAGATGACACTTGAGGTCGGTCCATTGTCGCGCGCACTCTCTGACCAGTCCGATGAAATCCGCGCGCGCGCCTCAGCGGCAGTTCGTGCCGCCTTTGCCGGGCTCGCCGGCGAGCGGTCGGTGACTATTAACGGGGCGGCGTGGATCGTGACGGCACGCAATCCGATAAGTTGAGGGTGACGTAAACCGGTGTGTCAGAACTGGCAATTCCTCGTGTCTCGGGGAGGGACCACCTTGAGCTCCGAACGGCCCGAATGTGGCGCTGATCGGCCATAGAGGGCGAGAAGAACAGTGGCTCTTGATGGCCGTAAGCGGCCAGTTCTGACGGTTGCCCGAGCGATGACCGCGAGGGCTGAGGTTCGCGGTAGCAGAAGCTACCGTGGGATGGCTCGACGCTGGCGAGGCTTTTGAAAAATAAGACGTATTGCGAAATGCGGATTTGTTGGGTCAGAGCTCAAACATCCCGACCCTGCACTTTTCGCGTCATGTCTATGAGACCTTCGGATCGAAGCTTCGTCGGATGCGAGCTGCACGAGGCCTGACCACAAAACGGCTTGACGGAGACAGTTGCGGGGCCGTCGACCGGCTCAACTCCCTCGTGACGGAGCTTAAAGAAGGCCCGCCGAGTGAACAAATCGACGGGTTGGCGAATCTGTCCATCGCATTGGCTGGGGTAGGGTACGTGGAGCGGGGGAAACAGTTGCTGGCGAAAGTTCCCGAACAATGCCTTGGCTACGCGCTGCCTCCCGAAGAAGATCCACGGTCCGCAATCTGGCGGGACATCCCGTCCTTGCGAACGCCGCTGAGCCTGAGTGCCGTGTCAAGCGGCTCTCAGGCTTGATGCGCCAAGTCAGCGGCATGACCGAAAAGGAAGGGCCTTCGGCCCCGCAACGCCTGACAATGTGGCGGATTGAGGAAGCGATGCTAGTCGGGCCTCGCTTCCGTTTCGAGGAGTCAAAGGCACTGGCAGATTGGTATCTGGTTGGCAGGCCGAACCGCGTCGATCTACTCATGAAGGGGATGGCCCGCCGAGACCCTGATCATCTTGCCTTGCGCTACTGTTTGGTGCGGGCTCTGCCTACCGTTCTACATGGAACCGCACTACTGGGATCCGTACCACGTGAGCGACTTCATTGATGTCGCCGCCGACGCGGCAGGCCCCGGCCATACTGATCCGCTACCCGTGCCCCAGGACAAAGTAGAAGAGCGGCAGTAGGGCACGCGATGTACGGTCTCGTTTCCTCGCCAATGTTCAACACTAGCCGTGGAGGGTTCTTCCACCTAAGTAGTTGAAATAGGGCAGCCGAGACAGGGGCCTCGGAATGGTGCTCCGTTTGCTCACCACCGACGTCAATCGTGGCATAAAAAAGTCACTTTTGGACTCAAGCGCCCGAGCAATCGGGTCCAGGCGCTGGGCTGCGGTAGTGCCTTACTTCCGTAGCCCCAACATTTCGATCTGCTTCTGTGCTTCAGCTCGCCGCTCCTGCAGAAATGCGGCGAATTGCTGTGGCGTCGACCCGATTGGCGCGTAGCCGAACGGGTCACCGACCTTCTCCACATACTCCGGAGTGCTCAAGACTGTCTTTACATCTGCTGCGATCCGATTCAGCACCGATTCGGGCGTGCCGCGCGGAGCTGCTAATCCTACATAACTTCCGATGCGCATGTCCGGATATCCCGCTTCAGCAAAGGTAGGCGTATTGGGTATGGCCTTCTGGCGCCGATCGCCACTCACTGCCAAAACTTTCAACTTCCCGTTAGGTACGAATGGGGCGGCGGTGAATACGCCAGCCACCAATGAGCTCACCCGGCCACTGATCAGATCCTGGACAATTTCAGGCCCAACCTTGTAAGGCACCATCATTACGGAGATCCCCAACGTCTTGTTAAGGCTTTCCATGCTGAGGTGATTCGGGCCTCCAATCCCTGTGGAGGCGTATTGATGTTTTTCTCCTTCCGCTTTCATAAGCGTCGCGTACTCTGCGACGGTATTCGCCGGAAAGTTGCCTGGAACGATCAGGCAAAAAGGGAGCTCGAACAGTTCGGTGACCGGCGCCAAGTCGCGCTCTGGGTCAAAGGGGAGGTCTTTGAACAGATACTGATTGCTGCTGAAGTTCGAATCCGCGCCGACGAAGAGGGTGTAACCGTCGGGCGATGCGGTGGCGACGGTCCTGCCAGCGATGATCTCACTGGCGCCGGGTCGCGTTTCCACCAAGACCGGTTGCCTCCAGATGGCCGCGAGTTTTTCAGCGAGATATCGGGTCGCAGCGTCCAGCGGCGCGCCGGGGTATGCGTGCACGATTCTGACGGGCTTTTCCGGCCACGCAGCCGTGGCGGGAGTTACCGCAAAAGCAAGAGTTAGAGAAGCGGCGATAGCGAGCTGCCGAGCGCAGGTCTGTAGTGTTCGATTCACGGTGTCTCCTCCAGCCGACGATAGCAGCATGGGTTTTTGTTATCGGCACAATGGCCTTGCCCTTCATGATCGGCAGCGAGGATTGCGGAGCCAATGGCAGTGATCCACATCGTGGACCTTTCGTCGAATTCTGTGAACGTTCCTTCTAGGCGATTCGAAAATCTACCGGCGAAGCGGTATGCAGAATCTCCTGTTGCGAGAAATCCTGCCTATTGTTGAAGCCTTGGTTGCACTAAAGCTTGGGCGTTCACCAAGTCGCGACGCATCTTTGCGGCAGTGCTAAGCAGAGAGCCTATGGCTTTTTTTCGTGTTCCGTCCGTCCAACTGACGCTTGGCATTGCGAGGCTCACCGCCACAACGGGGGTGCCTACCGGATCGAAGATTGGTATCGCGGCCGCAGTCACGCCTGGTACAACATCTCCCTCCGAAAACGAGTAGCCGTTATGCCGCGTTTGTTCAACATCGAATAACAATTTTTCCAAATGCAGAGGTGCGGACATGCCTGGCTGCGAGGTCGACCCCTGCATTGCTATAAGCCGCTCTTGTTCGGGCAAGAAGCTCAGGATGGCCATGCCGCACGCGCCGACCCCTAGCGCAACGCGACTACCACGTGACGACCATGCTTTATCGTTTCTTGAAGCAATGTCGAGACAAAACACGTCCTGGCCGCTGCGAACCTTGAGGTAGGCTGTCGCTCCTGTTTCACCAGCCAACTCCGCCAGCAGGCATTGACAGACATCGCGTATCTTGAACTGCGAAGAGGCAATCACGCCGAGTTCGTGCGCAAAATTTCCCAGGCGATAAAGCTTCTGGTCATCTCGCATCAACAAACCGGATGCGAGCAACTCGGAAAGGAGTCGATGAACGGTCGGTTTCGCCAAGCCGCTCAGGCTGACGATGTCGGAGAGCCGTGCCCCCGTCAAATTGAACGTGGACACGAGCTTCAACAAACCAAGGGCGCGGCTGAGGCTCTGGGCTCCGGTGCGTGACGATTCGGTCGAATCTTCGAGAAGTTTCACCATGTGGACCTCTGCTTAACCGTTGTTCTTTGCCGCCGCTATAGTTGTTCACTTGCTCGGCAAAAGTACGCCAATTTTAGCTGCTTGCGCGTCAGGCGGCCCCTTAGGAGTTTCCGCATGTCTCCGAAAGACTTCGCTGCAGTGGAGGCGGCCTGTATCAGGCTATCGGTCGATTTCGCAAACGCCGTTGACGCCAGAGATTACGATCGTGTCGTGCAATTGTTCACGCCACAAGGGGCTTTCAATACCCCCACACACTCGTTGCATGGGGCCGCCGAGATTGGGGAATTTCTACGCAATCGTCCCGTCGAGCTTGAGACTCGGCATTTCTGCACCAACTTTCAGGTCGAATTAGGCGGCGAGGGAGAGGCATCCGGGCGCTGTTATGTTGTTTGCTACAAAGGTGCAGGAGAGACTGCGGGCAGGGATGTTCCAGCGACACCGGCGCCGATCGTGGCTGAGTACCACGATAAATACATAGAGGTTGTGGACGGGTGGCGGATCGCAGAGCGTAACGTCCATATGGTCTTTCAGCCATGAGCCGGAGATCAAAGCAATGAAGCTCGTAACGTTTGACCATGGGGGGCACCGAATAGGCGTCGTTGTGGGTGATGCGATCATTGACCTCAGCGGCGTTGCTGACATCCCTCAGGACATGAATGCATTGATTGCCGGATGGTCGTCGGGCGTTTCCGAGATCGTCAAACAGGTCGTCCAGCATCGACAGCCCGACTTCGGACTCCAGGATGTGCGTCTGGTAGCTCCCATTCCTCGGCCTGGAAAGTTGCTGGGCACGGGGCTGAACTATGCTGATCACGTGGTGGAGAGTGGGCTGCCGTTCCCCGAAAGCCAGATCTGGTTCTCCATGCCTGCATCGGCCGTCAATGGGCCGCAAGATGATGTCCAATTGCCGATTGTGTCCAACGAACTCGACTATGAAGCTGAGTTGGTTTTCGTGATCGGGCAGCGATGCCGTCATGTGCCGCGCGAACGGGCGCCTGAGGTGATCTTCGGCTATTGCGCTGGAAACGACTTCAGTGTGCGCGATTGGCAGCTGCGCACAAGCCAAGTATTGCTAGGCAAGTCGTTTGATGGCCACGCGCCGTTTGGACCTTGGATCGTAACCAAGGACGAGATCGAAAATCCGCACGACCTGGGAATTCGGTGCTTCGTAAATGGGGAGCAAAGGCAAGCATCTAATACCCGTGAGATGATCTTCAACTGCTATGACCAGATTGCGCTGCTGTCCCAAGTCATGACGTTGGAGCCGGGTGACGTGGTCTTTACGGGCACCCCAGCGGGCGTGGGGCTTGGGTACAAGCCTCCGAAATGGCTCAAGGTTGGCGATGCGGTCCGCGTTGAGATCGATGAAATAGGAATTATCGAAAATACCGTGGTCGCCGAACCACGGATCTGAAACGTGAAGTTGAACTTCTTTTGAAATGGGTCGCTAGAGTCCAAGTGAGGCATCATGGGAAAAACCACCGTATTGGCCGAAAGCAATGACCAGTTGCGAGTGACGGCGCCAACGAAGCTCGCCCACATCGTATTTCGCACATCACGATATGAGGCAATGGTTCGCTTTTACACCCTCCTCCTTGGTGCTCACGTGACCTTTGCCAATGAGGTTTTGACGTTCCTTACTTACGACGAGGAGCATCATCGCATCGCAGTATTGAATGTGCCGGACCTGGCCCAGCAGATTCCGGCGGCGGCAGGCGTGCATCACATCGCGTTCACATACCGCGGTCTGAATGAGCTCTTGTCGGTGTATGAAAGCCTTCACGGTATTGGCATTGATCCGGTTTGGTGCACCAACCACGGGCCGACCACCTCCATGTATTACGTCGATCCAGACGGCAATCAGACTGAATTGCAGGTCGACAACTTCGATACCGTCGAAGAGGAGACGGCGTTTTTCCACTCTCCCGAGTTCGCTCACAATCCAATCGGCGTGGACTTCGATCCGGCAGAGCTATTGCGTCGTCTACGTGCTGGCGAGCCTGAAGACAAGTTGAAGAAGCGACCCGAAATCGGTGCGCGCCAGTTTGACGAAACGGTCAGAATTCGCTGACGTCAACAAGTGTGTGGTGTGGAAGCCGCAGCGAGATGGTGACTGTCGAATCTCGCCGACCTCTTGGCTATGGCGCCGGGGCCTTGGCATTGCCTTCGTTTAGTGCGGATGCTGAACGTGACGAGCTGATCCGAAGATAGTCCTACAGAGCAATTCGATACCCGCAGCTCGAATACGGCAACCTCTGCAGGTTGGCTCAGGACTCTCGTACACGTGGCTACGCTTTCGCGAAGCCCATTCGCTGTGCAGAGCAGAGCAGAGCACGGGCGTCGGCCAGGTGGGACAAGCGGTCATGCAGATGGACGAAGTGACGCAACAGAACGCAGCGCTCGTCGAAGAGATGGCCGCCGCTGCAAACAGCCTGGCCGATCAGGCGTCCGCGTTGGTGCGCACCGTGGCGGTCTTCAAGCTTGGCGCTGCGGGTGAGCGGGCCGCTTCCGCCGTCAATGGCATGGGGGCGGGGCGGTCGGATTCGCCTCGGGGGGGCGATTCGCGCCCTGGCGGCGCGGCCGGTGTCGAAGTTTGGACAACCTGCGACTGACGTGGGATTCACCGCTTCGTAGCGTTTGGCGAAGGCGGCCGGTCCGGTAGGCATCGCGTCCAGAAAGGCGCCTGCAAACTTCTCATGGATGTCCGGCATCTGCATGACGCGCTCCAGATGCTGCGAAAGCGTCATGGTTAGAGTTTTGCGCGTTCCGGAGTCGGCGCTGGATTGCCATCCCCCGCGGCTGGATCTGCGAGCCTGCGCTCAAGGCGCTGGAATGCTGGTGTTCGACAGCATCATGTCGGCGATATCCAGCATCACCCGCAAGCGATCCATGTGCCGCAGGTCCTGGTGGTAGCCGACCCATATATCCCGCGTGGGTGGTTCATCCGGCGTGTGCAGGCGCTGCAATCCGGGAACTGCATCGCCTAGCGGCCGGGGCAGCACCGCGATGCCCACACCCCTCAAACACATCTGCGCCTGCACCGAACGATTCGTGCTTGTGAACGCGCGCCGGCTGCGCGGAAACCTCTCCAGCACCCAAGCCACATCGGGGAAATGCGACTGGGCGGTGTTCATCAGAATGACGCCCACTGATG
>Ga0209050_1002299_pt1 | contig 16871 bp, 10 predicted proteins | sample Araplavi_mTSA_r2_FD_184276 | JGI IMG/M metagenome (GOLD analysis project Ga0209050, IMG submission 184276) | Arabidopsis root microbial communities from North Carolina, USA - plate scrape MF_Cvi_mTSA_r2 (SPAdes) (version 2) | ecosystem: Host-associated > Plants > Roots > Endosphere | place: USA... | reverse complement strand
TGCCGATCCTCGGCGGTGCCTTGATCCTTGCCATCCGTGATGCGCAGACCGCCCGCTGGGCGTCGCTGGGCGTGGCGGTGCTGACCTTCGTGGCCAGCCTGTTCCTGCTCAGCGGCTACGACGTGTCCAACGACGCGCTGCAGTTCGTCGAGACCCGCGCATGGATCCCGGCCTACAACATCGGCTACAACCTGGGCGTGGACGGCATCGCGATCGCGCTGATCCTGCTGACCACCCTGGTGTCGGTGCTGGCCCTGATCGGTGCCTGGAGCGCGATCGACAAGCGGGTGAACCAGTACGTGGCCGCCTTCCTGATCCTGGAAGGCGTCACGGTGGGCATCTTCGCCGCCACCGACGCGATGCTGTTCTACGTGTTCTTCGAAGCGATGCTGATCCCGATGTTCCTGATCATCGGTGTCTGGGGCGGCCCGCGCCGCATCTACGCAGCGCTGAAGTTCTTCCTGTACACCTTCCTCGGCTCGGTGCTGATGCTGGTGGCGCTGATCTACCTGTACCTGAAGGGCGGCAGCTTCCAGCTGGCCGACCTGTACCAGCTGCAGCTGTCGGCCCAGGAACAGACCTGGATCTTCTTCGCCTTCCTGATCGCCTTCGCGGTCAAGGTGCCGATGTTCCCGGTGCACACCTGGCTGCCGGACGCGCACGTGGAAGCGCCGACCGCCGGTTCGGTGATCCTGGCCGCCATCGCGCTGAAGATCGGTGGCTACGGCTTCCTGCGCTTCAACCTGCCGATCGTCCCGGACGCCTCGCAGGAATGGGCCTGGCTGGTCATCGCGCTGTCGCTGATCGCCGTGATCTACGTCGGCCTGGTCGCGCTGGTGCAGGACGACATGAAGAAGCTGATCGCCTATTCGTCGATCGCGCACATGGGCTTTGTCACCCTGGGCACCTTCATCGCGCTGTGGCTGGTGCGTGACGCCGGCAACGCCGACGCGGCCCGCCTGGGCCTGCAGGGTGCGATGGTGCAGATGGTCTCGCACGGGTTCGTGTCCGGCGCGATGTTCTCCTGCGTGGGCGTGCTGTACGACCGCATGCACAGCCGCCGCATCGCCGATTACGGCGGCGTGGTCAACGTCATGCCGTGGTTCGCCACCTTCGCCATGCTGTTCTTCATGGCCAATGCCGGCCTGCCGGGCACTAGCGGTTTCGTCGGCGAGTTCATGATCATCATGGCCAGCTTCCAGCGCAATCCGTGGCTGGCACTGGGTGCGGCGACCACACTGGTGATCACCGCCGCCTACACGCTGTGGCTGTACAAGCGCGTGTTCTTCGGTGAAGTGGCCAACGCGCACGTGGCCGAACTGAAGGACATCAACGGCCGTGAGTGGCTGGTGCTGGGCGTGTTCGCCGTCGGTACGCTGGCGCTGGGTCTGTACCCCAAGCCGCTGACCGACCTGATGGAGCCCTCGATCGCAAAGCTGGCGATGCAGATCGCATCCAGCAAGCTGCTGTAATTCCAGGATTTGATGATGACCACCTCGCCGCTGTTGCCACTGACCGCCGCTGACCTGCCGCCGCTCGCTCCGGAGCTGGTGCTGATCGGCAGTGCGTTCGCCCTGATGATCCTCGACCTGTTCATCAGCAAGCAGAACAAGATCTGGACCCACCTGTTCTCGGTCGCCGCCCTGGCGGTCGTGCTGTTCATGCTCGCGACGGGCGTGGGCGGGCAGGGCGAGGTCTTCCACGGCATGTTCGTCCGCGACACCGCGGCGGACGTGATGAAGGTCGTGGTCGTGCTGTGCAGCGGGCTGACCCTGGTGTACGGCTGGAGCTACCTGCGCGAGCGCGACCTGTTCCAGGGGGAAATCCCGGTGCTGGTCATGTTCGCCACCGCCGGCATGATGATCCTGGTCTCGGCCGGCAGCCTGCTGATGGTCTACCTGGGTCTGGAACTGCTGGCGCTGTGCTCCTACGCGCTGGTGGCCAGCAACCGTGACAACGGCCTGGCGACCGAAGCAGCGATGAAATACATCGTGCTGGGTTCGCTGGCCTCGGGCCTGCTGCTGTACGGCATGTCGCTGATCTACGGCGCCACCGGTTCGCTGCATCTGGACGCGATCAATGCGGCCATCCCGCAGTCGGACGAGAAGATGCTGCTGCTGACCGGCGCGGTGTTCATGATTGCCGGCGTCGCTTTCAAGCTGGGCGCGGCGCCGTTCCACATGTGGCTGCCTGACGTCTACCAGGGCGCGCCGGCACCGGTTGCGCTGTTCATCAGCTCGGCCCCGAAACTGGCGGCCTTCGGCATGGCCTACCGCCTGCTGGAAATGGGCGTGGGCCCGCTGTCGGACGAGTGGAAGTACCTCATCGGTGGCCTGGCCGCGCTGTCGCTGGTGGTCGGCAACCTGATGGCCATCGCGCAGAGCAACCTCAAGCGCATGCTGGCCTATTCGACGGTGTCGCACATCGGCTTCCTGCTGCTCGGCATCGCCGGTGGCGGCGAGCGGGGCTATGCAGCGGCGCTGTTCTACGCACTGAGCTACGCGATCATGTCCACCGCCGGCTTCGGCGCGATCATCGCGCTGTCGCGCAACGGCTTCGAGGCCGAGAAGATCGACGACCTGAAGGGCCTGAACGCCCGCAACCCGTGGATGGCGGGTCTGGTCCTGTGCATCATGGCGTCCATGGCCGGCATCCCGCCGTTCCTGGGCTTCTGGACCAAGCTGGCCGTGCTCGGCGCGGCGATCAACGGCGGCATGCTGTGGCTGGCGATCCTGGGCGTGATCTGCGCCGTGATCGGTTGCTTCTACTACCTGCGCGTGATCAAGGTCATGTACTTCGACGAGCCGGTGGGCGAGCCGCTGCCGGCCAACAATGACCGCGTGCTGGGTCTGGTGCTGGGCGTGAACGCCCTGGCGCTGCTGGCGCTCGGCATTGCCTGGAACCCGATCATGGTCTGGTGCCAGCAGGCGTTTGCACATCTCGCATAAAAAACGATACAAAACTGCGCGATTAGTGTAATATTCGTCTCCTGAGTTGTTGATGCAGCGGTTTCGCCAGAACATCGTTGCTGTAGTGATCACTGTTAGTGATCAATCAACACCCAACCACTTCTGCTGCGGGGTGGAGCAGTCTGGCAGCTCGTCGGGCTCATAACCCGAAGGTCGCAGGTTCAAATCCTGCCCCCGCTACCAAAAAACGAAAAGGCGATCCCGAAAGGGGTCGCCTTTTCGTTGCTGCGTAGTGCCACGCCCTGCAGGGCAACCAGGACCGCCCCGCACCGTTCACTCACCGCGTCTTGATCGAGGCTGGCGCTATGCTCCGCTTTGTCGGGGGACATACGTTCAATCGGACTGCGCGCCGAGGGGGCTGCCATGCCGTCAACGAATCCGACTTCCATGCCCAGCGCACGTGGCGACAGAGGCGCGCGCCCACATGCAACCCCGCGCGGTCGGCTCGGCTACGACGGTCAGCTGCACGAGCCACACGGATGCTGGCAGTTTCTGGGCAACGGCTACCGCATATACAACCCGGTGTTGATGCGGCTTCACAGTCCGGACACTGTCAGTCCTTTTGGTGAAGGCGGTATCAATGCCTATGCCTATTGCGGCGGCGATCCGATCAACAACGTAGATCCCACCGGAAGGTTTGCCTTACCTCTCGCCCTCCTTATGGGGGCTGGTGCGATTGCGGCAGGTGTGGCGACGACGGCAAGCACTTTGTCCGGTAACGAGGATGCCGCAATGGTGTTTGGAACCATCACCGGCCTATTGGGTACTGCTGCCGCTGTCACGGGAACCGGGTATGTGCTTCGGATGAGTGGACATGCCCGTCCACCGCGACCCGTGGTGAGAATCGAAAACGTCTGGGGAAAGAACAGCGAAGCGATCATTCTTCAGCGCCGGGTTCCAGGCGGCGTGGTGACGTCGATCGTTGCGCACGGTGAGCCATACTCGACGGGGTGGGGGGCGAAAGCGTTGAACGGACGGCAGCTTGTCAAGCGCGTCAAGGCAGCGACAGGGGGGCGGGTCTCGGCTGACTTCGTCCAACTCAACACATGTTATGGGGCTGCCGGCGGAAGGAGCGCATCTACCGCGCAGGTTTTGGCTGATGGACTGCGACGTCCGGTGCTTGCCTACGAGGGAGTCACCTCTGGTGGGTGGCAGATCAGCACTAGGGTAACTTCCCCCGGCCCAGTACGGTTCTTCTACCCCCAATCAGGAAGGGCGGCCGCAGCAACGGCTCATCTGAATGCCAGATTGCATCGAAGGTTGTGGCGTGAGTACGCGCGACGTTCAGGGAATGTAATGCGTTGATCCACGGCGCCCTAGGTGGAACCCCGGCAGAACCGGTGTCGTTTACTTCACCGCTCCTTGATAACCCGAGCCGTAATGTCGACCCTGTCGGGGGACACACGCAGCATCTCACAACACACCGAGGTGTCCCATGGCACTTGCATCGACCGCCGGCGCAGCTCGCCGCAGGCCGGAACCGGTCTCCCCCCAGGCCCGGCTGGGCTACAACGGGCAGTTGCACGAAGCTGGCCTTGACTGGCAGATCCTTGGCAACGGTTACCGCGTCTATAACCCGACACTGATGCGTTTCCACAGCCCGGACAGCCTGAGCCCGTTCGGCGACGGCGGCGTGAACGCCTACGCCTATTGCGGCGGTGATCCGGTCAACCAGTTGGATCCGACCGGTCACTGGTCCATAGGTGCATTCGCCGGCCAGCTGTTTGGGTTCAAACTGAGAACACCGCTGATGACGCCGGTGTTGGCGGTAACCGCCGCCTCGTTGGCAGCGGTGGGCATTGCCGTGGCCTCCCCGAATGACACGCAGCGGAATTTTGCGATTGCAGGCGCAGTCATCGCCGCTGCAGGGTCGCTGTTGGGGGCGAAGTACGTATGGTCGAAGCGCAAACCTTTCTCGCCGCCGTCGCAGAAGGGTAGTCCCTCGCCGGTCCTACAAAGGAAGCTCTCAACACACACACCGGGCGCCTCGCGCGATTTCCCGTGGCCGGAGGTCCCGCGGGCGAACTCACTGCCCCTTCCCGGCCCCGCGGGCGGGAAGCGGGCGTTTGATAAGGATTCGGGCTTCTCGAGAGGAGCGTGGCAGCGGAACACGCCGCCATTGAACGGCCAGAAAAACGGCAAGGGCGTGAACGAATACGTGGATTGGGTCCGGGGTGGATCGCTGCCTGGATCCAGGCCCAACCGCGATTCAACGTTGCGAGGCAGTCGCCGGCCGCAGTAATGGGGTTGCACGCGGTGCCGCCTTCGCCTACAATTCCGCTTCTGCTGCGGGGTGGAGCAGTCTGGCAGCTCGTCGGGCTCATAACCCGAAGGTCGCAGGTTCAAATCCTGCCCCCGCTACCACAGAAAATCTGCAGTGCAGATGCAGTAGACGAAAAAGCGATTCCGGCGACGGGGTCGCTTTTTTCGTTGCGGCGAGGCCAGCGCAGTCGCATGCGCTGCAGAGATGGGGTGTGACCCGAAACGCGAAAGGCATCGGTATTTCTACTGAATCGTCAAGCTACACGCGAAATTTCACCGGTCTTTGCGGTCACGCGCATCGAAAGTAACCCTTCCTCCCCTGGCCAGTGAGGCCTTCGATGAAGGGTTCTTTCGCGTTTCCCGCCCCGGTGTCGGCCGCGCTGCGCCGCCACGGGTTGTCGGCGGCAATCGCATCGGCGGTCGCCGTGTCGCTGCCGGCGGCCGCGCAGGTCGTCATCGACCAGGACCGCGTCGGTACCGTCTCGCTGGACAGTGAGCCTGGGTCCAACACGGCCACCGCCACGGTAGCGGCCGGCGTAACCGTTTCGGCCAGCAATGGCGAAGCGCTGGCCGGACAGAACTTCCGCTGGAGTGTGGACAACGCCGGACACCTCGCCAGCAGCGATGGCAACGCCTACGCCGTGCGCCTGCAGAACGGCGAACAGTTCCTCAACCGTGCCAGTGGGCGGCTGGAGGGCGTGGGTGGCGGTATCGTGATGATCAACGCGGCGGGCACCATCGGAAATGAGGGGCTGATCCGTGCCAACAGCGGCCCGGGCGTGGAGCTGCGTGCCGGTGGACTCCTGTCCAATGCGCCCGCCGGCCAAGTCATCGGTGGCAGCTACGGGGTGCTGCTGGTCAACAGCAGCAACGGCCTGGTCAATGCCGGACTGATCCAGGCCACCCAAGGCCAGGCGCTTCACGTGGAGGGCGGTGCTGGCGAGGTGGTCAACGCTTCTACTGCCTCGGTGCTGGGCACCACCCATGGCATCAACCTGGTCAACGGAAGCGTGCGCCTAGTTAATGCTGGCCGTATCGAGGCCGGGAGCGGAGTCGGAGTGACCACCAACTCGGGTGGCACGGTGATCAACCAGCAGGGCGCGGCGGTCCGCGGCGGAACGGTCGGGGTCAGCATGACCAACGGGACGGCCGCCATCCATAACACTGGGTTGATCCAGGGCGGGGACTATTCGCTGCGCTTCGAGACCGGTAACGGTACGCTCACCCAGGACACCGGCGCGTTGCTGCTGGGTAGTGCGTATGGTGCCGGCAGCAGCCACATCCTGCTGCACGGGCTTGGCATTGCCAGCAACGACTTCCTCCAGTTCGCGTCGCTGGATCTCAGTGCCGACCGCTGGAGCCTGCTCGGACGCACCGAAGCGGCCGCCACCACCGTGTCTGCAGGCCAGCTTTGGTTGGGTTCGCCGGGTTTGAGCGGCGCTGCGCTGGTCGGCGATACGGTGGACGTGGCGTCGGGCGCGGTGCTGGCGGGCATCAACAGCCGCATCGAAGCGGCGGTCAGCAACCACGGCACACTCGCGGCGGGCTCGGGACTTGCAGATTGGGCGCCGGCGCTCGGGCGGCTCGACATTGCCGGCAGCCTCGACAACCGTGGCACGCTCTCGTTGACCAATAGTCGGCGGTTCGGCAATACCCTGGCGGTTGCCGGCAACTACCACGGCATCGGCTTCATCCAGCTGGGGGCGTCGGTGAACCAGGCCGACCAGGGCGCGTTGGCCAATCAGGTCACCGACCGCCTGCTGGTGCAGGGCGATGCCACCGGGGTGACCTTCGTGGTGGTAACCGCCACTTCCGGCGCCGCCGGCACCGCAACGGCCGCGTTCCATGGCCCCAACGCGGGGGTTTCGCTGATCCAGGTCGCGGGGCAGTCCAGCCCCGCCCGCTTTCTGATGAGCCGGCAATACGTCACCGGCGGTACGCCATTCCGCTATCGCCTGTATGCCTACGGGCCGGGGGCCTCCAATGGCGCGGCCTCAACCACCCAGAACCTGGTCGGCAACCCGGGCGCCTACTGGGACTATCGCCTGCAGCGCGGGTACGAGACCGCGATCCTGGTGCCGCCGCTCGTAGTCGGCCCACCGGACGGCGGCGGCACCGGTGGCGGCAGTGGCGGAACGGGCGGTGGCACAGGTGGCGGCGAGGGCGGTGGAGGTTCGGGCGGCGGAACGGGCGGTGGAGGTTCCGGTGGCGGCACCGGCGGCGGAACGGGCGGTGGAGGTTCGGGTGGCGGCAATGGCGGCGGAACGGGCGGTGGAGGTTCGGGTGGCGGCAATGGCGGCGGCGCCGGGGGCGGGGCGGGCGCGGGTGGCGGCAACGGTGATGGCGAAGGCGATGGAAACGAGGTCGACGGTCGCTACGAACTGGCGCCGCAGGTGCCCGGTTACCTGGCCATGTTCAACGGCCTGCTGAGTACCGGCTGGGACGATCTGGACAATCTGCATCGCCGGCTCGGCGACATCCGCCGCAGCGGCGAAGGCGACGAGCAGGACAGCGAGGCCTTCGTCCGCGTGCACGGCGGCCGCTCGCGCTACGCGCCGCACCTGTCCTTCTCCGAGTATGGCTATTCGCTGAGCCAGGACTACCGCGCGATGCAGATCGGCGGCTCGGCGGTGGTGCCGGGCAGCGGGCGGGGCATCTGGCGGATAGGGGCCGCCGCGACCCTTGGCCGCGCCGAGCAGGAGCCCGAACTGCGCGATGCGGCCTCCGACATGCGCGTAGACACGCGCACCTACATGCTGCTGGGCACCTGGCTGGCGCCGGTGGGCGCGTACCTCGATGTGCAGGCCGGATATGGCGTCGGCAAAGGACGCAAGCGGGTGGACATCGACGGCGACCTGGAGGTGGCCCGCCCCCGTGCAAGCCGTTGGCTGGCATCGCTGGAGACGGGCTGGCCGTTCGCGCTGGGTGACTCGGCGTGGTCGCTGGAGCCGCAGCTGCAGGTGGCCTGGCAGGAGGTGAAGGTGGACGGCTTCGGCGACAGCGACGGGCTCACCGTGGCAGGGCGCCGCGAGTCAGCCGGGCTGGCGCGTGGCGGCGCTCGGATCTTCCGCGGCGGCCAGCAGGGCCTGGCCGCGGGCCAGTGGCAGCCGTGGGTCCGGCTCGACTACCTGCACGGCTTCTCCGACGGCGGGGAGATGGAGATCAGCGGCGTGACCTTCAGGACCGATCGCTACGGCAAGGCATGGCGGGGTGCGCTCGGGCTCAGCGGACGCCTGAATGAACGTTGGGATGTCTACGCCGAGGGCTACTGGCAGGGGCGGATCGGCGGCGAGGGCTGGAAAGCCTGGAACGCCATGCTGGGCGCGCGCGCGCGCTGGTGATGGGCCGGCGAGACACATTCAGCTCCAGCGGAACGCACGACCCCCGCCATTGCGCCAGGACGCCGCAGTCGCTATTATCCACGGCTTAGCGGACTACCTGATGGGCCCCGTTCCTTGGAATGTGGACCGTCCCGCGACCGGCGTCACGGGCCGTGCGACTTCCCATCAGGCAGTCGTGACCCCCCGGACGGCTGGGCTCGCCGCTTCACGCTCGATGCGTGCGGCTGCAACCGGAATCCAGCATGACCGGAGTTGTACCGGACACGGGGCCCAGCGGGCCCTTTTTCGTTTCCGGGCGCCGGGGCCCGCCCGATCGGGCCAGCACCTCTTTCAACGAACCAAGGCAGACTGTGAGCGACAAGGCAACTGAAATCGCGAATCTGCTCGCCCCCACCGTTCAGTCGCTGGGTCTCGAGCTGCTGGGTGTGGAATATCTCACCGCCCCGGGCGGCGCAACGCTGCGCCTGTACATCGACGTGCCGCTGGTCGAGCAGCCCGAGCGCGTGGTCAACATCGACGACTGCGAGCGCGTGAGCCGCGAAGTGTCCGCGCAGCTCGATGTCGAAGACCCGATCAGCGCCAACTACACCCTGGAAGTGTCCTCGCCGGGTGTGGACCGCCCGCTGTTCACCTTCGCGCAGTTCGAGCGCGCGGTCGGTGAGTCGGCCAAGGTCACCCTGAAGCTGCCGCAGGACGGCCGCCGCCGTCTGCAGGGCGAAATCCTGGGCGTGGACGCCGAAGCGAACACGGTCACCTTCAAGGTCGACAATTCCCCGTTTACCGCCGACGTCGAGAATATCGAGAAGGCACGCATCATGCCGGACTGGGCCGCCCTCGGCCTGGCTCCGACCAAACCGACTGGCCCGGCGCCCAAGCAGGGTGGCAAGGCGAACAAGAAACCATCCAACGAGCCGGCGGCCAAGAAGCCGCGCGCGGAGTGAGCCAATGAGCAAGGAACTTTTGCTGGTAGTGGATGCGGTCGCCAATGAAAAGGGCGTACCGCGTGAAGTGATCTTCGAGGCCATCGAGGCTGCACTGGCATCGGCCGCGAAGAAGCGTTACCCCGATGAGGAAGTGCTGGCCCGTGTGTCGATCGACCACAAGGACGGCACCTACGAAACCTTCCGCCGCTGGGAAGTGGTGGCCGATGACGTGGTGATGGAATCGCCAGACCGCCAGATCCGTCTGATGGACGCCGTCGATGAAGCCGAAGGCGTGGAAGTCGGCGATTACATCGAAGAGCAGATCGAAAACCCGGACTTCGGCCGCATTGCGGCGCAGGCCGCCAAGCAGGTCATCGTCCAGCGCGTGCGCGAAGCCGAACGCCAGCAGGTGGTGGATGCGTGGAAGGACCGCGTGGGCGAGCTGGTCACCGGTGTGGTCAAGCGCGCCGAGCGCGGCAACATCTATGTGGACCTGGGCGGCAACGCCGAGGCCTTCATTCCGAAGGACAAGGGCATTCCGCGCGACGTGCTGCGCGCTGGCGACCGCGTGCGCGGTTACCTGGCCGAAGTCCGTTCCGAACCGCGTGGCCCGCAGCTGTTCATCAGCCGCGCCGCCCCGGAATTCATGATCGAACTGTTCAAGCTCGAAGTGCCGGAAGTGGGTCAGGGCCTGGTCGAGATCAAGGCCTGTGCACGCGACCCGGGCGACCGCGCCAAGATCGCCGTGCTGGCCCATGACGCGCGTACCGATCCGATCGGTGCCTGCATCGGCATGCGCGGTTCGCGCGTGCAGGCCGTGTCCAACGAGCTCAATGGCGAGCGCGTGGACATCGTGCTGTGGAACGACAACCCCGCCAACTTCGTCATCAATGCGATGGCGCCGGCGGAAGTGCAGTCGATCATCGTCGATGAAGACAAGCACTCCATGGACCTGGCCGTGGCCGAAGACCGCCTGGCCCAGGCGATCGGCAAGGGCGGCCAGAATGTGCGCCTGGCCAGCCGCCTGACCGGCTGGCAGCTCAATGTGATGACCCAGGACCAGGTGACCGCCAAGTCCGAGGCAGAGCAGGGCGTTGCCCGTCAGCTGTTCATGGACAAGCTGGAAGTGGATGAAGAAATCGCCGCCATCCTGGTGACCGAAGGCTTCAACACCGTGGAAGAAATCGCTTACGTCCCGGTCGGCGAACTGCTGGCCGTGGAAGGCTTCGACGAAGACATCGTCGAAGAGCTGCGTGCCCGTGCCCGCGACGCGCTGCTCAATGAAGCGCTGGCGGTGGAAGAGGGTCTGGAAGAGGGTTCGCCGTCTGAAGACCTGCTCGCCCTGGAAGGCATGGACGAGGCAACCGCCTACGCCCTGGCCGGCCACGGCGTGCGTACCAGTGAGGACCTGTCGGACCTGGCCGCCGACGAGATCCTCGAGTTCGGCATCGAAGACATGGACCAGGAGCGCGCCGCCGCCCTGATCCTTGCCGCCCGAGCCGAGGAGATCGCCCGCCTGGAGCGCGGCGAATGAGCCAGCGATGAACAGTGCCCTGACCCGATCAGGGCTTAGACTCCGCGCTGCCTTCGCCCGTTTCGGAGGAGCGCCAACCAGATCATAGGATCCGAATGTCGCAGCAAACCACCATCCGCAAGCTTGCCGAACTGGTCAATACGCCGGTCGAAAAACTGCTTGAACAACTTGCCGAGGCCGGCATGAAGTTCAGCGGTCCCGACCAGGTCGTGACCAGCACCGAGAAGGTGAAGCTCCTGGGCTTCCTTCGTCGTTCGCATGGCAAGGCCGAACAGCCCGTCGAAAGCGCAGACGACGCTGCCAAGAAGATCACCCTGAACCGTCGCAAGTTGCAGGAAGTGACCGTCAGCGCCGGCCGCAGCAAGACCACGGTCAACGTGGAAGTGCGCCAGAAGCGTACCTACACCAAGGACGCCAGCGGCAAGGCCATGACGCCGGATGAGGAGCGCGCCGACATCCTGCGCAAGCTGGAGGAATCCCGTCAGCGCAATCTGGACGAGCAGCGCGCACTGGCCGAGAAGGACCGTGCGCGCGATGAGGAAATCGCACGCAAGCGCCAGGAAGAGCAGGACGCCAAGGATCGTGCCGAAGCCGAGCGCAAGGCTGCCGAAGCCGCTGCCGAGGCTGCCAGGAATGCGCCGCCGGCACCGGTGGCTGCTGCCCGCCCGGCCGCCAGTGACGCGCCGGCACGTGCTGCCGCACGTCCGTCGGCGCCTGCGCCGGCCCGTCCGGCCGCGCGTGGCGACGACCGCAATTCGAACAACAACCGCACCGGCGCCAAGCGCGACGAAGACGGTGGCAACCGCTTCGCCGGCCAGCTGCACCTGTCGGCTGCCGACCGCGCCCGTCGCGGCAACAACAGCAACTCGCGTGGCCGTCCGACCGGGCGTGCCCAGTCGGGTCGCCGTGACAGCAACCAGTCGCGCAGCGGCGGCGGTGCCCATGGTTTCGAACGGCCGGTCGCTCCGATCGTGCGTGACGTCACCATCGGCGACACCATCACCGTGGCCGATCTGGCCCAGAAGCTCGCCCTGAAGGGCGGCGATGTGGTCAAGGCGCTGTTCAAGATGGGCGTGATGGCCACCATCACCCAGACCATCGACCACGACACCGCCGCGCTGGTGACCGAAGAACTCGGCCACAACGTGACCCGTGCCAACACCAACGACGCCGAAGACGCGCTGCTGGCGCTGAACGAGGGCGAGCAGGGCGAAGCCGTTGCGCGTCCGCCGGTGGTCACCATCATGGGCCACGTCGACCACGGCAAGACCTCGCTGCTGGATTACATCCGCCGCACCAAGGTCGCCACCGGCGAAGCCGGCGGCATTACCCAGCACATCGGTGCGTACCACGTTGAGACGCCCAAGGGCGTGATCAGCTTCCTGGATACCCCGGGCCACGCCGCGTTTACCTCGATGCGTGCCCGCGGTGCCAAGCTGACCGACATCGTGGTACTGGTGGTGGCGGCCGACGACGGCGTCATGCCGCAGACCAAGGAAGCCATCCAGCACGCCCGTTCGGCGGGTGTGCCGCTGATCGTGGCGATCAACAAGATCGACAAGTCCGGCGCCGACCCGATGCGGGTCAAGAACGAGCTGCTCGCCGAGCAGGTCGTGTCCGAAGACTTCGGTGGCGACACCCAGATGGTCGAGATTTCGGCCAAGGCCGGTCTCGGCATCGACGACCTGCTGGACGCGATCTCGATCCAGGCCGAACTGCTGGAACTGAAGGCCGTGGCCGACGGCCGCGCCAGCGGCGTGGTCATCGAGTCCTCGCTGGACAAGGGCCGTGGCCCGATCGCCACGGTGCTGGTGCAGCAGGGTTCGCTGAAGAAGGGCGACTACCTGGTGTGCGGCATCCAGTACGGCCGCGTGCGTGCGCTGTTCGACGAAACCGGCAAGCAGCCCGACCAGGCTGGCCCGTCGATTCCGGTGCAGGTGCTGGGTCTGTCCGGCGTGCCGGACGCCGGCGACGACTTCGTCGTGGTCGAAGACGAGCGCCTGGCCAAGGACGTCGCGCAGCAGCGCGAAACCAAGCGCCGTGAATCGCGCCTGGTGCAGTCGGCCGGCAGCCGCATGGAAGACATCATGGCGACCCTGGGCAAGGGCGATGGCCAGCAGGTGCTGAACCTGGTGATCAAGGCCGACGTGCAGGGTTCGGTGCAGGCACTGAGCCAGGCACTGGTGGCGCTGTCCAACGACGACATCCGTATCAACGTGATCCACTCCGGCGTGGGCGGCATCACCGAATCGGACGCCAACTCGGCCGTGGCCTCCAAGGCCACCGTCATCGGCTTCAACGTGCGTGCGGACGCTTCGGCGCGTCGCATCATCGAATCCAATGGCGTGGACCTGCGTTACTTCTCGATCATCTATGACGTGATCGATCAGGTGAAGCAGGTGGCCTCCGGTCTGCTCGGCGTGGAAATCCGCGAAGAGATCATCGGTATCGCCCAGGTCCGCGACGTGTTCCGCAGTTCCAAGTTCGGTGCGGTGGCCGGCTGTATGGTCATCGAAGGCACGGTCAAGCGCAGCAAGCCGATCCGCGTCCTGCGCGACAGCGTGGTGGTGTTCGAAGGCGAGCTGGAATCGCTGCGTCGCTTCAAGGAAAACGTCGACGAAGTGCGCAACGGTACCGAATGCGGTATCGGCGTGAAGGCGTACAACGACGTCAAGGCCGGCGACCAGATCGAATGCTTCGAGCGTATCGAAGTGCCGCGTACCCTGTAATGTGGAAGCGGCCCGACCAACGGTCGGGCCCTACCCGGTTTCGGGGCCCGAGCCTCTGGTCCGGGTCCCACCCGATTTCGGGGCCCGACCTCTGGTCCGGGTCCCACCCGATTTCGGGGCCCGACCTCTGGTCCGGGTCCTACGCGATTTCGGGGCCCGACCTCTGGTCCGGGTCCCACCGTGTTTCCGGGGCCCGACCGCCTGGTCCGGGTCCCACCGTGTTTCCGGGGCCCGACCGCCTGGTCCGGGTCTTACCGCGTTTCCGGGGCCCGACCGCCTGGGTCCGGGCTTCACCCGGTAGGTCACGACCGTTGGTCGTGACCCGCCCATCCGAATACTGAAGAGCGCCCCGTGCCAAAAACCTTCCATCGAACCGACCGTGTTTCCGCCCAGATCCGCCGTGAACTGGGTACGCTCGTGCACAACGCGGTGCGTGAACACGGGCTGCCGTCGGTGAGTGTGTCCGACGTGGAAATCACCCGCGACATGGCCCACGCCAAGATCTTCGTCACCGCCCTGATGCCGGAACGCTCGGAAGAAGCGATGAAGGGCTTGAAGGAAATCGCCTGGGGCCTGCGCATGGAACTGGCCAAGGCCATGAAGCTGCGCCACGTCCCGGAACTGCATTTCCACTACGACGACTCGGTCGACCGTGGCGAGCGCATCGACAACCTCCTGCGCGAGCTGCCCGACACCCTGGCGGCCGAAAAGGACCGCGACGCCGAAAACGGCGACGACAGCGACAGCAAACCCGAATGAAAACCGGTAGAGCTAGGCCCTGCCTGGCTGCGCGGTAACCACCGGCGAAACCGAATGACCCGAATCACGTTCCGTCGCCTGGACGGCATCCTCCTGCTCGACAAACCCGCCGGCATGAGCTCCAACGCCGCGCTGCAGGTGGCCCGCCGCCTGTTCCGGGCCGAGAAGGGCGGCCACACCGGCAGCCTCGATCCGCTGGCCACCGGCCTGCTGCCGTTGTGCTTCGGTGAGGCCACCAAGATTGCCGGCCTGTTGCTGGGCTCGGCCAAGGCGTACGACGCCGAGGTCGTGCTTGGCCAGACCACCGATACCGACGACGCCGACGGCAGCGTGCTGCTGGAACGTCCCGTACCGGCGGTCAGCCGCGAGCAGCTGCAGGCGGCGCTGGCGCCGCTCACCGGCCAGATACGACAGCGCGCCCCGATCTATTCCGCGCTCAAGCAGGGCGGCGAGCCGCTGTACCTGAAAGCACGCCGCGGCGAAACCATCGACGCGCCCGAGCGCGATGTCCAGGTGCATGCCATCGAGATCCTGGACCAGCAGCCGACCCGGCTGTCGCTGCGGGTGACCTGCGGTTCAGGCACCTACATCCGCAGCCTGGCCCGGGACCTGGGTGAAACCCTGGGCTGCGGCGCCCACATTGCCGGCCTGCGCAGGCGGTGGGTGGATCCGTTCCGCGATGCCCCCATGGTGACCCTGGACACCCTGCGCGACCTGGCAGGGCAGGGCGACGAGGCAGGGCTGGACGCCCTGCTGCTGCCGCTGTCGGCCGGGCTGGTGGACTATCCACGAATCGACCTGGATGCTGAACAGGCGCGCCGCTTCTGCCTGGGCCAGCGTCTGCGCGATCCGGCCTGGAGCGCGGGAACCGTGGCGGTATATGGTCCCGATGCCCTGATCCAGGGCCTTGGGCAGGTCGACGCGGCCGGGCTGCTGGCCCCGCAGCGCCGCTTCAACCTCTGACCCTGGCGTACCCGCCGCTTGTTCCGGAAGGCCGCGACCGTTACAATTTCGCGGCCTTTTCAGGCTTGCCCGCATCTGCGGGTTCATCATTTCGTTAACGGCGAGTCGCGCGGTACGTCAATGGGACGTTTCTGCGGGCCACGCATCCAGAGAGAAGAAAGCAATGTCGATCGACACCCAGAAGGTCATTGAAGACAACAAGCGCAGCGCCACCGATACCGGTTCCCCGGAAGTGCAGGTCGCCCTGCTGACCGCCCGCATCGAGCTGCTGACCGGCCACTTCAAGGCCCACAAGAAGGATCACCACAGCCGTCGCGGCCTGCTGCAGATGGTCAACCGCCGCCGCAGCCTGCTGGACTATCTGAAGAAGAAGGACGGCGCGCGTTACAAGGCCCTGATCGAAAAGCTTGGCCTGCGTCGCTAAGCAGGAATCCCGACCGCGGCGCAGGAATGCGCCGCGGTTTTGTTTTGGCAGTACCGCATTACATCGCCTGGACCGGACTTCCGGTCACCCGTCGGCGGCAAGGGTCGCCCGCGGTCCATTCGAAGACAGCATCTCCCCAAGGAATCCCCCGTGGCAAAAATCACCAAAACCTTCCAGTACGGCAAGCACACCGTCACGCTTGAAACCGGCGAAATCGCCCGTCAGGCCGGTGGCGCCGTCATCGTCAAGTTCGACGACACCGTGCTGCTGGTCTCCGCCGTAGCTGCCAAGAGCGCGCGTGAGGGCCAGGACTTCTTCCCGCTGACCTGTGATTACCAGGAGAAGTTCTACGCCGGTGGCCGTATCCCGGGTGGCTTCTTCAAGCGCGAAGGCCGCGCGACCGAAAAAGAGACGCTGATTTCGCGCCTGATCGATCGCCCGATCCGTCCGCTGTTCCCGGAAGACTACAAGAACGAAGTGCAGATCATCGCCACGGTGATGTCGCTGAACCCGGACATCGACGGCGACATTCCCGCCCTGATCGGTGCCTCGGCCGCGCTGTCGCTGGCCGGCACCCCGTTCAAGGGTCCGATCGCCGCTGCCAAGGTCGGTTACAAGAACGGTGAGTACATCCTCAACCCGACCGTGACCGAACTGAAGGATTCGGAGCTGGAGCTGGTCGTGGCCGGTACCGCCAACGCCGTGCTGATGGTCGAATCCGAAGCCGCGCTGCTGTCCGAAGACGTGATGCTGGGCGCCGTGACCTTCGGTCACCGCGAAATGCAGAAGGTCATCAACGCCATCAACGAGCTGACCGTGGAAGCCGGCACCAAGCCGTCCACCTGGGTCGCCCCGGCCAAGAACGACGCGCTGATCAGCGCCCTGCAGGAAGCCATCGGCCCGCGCCTGGGCGAAGCCTTCCAGGTGCGCGACAAGCTGCAGCGCCGCGACGCCATTGCCGCGATCA
>Ga0209050_1002297_pt1 | contig 16884 bp, 18 predicted proteins | sample Araplavi_mTSA_r2_FD_184276 | JGI IMG/M metagenome (GOLD analysis project Ga0209050, IMG submission 184276) | Arabidopsis root microbial communities from North Carolina, USA - plate scrape MF_Cvi_mTSA_r2 (SPAdes) (version 2) | ecosystem: Host-associated > Plants > Roots > Endosphere | place: USA... | reverse complement strand
TTGGTACTGCGGATAGGCCTCGTGAAAGCGCCCCAGCCGCGGCACCAGCCACAAAGCGGCAAAGGAATGCGTCGTGGACACGGTCAGCGCACCGGACTCGGGCGCGGGCCGCAAGGCGTCCAGCGTCTGCGCGACATCCAGCAACGCGCCATGTACGCCGGCAAACAGACGCGCCCCCTTGTCGGTCAGCCGCACGCCGCGCGGCACGCGCTCGAACAGCGCGCAGCCCACATGCCGCTCCAGTGCCTTGACCTGATGCGACACCGCGGTGGGCGTGACCGACAGCTCGGCCGCGGCCAGCTTGAAACTGCGCAACCGCGCCGCGGCCTCGAACGTACGCAGCGCTGTGACGGGAAGCGTGGCAAACATCACTGGAATCCTGGGATGAATTGCGTTCATCTTAGTGAAGGAATGATCAGTTGTCGCTTCATGCTTGATGAGGCCACCATTCGGCTTCAGATCGTTATCTTTGACAGGAGCCAGGCATGAATTCAACTCATCGAGTCAAACGCTTGTTGATCTTGGTCGGCAGTCCCCGCCGCGATGGCAATAGCGCCGCGCTGGCCGCATCCGCCCGCCAGGGCGCGGAAATGGCCGGCACGTTGGCGTCGGTGCATTTCCTGGACGACTACATCCAGGGCCTGCTGCCGGACTTGCGCCACGCCAAGCCGCCCGCCGACCGTTACGCCGAACTCTTCCTTGAACACTTCCTGCCCGCCGATGGCGTGCTGTTCTGCACGCCCATCTACTGGTATGGCATGTCCGCGCAGACCAAGGCGTTCTTCGACCGGTCATTCAGCCATTACGCGGGATCCGGGCCAGAGCCGGAACGCGTCAAGGCCGGCATGGCCGGCAAGCGGCTGGGGTTGGCGGTGGCCTCGGAAGAAACCTATCCCGGCGCGGCGCTGGGCATCGTGCATCAGGTGCAGGAATATGCGCGGTATACGCATTCGGATTTCGTGGGCTACGTGCATGGCGCCGGCAACCGGCGCGGCGAGGTGGCGCTCGATCCCCGGCGGCCGCTTGCCGCGGCGCAGGCGCTGGGCGCGGAATTCTTCACGCGTAAATACTCGGACTACCGGCTTGAGACGCCCCGCAGTCACAACGTGTGGGAGCCGCCCGCGCCGGCCTTGAGCAGCACGCCCGGCGGGCTGCCGTAGACCTGCTTGAACACCCGCGTCAGATGCGCCTGGTCGGCAAACCCGACGGCCTGTGCCGCATCGGCCAACGGCAGGCCGCCGCGCAGAAGCACCCGGGCGCACGCCACCCGCCAATTGCGAAGCCACGCCTGAGGCGGCAATCCGTAGCGCCGGGCGAACTGTTTGACGAGCGTCGTGCGATGGCGGTTTTGCGCTTGCGCCAAGGCGTCCAGGTCGGGTGCGCAGGCGGGATCCGCCGCCATGCGCTCGCGCAGCAAGGCGCATACGTCGGCGAGGCCGGCGGCCGGCGCAGCACCACCCTCCGCCGCCTCTCCATGCGCGGCCAGCGTCCCGAACAGGGCCGCCGAAATGCGTGCGCTGCGCTCAGCCGGCGCGATCTCGCCGGGCGCCAGCGCGTCCAGCCATTGCGTGCAAAGCGCGGCATCCGCGATCACCGGCCCCGCCAGCCGCGCACCATGTGCGTGCAACGTCCGTTCATGGTCCCGGAACCACGCGGGATCGATGTAGACCATCCGATAGGCGAGCGCCCCCGCCGCTGTGCCGCCGGTATGCACCTGCCCGGGCGCGATGACCACCAGCTCGCCCGCGCTGGCGGCATGGGCCACGCCCTGCACGGTGAAATCGCAGCGGCCGTGTTCAATGGCGCCGATGGACCAGGCGTCGTGGAAATGCGGCGCGTAGCGATACGCGCGCAGATCCGCGATCAATACGTCGCCGGGCAGTCCCGCGCCGCAATGCCAGATATGTTGAGAAACCGCCATGAATTGCCAGCCATTCGCGGCTACCCGAAGTAATGCCCGTCCGCTTTCAGCGAACGGGCCAGGAGCCACGCGTTGCGAGGATTTTCCCCCACCCGGCGGATGGCATACGGCCACCAGTCCGCGCCAAACGGGAGATAGACCCTGACGTTATAGCCCAACCGGCGCAGCGCGATCTGCCAGTCCGGCCGCACGCCGTAAAGCATCTCAAATTCGAAACTGCCGGCAGGCCAGCCGCGCTCGCGCGCCAGGTCAACGATGGCGCCGGCCAGCCGGTCGTCGTGCGTGCCGAAGACCGGGTAAAAGCCAGAGTTCCGCGCCTCGCGCGACAGCATGATGGACGCCGCGTCCAGATAGGCCTGGTCGATGCGCGCGCGCCCGGCGTGGTCAAGCTCACGCTCGGGGAACGCACCCTTTACCAGCCGCAGCGAGGTGCGCTGCCGGATCGCCCAGGCCAGGTCCTCCGGCGTGCGGCGCCGCCGCGCCTGCAGCGTGAGGCCGGCGGGGATGCCCGCTTCCAACAGCGTGCGATGCAGCGTGCAGGTGCGGTCGCGGATGCTGGAATCTTCCATGTCCAGCACCAGCCAGTCGCAGCCTTGGCCGCCAAAGCGCTGCACCGCCGTGCCGATGCGCCGCGCGTTTTCCTCGCCCAGCGTGTCATCGCGCATGTAGCCGATGGCCGTGGGATCGACGGAGACGTGCACGTCCAGGCCGGCCGCGGCCAGCGCCCGGCATGCGTCGACGGCCTGATTGACGTTATGGTCGATTGCAGCGCGGTCCGCCACGTATTCGCCCAGATAGAAGAGCGAGGCGCGGATGCCGTGCGCCACGCGCAGCTTCACGGCGGTCCGCACGGCCTCGTCCACATCGGCGCCGCCGACGAAACGGCGCGCCAGCGACGTCCGGGCGGCCATCGCGCGCATCATGTGGCCGACCGCCGGGCTGCGGGCCAGCGCAATCGTGGTCTTCTGGAAAATGCTCATTGCCTCACCGCGCAAAGCGGCCACTATGCGGCGGCCGCGGGCGCCTGTCTTGAACGCCCGTGAATGCGTGGCCAGGCATTACCCCCTCCGGCGCAAGGCCAGCGCCGGACGTGAGCACCCGTGATTGCCGGCTAGGCCTTGCCTGCCGCCAGCGCGCGTCCGGCGCCGAACAGCGGCCGCTGCACGGTCTGCGCCAGCAGCACGCCCGCCAGGGTGACCACGCCACCCAGCAGGTGATAGCTGTGCAGGCGTTCGCGCAGCATCACGAAGGCGGCCAGCGCCGTAAAGAGCGGCAGCAGGTTGATGAAAATGCTGCAGCGGTTGGGCCCCAAGCGCTGCACGCCTTCGATCCACAGATACGACAGCAACACCGACGAGAAGATGCCGGCATACAGAATGAGCGGAACCGTATTGACGTCCAGCGCCGCTTGCGCTGCCGGCATGCGCAGGTAGAGCGGGAACATGTAGATCAGCGCGAAGATGGACTGCACGAAGGTGGACTGCCAGGCGGGCACCGGCACTTTCCAGTGGCGCAGCAGCACGCCGTACAGCGCATACGACAAGGCGGCCAGCAGCATCAGGCCGTCGCCCACGTGCACACCGTGCTGGAACACGCTGAGCATGTCGCCCTGCCCCACCAGATACAAAAGGCCCAGGAACGACAACGCGCCGCCCGCGGCCATGCCGAGCGTCAGCGGATCGCGCAGGATCACCACGCTGAGCAACATGCTGAGCAGCGGAATCAGCGCCGTCAGGATGGCCATGTTGGTGGCGGTGGTGGTCTCTGCCGCCCGGTAGGACAGCGCCTGGAACACGGCCGCCGACAGCGCGCCGTACAGCGCCAGCTTGGGCCAGTGCCGCAGGATGACCCGGCGGTTGCGCCACGCCGGACGGGCGGTGAACAGGCCCATCAGGAACAGCGCCAGCAGCAGGCGGTAGAAGGTGATGGCGGTGGGCGAGATGGCGCTGGCGGCCATCTTGGAGACGATGACGTTGCCCGCCCAGAACAGGATGGCGAACAACGGAAAGAGAAAGGACATGGCGATGAACTCGAAGGATGGATCGGCTCCTTCGCTGCCGCCGATTGCGGCGGCGTGCAAAGGATGATCGCTATCCTATTGAGTCGGCATCAGCCCGTCTGCCGATGAAATGGCACCGGCTATTGCGAAATGGACATTGCCTATTGCGGCGCGCAAGGCGACAGAGGCAGCGCTCAGGCGCCAGGCTCCAGGTTCGGGCTTAGCGTTCAGGGCTTGAACGGCGCCGGGTCCAGCGGCAACTCCATTCCCCCCATCTGCGCGGTCAGCAACGCCGCGCTGCCGCAGGACAAGGTGAAGCCCAACGCCCCCTGACCCACGTTCAACCACAAATTGTCCGCCGCGGGGCTGCGGCCGATCAGCGGCTTGCCGGTCGGCGTGGCCGGGCGCAGACCCGCCCACGGAATGGCCTGACGCAGGTCGAGCTGCGGGAAAGCTTCGAGCACCTGCTGCTTGAGCAGACTGATGCGCGCCGGGTCGATGTCGGCGTTGTTGCTGCCGATTTCCACCATGGCCGCGATCCGCAGCACGCCGCCCACGCGGGCGTAGACGATGCGCCGTTCGTAATCGGTGACGCTGATGCGGGGCGCTACGGTGTCGTCCGGCGCCAGCGGCACGGTCAGGCTGTAGCCCTTCAAGGGATAGAGCGGCACGTCGTGGCCCAGCGGACCGAGCAACGCCCGCGTGCCGATGCCGGTGGCCAGCACCACGGCATCCGCGCCGATGTCGCCGTCGCGCGTGTTGACCGCGACGATGCGGCGGCCTTCGCGCTGCAGGCCGGAGACGGGATTGGACATGGCGCACTGCACGTTACCCATCGTTTGCAGACGGTCGAACAGCGCTTCGGTGAACTGCCGGCAGTCGCCGGCTTCTTCGCTGGGGGTGTAGATGGCGCCCGCCAGGCTGGCGCCCATGCCGGCCAGCGCGGGTTCGCGCGCCACGGCCTGCGCGGCGTCCAGCACCTGTTGGTCTGCGCCGTGCGCCGCCTGGTAGGCCACCAGCGCGCGCGCCTTTTCCAGCAGATCGGGGCTGCGGTACGCAATGAGCTTGCCGTTCTTCAGGTGGCCGAACGCCAGCTCTTCCTGTTCCAGCAGCGAATGCATGACGTCGCGGCTAAGGTAGGACAGCGTCAGCATCTGCGCGGTGGACGCCTTGGCCACCGATGCGCGGCAGGCCAGCGCGAACTGCAGGCACCAGCGCCATTGATGCGGGTCCAGCCGGGGCCGGAATCGCAGCGGCGAGTCATGGCGCAGCAGCCATCCCGGCACGCTGGGCAGCACGCCGGGTCCGGCAAGCGGCGCCACATAGCTGTAGCTGAGCTGGCCGCCGTTGGCATAGCTGGAGACTTCCGCCGGGCGGGGCTGGCTGTCGACCAGCACCACCTCATGACCCTGGCGCGCCAGGAAATAGGCCGACGTCACACCGACCACGCCGGCGCCGATCACACAAACGCGCATACCGTTATCCAAGAAGACCGCGAACGGGCCCATTCTGTAACGGCCGCCCCCGCGCCGGCAAATGCCAAACGCCGCAGGGGCCATAACCAAACATCATGCCCGGGGCTTCAGGCCACCCGATGCAGCTTGATGATGGCGGCGGCGGTGGGTTCGCGGACCAGATCGGCCAGCGTGTAGCCATTGAGCGTGTCGTAGAACGCCTGCAGCGTCTTCGCCAGCACGCCGGACAGCCGGCACACGCCATCCAGGGCACAGGGCGGTTCTCGGCAATCGATCAGGGGGCCCTGCTGTTCGAGTTCCCGCACCAAATCGCCCACCCGGTACTCCGTGGCGGGACGGGCGAGGCTGAGTCCGCCGCCCTTGCCGCGCGTGGTGCTGACCCAGCCGCGCTGCGACATGAAGTGCACCACCTTCACCAGATGATTGCGGGACAAGCCGAAGCGATCCGCGATCTCGGGAATCGTGACGGCGACGGGCCGGTCGCGGCATTGCGTCAGATACATCAGGACGCGCAGGCCGAAGTCGGTGAATCGGTTCAGTTGCATGATGGGTGGGGAGCGTGGCCCGGGCGGCCCGGAAACATCAGGCCGCCAGGATACACCGCTCAGGCGCCGGGGCCGCCAGTGCCGAACGCCTCGGCGTGGATGCGGTCTTCGGCCACGCCCAGCCCCAGCAACGCTTCACGCTGGGCACGCATGAAGGCCGCCGGTCCACACAGGTAGTAATCGGCGCCGGGAACGATGGCTTCATCGCGAATGGCGTGCAGGTCGACGCGCCCCGTGTGGTCGTAGTCGCGGCCGGCCTGATCGCCGTGGCCCACCTCTTCGTAGAACACCGCCTTGCGCACGTTGGCGCGGGACGCCGTAATGTCGTTCACGTGTTCGCGCATGGCGTGCACCGAGCGGTTGCGGCAGCCGTGCACGAAGCGGATCTGGCGTTCGTCGTTGGCGCGCACCAGGTGGTTCAGGATCGACACCATGGGCGTCAGGCCCACGCCACCGCTCAGCAGCACGACGGGGGCATCGCCGTCTTCGCGCAGGTGGAAATCACCTTGCGGCGGCGCCACGTCCAGCACGCCGCCCTCTTCCAGACGGTCGTGCAGCGCGTTGGACACGCGGCCCGCCGGCGTCTGATCGCCGGCCGGCTCGCGCTTGACCGAGATGCGCAGGCGATCGTGGCCCGGTGCGTCCGACAGGCTGTATTGGCGCGGTTGCATCAAGCCCAGTTCCGGCACGAACACGCGCACGGACACGTACTGACCCGGCCGGTATGCCGGCACGGTGCCGCCGTCTGCAGGGGCCAGGTAGAAAGAAGTGATTTCGGCGCTTTCGGGCTGCTTGCCCACGACGCGGAACGCGCGCCAGCCCGTCCAGCCGCCCGGCTTGTTGGCCGATTCCGCATACAGGCGCGCCTCTTCGGCGATCAGCAGGTCCGCCAGTTGGCCATAGGCCGCGCCCCAGGCATCGACGAGTTCGTCGGTGGCGGCATCGCCCAGCACTTCACGGATGGAAGCCAGCAGATGCTTGCCCACGATGGCGTAGTGTTCGGGCCGGATGCCCAGGCTGACGTGCTTGTGCACGATGCGCGTCACCACCGGCATCAGCACCGAGGGATCGTCGATGTGCTCGGCATACGCGGTCACCGCGCCGGCCAGCGCATGCTGCTGCGCGCCGCCCGCCTGGTGGGCCTGGTTGAACACGTGCTTGAGTTCCGGATTGTGCTGGAACATGCGCGCGTAGAAATGCTTGGTCAGGGCGACGCCATGAACCTTCAGGACAGGGGCCGTGGCCTTGACCAGCTCGCGGATTTGGGGGCTCAACATCAACTGCTCCTTGAATGGCGAACGGGCTCGCCTTTAAACATATATTTATAATACATCTTTAAATCCGAACGGCGAAATCGGCAGGACATCAAGCCGTTTCGGTACGCCAGCGGCCAAGCATTTCCACCACGGGCAACGCGCACCCTGCCGCGCCGACCCAGGCCGGTTCCAGTCCATCGACCGCAGAGCCATCAGGCGACTGCCACACCACGGACGCCATCCAATCGGCCCCGGCGCGATACGAGCAAGCGCCCCAACTGCCCCGCGGCGAGCGCAGCGCCAAACCAGACGGTGACGCCTGCAGCCCCACCAATGCCATGTCCGCGGGAAAATCCAGACCCGCAGCCTTGATGAAGGCCTCCTTCAACGTCCATAGCTGATAGAAGCGAAGCAGGCGGGCGTCCTCCGGCAGTGCGGCCAACATGTCGCGTTCTGCCTGTGAGCACACCCATTGCGCCAGGCCTTCGACGCTACGAGGCCGGATGGCTTCCAGGTCGATGCCGACCTTCCAGCCCGGCCACGCAGTGGCCAACAGGGCATGACCGCCGCTGTGGCTCAGTGACGTGGCGCCCGGTTGCGGACGCGCAACGCGCACGTGATGCAGCAACGCACGGCTGACCCGCCAGTCGCGCAGGGCCTTGCCGCTGCGAATCGCGGGCGCTCTGAGAGCATCATCCGCGCACAGGTGTTCAACACCATAGAGTGAGGCGGCACTTTGATCAGCCCACCAGATTAAAAGTTCCTGAACACCCAAAGCCGAAAGTAACTATTCGAAAAAAATACGGTTAAAATGGGTTATTTTGTGTAATTTGTAACTGTTCAAAACAATCGAAGCGCAGTTTGCCATAGTAGAATCGCGCGCTATGTTGACTTTCTCCATCTCGCAATGGCAAGGTTGGACACCAGGATTTCAGGACCCGAGCAGTTGGCAGGACTGGGCTGAACAGCCGTACTGCCCCCTCGGAGATCAGGCCGCCCCGCGCCTCGACTTCTTGCCCCCCATGCAACGACGCCGCCTCAGCCCCTTGGCTCGCGGCGTGTTTGCTTGCGCGTGGCCGCTGGCCGACGGCTACCCGGACATGCCCTTCGTGTTTGCCTCGCAACATGGAGAAACGACGCGCAACTTTGGGCTGCTGGACTCGCTAGCCGCCGACGAACCCTTGTCGCCCACGGCTTTCGGCCTCTCGGTCCACAACTCGATTGCCGCACAGTGGTCGATCATACGCCGCGAAACGACAGAGTCCGTCGCGCTGTCCGTCGAGGACGACGGCCTGGAACACGCCTTTCTTGAAGCCGCCCTGCTGTTCGATCAGGGGCACGACAACGTGCTCGTGGTGCTGGCCGAAGAATCGCCGCCTGCGCCCTACGCGCCGTGGGTCGACGACGTGCCGTTCTCGTATGCCGCCGCCTTCCGGCTGCGCCCGGGTAGCGACTGGACGCTGACGATGGACGCCGCCGGCGCTGACGGCGCGCCGCCGCCCGTCTGGCCCAATCCCCTCAACCTCATGCGCCACCTTGCATTGCAGACCCCGAGCTGGCGGCATGCGAACCGCAGCCGTCAATGGACCTGGACCCGAACCGCATGACCTCCCCGGCTCAAATCCGACAAGATTTCTGGCTATGGCGCCTGATCGCCACCGGCATGGCCTTCGCCATATTCGGCATAGGCGGCGTGCTGCTGCGCCTGATGGTGTTTCCGCCGCAGCGCCTCTTGCCCGGCGACCGCCAGGACCGGCAGCGCCGCGCGCGCTGGGCGTTGAATGGCACCTTCCGGCTGTTCATCCGCTTCATGGTGCGCGTGGGCATCCTGACCGTGGACTTCAAGGGCGCCGAGCGCCTGGGCCGGCCGGGCCAGATGATTCTTGCCAATCACCCGTCGCTGCTGGACGTGGTGTTCCTGGTCGGGCACGTCAAGAACGCCAACTGCATCGTCAAGCATGGGCTGGCCGCCAATCCCTTCACGCGCGGTCCCGTCGCGAACGCCGGCTACATCACCAACGACGAGAGCTTCGACATGTTCGACCGCGCCGCGGATGTGCTGCGCAACGGCGAAACGTTGATCGTCTTCCCGGAAGGCACGCGCACGCCGCCCAATGCCATGCCCCAATTCCATCGCGGCGCCTGCGCGATTGCGCTGCGGGGCGCGCAGGTCGTGACGCCGGTCGTCATTCGCATGAACCCGCGCAGCCTGACCAAGGGCGAGCCCTGGTATCGGATTCCGCCCTCGCGCATGCGGTATGTCATCGAGGTCGGTGAAGACATCGACCCGGCCACGTGGAGCTGCGCGCATCCGCTGCCCATCGCGGGCCGCAAGATGAACGCCCACCTGCATGCCTATTTCGAAGCCGAGCTGGCGCGCAGCGCGCCGGCCGGCGCCCCAAATGAACGCGCGGTCACCCAGGACAGCGCTAGTGGAGTCAACGCTGGATGAATCAACTGGAACTTGAGCTGAAAACGCTCGTCATCGAGTCCCTCGGCCTAGAAGACATTACCCCCAATGACATCGACCGCGAAGCCGCGCTGTTCGGCGATGGACTCGGCCTGGATTCGGTCGACGCGCTGGAGCTGGGCCTGGCGCTGCAAAAGCGCTATGCGATCACCATCGATCCCGAAACACGCAACATGCGCGAGCATTTCGCCAGCATCGCCAGCCTGGCGGCATTTGTCACTGCGCAACGCCGCGACTGACGCATACGGAGTCCCCATGCACACCCGCGACGAAATCTTCAACACGCTGCGCGGCGCCCTGGTCGAACTGTTCGAGATCGAACCGGAACGGATCACGCCCGACGCGCATTTGTACACCGACCTGGAAATCGACAGCATCGACGCGATCGACCTCATCGATCACGTGCGCCGGCAGACCGGCCGCAAGCTCGACGCCAACGACTTCCGCACGGTCCGCACCGTCGAGGACGTGGTGCAGGCCATGATGCAAAAGCAGGATCCGGCCGCATGAACCGTGGCGTCGCGGCCGCCTTGGCCGCCGCCGCCATGGCCTACCCATTCATCGTGTACGCGACGCTGGACCGCGTGAGCGCGGCATGGCTGGCGTTGCCGCTGGCGCTGTTGTGGCTTGCCCGCGGCTTGACCGCGCGCGCCGCGCAGCCTGGCGACAGGCTGCTGCCCACCGCCGCGCTCATCTTCTGCCTGATTCTGGCCGTATCCAATTCCGAGAACTGGCTGCGCTGGTATCCCGTGCTGGTCAACGGGATGATGCTGGCCATCTTCGGCGCCAGCCTGCGCTCGGGCATGCCCGTCGTGGAACGCCTGGCGCGCCTGCGCCATCCCGATCTGCCGCCCGAGGGCGTGCGCTACACCCGCAACGTGACGCGCGCTTGGTGCCTGTTCTTCGCCGTGAACGGCATGATCGCCGCCGCGCTGGCGGCCTGGGCGCCGTGGAGCTGGTGGGTGGCTTACAACGGCGGCGCCAGCTACGTGCTGATGGGCCTGATGGCCGCCGGCGAATGGCTGATCCGCCCCGCCGCGGCGAAGGCAGCCTGAGCCATGGTTTGGACGCCCCTTCCCCAACTGCTGTTGCCCGCTGCTTGCGCGGATGCGAACGCCGTGGTCGCGGACGGCCCGGCGATCACACGCCAGGACTTCGCGCAGGACAGCCTGCGCATCGCGGGCGCCCTGCGCGCGCGTTTGGTAAAGCGCGCGGCGCTGTCGTTCGACGACGCCGTCGAACTGGCGAGCGCGCTGTTCGCGTGCTGGCGCGCGGGCGTCGTGGCCGTGCTGCCCGGCGACAACCAGGCGCAAACCTGCAACGGCCTGGACGGCACCGTCGATGCGTGGCTGACGGACGCCGACTTGCCCTTGCCCGCCGCGCGGCAATGGCGACTGGCCGACCTTCGCAGCCACCCGGCGCTCGACGCGGCCGAACTGGATGTATCCCTCACGCTGGTGGTCTGCACCTCCGGCTCCAGCGGCACGCCCAAGCACATCGCCAAACAATGGCGCCAGCTCTCGGAAGAGGTTCAGGCGCTGCAGCAGCAATGGCCCGACACGCAGACACCCGTGCTGGGCAGCGTGTCCGCGCAACACATGTACGGCCTGCCCTTCCGCGTGCTGTGGCCGCTTTGCGCGGGCCGTAGAATCGACCGGCGCCAGCGGCTCTACCCCGAGGACCTGCAGCAGGCGAGCCTGCGCCATCCCTCGTTTGCCTGGATCGCCAGCCCCGCGCTGTTGCGGCGCCTGGGCCAGCGCCTGGACTGGACGCAACTGCGCGGACGACTGATCCGCATCCATTCCTCGGGGGGCCCGCTGCCGCTGGAAGTGTCGGACGACATCGAACGGTCGCTCGGGCTGCGTCCCACCGAGATCTACGGCAGTTCGGAAACGGGCGCGGTCGCCTGGCGCACCGGCGACGCCGATTGGCAGCCGCTGCCGGGCGTCGCCGTCGACCTGAATGACGATGGCGCCCTGCGCGTGTCGTCGCCCTGGGTGCAGGCCGACGAGCAGCAGACCGCGGATGGCGCCGAGCTCACCGCGAACGGCTTCAGGCTGCTGGGCCGGCTGGACCGCATCATGAAGATCGAAGACAAACGCGTGTCGCTGCCCCTGGTGGAGCGCGCGCTGATGGAGCATGTCTACGTCGCCGACGTCCGCCTGGGCAAGGCCGCCGGGACCCCGCGTCTGGCCGCGCTGGTGGCGCTGTCCGCACACGGTCTTCACGCCTTGCGCAATCAGGGCCGCAAAGCGGTCGTCGACGCGCTGCGCGGCCATCTGGCCACCCGCGTCGAATCGCTGGCGGTGCCGCGTACCTGGCGGCTGCTGCGGCATCTGCCCGCCAATGCCCAAGGCAAATTGCCGCAAACCGATTTCGAAACCGCCGTCGGCCCGCGTCCCCTGGCCCCCGCTGCGATTGCGGCCGATCTGCCCGGGCAGCCCGGCAACGAGCGGCGCTACACGCTGGACATTCCCTACGACCTGGCCTATTTCAGCGGCCACTTTCCCACCGCGCCGGTCGTGCCGGGCGTGGCGCAGATCACCTTGGCCACGTCGCTTGCGCAGCGCGACCTGCTGCCCGAACTGCACTTTGCCGGCATGGAAGCGCTGAAATTCCAGCGTCTGCTGCGTCCCGGCGATACTGCCGTTCTGACGCTCAAATGGGACGCCACCAAACAGAAGCTGTACTTCGCGTTCACGGTGAATGACTCGCCGTGCTCGTCAGGCCGCATACTCCACGGGGCAAGCCATGACGCCGCATAAGCTGTGCGCGGTCATCCCCGTGTACAACCACGGCGGCACCGTCGCGGCGGTGGTCGCGCAGCTTGCCGCGCATGGCCTGCCCTGCGTGCTGGTGGACGACGGCTCCGAGCCCGGCTGCGCCGCCGTGCTGGACGAACTGGCCGCGCAACCCGATACGCAACTCGTGCGCCGCGCCGTCAACGGCGGAAAAGGCGCGGCCGTGCAGGACGGCCTGCGGGCCGCGATGAAGCTGGGGTACTCGCACGCCTTGCAGGTGGACGCCGACGGCCAGCATGCGCTGCACGACATCCCGCGCTTTGCGCAGATGTCGCGCGAGCAGCCGGACGCCGTCATTTGCGGCGCCCCCGTCTACGGCGACGACGTGCCGCGCAGCCGCCTCTATGGCCGCTGGCTGACCCGCCTCTGGGTCTGGATCAATACCCTGTCCTTGGACATCCCCGACGCCATGTGCGGCTTTCGCGTCTATCCGCTGGCACAAGTCGTCCCCGTGATCAACGGGACCCACGTCGGCCGGCGCATGGACTTCGACATCGCCGTCCTGGTTCGGCTGCATTGGAAAGGCGTGCGCATGGCATGGCTGCCCACGCGCGTGGCCTATCCCGAGGGCGGCATCTCGCATTTCAAGGGCCTGCAAGACAACGTGCTGATCAGCCGCATGCACGCGCGGCTGTTCTTCGGCATGCTGGCCCGATCGCCGCTGCTGTTGTGGCGCCGGCTGACCCGGAGCGCCCCGCGATGAGCGCCGCCGATCCGCACTGGGCCGGACAGCGGGAACGCGGCAGCCCCATGCTGATGCGTCTGACGGCCTGGGCCGCGCGCACGCTGGGCCGGCGCGCGGTGGCCCCCGTGGTCTGGCTGGTGGTGCTGTATTTCTATGCGTTCGGCCCGCTTGCCCGCCGCGCGATTGCCGCGTATCAATCGCGCGTGACCAGCGCCGGCGACCTTGCCGCGCCGCTGCCGCGCGCCTTTCCCGTGTACCGGCAGTACCTGGCCTTTGCCGTCGCCATGCTGGACAAGCTGGACGTGTGGCAGGGCAAGATCACGATGGCGCGCCTGGACATGTCGGACCCCGACGGCCTGCATGCACAGATGGGCCAAGGCCGCGGCCAGATCCTGGTGGGCTCGCACCTGGGCAACATTGAAGTCTGCCGCGCGCTGGCGGAGCAGACGGGTGCCCTGCGGCTCAACGTGCTGGTCCACAGCAAGCACGCCGTTCACTTCAACCGCCTGCTGGACGAGGCCGGCGGCGGACTGCGCATGATCCAGGTCAGCGAGCTGGACGCCGCCGTCATGCTGGATCTGGCCAAGCGCCTGGACCGCGGCGAATGGCTGGCCATCGCCGGCGACCGCGTGCCCCTGCACGGCGACCGCACGGTGCCCGTGCAGTTCCTGGGCGCCACGGCGCTGTTTCCGCAAGGGCCGTGGCTGCTGGCCGGTCTGCTGGGCTGCCCGGTGAATTTGCTGTCGTGCACCCGGCACGGCGGCCGCTACCGCGTCGCGATGGAACGCCTGACCACGCGCATCGAATGGACGCGCGCCACCCGGCAGACGCAGATCGCCGCGTGGACACAGCGCTATGCCGACCGCCTGGCCGCGCATTGCCGCGAGGCGCCGCTGCAGTGGTTCAACTTCTACCCATTCTGGAAAGACGATGCGTAAACGTGGCGCGATCGGCGCGGCAGTCGAAATCCGTGTGCCCTTCTTCGATGTCGATTCGATCAACGTCGTGTGGCACGGCCACTACGTGAAGTACCTGGAGCAGGCGCGCTGCGAGCTGCTGGACCGGATCGGCCACAACTACGACGCGATGCGCGCAAGCGGCTACGCCTGGCCGGTGATCGACCTGCATCTGCGTTATGCCCAGCCCGCGCAGTTCGGCCAGCGCCTGATCGTGCGTGCCGAACTGGTGGAATGGGAGCACCGGCTCAAGATCAACTACCTGATCCAGGACGCCGAAACCGGACAACGGCTGACGCGGGCCACGTCCGAACAGGTGGCCGTCTGCATCGCCACCCGCGAAATGCAACTGGCCTCGCCCGCCGTCTTCGTCGCCGCGGTCCAAGGCGCACTTCATTCCCAGGAGGCTGGCGCATGTCCTGCCTGAACACTCTTTCGCGCTTGAACATCTTTCAGCGCTTGAACCTGTCCCAACGCCTGAACCGGTTCCTGTGCCTGCTGACGCTGGCGATGCTGCCGTTCACCGCCAGCGCATTCGACCTGAACGACCTGCAGACGCAACTGCGCGCGACGCCGATCGTGCGCGGCCAGTTCGTCCAGCAGAAATTCCTGCGGTCGCTGCCCCAACCGCTGACCAGCCGGGGCGACTTCACGCTGGCGGCGGGAAAGGGCCTGCTGTGGCTGCTGCGCACGCCCATTGCGCAGGACCTGCGCATCAACGCCAACGGCATCTCGCGCCGCGACGAATCGGGGGCATGGCAAGCGCTGCCGCAGCACACCGGCGCGGGCCGTGAAAACCAGCTCTTCCTGTCGGTGCTGGCGGGCGACACCCGCGGGCTGCAGGAAAACTTCGACCTGACGCTGACGGGCGAGGCCAAGGCCTGGCAACTGACGCTGACCCCGCGCTCGGCACTGCTCAAGCAGATCTTCAACACCATACAGATTGACGGCGCCGTGCTGGTCGACCGCATCGAACTGCGCGAGACGCAAGGCGACCGCAGCGTCCTACAGATGACCGGCGCGGTCGCGGCTGATGCCCTGACGCCAGAGGAACAGCGTGCATTCGCGGATTGAACGCTGGCTGCCCCGCCTGTTCAAGCTGGGGCTGCTGCTGGTGCTTCTGGCCGGCGTCTGGCAATGCCGCCATGGCTGGCCGGTGTCGGCCCACCTGATGGAGCTGGTGCCGCAGGGCGCCAATGACGCCACGCGCCAACTGGCCGAGGCCCGGATCCAGGAACCGCTGTCGCGCCAGCTCATCGCGCTGGTCGCCGCGCAGGATCCCGCCCGAACTGGCGCCGACGCCCAGGGCGCCGACCCCGCACAACCGGCGCGGCTGCTCGCCCGGCGCTGGACGGACAGCGGACTCTTTTCCGTTGTGCAGGTGGAACTGAACGTGGACCTGGCCGCCGTGCGCGAGCAACTGGTGGCCGGCCGCCTTGCCATGCTGCCGCTGGCGGACCGCCGCCTGCTGGACATGGACCCCGCCGCCTATGCCCAGCGCCGGGCGCGTGAGTTGTCCGATCCCTTCTCCTCATCGGGTCTGGTTCCCGCCGACCAGGACTGGCTTGGGCTGACGCGCCGCGCCGAACAGGCGCTGCGGCCCGGCGCAAGCGTGCAATACGACATGGGATCGGGCACCTTGCAGGCGCAGCAGGGCGGACGCCGCTGGGTGCTCGTGCGCGCCGAGACCCGCGGCGACGCGTTCGACGCGGATGCGCCGCAACGTATCGCCGCGCAGATCGACCAGGATCGCGAGGCACTGCAAGCCGCCGGGGCACAACTGCTAGTCGCCGGCGGCGCGCTCTACGCCGCGGCCGGCAAGGCGCAGGCGGTCGCGGAAGGCAGCTGGATCGGCTCCGGCGCCACGATCGGCATCGTGCTGGTCCTCTTGCTGGCGCTGCGGCGCTGGCGCGTGCTGCTGGCCTTCGTGCCGGTGGCCGTCGGACTGGTCACGGGCGCGGTCGCGTGCGTCGCGGTGTTCGGCTCGATCCACGTCCTGACGCTCGTCATCGGCGCCAGCCTCATCGGCGTGGCGGTCGACTTTCCCATGCACTGGCTTGGCAAAAGCTTCGGGATGCCGGACTGGCAGGCCTGGCCCGCGCTGCACCGGGTCCTGCCGGGCCTCACGATCAGCCTGGCCGCCAGCCTGGTGGGATATGTCGCACTAGCATTCACCCCATTTCCCGCGCTGACCCAGACCGCCGTGTTTTCCGCGGCGGGTCTGCTTGGCGCGTACGCCTGCACCGTCTGCCAGCTGCCGGCGTGGATGCGCGGCTGGCAGCCGCGTCCGTGGCTGCCTTTGCTGCACTTTGCCCAGGCCGCGCTCAAGACGCGCGAGCGGCTGGCGACGCGGCGCAGCCTGCTGTGGGCGGGCTTGCTCGTCATGGCGGCGGTCGCGGCCGGCGGCATTGCGCGGCTGGGCATCCAGGACGATCTGCGCCAATGGCTCAGCCTGCCCGCGCCGCTGATGCAGCAGGCCCGGCAGATCGGCGAGATCACCGGCTACGTGCCGACGAGCCAGTTCTTTTTGGTGCGCGCGCCCGATCCCGACGAACTGCTGCGGCGCCAGGCGTTGGTCGCGCAGCAGCTCGATGCGCTGGTCCAGCGCGGCGGACTGGCCACCTACAACGCGCTGAGCCAGCTTGTCTCCCCCGCCGCCGACCAGCAGGCGCTGGGCCGCCGCTTGGCCGAGCTGGCCGGCGAGCCGCAGGCGTGGAAGCCCATGACGGACCTGGGCATTCCGTTCGAAGCCGTGGCTGCCGAGCTGCGGTCGCTT
>Ga0209050_1002296_pt1 | contig 16886 bp, 12 predicted proteins | sample Araplavi_mTSA_r2_FD_184276 | JGI IMG/M metagenome (GOLD analysis project Ga0209050, IMG submission 184276) | Arabidopsis root microbial communities from North Carolina, USA - plate scrape MF_Cvi_mTSA_r2 (SPAdes) (version 2) | ecosystem: Host-associated > Plants > Roots > Endosphere | place: USA... | reverse complement strand
GAAGATCTCGCCGACATCGCGAGCATAGGCATAGGCCGCGAGGCCGTAAGGCGAATCGTTGGCGCTGGCGATCGCTTCATCCAGGTTGTCGTACGGCGCCACGCCGACCACCGGGCCGAAGGTCTCGGCATGCATCACCAGCATTTCCGGCGTGCAGTCGGAGAGCACCGTCGGCTCATAGAAATGCCCGATCGGACGATCCGCCGGCCGTCCGCCGCCGCAGCCGAGCTTGGCGCCCTTCTCCAGCGCATCCCGGACATGTGCTTCGACCTTGGCCAGCCCTTCGGCATTGGTCATCGGGCCGAGGTCCGCGGCGGGATCGGCGAGCCCGTCGTCGATGCGCAGCTTGCGCACTGCGGCGACCAGCTCTTCGACGAAGCGGGCATAGAGCGGGCGGTGCACATAGATACGGTTGATGGCGATGCAGACCTGGCCCATGTTTCGGAAGCCGCGCCGGGCGGCGCCCTTCACCGCAGCGGAAAGGTCGGCGCTCGGCGCCACGATCAGCGGGCAGGTCCCGCCGAGCTCGAGCGACACCGACTTGATGCCGCCCATGGTGCGGAAGATTTGCTCGCCGACCGCCTGCGAGCCCGTGAAGGCGATCTTGTCGATATCGGGATGCGAGACCAGGGCCTGGCCGGTGCCGCCGTCGCCGCCGATGAGGTTGGCGACGCCCGGCGGCAGGCCGGCATCGTGCAGGCATTCGAAGATTCCGACCGCGGTGAGCGGCGTCCATTCGGACGGCTTCACCACCAGCGTGCAGCCCGCTGCCAATCCGGCGCCCAGTTTCCAACCGATGAGCTCGGCCGGATAGTTCCAGGGCGCGATGGCGGCGGCGACGCCGATCGGCTCCTTCTCGACCACGCTCGCGAATCCGGCTTCGTCGTTGGGGATCGTGCTGCCGTGAATCCGCACCGCCTCCTCGGCATAGAAGGCGAAGGTCTTGGCGAGCTTGTCGACTTCGCCCACCGCCTCGTTGAGCGGCTTGCCCTGCTCGCTGGTCATGGCACGGCCGATCGCATCCCGCCGCTCGGCGACCAGCCGTCCGGCCGCGCGTAGGAGATCGGCGCGCCGCTGGGCGCCGAGATCGCGCCACGCCGGAAAAGCACGCCGCGCGGCAACGACCGCGCGATCGACCTCAGCCGCGCCGGCGATCGGCATCTGCGCGATCGTCTGCCCGGTTGCGGGGTTGACCACCTCGCGCCATGCACCGCCCTGATCCGCGACCCAGCCGCCGTCGATGTAATGCGCCTTGGCCGGCACCGCGGCGGTTTCCTGTCTCTGCGCTTTGCTCATCTCGATCTTCCCGAAGGCCTCTTGCCGCGCCTAGCGGCTGGCCGAGACCCGAACCCGAATGGCGTCGATGGCGACCGCGACGAAGATCATCAGGCCGCCGATCATGCCGACATAGAAGGACGGAAAGCTGACCACCGCGAGCCCTGCCTGGATGACCGTCAGCAGCAGCACGCCGCCGAGCACGCCGAGCACCGAGCCGCGGCCGCCGAACACGCTCACGCCGCCGATGATCGGCGCCGCGATCGAGTAGAGCATGAATCCGTCGCCCTGGTTGGAGGTGATCGCGATCTGCCAGGCCGCGAGCATGTAGCCGGCGACGCCGGCGAGCAGGCCGGACAGCGTGAAGGCGATCACCTTGATCCGGTTGACGCGGATGCCCGCGGCCGCCGAGGCCGCGGCATTGCCGCCGACCGCATAGATGCTGCGCCCGAGCACGGTTCGCCGCAGCATGATGGCGACCGCGACCATCGCCGCGACGGCGACCAGCGGCATCACCGGCCAGGTCGCGACTGTTGCCTGGCCGATCCAGATATAGGCGTCCGGCATGTTGGAGATGGTGTTGCCCTCGGTGATCGCAAGCAAGGCGCCCTGCAGGATGATCATCATCGCCAGGGTCTCGATCAGCGACACCATGCGCAGGCGCGTGACACAGAGCCCGTTGAACACGCCGACCAGGGCCCCGGTCCCGACGCCGAGCAGCATGCCGCCCCACCAGGGCACGCCATAGCCGATCGCGATCGCCCCGATCACCGAAGAGAAACCCATGTTGGCGGTGATCGAGAGGTCGATTTCCGCCACCAGCAGCGGCAGCGAGATGCCGAGCGCCAGCAGACCCAGCACGGTCGCCTGGACCATGATGTTCTGCATGTTGTTAAGCGTGAAAAAATAGGGATTGAACAGACCGAAGATCACGATCAGGCCGAGCAGCCACAGCCAGACGATGTTCTGCAACAGCCAGCGTCCGAGGGAAACGCGCGCGGCCGGCGCCTTCGCTTCCGTGGCGACCCGCTTGCCGATCGAAGATGCGCCGTCGGTCATGACAATACCCTTCCGTTTCCTGCGTCGCGGCGGTCGAAGGCCGCGGCCCGCAGGCGTTCCTTGTCGATCTCGTCCCCCACCAGGGTCTCGACGATCTCTCCGCCGGAGAAGACGCAGACCCGGTCCACCAGCCGCACCATCTCATCGAGATCGGTGGTGACCACGACGACGCTGGTGCCGCCGTTGGTGAGTTGGTCGATCAGCCGGTGCACGTCTTCCTTGACGCCGACGTCGATGCCGCGGGTCGGCTCGTCGAAGATCAGCAGCTTCGGCCCGGTCGCGATCACCCGGCCTAGGCAGACCTTCTGCTGGTTGCCGCCGGATAGGTTGTCCGCCAGCGTTTCGAGGCCGAGCGCCTTGACGCCCATGCGGTCGAAGAAATGTCGCGCGGTCTCCTCCTCGCGCCTGCGATCGATCCAGCCGCCGCGCGCGAGCCGATCCAGGCTCGACATGACGATATTGTCGCGGATCGAGCGGATGCCGACCAGCCCGTCGCGGCGCCGGTCGTCGGAGAGGTAGGCTATGCCGATGTCGAAGGCCGTCTTCGGCTCGCGCGGAATGTCGGTCTGCTTGCCGCCGGGCAGCGCGACCGTGCCGGAGCGCGCGGGCCGCAGCCCGAACACCGCCTGCGCGAACTCGCGGACGCCGGAACCCGGCAGGCCGGCAAAGCCGACGATCTCGCCGGGCGCAATCGCGAATGCAGCGACATCGACGCCTTTGCCGCGGACATCGCGGAAGCGGATCGTCTCGGCCTCGGGTATATCGGCATGGCTGCGGCGCTTGCGGTGGAACAGCGCCAGGTCGCGGCCCAGCACCATCTCGGAAAGCTGCGCGGAGTCGAGATGGGCGAGATCGCCGCTCTCGCCGGAGAGCAGGCCGTCGCGCAGCACCGAGACCGCATCGCAGATTTCGAGAATCTCCTCGTTATAGTGCGAGATGAAGATGAAGGTGACCCCGCGGGCCTTGAGCTCGCGCATGAAGTCGAACAGCTGCCGCCGGTCGGCGACGGTCAGCGAGGTGGTCGGCTCATCGAGGATGATGACTTGGCCGCCGCTGTGCAGCGCCCGCAGGATGTTGAGCTTGCGCCGGTCGACCGCGCCGAGCGTCCGCGCCGATGCGTCCGGCGCGATTCCGGTCTGCTCCAGGATCTGCGTCGCCCTGGCGCGCAGCGTCCCGCGATCGATGAAGCCGCGGGAAGCCGGCCAGCGGCCGAGCATCAGGTTCTCCTCGACGCTCAGCTCTTCGACGATCATCGGCTCCTGGGTGACCAGGAAGACGCCCGCCTCCTCCATGCTCTGGACGTCACTTCCCGCGACGGAGCGGTCGCCGAGATAGATATCGCCGCTGGTGGGCGTGCGCATGCCGGCGATCAGCCCGACCAGTGTGCTCTTGCCGGCGCCGTTCTCGCCGAGCAGGCCGTGGATGCTGCCGCGGCGGATCGAGAGCGACACGCCTTTCAGGGCGTGCAGCGGCCCATAGGTTTTGACCACGTTCTCCACGCGCAGCACGACGTCGCCGGCAGGCGGCGCGCCGTTCGGCGAGTTGGTCTGCAGGGTCGATTCCGTCAACGCCATGCCGTCAATTCCGCTCGCGCCGCGGGCACCCGAAGGGAGATGCCGCGGCGCGACGCTCGGTTGGTGCGAGAGGGTTCTACTTATACCGCAGGCCCCACTCATTGTAGGCGATGTTGCCCCACATGCGCTTGTCGTCGACGTTGCCGGCGTCGATCACGAACGGGGCGATGATCAGGGACGGGCCGGTGAGCGAGTCGGTGATCACGGCGCGTTCCCAGAAGTACTTCTTGTTCTCGTAGGCCCCGAGCGGAACCGGCTGCCCCTTCATGGCGTACTTGTCGAGCAGCTCGACCGTGATCTCGGCATAGGCGATCGGATCCTGCGCGACCGAGGCGTCCATGTAGCCGTCCTTGATCCACTGGTGCGCGATCGGCTCGCCGTCGATGTTGACGAAGATGACGTGGCCTTCCTCACCCTTCTTCTTCCAGCGGCCCTTCTGCTGCAGGGCCGTGACGATGCCGCGGGACGGCGTGTCGCTCGGCGCATGCGCCGCGTCGAGCTCAGGCACCTCAGCGAGAGTCGCCAGGGTCACCGCCTGCATCTTGTCGATCATGCCTTCGGTCGGCCGGCTGTAGAGCTTGATGTCCGGGTATTTCTGCATCGTCGCCTCGAAGCCTTCCTTGCGGAGGCGCCAGGCCACGCTCTGCAGCGCGCCATAGGCGTTGAGGACGGTGCCCTTGGGCGAGCCGTACTTGGCGGTGAGCAGCTTCACGATCTGCTCGGCAGCCATGGCGCCGCCCTGGTAGTTGTCGAAATCCACGGTAATCGAGACCGCGCCGTCGGTCGCCGGCGTGTCGATGATCCCGACTGGGATCTTCTTGGCGTTGTAGCGCTTGATCGCACTGGCGATCGCCTGGCTGTCGATCGGGTCGCAGATGATCGCCGCCGGGTTCTTCAGCAGCAGGTTCTGCCACTGCTCGAGCTGGCGGGTGTTGTTGAAGTTGGCGTTGACCGCCTGGAACTCCCAGCTCTTCGCTTCGACCGCGCGCTTCACGCCCTCTTCCTGGGCGGCGAAGAAATAGTAGTCCAGGCTCTTGTTGCTGAACGGCACAAACGGCTTCGACGCGGCCATCGCGCCGCCGGCGCCGGCCGCCACCATGGCTCCCGCTGCGCCCGCGGCACCTGCGGCCTTCAAAAAGTCACGGCGCGTCGTCTTCAGATCCACTGACATCGGTTCTCCTCCATCTGGTCTCCCCGGCACGATTCATTCGTCCGGCCCTCTCGGCGATCGCCGAAAGCTTTTGTAGTTTTGCTACGTAGTTTTTCTACATCACTACCGAAGTGTCAAGCCGGTAGTGTTTCAGGTGGAAGACGAATCACACTGGCGCGAATTCGGCGCGACTGACTAAGAGCGTGGTACGAGAAGCACGACCCTGGCGCACTTCACGGAAATTCGGCGACGCGTCAAGACCGGATCAATGCCAATCGTCTGGCCTTCATAAAAGCTCAGCCAGCAAATCCGTCAACTGCCTCTCAGCCGCGGCTTTGGTCAGCTTCTCAATTGGGTCGCTCCGCCGCGGACCCTGCTCGGGCAATTGGACGAAACCTCCTGCAGACGGATGGCAAGTAGAAGGACACAATCGGAGGTAACAGAGCAACTAACATGCAAACAGCCAAGCAACTCAGTGTCACCAGATCGTACTGGCATAGACGGATGAAGTTATAGTCTCAACAGCGGCTAGAATAGCATCCCGATCCATTTCACTTTTTACCTCTCCCTCCTCGCCTCATCCGTCTTCTTCATCACTAGCGAGAGCAAATACGCCTATTTCCTAGACCGCAAGCCCCTGGACCTCTGCCGCGAGCGGATCGAGCGCCGTCATGACGTCGAGGTCGAGGGCCGCGGCGGCAACATTTTCATGCAACGGGCTACGTCAGCGCGTTCCCGGTATCGGCACAGGTTTCACATCGAGGCGCCGCGCGCGTGCATGAAGCCCGGCGAGCGCGAGCAGCGCCGCGGAGATACCGTGTGCCGTTGCCAGAGCCTCGATCGTGGACACCAGCCGCGAATTCGCGTCGTGGTGTTCCGGCGCGAAACGCGGAAAGTTTGAGCGCGCATCGCCGGTGGTCAATTGGCTGGCAATGCCGGTCTCCGTCAGAATGCCGCGGCCAAGCGGTGCATAGGGAATCAAGGTAACGCCCAATTCAATTGCGGCCGGAACGACGCTGTCCTCGATCTCGCGCGTGAACACCGACCATTCCGACTGCAGGGCCGCGATCGGATGTGCGCGGTGCGCGGCGCGCAGTTCCGCGGCACATTGGCCCGGCTCTCAGGACTTGTGCCGCCGTTCCGTAATCGGGGATTCAAAGCGCTGGATCGCCTCGCAGATTTCAGCCGGAGCATCCTCCTGCACAAAGTGCTTAGCGCCGCGCAAAATGTGAACTTCGGCGCCTGGAAACGCGATTTCAAAGCGATGCCGCTCGCCTTCTCGGAAGCCGGGATCGCTGTCTCCCCAGAGGATGAGAACGGGCTTATCGCGCAGGTGGACTAGGCCAGCCTCCACCTCAGAAAGGAAATCTCTGCTCTCGAGTATCTCTATGGCGAACTGTGAGTGCGGAGCACGCGAGGCCGGTGTGGGATAGGGCTTTGCGTAGGCCGCCTTTTCCGCCGGCGTCAGCTTGCGGTTCACCGACATCGGCACGAGAAACCGTGTGAGGGCGTTGAAGCGGACGATCAGGAAACGGCCAAGTGGGCTCCCCATGAGCCGAGACCAGTTCTCGATGTGCTTGATCCCGTTGGCTGGCCAGGCCCACGTGTTACAGATGATCAGCCGGCTGATGAGCTCCGGATGTCGACCGGCGAAACCCAGCCCGATCGGCCCGCCCCAATCCTGCACCATCAGCCGGATGTCCCGCAGGTTCAGAACGCGTGCGAAGGCCTCGAGTACCGCCGAGTGATCCCTTGGCTTGAAACTGAAGCCGGGCCGGGCTCGGCTCAGGCCGAAGCCCGCATGGTCGAGCACGATGCAGCGAAAATGCCCGGCAAGCCTGGAGATTATGTGCCGATAGAGAAACGACCAGCTTCCGTTGCCGTGGAGCATCAGCAGGACAGGACCGCTGCCTTCATCGACGTAGTGAATGCGATTGCCATCGACCTCAATCCAACGATTCTCGAAGGGATAGAGCGTTCGATCGAGCCATGTCGGAACGACGTCTTGACCCGCCATCGGACCGGCCATCTCTAGAACCTCTCCTTCCGGCGCAGGTCGATCTCCTGCGTCCACGCGCCGCGATGCTGGTGGCGAAGCTGGTAGTAGGCTTCGGCGATTGCTTCGGGAGGCAGCAAGCTGTCGGGATCACGCTCGTCGAGCATTGATCGCAGCCGCACCATGATATCTCCGCCGATTGGACTGATCGGTCCAGATACGCATGGCGTTACTGGACTGTCAAGTCCACTTGAGCTAGTTTGATTGCGTGCCTGCGGACCGGAAATCTCAGTCTCCTTCACTCACGGCGCGCGGAGCGCTTACCCGATCGCGCATCGTGAGCGCCGCCGCCGATTTGATTTACGAGCATGGCGTGGAGCGGACGAGCCTTGATGACGTGATGGCCGCGAGCGGTGTCAGCAAGTCGCAGCTCTACCACTACTTCGCCGACAAGGACGCGCTGGTGCTCGAAGTCATTGCCTTTCAGACCGGTCGCGTCCTCGATTCCCAGAAACCTCACCTCGGAGCCCTGGATTCGTTCCGCGCTGGCGGAACGCGATTGTCCGGCTCAGTCGAGACGCGGAAGACAAGGGCTGCCCATTGGGATCGCTCGCTAACGAGTTAGCGAACGACTCCGAGGCCGCGCGAAAACGCCTTGCCGACGGATTTGAGATGTGGTGCCATTGCATCGAACAAGGCTTGAACAAGATGCGCCAACGCGGCGCACTCGCCGCGTCAGCCGATCCGCATGACGTCGCGCTTGCCATGCTTGCCGCGATCCAAGGCGGACTTCTCCTCTCGAAGACAACACATTCGAGTCAGCCGCTTGATATCGCCCTGAATATGGCGATCGACCACGTCGCTCGGTGTATGATCAAGTCATAGGCGGATAGCCAACCCGTGGTCCTTGCTGTGTGCTTGAGGTCCTGCGGTCAACAATTTTGTGAACGGACCTTCGCCACTTCCAATGTCCGCTTCGCGCGCCAATAGCTGACCGGGGCAACTCGCGAACCCAAGGCCCATTCAATCTCGATGCCGAGATGCTATAGCTGAAGGCGAAGGGTGCGATACGATGTTCTAGCAGCCGTATCATGATGACACCAAACATCTTCTTGAGGCATCTCCTGCCCTCCCGCTGACTAGCTCTGGATTCGAGCTCCGATTCCGGAGAAGCGCCCAGCGTGAACCATTAACTCAGGGAAGCGTTTGAGAGCTCTTATCTCGCCTCAGCATCCTTATGAGTCACCGTTTCCTCATCCAGCGGGAGCATCACTCACCACGTGTAGTTCAATGTCGCCAGAATCTTCCGACCCTCGCCGTAGGTACAGAAAAGCGCGCTGGTGCAGCCGGAGACGTAACGCTTGTCGGCGATGTTCGTGACGTTGAGCGATAGCTTGGCGCCCGCGAGCTTTGGGCTGAGCGCAGTGAAGTCATAGCCGATCACGGCATCGAACAAGGTGTGCGAAGGCACCTTGAAGGTGTTGGCGGCATCGCCCCAGGTATAGCCGGTGAAGCGGACGCCGCCGCCGATGCCGAAACCGCTCAGCCATGAGCCCTGCCAGATGCCCGCCTGCCACTGTCCGTCGTCGTCGCGCGCGCCGAACGTGTAGTCGGCCCAGAGTGATGCCGTATTCTTCGGCATGAAAACCGGCGTCTTGCCCTTGGTGTCGTCGGTCGCCTTGGTGACCTCATTGTCCATGTAGCTGTAGGCGGCGATGACGTTGAGCCCGTCGGCCAGGTTCGCCTTGCCTTCGACCTCGACGCCGCGGGTCCTGACCGCCCCAGTCTGGGTGCTGAAGGTCGGATCGACGGTATCGGTCGTCAGCACATTCTTCTGGACGAGGTTGTAGGCCGAGACGGTGATGAAGCTCTTGACGTTCTCGGGCTGGAACTTGATGCCGATCTCCTCCTGCTCGCCGGTGGTGGGCTTGAAAGCGGTTCCGTTGCGATCGGTGCCGGCGACCGGCTGGAACGAGGTCGCGTAACTCACATAGGGCGCGAATCCGGAGTCGAACAGATAGACCAGGCCGGCCCTGCCGGTGAAGGCATCGTCGTTCTGCTTGGCTCGCGTCTCGGCTAGGCGATCGTGGACGTTCGAGAACGCCCAATCCTGGCGGCCGCTCAGCACCAGCCGCCAGTTTTCCCAGGCCAGCTGATCCTGGGCGTAGATGCCGATTTGGTCCTGGGTCTGATAGGTCAGCCCATCATAGGGCGGCGTATCGACCGAGAAGTGATTGTCCGGATCGGCGACATTCACCGTGCCGACGAAGTCGCCGCCGATATGCTGCAGCCACATCGAGCGCTGGTAATCGGCGCCGAGCAGCAGCGTGTGCCGCAGCGGACCGGTGTCGAACTTGCCCTCGATCTGGTTGTCGGTGGTGATGGCGTCGAGCCGCTCCTTGGAGCGGCGGCCGAACAGCAGCAGATCGGTCTGCGCCGCATCGGCGTAACCGAAGGCGAAGGCGTTCTCGTAGGTGACATCGGTGTGGATATAACGAAGACTGTGCCGCACCGTCCAATTGCCGCTAAAGGCGTGCTCCATGAAATAGCCCACCGAACCCTGCTTGCGATCGAAGTCGTTGAAGCCGGTGTTGCCGTCGAAGAAGCTCTGCGAGAAACGCTTGCCCTGGGCATTCTCACGCACCGTGCCGTCTGCGGGCAGGAAGCCGGAATAGCCGCCTTTCGGATCGGCCTGGAAATTGGTCAGCACGGTCAGCGACGTGCGATCGTTCGGTTGCCAGGTAAAGGCCGGCGAGATGCTGAAGCGCTCCTCCTCGGTATCGCGGACTTGGGTGCCGGTGTCGCGGCCTAGGCCGGTCAAGCGGTAGAGGAACTTACCGTCCTTATCGAGCGGCCCGCCGAAATCGAAACCGCCTTCGAAATGATCGTGGTTGCCGCCCACCAGCTGCACTTCATGATACGGCTCCGGGGTGGGGCGCTTGCTGACCAGGTTGGCGACGCCGCCGGGCGATGCCTGGCCGTACAGCACCGAGCCCGGACCTTTCAGGACCTCGACCCGCTCCAGATTGTATTCGTCGATCTGCGGCTGGGCGAAGTTGCCGACCAGCAGGCGCTGGCCGTCCCAATACTCGTCGATCGCAAAGCCCCGCGAATAGAGCGTGTCGGCGTAGCTTTGGATGCCGCGTGGCTCGCTGACCACGCCGGGCGTGTAACGCAGCGCTTCGGGCACGCTCTCCGCGCCCTGCGCCTCGATCTGATCCCGGGTGATGACATTCACCGTCTGCGGCGTTTCGACGAGCGGCGTGTCCGTCTTGGTGCCGGTGGCGCTGCGCTCGGCGACATAGCCCTCGACCGGGCCGATCGCCGTCTCCGCGGCGCCTTCGACGGTGATCGATGGCAGCGGGACCGGAACACCGGCGCCCTGCGGAAGCTTTTCGATCAGGATCGTTGCGGTATCGGTGTGGCGATAGCCAAGGCCCGTTCCCGAGAGAAGGCGCGCCAGCGCCTCATCCGGGCGTGCGGCGCCCTGCACCGCCTGGGACTTCATGCCGCCGACCAGGGACGGATCGAAACTGATCTGCAGACCCGCCTGCCGGCCGAACAACGTCAAGGCGGCGCTCAAGCCCTGGGCCGGAATATCGAAATTCACGGTGGCTTGCGCCACTTGGCCGCTCGGCGCCGCATCCGCCCAGGCCATGCCGGGCATCCAAGTGAACGGCATCGACAAAGCCGCCGTCATTCCCGCCAGCCGCAAACCCCGCCCCGCCCCGTATCCCCGCATCCCCAACTCCATCTGCGATCTCGCATTAGCGAATGACAATCATTCGCAGACCCGTAAGACGTAGCCGGCCGCAGTTTTTTCAAAAGATTTTGCGTGCAGAGCCGGAACTCAGTCCTGTGCCGGACCGGAAACCGTCACCAGCAGCGGGGTGTAGCTTTGCACGTCTCCGGCATAGGGCCGGACCGCGGCACGCAAGGCGCGCACCGGATCCTTGAGGTCGAAGACGCCGGAAACCGTGCGCGCGGCAAACGCCGGATCGCGAACCAGGATGAAACCGCGATAGTAGCGCTGCAGCTCGGCAATCACATCGGCGATCAGCACGGATTCGACCACCAGCTGGCCCGCGCTCCAATCGCCGATCCGCGTACCGTCGATGCCACTCCGCGCGGCGGTGCCGGTTGCCCGATCGATGCGGATCCGTTCGTCATGGCCGATCTCCATGCTGCTCTCGTTCGGACCATTCCGGTAATTCGCAGCCACGCTTCCCTCCTGCACGCTCACCGTGAGCGCCTGCGGCTGCAGATCGACATCGAAGATCGTGCCGATATCCGCGACCTCGAGCTCCGCGGCGACCAGGGAGAACGGCCGACGGTCGGTTCCGACCTTGACCAAAACTTCGCCGGCCAGAAGGCGGACGACGCGGCGATCCTCATCGTACTCGACGGCGATTGCGCTGTCGACATTCAGCGTGAGCTGCGTGCCGTCCTCCAGCTGCAAGGTCCGGGTTTCCGCTAGGCCGGTGCGGTAATCAGCCGCGATCAGAATGTTCAGGCGGTCGGTCAGCAGCAGCATGATCGACGCCGCCAGCAGCGTCGCGGCGATAGCGGCACGGCGGACACGGCGCGCCGGCGGCCGTGCCGAGGACCTCGGCCGCTCGCCCGGTGTAAGAGCGGACGTCGGTGCGGCGGCGCCGGTCAAGGCCCAGACGCGGTCCGCCCGCTGATAGGCGGCGCGATGCGCCTCGCTGCGGCCCAGCCAGGCGGTGAATGCGTCGTTCTCCGTTACATTCGGCGCAGTGCCGTTGAGGCGGATCGTCCAATCCAGCGCTTCCTGCCAGATTGTCTCGTCCTCCTCGGCAGGCATTTGTGTCACGGCAGGCTCCACCATCAGCGCAACCGGCGCAGCGCCGCGTCTCCGCGCGGCTCGAGGCGCTCACCGCAATGCTCGAGCGCCTTGCGCACCAGGAGATGCGCCGAGCCCACCGAGATATCGAACTCGTTGGCGATCTCCTGCAACGTGCGACCCTCGAAGCGATAGCGCGAGAAGACACGGCGCGTGCGCTCGGGCAGCTCCGCCAGGGCAGCGGTGACGATGCCGAGCTCTTCGCGGAAGGAAGCCTGCTGCTCCGGCGAGCGCTGGTCGGCCGGCAAGTCCGCGGGCATCACTTCCTTCATCGCCACCAGGCGCTCCGCCGCCACGCGACGCGTCCAATCGATCGCGAGATTGCGCACGATGCGATAGAGATAGCTGGCGGGCTGCAGCATGCCGTCGGCCGGCGCCTGCGCGAAACGCAGGAAGGCCTCCTGGACGATGTCTTCCGCATGATGCCGGCTGCCGACGATCGGCGCGGCATGGTCGATCAAAGCTGCGCGGTGCAGGAGATATAGATCGAGTCTGGTCTCGTCCCGCATGGCACGCGGCCGCTGCTCCTCACAAACCGCCACAGCTTATTGCAAATAATTGTCATTTGCAATCTAGGTGGTTGGTGGCGTGTAACGAACATCCGAGTGCGCGTCCTGATTCAGATGGATGTTGGCCGTGGTCGGGCTGTGGACGACGACATAGGCGTCGGTCGTGTCGGCGTCGCCGGCGACGGTTTCGTGGGTGTAGATATGGCTGCCCTCCGGGCCGGTGCCGGACTGGGTCCAGGCCCCACCATCCTTGGCGATCGAGAGATAGAGCTGGCCGACCGCTTCGATATCGATCTGGATCGCCGCATGCTCGGCGAAGACGCCGCCCGGTGCGACGGTGTGATCCGAGAGCCGCGAGACGTCAGAGGCGCCGATGGTCAGCGCCTGGGCCGTGCCCTCGCCGGCGCTCGCCTCCTTCAGCGAGATGGTCTCGATACCGCCGAACTGCGCGAGGTCGAGCTTGGTGAAATCGACGTCGTGATCGACGGCCAGGATGTCGCCCCGCAAGGTAAGATCTGTCATCTTGTGCGGGATGGAATCGTCCCCGCCCTGCACCCGGTCCCCGTCGTGGAAGATGACGGCGTCGTCGCCGCCATTGCCGAAGATCAGGTCGTTGCCGCCGCCGCCGTCGATCCTCTCGGACCCGCTGCCGCCGAAAACGGTTTCATGCGCCGCGGTGCCGTGGATCTCGGGAGTTGAGTGGATCGCCGCCGCCTGAAACTGCGCCGCCTGGACCTTGATGGCGTCGGTGACCGGGGCGCTGACCGTCGTCCCGTCATTCGCCTTGTAGGTGAAGTCGTTGATCCCCGAAAAGCCGTTGTCCGGCGTATAGGTGAAGCTGCCATCCGCCGCCAGGATCAGCGCGCCGTGCGCAGGACCGTTCGCGAGCGCCGCGGTCAGGTGGTCGCCTTCGACATCCGTGTCGTTGATAAGGGTGCCCGTGGCCGGCACGACCAGCGACTTGTTCTCGAGCATGATGTAGCTCTCGGTTCTGGCGACGGGCGCGTCGTTGTGGCCGTGGACGGCAATGACGAGCGCCTCGGTCGCCGTGCCGTCCGCGCTGGTGACGAAGAACTTGTCCTCGACCGTATCGTTGTCGCCGAGCGCCTTCACCTCGGCTTTGGAGTCGTCGAGCGTATACTTCCAGGTGCCGTCGCTGTTCAGGTCGAGCTCGCCGTAGTGGCTGATATACCGGCCAGCCTGAACGGCGGCCTCGTCGTGATCAGGATCCTGCACCGTGATCGTGCTGGTCGCCGTGGCGACAAGGTCCTCGGTGACGCTGCCGGCGAAATCGCCGCCGAGCGCAGCCCGGTCATTGGCGCCGTCGATCTTGACGCTGAGGACCTGCTCGGTGCCTTCGATCGACTTGATGGTTAAGTTGTCGATGGTGAACTCGTCGGAATGCATCTGGTCGACGAGCGGGTTGGCGTTGTCGAGCGTGTAGCTCCAATGGCCGTCCGCTTCGACGTGGAAGATGCCGTACTTGCCGGTAAAGTCGCCGGTGGTGGCGACCGCCGCTTGGTCATGGTCGAGATCGTGCACGACGACCTGGCCGCTGACCGGCGTGGTGATGTTCTCGACGATGCCGAGCTGGACATCGCCGGTGAAGCCGGCGTGGTCGTTGAGACCGCTGACGCCGATGGTGAAAGTCTCAGTGGCGCCGTGGCCGAATCCGTCCAGCGCGCTGTACTGGAAAGAGACCGCTGTTTGCTCACCGGGCTGGAGGCTGTCGTAGTGGTCGCTCGGCTCGAAGCGCCAGATGCCGTTGGGGTCGAGGGTGAGGCCGGCCGGCATGGGACCGACGATCGCGTAGGTGAGCGTGCTGCCATCGACGTTGGTGGCCGGGAACTGGCCGATGAGGCCGGTGTCCTCGTCAGTTTGGGCATCAAAATGCGGCGTGACACCGCCAGGGCCGGAGGAGCCGGACGATCCGGCGATCTGCTCGTTGTCCGAGATGTGCGTCGGGCTGTTGTCCGGCACGCTGCCGAATCCGCCCGGGCCGCCGGAGTCTCCCTGGCCACCGGCGCCGGTGAAGCCGCCGAGGCCGCTCTCCTCGCTGAATTGCTGGAAGATGGCGCCGGTATTGTCGTGCCCCTGCTCGCCGCCGTTACCGCCCGGCCCGGCGGCAGTCTGGATTTCGAGCGCAGGATCGGTCGCCGCCAGCAGCGACGCGATGTCCAGCGGCTTGCCGTCGGCGCTTTCAACGACCGGCGGGTAGTGCGCGGCCGCCGCGACATAGCCTTCCAGGATCACGATCGTATCGCCGACCTTGATCGCAAGGTTGCCGTCGCCGAGCCGCGCCAGGAAATGCGCCTCGGGGCCGAAGGGCAGCTCGACCACCTCGCCCGGCGTCACCTTCACATGAACCATGTGCTCGCCTTCCGGCACGACGACCCGCGCCGCCTCGACCAGCATCCGAAAATCGTAGCCGGCCTGCTCGGCATGCGGATCGTGCGCTGCCGCCGCTGTTTGCGTCAGCCGCACATCATGATCGAAGATCGAACCTTCCGGATTCGCTGTGAAGAACGCGTCGTCATTCTGCATGATACTGCCCCGTCACTGCTCACCGGACCCGTTGACTGCCGGGCTTCGACTTCTTGGGAGTACGGGGCCGATCCTGACTTCAGCCCTTACGCCAATCTGCCTTCGCTTTAAACAAGCGGGCACAGAGATCGAAACCAGATAGTTCGGTTAAGTTCCGTATCGGATGCGCACATCGTGCGGTTGGACACAACGACGCCACGCGCGGACGCATCGGGAAGGCATCAGGTGCCATGAACGGCGGGCGACCGCATCCATCATTTGATGGATATCGTGCCGGCGTGGCGGATCAGGTGCGGCAGGCGCGCTGCCTCAGACCACCTTGAACGGCTTTCGCTGGTCGGAGGATTGGCCCGGGCGACGCTTTAAGCCGGTGGATGTCGGATGTTCATCGCCTTTTTGGCACATCTGCTCGATCCGTCTGGCGCGGCGAATGAGCGTTCGTATGCTTGAATGCGCAGGCCAACTAGACCAGAGGGATGCGCTGCCGCTACTGCATGCAGATCTTTGGCAGCCGGTTGAGCGCTAGATCGTACCGTTCAAGCCTTACCAGGGCTGGATGCATTCCAATTCGCCACGGCCGCCTTTTAAGAGGGTCGTTATAAGACCTGCGGGTTCCCGGAATGCGTTGATCCTCACGGGGTTGGATAGTGGTTATGGCAGCTTTGCGCCGGGAGCCGACTAAATCAGCCTCTGAGCGTTATCGATCAATCACCACCGCGATAGCGTCTAAGTCGAAACGCACGGCCCGACTCGCTGCCGATTAGCCGAAGCCTTCCAGCACGACCTTGCCCCGTGCACGACCGCTTTCGATCAGCGCATGGGCACGCTTGAGATTGGCTGCATTGATCGGCCCAACTATTTCCGTCAGCGTCGTGACCAGAGTTCCGTCATCGACAAGTGCCGATACTTTGTTCAGGAGGTCAGCCTGTGCTGACATATCCGCAGTCTTAAACAGCGAGCGCGTGAACATCATCTCCCAATGAATCGAGAGCGACTTCATCTTGAACGGCACGACGTCGAATGTCTTCGGGTCGTCGATCAGAGCAAGGCGCCCTTGAGGCGCCAGCAATTCAATGATCTCATCCACGTGCTCGTCGGTATTGTACGTGGAAAAGACCAGACCCGGCGCGTCGATCCCGAGGGCGACCACCTGTTTCGCGAGCGGCTTACGGTGGTCCACCACATGATGTGCGCCGAGCGCCCTCACCCAGGCTTGGGTCTCGGGTCTTGAAGCGCTGGCGATCACCGTGAGATCGGTAAGCTTGCGGACGAGCTGGATCGCGATCGAGCCGACACCGCCCGCCCCACCAATGATCAAGATTGCGTTCCCAGCCCCAGGAACCGGCTTTCTCACATCGAGCCGGTCGAACAGAATCTCCCAAGCGGTGATAGCGGTGAGTGGCAATGCTGCTGCTTCGGCCCAACCGAGTTTCTTGGGTTTCCGCCCCACGATCCTTTCATCGACCAGATGAAACTCGGCGTTCGTGCCCGGTCGCTTGAATTCACCTGAATAGAAGACATCGTCGCCTGGCTTGAAGCCGGTCACCTTCGGACCAACCGCGACGACGGTTCCAGCCGCGTCCCACCCGAGAACTTCCCAGGCGCTGGGTTGCGCGGCGCGACTGCGCCTGATCTTCGTATCCACGGGATTGACCGAGACCGCCCGAACCTCGACCAGCAAATCGCGGCCTTTGGCCTCAGGCTTCGGCAGATCGATATCTACCAAGGCGGTGTCGTTCTGAATCGGCTGGGGTTCTTGATAACCGACGGCTCGCATGTTGGTCTCCTTCTTGAATGGGAGACAAGTGAGCCTTACCTTGAAACGGCGCAAGAACGCACAAATTCGATCCATAGTATCGAAAAGGATACTGAGATGCCCCGACCGCGTTACAGCCGTCTGGATTGTACCCCTGGG
>Ga0209050_1002295_pt1 | contig 16886 bp, 14 predicted proteins | sample Araplavi_mTSA_r2_FD_184276 | JGI IMG/M metagenome (GOLD analysis project Ga0209050, IMG submission 184276) | Arabidopsis root microbial communities from North Carolina, USA - plate scrape MF_Cvi_mTSA_r2 (SPAdes) (version 2) | ecosystem: Host-associated > Plants > Roots > Endosphere | place: USA... | reverse complement strand
TTTACCTCCCTGTTGCACGTGGGCGGCAATGTTCAACAGTGCGCGCAGCTTGGCGGAGACGGGGGTCTTGACGAATCCCAGTTTGATGTCGTCGAGAAAGTTAGCGTCTTTGTTCAGGTGCGCCGCCGCGGCAGCACCGTGTGAGGAATGACAGAAGTGGCATTTATTTTTAAAAGAAACATAGGAGGCAATCATTTCGCGTTCGCCGCTGCTGAGCGTCGAGTCGCCGCGCAAGAGGATCTCGGCAAGGTCGCTGAGGGGTTGGGCGGTTTCTCTTCTGTAGTCAAGTAAGCCGACGATGCCGGGGAGTTGGTCGTTGAGGAGTTGGATGTGGGCCATATTTTTTAGAGTTAGTTTTCGGAAGTCAGGAGCCAGAAGGCCAGGAGTCTGAAAGCCAGGCGTCACGAGTTAGCGTCCGGAAGACAGAACATCCAGTAGCTGAGAGACCGGCTCGTGGTTGGGAATCTGTTTTGGGTATGGGTGCGGGGAACACGGGGCGAGGGAGCCGGGCTCGGGGCAATGAAAATAGGTGTGGGTTTATTTCGTTGCCCAATGTGAATTGACTTCAACGGGGTTGAAGTCAGATACATGGGTGAGCGTCGTGTTTTTTTTAGGCGGGAAGATCGGGAGGTGGTGTGGGGACGGGTGGGTTGTTGGCTAACAAGTTAAATTTGGGTGTTATGCCGAAGGTGAGAGACTTGCATTTGCGATTTTGAGTAAGCGCTGGTGAGCTGGTGGGTATGTAGTCTTTGATGAGGGCGCTTAGCAATTTCAGGGTTTGTTGAGATGAGGTTGGGATGTCGGTGGAGAGTTTTATGAAGTCTGTCATCGCGGCGTGGAGCTGCTTTTCTTTGTGGTCTTTGATACAGACGATGTACAGGGTGTCTTTTTCCAGTTTTTGTTTTACGAGGGTGAAGAATTCTCCGTGGTGTTCAAAGGAGCCGGTCATGCGTTCGTAGTCCTGGCCGAAAATGTTGTAGGGAACGGTGAGGGGAATTTTGATGGTTACGGTTTCATCTGCTTTGTAGTTCTCGTCATCGAGGCGTTGATTCATCTCCATCCGGGCGCGGTACTTCATCCCCCAAAAAACAGGGTAGTATCCCACTACGTTGAAGAGGAATACAAAAAGCAGGAGAATGGAGAAGGATCTTTTCAAACTTTTCCCAGGAGATTGCTGTACGTAGTTTATCGAAATAATTCAAAATTTCAAAATCCCCCGTTTCTGATGGACTGATTTTACCGTCGAAGGCTCGACCAGGTGATCAGGCAGAACGACACGCCAATCGCCAGGCTTCTTACGATGTGAAACCACCACCATTTATCTCGCAGCGCAGACCAATCGCCGGGCGCACGGTTTGCATTCCAGGTGAGGACAACGGCATTAATGGGTTGGTTCCCGAACCGGGTGATCAGGCCGCTCAGTATCAACAGTGCAACGGCGAGGAGAAGGGAGGTGAACACACCGACGTCGTCGCGTTGCAGAACGGCAGAAAGGACCGTGAGCAAGATGGCCAACAGCCCCAGCAGCGGCATCAACACATTAAAGGCATTGATAAGGCCTTGCTGGTATTCCACGTATCCTGGAAAAGACATTTTTTTTGGGTCGCTGCCCAACCATATCCCGAGGACTATCCCCGTCATGGCCCCGACAAGCACTACGTTGGCAAACCGGACAACAAATATCGACATCGCTAAAACTTTAAGTGATGAACCAAAAGTAATAGGGGCGACGGTGAATTCCTTGGTAGAAAAACGACATCCTTAGCCCGTAGCCAATGCGCTGTGGCCACTCGTGGGGTGTTGGTAGAATTGGCTCGGCGGAAATTCTGCAAACTCCTTAAATTCCTTCAACAGGTGTGATGAATCGGCATACTGACAATGCACGGCCACGGCCGACCAATTGTCACCGGTGGCGTTCTTGATGTGCATGGCATATTCAAACCGGACAATGCGCCTGAAGAGTTTAGGGGGTATTCCCACCCGCATGATAAAATTTCGCTCAAACTGACGGGGGCTGAGGCAAGCCTGGGATGCCCATTCCTTCAGGGAATAATGGTTCATCGGATCAAGCATTTGAATAGCCACATCGTCGATGGGTTCTTTTGGTCTGCAGGCGCTGTTGCATTTGCCTGAAAGAAATGCAGCGATGATGTCCACCATACGATCGTATGAAGTGGTCTGTTGCAACTGGTGCAATACATGGGCAACGTCGTCTCCCCAGATGTGTGTAGCATCCAATCCTTTGTTCACGGTGTCCATCATGTTCATGCCACACAGCCGGTAGGTTCCCGTGGGATGAAAAAGGGCCTTGATCATGAGATGATCTTTGCCAAACAATAAACCCACAGGTTTGTCTTTTGGTCCGGTGATGATAACGGGGGGCACTTTTATCTCTACATGTGCCGCGAGCACGATGTGCATGGGATCGTTTGGAAGGAAGTACAGATTCTGTTCGGTATTGGCAAGGCAGGTGATGAAGGGCGGGGCAAAATTCTCTTCCTCGTCCCACTTTACATGATAGACCTGAAACGATCGAACTAATCCGGCAAGCTCGGGTAAAGGAGGGTATTCCTTATAAAAGGGCATGGGATTTTGGGTTTTACGAAAGGTACAAAATCCTGGTGGATCGGAAGGTGGCAATCGTTTGACAGGATTTTAGACCGCAACGACGCAGAGCGCTTCGCGTGTGACTTTGCGGTTTCAACTTGTGATGTGCAATCTGAAAATCAATGATTTTTTACAATGGTGGAGATTCGGGGTTGTGGATTATTGTAAAAAAATCAAATGAGACCAAAAGTCAAACCGGCGTGGGTCCTGTGCGGATTCCTGTCCATAACGATGCCCTTGCGGGCACAAACAAAACTCAATCAAAAACCGGATCAATCTCAAAATGCCGTGAACATGGAAGCAACAAAAAAACAAGAAGCGCCCGGGCGGGCTGCTTTTCCGTATGCGAAAAAACTTCAGGTAGTGGATGGTGTGCGCATGGCCTATGTGGAGACGGGCAGTGGCGATCCCATTGTTTTCCTGCACGGAAACCCCACCTCATCCTACGTCTGGCGCAACATCATTCCCCATGTACAGGACCTGGGCCGCTGCATTGCCCCCGATCTTGTCGGGATGGGCGATTCTCAGAAACTCTCCGATCCCGCCGCCTACACATTCGACAACCATGAAAAATATCTCGACGGGTTTCTGAAAGCACTCAACGTGAAGAAGAACATCATCTTTGTTGTTCACGATTGGGGATCTGCGCTGGCGTTTGACTGGACGCGCTCGCATCCCGGTGCGGTGAAAGGTATTGTTTACATGGAGGCCATCCTCCGGGCGCGCTCCTGGAAGGAAGTGCCGCCGCAGGCACAGGAAATATTCCAGAAGCTCCGGTCCGAGAAAGGAGAAGAAATGGTATTGCAAAACAATACGTTTATCGAGTTCAATCTTCCAAGAACCGTTCTCCGGCCTTTATCACAGGAAGAAATGGAAAATTACCGTCGTCCTTTTCGGGAGCCTGGGGAAGGTAGACGGGTGATGTTGAATTGGGCACGGCAACTGCCCATTGAGAACGAGCCTCCGCACATGATCGAGGTGGTGAATCAGTATGGCGAGTTTATGGCGCACAGCAACATTCCAAAATTGTTCATCGAAGCAACACCGGGGACGCTATCAGCGGTGGACAAAACGTTTTGTAAATCGTGGCCCAACCAAACCCATGTGGTCGTTCCGGGGCATCATCATTTGCAGGAGGATTCGGCAGATGAGATTGGTGTTGCTATTGCAGGTTGGATGCGAGGGTTGAATTGAGGTGCCCGCCTTGTCGTTTTGAAATCGCAAAGGCGCAAAGTCATTGCAAAACAATCTTTGCCGTCTTCATTGCGTCCTTGCGGTTCAATAGGATTCTCACGGCGCATCCCCACGCGGGAGGTCAGTCTTCTCGTCCGCGATGTGTTTAAGCTTTTCCAGGCTGGTGGTCGATTTTTTCTTCCGCACTATTTTTAAAATCACCACGACGACCCCGACCACAGATCCCACCATCAAATGAATGATCACGATCATCGCCCCGAAATACCCAACATCGTAAGCGCTTGATTTCCGCTCGCCGGCGTCCGCCCCGCCGTTGCTGGTTTGATTCTCGCGGCTCACGCCCTCCGGAAGCTTTATGGAAGAGAATAGCTTTTCACGCACCGGGGCCAGTTCGTCTGTCATGGATTCGACCTCCCAGAATTGGATGGCATACCAGTTGTCGTTTATAAATAGCGCCCTGCAATGCCGGAGCTGCTTCTCTTCTCCCCAGGTCGCGGAGTATGAAAATTCATTGAACAGCACGCGGCTTTTTTCGATCCATTGCTGGCTTTTGAGTTTGCCTTTTTGTGAGCTGATGATCCCGTTTTGGAATGTTTCATAGGCCTTGGTCAGGTCTTCCATGAACCGAACGACGGAGGCGTCTTCTCCTTTATTTTGAACTCTTTGGATCATGATCAACGCGTTGTCTATGCGCGCCTGTACAATGCGTTGTCCCAACGTGTCCATGAGCTTGAAATTCTCCGGGACAGCGATGGTGAGGTTATCATCCATCATGTAGTCGATCCACGTTTGCCCGAGCGCATCGTTGGCCAGCAACGTCAATAGTATAAACAGGATTTTTCTCATAACAAATCTTCCACAATGCATGGCGCACAACGGGCCGGTCCCTCAGGTTTGATCCTGGGATGATGGGGTGACGACTGCATCTCTCCTATACTTTGTATTTTTTCTTAATTTTTCTGGGCTGGGTTGATCATGATGTGTGCACGGTGCGTTCCGGGGTCCATGATCCAGGGCATTCCCGGCGTTGAGGGTTGCAAGGGTAGCCCCGTCGATTCGGCGGTGGCGTAGGGAATGTAGATCACATAGCGCAGGTAGCCGTCTTTTACTTCGCCCGTGGTTTTATCGTATTGATCGTCTTTCGCCGAGTACACATACAAGGTCGAGGGCGACTTGGGCATGACCAATTTGCCGGCCTTCACTTCTTGTTCGCGGATGGTGAATACTTCGTCGTTCTTTTTCCCTTCCTTTTTTAGTTCGCGGCCGCGGGCCATAAAGGGTTCCAGGTCTTTGTGATAGCAGGAGACGCTGAGCCCTGCCTGGTTGGTCGCCCAGGCAGATCATTTCGTTTTCACCTTTTCGCAACACCACCAACTCGCCTTTGCTGTTGTAGCCATACACCAACGCTTTGTCGCGCAGTTCGGCCGGTGCCGCCAGCGTGGCGAGTTTGATTTGGACTTCGGGTGAGGGAATTTGCGCCGATGCCGTCAGGCTGGCCAGGACGAATGAACCAAAAAGAAAGGCTTTCATATCCGTGAATGTTTAAAGTTTCAACGCCTGCCGCGGTGGGCGGCAGGCGTTGGTGAAGATATTCATTTTTTTAATCAATTCATTGCGGATACTCAAACCCCTACTCTACCCAGGGCACTTTGGCAGACTTATAGTAGTCAATGTCCCACGCCTTAAAGCGCGGCGCATGTTTGCCGAGGCGGACTTTATATTCTTCCCAGCTTTTTTCGCCCGTGGACCATCCCTGTTCTGCATAGCCGGGGAGGCGGGGGAACACGAGGTACTCGATGTCATTCATGTTCTCTACCGTTTCGGTCCACAGCGGGGCTTCCACGCCTAAGATGTTTTCGCGGTTGATGCCGTGCGAGAAAGTGATCGGGTCCCAGTTATAGGCAGAGTCCACTTCGATATAGGCTGCCCAATGCAAGCCGATGCGCGACGTCGAGTCGTATTGCATGTCGAGATAAGCTTTGCTGGCCGGTGACATGATGAGCAAGCTTCCTTTTTGAACCGCTTCCAGGGCATATTTTTCTTTGCTCCAGTGTTGGACGATCACGTTGTCGTCGACGTTGCCCTGGGCTACCTCTTCCCAGCCCACCATCTTCTTGCCGTTGGATTTTACGATCTCCGTGAAGCGATTCACAAACTGGATATACTCTTCTTTCTTGGTGACGTGTGCTTCGTCCCCGCCCACGTGGAAGTAGGGACCGGGTGTGATGGCGCTAAGTTCGCGTACCACGTCGTTGATGAATTTGAAGGTCTCCTCTTTGTTATAGCGCAGCGTGCTGAAACCCACTTCGCGGCCCGTATACAACTGGGTCGGTTTGGTTTTCGCACCCAGGATGTCTGGCGACGACAAGTCCAACTCGATTCTTCCTTCCTTGGGAACTTGTATGCCGCCGTTGAGTTCGCCATACGACGCCAATGCCGAGTTGATGTGGCCCGGCATGTCGATCTCCGGAACGATGGTGATGAAGCGGCTGTTGGCATACGCTACCAACTCGCCGTATTGCTCTTGCGTGAAGAAGCCGCCCTTGCCACCGCCTACTTGCGTGCTGCCACCATGCTTGGTGAGGTTGGGCCATGATTTGATCTCGATGCGCCATCCCTGGTCGTCGCTGAGGTGCAGGTGAAGGATGTTCATTTTATAGTAACTGATCAGGTCGATATACCGTTTCACATCGTCCATGCCAAAGAAGTGGCGTGCCACATCCAGCATCGATCCTCTCCAGCTATACAACGGCACATCGCGAATGGTGCCGGTGGCAATTTCCCATCCGGGCTGTGCGGAAGCGCCGGGCGCTTTTTCGATCGCCGCGGGGAACAACTGACGGAGTGTTTGAAGGCCATAAAAAAGACCGGCCGGTTTTCCGGCAATGGTCACCAGGTCGCTTGTGATGGTGAGCGTATATCCCTCCTTACCCAATGTGGTGTCGGCGGATGCGGTGGTCAGGAATATTCCAGATTCAGGTGCTTTGTCGCTTGTTTTCAAAGAGAGATTGAATCCCGTGCCTTTGTTCAACATATCGGCCAGGTATTGTCCGATGGGCTGAATGTCCGTTCCGGAGATCGTGATGGTCGATTCCTTTGTCAACTCAAATGCTTTTCCTTCGAGGACGGCGCTGTCGGGTTTGGGAATCACATTTTGAAACTGGGCGACGGCTTCGGGTGATGCATCCTTGGCACGTTTACAGGACACGGTCGTGGCAATCAGCAAAAGTAAAAACAGTGTTTGGGGGAATGAGGAGAACCTGGTCATAGGGTGATTTAAATTGAGCGATAATGATAACAACATTGCTTTAATTATCATACGATCACCCCGAAATTTTAGCGTGTGTGACAAAGCACACACCCAGGCCGGCGATTTACATACATGAGTGGTCAAGTGTGGAGAATACACTAAGAAGACACACGGAAAGACACACAAAAATGATTGCACAAGACCATGTGCTCAGCGGCCGCTGATTTTATAAATCCGATGCCAGCGCCAGCAGCGCTCACGGGTATTCTTCCCCAAACCAAAACTCTGCCAGCATTCCATCCTGGAAATAGTAACTGCCAAAGTATAGGAGTCCGTTTCCCTGTTTGTAATAGTACATCCAAGTATCTTCTTTCTTCTCGTTCGGCTTGCCCAAAGCTTCGGATAGCTGCTCTTTGGTTAACCCCAGCCGGACACCTTTGCCGGTGACAAATTCCTTTTCATTGATTCGGAGCTTGGGAAGTTTCCGCTCCTTATTGTACTCCACCTTGTATTCTGAAAATTGATTGACAATATCGCCGGGATGAAATATCATGGTCAACAGTTGATTTCCTGTTTCGTTTATAACTTCGGCTCTCTCGGTTTCCTTGTCGACGATGTTGTCGGCTATTCCCATAATCCTTTCGATTGAGGCAGGATCTCTCAGCTGCAAGCCGTTTATGGTCGAGTCATAGAATTGGGGTCTATACTTATCGTCCTTAGCCGATTGCCCGAAATTGTCGAGGGCCAAGCATACTCCAACGAACAATAATACTTTCTTCATTTACTTCCTGTTACATTGTTTTCGATTGTTGCCAGGTTGAGCTTCATTCCTTCATGAGACGCCTTAAACCCAAGCTTCTCATAAAATCGAATGGCATCGGGACGTTGCTTGTCCGTTGTCAGTTGAAGCAAATGCGCATTCCGTTCTCTTGCCCGTTCAATGGCCCATTCGAACAACGTTTGCCCAAGCCCTTCGCCTCTCACGTCTTCCCTGATCCGGACGGCTTCGATTTGCGCTCTGATGCCGCCTTGATAGGTGAGGTATGGAATGAAGCTCAGTTGTAACGTTCCGATGATTTCATTTTGGCTGTCTTCCACCACGACAAGTTCCTGGTTTGGGTCGGCATTTATTCTCGCAAACGCGTCGAAGTAGGTTTCCGGCAATGGGTCTGTGTACTTTTCCCGGATTTGTCCTAGCTCATCGTTGGCTAATAATTCGCTGAGCTTCCTCTTGGCCTTGCACGCATCCATGTGACAAGGCCGTCTGCGCCCGGGCACTGACCATGCATCCCAGTAACAGCAGTACAAAAAGCCATCTCTTAACTTGTACGATTTTTCCTTCCGGGTAATGCATCAAAAAAAAAGGCAACCGTGCTTATACGATCGCCCTTTACCAAAAGTAAGAAATATACCCAAACTAAAACTTCGGCCATTCAAAAATAGCCTGTTTTTGTCCGGCAGCATTTCCAAAAATTACCTGAAGCCAATAGAATATTAGCAATTATGGGGTCCAAAAGGCCGTCATCACCTTTAACGGGATTCCTTTACGAGGCGCACGCCAAACACGGGACCGGCCTGGCTCTTGGCTTTGGCCTGGAAAGTGACCTTCACACTGGTTTTTCCTTCAACCAGGTTTGCCGGCACCTTGTACGCGATATCATAGAATTTACTTTCCTTAAATTTATTGAGGTCCACGCTGGCGATTTTTTCGCCATCCACGAGGATATCGAAATTACGACCGCGATTGTCCATGCCCCAATAGGTAGCGATCAGGTTGTGGGAGAACCCTGAAACGATTTTCATGTTGAAACTGAAAGATCCCCCATCGTTGGCGACCCTGAACTTGCGCGTGTGCGATTCGCCGGCCTCCAGGTTTTGGCCGGTGAAGTTGTGGTCGCGTTCGGGTTGCATTTCGCCGACGCGCAATTCATCCACGGTACTTTTTTCCAGCTCATATGCCAGTCGCTTTTTCTCTTCGTATCGTTGTTGTTCATCCTTCCATGCAAACGGCGAGAACACATCCCAGTACACGGAGTAGTAGGCGTCGTCGATACTATAAAACGGCTGGAGGGTTACGTCGGTGGGAGAACCGATTTTGTTGGTTTTAAAAATAAGCTCGTCTTTGGATGGCCTCACAAAAAATTTCCGCACGTCCATGTCGTCCGAGACCAAAACCGGAATGCCTGTGGTGGGATCGGGTTCAGAGGTGCCGAGGTTGCCGGCCAAGAGCACAGGACCATAGAAGAATGCCATGCGGTCTGCATTGTCGGGCATGGCCACGGCATGCAGGGACGACTCCATATCGATTTCGATTACGTCGTTGTCTTTCCACTTTTGTGACAGGGCGATGTAGCCATCCTCCTGCACCTCCGCCGGAATTTCCTTGCCGTTCACGCGGACGGATATTTCCTTCGGTGCCCATTGTGGCTTCCTGATCCGGATCGTCCGCGTCTGCGCGTGACGGGTCTGCACGGTGATCTTCACGGTTTTCTCCTGGGGGATATGGCCGTTCAACGTCAACCGGAAATCTTTCTCCTTCCAATTCAAAACCGAAGGAATGAAAAGGTTCACATACACGCTGCCATCCTTTCCTTTGAAGTAAATGCTCTCGCCATATTTCACGTGGTTCTCAATGCCGGATCCCACGCAGCACGTAAACGTGTTGAATTCATCGCTGAATTCTTTGCGCGTTCCCATGCGCAGGGGCACGAAGTAGCACATCATGCCGGTCTTGTGGTTTTGAGAAGCGAGGATGTGGTTGTACAAGCCGCGCTCGTAATATTCCATCAGCTTTGCGGAAGGCTGCAACGCAAACAGGTGCCGGGTCAGCTTCAGCATGTTGTAAGTATTGCAGGTTTCCATGGTGTTGTCCGTCAGCTTGTCGTTGAGCTTGTCGGCTTCACTCAGGTATTCGTAGTTGCTGTTTCCGCCGGGCGCATAGGAATGATGGTTGACCACCGTCTGCCAAAAGAAATCGCCGGTGGCAAAATCGCTCTTCGTCCCGGTGAGTTCATAGCGACGGACGGTGCCGATCACTTTTGGGATTTGGGTGTTGGCGTGACGGCCCGGCAAAATATCCACCCGGTGGGCCAGCGAGTCGAGCACCACGCGGTCGTGAAATTTGTAGGAGAGCTCCAGGTATTTTTTGTTGTTGGTGAAGGCATAAGTGTTTACCAGCACCTCGTTCATGCCGCCGTATTCGCAAAGCAACATTTTCTGGATCTGCTCGTCGTTGAGATTTTTTAGCGTGTTGTCCGCCCAGTCGGCCATGCCTTGTTCGATGGCCAGCGCTTTCTGATTGTCGCCATACAAATACGCATCCAGCAAGCCGGCCATCACTTTGTGAATGGTGTACCAGGGTGACCACGAACCGTTCAGGTCAAAACCACGCGAGCGGATCTGCCCTTGCGCCACTTCCATGAAAACAGAATCCTCGCGCGGTATGGCCCCGACATAACCGGTTTTGCGTGCCACCTGACATTCCTGCAATTGATCAACGATATAATTCACACGTTTGAGAAACTCCTGGTTTCCCGAAACAGCATATTCCATCGCGCACGCCGACAAGTAATGCCCCAGGGTGTGGCCCGCCAAACCTTCACTCTCCCATCCGCCATACCGTTCTGCTTTTGGTTTCAGACCAGCGTGTGTTCTGAACTGCGACAACAACCGGTCTGGCTCGATCATCAGAAGATATTTGATATCCGCATCTCTCGCCACGGAAAATTCGCTCGGCAACAAGCTCACTTCCGCCAGCGTAAAGGGGTAGGCCGCCATGGTGACCTTCGGTTTCACTTTGACTTTCGGATTATTCTCCTCCGGAAGATAAGATTGGCACCGGACGAGGCGCGGAGGTGCGGCAAAAAAAAGCAACGAAAGAACGATCAGGGCAACCGTGTTACTACGGGTGAGACGGTCGGGAATACATGCAGGGATAGCCATTTGTCGATAAAGCTTACAACTCTTTACTATTTTCGTGTGCGGCGTCAATTCGCCGACCATTCTAAAATTCCGGAAGGGTGACACTATGCTGCGCTTACCGCCATAGGTAAATATCCGGGTTTAGAATCGTTGCAGAATTAAAGATACATCCGAAACCCTTCAGTTCCCATGTAAAATTAGTCTTACGGGATACGATTTTTATCACTCGGCAAAATGCGCCATGATGGTCCGAAAGGAATCGTTTGAATTTTTGCAATAAAGATTTAGGTTTAGGCCCGCTTACCCTTTGCCAGGAAGCACGCTAACCCTTTATCCCATGAACGCTCCAACCTTCTCTCCCGATGTTTATAAAAGCAGACGTGCCACGCTAAAAAGCAAAATCGCGTCGGGCATCATCTTGTTGCCGGCCAATCTTCAGTCACCCATCAACTATACGGATAACGCTTATGCGTTCCGGCAAGACAGCACGTTCTTGTATTACTTTGACCTGGACCTGGATGCGCTGGTGGGCGTGATCGATGTGGACAACGACCAGGAAATCCTTTTCGGAAACGACGCGACGGTAGACGATCTCGTGTGGACAGGCCCGAAGCCTACTGTACAAGAACTGGCGCAGCAAGTTGGCATCACCAGCACGAAGCCGCTGACGGCGTTGGGGTCGCTCCTATCAAAAGCCACGGCAGACAAAAGAACGATCCATTGGCTCGCCCCATATCGCGCCGATGTGGCGATCAGGCTATCCGAGTGGTTGGCACTTCCCATACGCACCATCCAAAACGCTTCGTCGAAATCGCTGGTGAATGTCATCACCGAGCAACGCATTCGAAAGAGCAAAGAGGAGATCGTCGAGTTGGAGAAAGCGGTGAGCGTGAGTGCCGACATGCACCTCGTGGCGATACGATCCGTTCAGGCCGGCATGTTCGAATACGAATTGCTGAGCCATATCGAAGCCGTTGCCTACGCCCACAACTGCCGGACGTCCTATCCTTCCATCGTTACGACCAACGGACAGACGCTTCACAACCATTATTATGGAAACAAACTCCAGGAAGGAAGAATGGTGCTTTGCGATAGTGGTGCCGAACTGCCGTCGGGTTACTGTGGCGACCTGACGCGGACTTTTCCCATTGGCAAAAACTTCAGCCAAAAACAAAAGGAGGTTTATCAAATCGTGCTGAACGCGCTGACGTTGGCAGAGGGCCTCCTAAAACCCGGCGTGCTGTTTAAAGATATTCACCTTGCCGCCTGCCGCGAACTGACCAAGGGCCTTCAACAACTTGGACTCATGCGCGGGAATGTGGACGAATCCGTGAACGCCGGTGCACATGCATTGTTTTTTCAATGCGGCCTGGGCCACCTCATCGGTTTGGATGTGCACGACATGGAGAACCTTGGCGAAGACCAGGTCGGCTATGGCGAAGAAGTGACTCGCAATCCCGCCTTTGGCATAAAAAGTCTGCGGTTAGCGCGAAGGTTGCAGGAGGGCTTTACGCTGACGGTTGAACCCGGTCTCTATTTTATTCCCGAATTGATCGACATGTGGAAGAAGGACAAGAAGTTTGAGTCTTTCATCAACTACAGCGCTGCCGAGGCTTACAAAACTTTCGGCGGTATCCGGATCGAGGACAACCTCCTGGTGACTGCGGATGGGTCCCACCTTTTGGGTAAGCCGCTTGCGAAAACGATAAACGAAATCGAAGCGTTGAGGGCGTGATTCAGTTTGAACCGCAAAGGTGTAAAGGATACGCGAACCGTTTGTGTTGACTTTGCGTCTTTGCCGTTCAAGTTTTTTTTGAGGAAGGTCAGGTCTTGACCGCAACCCTGGTCGACGTAAACCGCAGCTTCTTGCTGAGCACAAAAACCGTGATCCCAGCGAAGCCGACACCCATGGCCAGAAACAAAAACAAGTTGACCATTACGCCAGGATCCTGCTGAATTCTTTCATTGCTCATATTGCCGGTCAGCAAACCCGCCAACAAATTTCCCAGCGCCAGCGACAGGAACCACACGCCCATAAGTTGGCCAGAAAATTTTTGGGGTGCGAATTTCTTCACGGCACTAAGTCCCACCGGATACAAACAGATCTCTCCAAAAGTGTTCAGCACATAGGTGACGATGAGCCACCACGGGAGCGCCTTTTGTCCATGCGCCACCACCAGGGCCGCGCCGGTCATCACGAAAAAGCTGGCGGAGATGAACAACAGTCCAAACGAAAGCTTTACCGGGATGGCGGGGTCAATGTTCCGTTTCGACAGCCACAACCAAAGCCATGCAAAAAAAGGCGCAAAGATCAGTACGCCTACCGCCGGAACGGCCTGGAGCCAGGAGGCCGGCATCTCGAAGTTTCCAAGGTGCAGCTCGGTGTAGCGCAGGGCAAATAGATTTAGCGACGAGCCTTGTTGCTCATAGCCCATGTAGAAGATAACGGACGTCACAAAAAAACTGAGGATTGCCAAAACGCCGTTGCGCTCGTCTTTGGTGAGACGGGCTCCGAGCAGGAGATATGAAAAATAGACGATCGTGCAAGCCACGATGATGTACACAAACGCCTTGGCGAGCCAAACCGGATCGATCACCAGCACCCGCGTAACCAACGCGATCACTAACAGTACCACGGCCACCGCGGCTGCGACAAGCATGCGGGCATTCTTTCTTCGTTGCCCGCGCACGTCGGTTCCCGTTTCTATGGGTTCTGGCGGGAGGTATTTTTCCGATATTTTATATTGCACTAACCCGATGAGCATGCCGGCGCCGGCCAGGGCAAAGCCATAGTGCCAGTTCACCTTTTCGCCAAAGTAGCCCGTAACAAACGGCGCAACAAAGGCTCCGATGTTGATGCCCATGAAGAAAATAGAAAATCCCGAATCGCGTTTCGCGTTCTCCTCCCTTGCATAAAGCTCGCCCACCAGACTGCTGACGTTCGGCTTCAGCAAGCCCGTGCCGATGGCAATGAGCAGCAGGCCCACAAAAAACGTTTCCATGTAGGGGAACGCCATCAGCACGTGCCCCGAACAAATGATGCACGCACCATAAAAGACGCTCTTGCGCAGACCCCAAACGTTGTCGGCAATCCAGCCCCCAGGCAAGGCCAGCATGTACACCATCATGGTATAGATCCCATAGATCGCCCCGCCGGTCTCTTCGCTAAATCCCAGCCCGCCTTTTTCGGCGCTGGTGATCATGAACAGCATGAGCAATGCGCGCATGCCGTAGTAGCTAAAGCGCTCCCACATCTCGGTGAAAAACAGTGTGGCGAGTCCGCGGGGATGCCCGAAAAAAGTTGGGATGGTCGTTGAGGTCATTGAAAACGAAGCTAGGGTTTAATTTCACCTGATGCAATACGCCATTTTTATCAGCCTGTCATCAAATCCGGCCCGTTCATTTTTTTATTCTTCCCTCCCTTCGTTGTCTTGGCGTGCAGATCAGGTAAGAATAGTATCATCAATGGTTGTGGCGAACGAAGCATGCAGCGTGGGACCGGTGGGCCACTGCATCTGTTCTTGTATTCACGGTTGCGTTCCAAGGTTCTCAAAACTAACGGTGATCCTTGTATCCATGTCTACCGTCACCGAAGACCGAATAGATCCTCTACTTTCTTTTCGATTGCATTTAATTTTAGGTGCAATAAAAACGTACACATACCGGGAAACACCAAAATCCATAGCGCAAAACCGGCCACATAACCGATGTCACCCGAAGCTATCACGGAAGATATCACCTCCACGGTCATGAAAACCGTCATCAGGTAAATCATTGAAAGCAACACAAATGCATAGACCCCTAACCTGAGTTTTATGTTTATCGTAGTCTTGTTATCGCTGATGGCTATTCTCCCTCGCACCACGATCTGGACGAATTGCGGCTGGAAAAACCTCCTGGGCTCCGTAAGCCTGAAGTGCATTTTAGCTTTGTCATACTCACCGATCCATGGCCGGGTTGTTGACACGGTACGGTTGAACAGCAACTGCCCGTCGAGATCATCAACTTTTTCAACGACCCACGGTATCCTCGAGAACGCCCGCTCACTCCCTTCGTCCGTTTCATAGTCCATCTCCCGAATTGAAAACATCGCTTTTTTGAAATTTTAACTGACCGGTTTGACCGGTGTCCGCCGGGGCTGTGAACCCTGATCCGTCCATCCTAAGCCAACTCAGAACGAAGATAATTTAAAACACGCAATAAAAGAGTCCCTCCCCCGTCGCTTCTCATCATTATCAATCGACGAATCGAAATAAATCAATCGCCATCGTGCAAGGGTGTCCGTTTACAGGCCTGGGGAGCGCAGACCACGTCCCTTCGCAAAAATAAACGAGCCACACATGGAAAGAACGATGGATATTAACCGCGCATTCACTAAATTTTATAGTTAAAATAGAACCATACGTCAAACGGACATACGCACACACAACCCCTGCCCCAAGCAAAACCCATACGCCACCCCTGATCACAAAAACTACAACCATGATCCAAATAGGCCAGCACCTAAAACCAATCGACTTCACGACCAAACTCAAATCCTTCTGGGAACTCTCCGGAAAAAAAATCGACCTCATCGAAAAACACTATCCCGCATCACAAGGCTCGCCCGTTTTCACCGTGCAGGGCCGGTACACCACGCGGGGATGGACCGAGTGGACACAAGGGTTTCAATACGGCGCCACCATCCTGCAATATGACGCCACCGGCGAAGACCGGTTCCTTGAACTCGGCCGGAGAAAAACAGTTGAGGTGATGGCGCCGCACGTGAGTCATACCGGCGTGCACGATCATGGCTTCAACAATGTGAGCACCTATGGCAACTTGCTGCGGCTGATGAAGGAGGGCAAGACCTCTTATAATGAGTGGGAACGCAATTTTTATGTGATGGCCCTGAAAGTATCCGGCGCAGTCCAGGCCAGTCGTTGGACGCCCATCAAGACCGGCGGGTTTATCCATTCCTTTAACGGGCCGCACTCGCTTTTTGTGGACACCATCCGCTCGCTGCGTTCGCTGGTGCTGAGCCACAGCCTGGGGCACATCCTGCAGACCGAAGGCGATGTTCGCATTGTTCTGCTAGACCGCGTCATCCAGCACCTGCAGGCCACGGCCGACTACTCGGTGTATTACGGCGACGGCCGCGACACTTATGATGTGTGGGGCCGGACCGCGCATGAGATCATCTTCAACGTGAAAGACGGAAATTTCCGCTGCCCCAACTCACAACAAGGCTACACCGGCTTCAGCACCTGGACACGGGGACTTGCCTGGGCCATGTGCGGTTTCGCCGAAGAGCTCGAATGGTTCGACACCGTGAACGACGAGAACCTCAAAGCATTTTCCGGCAAAGAAAAGATCATGTCTTTTATGTTGAAGGCGGCAAAAGCCACGTGCGATTTCTACATCGATCACACCCCAACGGACGGTGTACCCTATTGGGACACCGGCGCGCCCAACCTATACCAGCTCGGCAACTACCTCGACCAGCCCTCGGATCCCTACAACGACTTCGAACCCGTAGACGGCTCGGCCGCTGCCATCGCCGCACAGGGATTGCTGCGGCTCGGGCATTATTTGAAACGCAAAGGAGAAGATGCTGCCGGCAACCGCTACTGGCAGGCAGGCCTCACGGTGATGAACACCCTTCTCGACGAGCCGTATCTCAGCGTTAATCCCAAGCACCAGGGACTGCTCTTGCATTCCGTCTATCACCGGCCCAACGGATGGGACTATGTGCCCGAAGGAAGCAAGATCCCCAACGGCGAGTCCAGCATGTGGGGCGACTATCACCTCCGCGAGGCGGCGCTCTATTTGCAGCGGGTCATCAACAACGAAACCTATCACACCTTTTTCAACATTCAATGAGCGCTACCCCACACCAGGACCTTTCGAAACTTTGCATTCACACCATCACCAC
>Ga0209050_1002294_pt1 | contig 16892 bp, 17 predicted proteins | sample Araplavi_mTSA_r2_FD_184276 | JGI IMG/M metagenome (GOLD analysis project Ga0209050, IMG submission 184276) | Arabidopsis root microbial communities from North Carolina, USA - plate scrape MF_Cvi_mTSA_r2 (SPAdes) (version 2) | ecosystem: Host-associated > Plants > Roots > Endosphere | place: USA... | reverse complement strand
TTCCGGCGGGCCTTTGCTTTTCCGGTGCATTCGAGAACGGCACGCCGATGCCCAGCGCGCATCGTTCACGCGCCGCCTTGGGTGATGAGGCGCGGCCGCCGCAACGTCAAATGACATCTCCGGTTCAAAGAAAATCGGCGCCATGTTCCTCCCTTCGCCGCGCGCCACCGAACGGGCCCAGGCCCTGGCCGCGAGGCTCGGCTGCGACGTCGGCGATTTCACGGAACCCTACGGGGTTCCCAAGCCGGCGCTGCTGGGCAGTCTCTCGGGGTTCGCAGTCACGCTGAAGGAATTCGGCGGACGCTGGGACCGCACCGACCGCGTGTATTTCTTCGCCAGCTGGCCGATGCTCGAGGCCGCGCTGCAGCATGTGCTCGAGCAGCGCGACAGGCCGCGCGCCGGCTGAACGCGCGCAAGTTGGCCGCGCGCCGCCCGCGGATCAGAGCGCGTCGCCGTCCGCCAGCGACGGCGTCTGCGCGATGCGCTCGGAGATCACGCGGCAGACTTCGAGCAGCGGCGCCACATAGGCCTGCTCGGGATGCTCCTTCTGGCGGAACACCAGCGTGCTGACGCTGATGGCCGCCACGGGCGCGCCGGTGGCGCCGCGGATGACGGCGCCGAAGCAGAAGATGCCCGCCTCGTTCTCCTCGTTGTCGACCGACCAGCCCCGCTGCCGCGTCTGCTCGATCTGCGCCCGCAGCGCGGCAGGCTCCACCGTGGTGTTGCCGGTGTAGCGCGGCATGGGCAGCCCCTTCATCAGCGCCTTCAGGGCCGTGTCGTCGAGTGCGGCCATGTAGGCCTTGCCCACTGCCGTGGCGTGCAGCGACACGCTGGTGCCGATGCGCGAACTCATGCGCACCGCGCTCGGGCTCTCGAGCTTCTCGATGTAGACCATGTTGTTGCCGTTGGGCACGGCCAGGTGCACGGTCTCGCCGGTCTGGTCGCGCAGGCGCTTGAGTTCGTCCACCGCCGCGAGGCGCAGTTCGGAACGGCCCCAGCTGCGGCTCGCGAGCTGGATGAGCCTGGGGCCGAGCGCGAGCGTGGCGCTGTGCTGGTTCTCCACCAGGAGCCGCTCGGCGATGAGCGCCGCCACGATGCGGTGCACCGTGGGGCGCGGGTAGCCGCTGGCGCGCATCAGCGCCGCGACGTTCACCGGCTCCTGCGCGTCGGCCACGAGCTGCAGCACGTGCATGAACTTCGAGAACGACGCGGTGCCGGCGACCTGTGCCTGCACGGGCGCGGCGGCGGGCGAAGGAGCGGGAGAAGAAGAAGACCGGGGAGCGGGCATAGGGCGATCGGGGGAACCGGCGGCTGGAGGGCCAGTGGCCCGGAAAAGGGGCCGGGCCATTATCCATGCGCCCTTTTCCGCCCTGCCGGGACGGCGCCCGGCGAGCGCGCCTCAGCTCACCATGTAGCCGCCGTCCACCGGCAGGATCACGCCCGTCATGAACGATGCCGCCGGCGTGCAGAGGAACACGGCCGCGCGCGCCACGTCGTCGGGCGTGCCCCAGCGGCCCATCGGCGTGCGCGCAAGGATGGGGCCGGCGCGCGCCGGGTCGTCCTGCAGCGCCTGCGTGAGCGGCGTGGCGATCCAGCCCGGCGCCACCGCGTTCACGCGGATGCCGTCGGCCGCATAGGCGATGGCCAGCGACTTGGTGAGCTGCGCCACCCCGCCCTTGCTGGCCGCATAGCCCGGCACGAGGCCGCCGCCGAAGAAGCTCAGCATCGACGCGGTGTTGACGATGCAGCCCTTGCTGGCCTTCAGCCGCTCGCGCGTGGCACCGCACACGCGCATGGTTCCGGTGAGGTTCACGGCCAGCACCTTCTCGAACACCTCGAGGTCGTGCTCTGCGCCGCGCTGGATGATGCCGGCGCAGTTGAAGACGATGTCGAGCCGGTCGATGTCGGCGAGCGCGTCGTCGACGCTGCGGGCCGAAGTGACGTCGGCCTGCCGTGCGTCGATGCCGCCGTCGAGCGTGCCGTCGCCGGCGCCGAGGCCGAGCACCGTCACCTGCGCGCCGAGCGCGGCCAGGTGGTTGGCGATGACGGCGCCGATGCCCTGCGTGGCGCCGCTGACGAGCGCGCGCTTGCCGTTGAAGAGTCCTGGCTGGTAGGTCATGTCGTGTGTTTCGGTGGTCAGTTCTTGATGTCGAGCTTGCCCATCAGGGTCTTGAAGTAGGCGGCGTCGCGTGCCATGACGGCCTTGAACGCCACGTCGTCCGCGTAGGCGAAGCCGAGATTCTGCTTGTCGAGCACGGCGCGGAACGCGGGTTCGTTCGCGGCCTTCCTGCTGACGTCCTTCAGGTAGGCGACCACTTCGGGCGGCGTGTTCTTCGGCGCGGCAATGCCGCGCCAGGTGCCCAGCACCAGGTCGATGTTGCGTTCCTTGAGCGTGGGCACCTTCTCGAAGCCCTTCACGCGCTGGTCGGCCATGACCGCGAGCATCTTGAACTTGCCGGCCTGCACGTAGGTGGTGACTTCGGCGGGGCTCACGGCCACTGCGTCGATGTGGCCGCCGAGCAGTGCGAGCACCGCGGGGCCCGCGCCCTGGAACGGCAGGTGGTTGAACTTGACGTTGGTCTTGTCCTCGAGCGCGGCCGCGGCCAGGTGCCAGATGGAACCGTTGCCCGCGTTGCCGACGCTGATCTTGCCGCTGTCCTTCTTCGCGGCGGCCAGGAACTCCTCGATGGTGTTCCACGGCGCGTCGGCGCGCACGGTGATGGCGGCCTGGTCGGCGTTGAGTTGCGCGATGGGCGTCATGTCGTTGTAGGTGAACTTGGCCAGGCCCATGTTGGGCAGCGTGGTGACCTCAACCGTGACGACCGCCAGGCGGTAGCCGTCGGGCCTGGCGTTGATCACGTCCTGCCAGCCGATCGCGCCGCTGGCACCGGGCTTGTTGACGATGACCACGCTCTGCGGCATGTGCTTCTGCGAGGCCTCGGCGAAGGCGCGCGCGAGCGCGTCGGTGCCGCCACCGGGCTGGAAGGGCACGACCAGCTCGATCGGGTGGTTGGGAAAGTCGCGCGCCTGCGCAGAGGCATGGCTCGCGAAGCCGAGCGCCGCCGCGGGGAGCAGGGCGAGGGCCGCGAGGCGGCGCAGGTTCATGTGGGCGAATCGAATCATGGGTTGTCTCCGTGGGTCCAGGCCGGGACCCGGTTGCTGGTTCTTGTGGGGGAAGTGAAAAAGAAGTGGGTCAGTACGTGGCGCGCCCTCCCGACAGGTCGAACACCGCCCCGGTGTTGAAACTGCACGAGCCCGAGCACAGCCACGCCACCATCTCGGCGACCTCGCTGCTCTCGCCCAGGCGCCGCATCGGGCTCTTGCCGATCATGGTCTGCACGTGCGCGGGCGACATCTGCGCCAGGATGGGTGTGCGCACCGCGGCCGGCGCGATGGCGTTCACCAGGATGCCGGTGGTCGCCAGTTCCTTGCCCAGCGACTTGGTCAGCGCCAGCACACCGGCCTTGGCCGCGCTGTAGGCCGAGGCGTCGGGCGTGCCCTCCTTGCCGGCGAGCGACGCGATGTTGACGATGCGGCCTGTGCCGGCACCCCCGTTCGCGGCACGCATGTGCGGCACCACGGCGCGGCACACGTTGAATGTGCCGATGAGGTTCACGTCGACGATGCGCCGCCACACGGCGGGGTCGTAGGCGTCGAGTGCCATGGTGGGTCCGGCGAAGCCGGCGCTGTTGACCAGGAAGTCGATGCGGCCGAAGCGCGCGACCACCTCGTGCGCGGCGCGCTCGACGGTGGCGCTGTCGGTCACGTCGACCTGCCAGGCGTCGTCGCCGGCAGGCTCGGCCATGTCCCACACCGCCACGCGCGCGCCGCTGTGCCGCAACTGCGCGGCCACCTCGGCACCGATGCCGCTTGCGCCGCCGGTCACCACCGCCACGCTGCCGGCGAAGTCGTAGCGCGCGCGGCCGTAGCCGGCGGGTGCTTCGCTCATCGGATGAACTGCTTGGTGAAGTCCGCGCCCAGCCCCACCGACGCGAAGTGCTTGCGGCACATGTCGATCTTGGTGAACACGTCCTCGTAGCCCATGCCCTTGCCCCAGGGGTCGGTGTAGTACATGACACCGTTGACCTGGAAGTACGTGATCATTTCCTCGACGTCTTCCGGCACGTACAGCGTGTGCGTCTCGCCCGGCGGCTCGTACACGTAGCTGCCTTCGGTGGCTTCCCAGTCGTGCTCAAGGTAACGCCAGCGGCCCTTCAGCACGAAGCCGTGCACGGCCTGCGGATGGCGATGCCGGCTCAACACGCCCGACTTGCGCACGCGCAGCAGGTTCATCCAGTAGCCCTGGCTCGCGTTCAGGCACAGCGGGCGGAACCACACGTTCTCTGCCTGCGGCACCCACAGCCGCTCGTCGGTCGGAATGGCGTGGGGCACCACGATCTCGGGCAATGCGTCCGGAGGGTTGGGGTACTGGTAGGGCGTCTTGGGGTTCGGGTCCGAATCGTCGCGGGGCATGGTTTGTCCATATTGTGGATACACGTCCATATTGTAGACACGCCTATCGAAAACGCCGCCCTGTGTAAAACCCTGACGAACTGGCGCCACGCCGAAGTCCTCCACAAAATCTCCCAAATGGGCCGCGATCATTCGGTGGTCCGCTTGATTCCTCCGGCGGACACCTCCCTCCACAGGCCCTTTGCGAGATCGGGGCCATTCAGCCCGCCTTGTGCGGGCTGTTTTTTTTGGAGGTGCGTCCTTGCGATCCGCACCGGGCAGGCGGGATCGTCCGCACCGCGCGCAAGCAAGCGGTCGGATGCGGGTCGTCGGAAGAAAAGCGTCGCTCAGGGCTAGCGCGCCCACGGGCTCGCCCGCCCTTCATTCAATCGGAGCGATGTCCGGATCGCCTTCTCTGTGGCCGTGCCGTCGATGGCGTCGTGCAATCGCGCGATGCCGCAATGGAACGGTCAGCGGGCGAGCGACGCAGCGGCGCGCGCGCTCACACGCACTCGGGCGCGACCGTGTCCAGCACCCTTGCCAGGTGCTCGACGAGCCGGCCCGAATAGGCCTGCGCGGGATGCAGGATGTCCGCCATCTCCGTGGCGCGCACCGGCACGCTGCCCCAGTCGGCGAAGGGCACGGCCAGATCCCGCGCCACGCGCCGCACGGCCGCATCGCCCAGCGCGCGCACCTCGGTGCCGGTTAAGGTGCGCGACAGGCCTGTGAGCACCACCTGGCGGCCTTCCGCCCTGGCCTTGGCGACCATCGCGCGCAAGGCGCTCTCCAGTGGCAGCCCTTGCATCGCGTCGTTGAGCCCGTGCTCGATGACCACGATGCGGCCAACGCGTTCCTCGCTTGCGAACGACGCCGACCGCGCGCTCGCGGTCTCGCCGTTCACCGTCCGGTCGACGACGCGGTAGCGAGGGCGCAGGCGGCGCAGCGCGTCCGCCGGCGGTTCCTGCAGTCTTCGGTCGCCGAGGTAACCGCCGTGCAGGATCGAATCGCCGTACAGCTCGACGCTGCAGGCAGCACCCAGCTTGGGTCCCGGCGCATCCGTCGCAGCCGAGCGGACAGGGGCGACAATCGGTGCGACACGGGACGGCGAACAGCCGGCGGCAAGCGTCACACCCAGCGCGGCGGCCGCAAGAGCGAAGGCCTGGAGCCGTCGGGCACGGCGGGTCGGGATGCGGATGGAACAAGGCACCCATCGACAGTAAGGAGCAATTGAGGCGAAATTGTGGAGCAGATGGTCTCGACGGGATGCGTGCGCTTACTTTGTGCAGAAGACCTGAGCCCTTAGGAGAAACAGCGGCCGCATCCGACGAAGCTGGATGGTCCGTCCGTCCAGTTCTGTGCCCATGTGCAAGGACCCGCCAACCGGCTTGGCTTTTCAGTCGGCGACCTTGTGGACATACACGGCAAGATCGGACCCGAATGGCTTGGAATGCCTGTCGCAGTTCATCCCTGCGTTGAGCAAGTCGATCGCCACCACGTCGCGTGACGCATGACCCGCATTGCCGTGTCGCAGCTCCGCGTCGCGATCAGGGAGTTTTCACAGGCGCACTGGGATGAAACTGCACGGGCTATTACCCCGCCAGAGGCTGCTTGAGGCTGCACTGCGCCACCTACCGAAGCGGCGAGGCAGGAACTGTCGAGCATGCGACGCCCTCAACGAGCCATTGCCACGGCCTGCATGGGGTCGTAATAGATCGCGGGAACGTGGCGACCATCAGCCGGATCGAATTCCAGTTGGACAACGACATGCACGAGCATGTGCAGCAGATGGAGAATTTCTTCCAGCGCGAGGCTGCGCCCCTCGTCCGATGCTTTGATCAGTAGCGCCACGCGCATGAAGGCATCGCGCGGTGAGTTCGCGTGGACTGTGGTGATGCCGCCCGGGTGGCCCGAATTCAGGACGTTCTGGACATAGAAGAATGTCTCGTCGCCGCGCAGCTCCGCCAGCAGCACCCGATGTGGTGTTTTGCGCATGACTGCCTGGAGCACTTCCTTGGCCGTGGCCCCGACGATGCGTTCGCCGACATGGCCTTCCCGCCGATAGAAGAGGGCCTGCGAGTTGGAATGACTGCGCAGCGGCATCTCTGGCGTGTCCTCCACCGTGATCAGGCGCTCCCATGCGGGGACGAGTTCAACAAGCGCGCGCACGAAGGAGGTCTTGCCGCAACCCGTCGCGCCGGACACCAGGATGTTCTCCCGGCCGCTCACCGCATTGGCGAGCAGTGTCGGCCATTGGCCTGCAACAGCGAGCTTCCACCGCGCCAGTTGCGAGGGCTCGAGCAATGCAGCCAACCCGTCGCGGTCTGCGGAAGACAGGCCCGGCGCAAAAGCGTGCCGCGTGCGATCGAAATAGCCCTGTGCGGCAAACTGCTCGATGGAGAACGGCTGGCTGGTGTGCTTTCGAATGTTGAGGTAGATCATGCCGCGCGCGGCTGCTGGCGGCATGGTCATCTCGACGCGCTCGCCGCCGGGCAGATACGCCGAGAGAATGGGATGTCCATCGTCGAACGGTTTCCGTGAAAGATTCGCGAGGAAGCCGCCCAGCGTCTGAAGGTAGTCGAAGTCGACTGCAGGTGCACTTACGCCGCGCCAGACGCCGCCGCGCCACAACTGCACCGTGCCAGGCGCGTTGACGGCGATCTCGTTGACCTCGGCGTCGTCGAGCCAGCCCTGCAGCAGCCGCAGATGCGCCAGGATCGAGAGGTGTCGGTCCGCTTCGCTCATGGCATTGATGGCGCGTCGACAGGCCGCAGGGCGTACACGCTCGAGAAGTCGATGTCCCGTGCGACAAATATCTTGATGATCTCGCCTTGGTTCTTGTAGAGGGAGGGCCGTGCCTGTCCCCCCTGACGCAGCATTTCCTGGACGACCGACTGCGTGGTGCTGTCGGTGTTGCCAAGCTGGGACAATGTGCCCTGCGTGCCGATGTTGTACGTGTCGCCAGACTGGTTGGCAGCGCGACGCGTAGCGCGCGCATCGTCTTTCGCGATCGCGACCTGCTTCGCATCCTCGAACAGCGAAAACAAGAGCGCACCCGCGAAGCGCTCGATCCACTTGTTGTCGACGCTGCCGGTTGTGCCTGCGCGTCCGAGCGGATCCGCGCCCGGCGAGGCCAGTGGCACGACGACGAAATGGGGCGTTACCGCACGGGTCCACAAGGTAAAGATCGTGTGCTGCCCAGGCTGTACGCCGGCTGCATACTCCCCTTCCAACGTGGTACCGGCCTCCATGAGAACGACCTTGCCATCCATGGACATGACCGGCGCGCTCAGAAGGCATTTCAGAAAACCCGGCTGATCGCTCAGGATCGCCGTGAGCAGCGTGCAGTCCGGCAGAGTTCCTTTGGCTAACGTCAGCGAGGGATTGCCGATGAGCGAGGCGCTCACGCCCGCGGTGGCTGTGCCGCTGAGCGAACGCCCCAACACGGTGGACCCAGCGGTCTCCGCTGCTGTGGGAGGCGCCGGCGCGATTGCCGCCGGGGCACCTCCGAGCGCCACCCCGGGCCGCACGCCCACCGCGGACGCAGCGAACGCGATCGAGCTCCTGAGGCGGCGCTCGCGAACGCGCTGCGCCAGGGACTCATCGCTCGAAGGCGCAGAAGACGCGACGGGCACAGAAGGCACGGATTCCGGGCAATTCAATCCGATCGGCAATCGCAGGCCGCCGGGACATTCGACGTACGACGGCGGAGGCACAGCCTGCCCGCCCAAGGCCATCGGGATTCGGACCTCCGGCACATTGACTGGGCGCGCCTCGGCATGAACCTCATCCTTGCTGTGCGAGGCAGCGCCAAAAAGACCGAAGTAGTGGTTGCGGCTCGCAACGCCCCAGAGGATCAGCAATGCCGCGACGCCGGCAGTGGCCAGGAGGATCAGCTTCTGACCTGGCGCAACCGCGCGTGGCGGCTCGACCACGCCGTCGCGGTCTTCCTCGGCCAGTGGCGGCTCCTGGTCGACCTTGAACATCCCATCACCCTCCCGGACTCCGCAGCCCACGCTGCACCTTCTCGCTGGCGGTGCCCGTGGCCGCCGAGTCCGTGGGCCGCAAGGGCGCTCTGTTCGTGATGCCGGCCACCTGATTGCCTCGGCGCAGCAATACGCGCTCGACCACACGATGCAGCACCACTGTGTCTCCTTCCACGTGAAAGTCCACCAGACTCTCTGTGCCGTCGGGTTCGACGACGAATGCGGCAGGCAAGGGATGCGCCGCCGAAAATCGCATGAATGTCTGGCGCCCGTTGTCATGCATGGCCAGGGGTTGCAGCTCCTGCGAGCCCACAATCCAGTAGTCCCGATTCAAGACCCCTTCGAGGGCCGCGCCGACCAAGTCGCGGTGCACCTGCAGGCGCTCCAACTGCGCGCGGTCCGGCATGCTGCCGAGACTCTCGCCGGGATACACGAGTCGCACCCAGTAAGCGACATCCCGGGTGCCTCGCGCCACGATCCGCAGGACGAAAAGATACGAATGCCGATCAGTGAAAACGGTCAGGTTCGTGTCGGCTTTGACATCCTTGGGCTTGATCAGCAGCAAGCGGCCACTGCTCGCCACGTGCCAAGCGTCACGATCGCCCATCGCGAAATCCTGCACCTGCTCTCCCTGCCCCAGCTCGATCGTCGTCACCACGCCCTCCGCCGCACGTATGCGAATGACATCGTCGCTCGTGTAACGCACGGTCTGGATTCGCGCGTCCCGCGTCGTTGCCACGGTGCCGATCTCCGCCCTTGCGTTCTGCCAGGAGAGCGCAGCCCCGAGCACCAGCCATGCGACTGCAAAGGGCCTCATCGCGCGCCCGCCGCCAAGGGCCGAGAGGTTGCAGAAGAAGAGCCAGCTGAGGAGCCGGCTGAAAAGGCAGCCGCGTCTGCATCACGGTTCGGGTGACCGAACAACTCCCCGCTCGCAGCGGTCGATGTGAGCACTTGCGGCGCACCCTCCTGGTCGCGTCGATAGTTCATCGCACAGAAACCGAAGGCGTTGATCTGCAGATCCTTGATCTGCGCCGGGACATTGGAGGCGTCGTACTGCACCGTCAGCGTCGAGATGTAGCGCGTGCGCACCGGCGGCGACACGCCCCGCGTCACCGTCTTGTCGAAGCGAACCTGAGTGACGCGAAGATCCTCTCGGTCGGTCGGCAAGAACGTCACGTTGAGGATCTCGGCGCGCTCGGAGTCCGTGGCACTCATCGTGTTGACGGGCGACTGCGCATTGAGGTGCGGATTGAAATAGGCCTCCCACTCGCCGCGCACGGGGCCGCAGGACATCAGATAGGCCGTCTTGTAGTTGGTCTCCGCCTCGCCACGCGTGAAGCCCTCACGCGCAAGCACATAGCGAGCGACGTCCGACAGCAGGATCTTCTGGTCACGAGCAAGGCCGACTCGGACCAATTCCCCAGGCGCCTGCACATCGTAGGCCCCTGTCGCGTTGTCCACGCGGATCACGGCGGGCACGAACTGCTTGAGCGGCAGCAACACGCTGACGCTCAGCATGCTCAGCCCGCTGAGCACCGCGCAGACCCAAGCAATGCCCGTGCTCCGGGCGGCCCGGCGCTCAAGGTCGAGCCTGCGCTGCGCATCCCAATCGACTGCAGCCGCGAAGTAGACCTGTTTGTCCATCACCGCGCGCCATTCGCCGAGGTTGCGTTGATCGGCCGCGGCTCTCCGGATGGCCAGCCCGGCGGAGCCTTGGATGTACTGCACCCCGCGACCGCCACGAAGAGGCTCAACAAGAGCACCGATGTAAAAATACGTGTTGCCACTTCACCCCCTTCCTGCCCGCCGCATGCGCGCCAGAGCCCCAAGACCTGGGAAGAATGTGCCGCCACTGCCGCCGGTCATCGATGCACAGATGGCAGGAATCTGCAAAAACATGCAGAACATCGCCAACGAGATTAGGATCACTGGAATGCATATCGCAATGACGCTCAGGTTCCCGCCAGCGTCAATAAGTTGCGCCGCCATAGCAGACACCTCTCCTCCACCGGATCTGTCAATTTGAGAGGCAAGTCTGGAAAGGTACACATCGACGACGCCTATGAACAAGAAGATGAACAGTGCTGTGAAGAGGTGGTAGAAGACGAAATACAGCGCAGTCGAGATCCACGAGAAAAACAAGCTCCTTGTCTGTGGTAACACCAGCGCTAGTACGAAGAATGGACCGACGGCAAGCACGAGACTCAGGCCGAGCTTCGCGAAAATCACGGCAAACAAGGCTGTTGACAGCAGCAGATATGCAGCCGCGGTCACAAGCAACGTCAGCAGGAAGACCGTGATGGCTGCCCCGATCGCCAGATCGCTCGCGAAGCTACTTGCAGCTGTGAAGAGTGCCGAGATCAGATCGATGACTTTCGTGTTGACCTGCCCCAGCAGCGTGGGAGCGTCGGATGAGGAATGGCTCGCGGCTGCCGTCAACTCGGAAGGCAGATTGAAGATAGGGGTTGCCACCCAACCCAGATAGCCGTTGCCCATCACGTGCAGTACCAGCATGAACCCGATGAACTTAAGCAGCCAGTCGGTCGCAGGCACCGCCACCTTGCCTTGCATCAGCAGATAGCACCAGATCAATACGCATATTCCGAGCACGATCCAGGCCACCGGAATCACATACGCGGAGATGCCGCTCGCTGCACCCTCATAAAAACCACTGAGCGCCTTGTCAAAGTGGGTGTATATATCACCGATGATGTTGTCAGCCATTGCGTCACCTCATCATCCGTTACCTTCAGAACCGCGTGTCCAGCGGCTTGCGAAGCGAACCGGCTTTTTCTAAGGTCGCGCACTGCCGATCTCGGCGATGAAGTTTTACAGTTTCAGCATGGCACGCAATACCGAGGTCCTTCAAGGGGTCAAGGTTTCCCCTGTCTGCTTCGGCAGCCACGAACGCGGCGTCGACTTCGAGAGCGCTCGAGTTTGATTGGTTGCCGCAAGCCGCGAATGAAACCGTGACAAACGCCAGGGAGCAACTGACGAAGATTTTGAATGAACACATAACCTCAAAACCGAATGCCACCGGCAGACCCACGGGCCAGTCCCGCGTTGAAAGCGTCCGTCGCAGCCTGCCTTCGCAGTTTTACGTCGGCTTCCTGAATCGCCCGGATCGTTGACAGCTTCATCTGTTCGTTCTGCATTCGAACGGTCTCCACCTGGATGCGTGCCTGCACTTCGGAGATCGCCTTCTGGTCAGTCGAACCGTTGATCGACGCCACGAAGGTCTGGAGATTGCGAATGTTTTCCGCAGCCTTTCGATAGCCCAGTTCGCCGATGTGCTTCTGAAGAGCGAGCTGCTGCCATTGCTGGGCACACTGCGTGCGCCGCGACGCATCCAGGTTCAGTTCGGCGCACGTCCGCAACTGACTCGCTCGCACAATGTCGTCAAGGCTGCCGGAAATCCCCGCGAATGCACCCGTGCCGTCCCGCAGCGACCGCGCCGCTGCCGAGAAATCCTCAGGCAGATACTGCTTGGCCAGGTCGCTGTTCAGCAGGCTGCCCATGTTTCGGCCACCCTGCAGCGTCTTGTACAGCTGCTTCATCTGATCGAGCTGCTTGTCCATCGCACTTAGCTGCTCCACCCACTTGGCAATGGTCTCGATCTGGTTGACGGTGGCCGGAACGTCACTGGTCACCGTCACCGGTATCTGCGCCTGCGTCGCTTGCAGAAGGCCAAGGCACATGGCACCAGCGATCAGTACCCCTCGACAGCAATGGACGATCGTCATCACACTCTCCTCTGATGGAAAACAGGCAGCCACAACTGCGGATCTGGTCCCACTTCCGCAATGACCGTTCGCATCACCTCAACGTTGTCCAGGCTGCCGGACAGCACCGAGAGCATGTCCTCCAGACCGGACAGATCCATACGTGCAAGAACGGATTCGGCGCCCTTCTTCAGAAGGAACTGACCGGAGTTCTCCTCGGTATGCTTGACGAGGTGAAACTCGCGCGGCGTGAGTTTCAGCCCGTCGATGTAGTCTTCTTCCTCCGCTTCGCTGTTGGGAAGCAGCAGTTGCGTCGGGAACTGTGAAAGCAAAGTGCTGCCCAGCGGAGACCTGCTAATGTCGCTCGGCTCCTGCGTGTCGAGCCCGATCACGCCATCTTCCTTGCGTATCGTCTTGCCCTTGTCCTCGATGAACCGTTGCATCAGAGGGTCCTTCAATGCACGCCAGGCTTCTGCGATGTCGATGATGTGAGGCGCTCCGGCGACCTGTTGCGCGATCTTGTGGGTCAAGTACCGAAGGATCGGTGTGCGCGCTTCTTCAATGTCCAGGAAGCTGGTCATGTCGAAACCGAAGGTGTCGCAGCCCGCCAGATCAAAGCGGTCTTGCGGGTTGTCCAGCACCCATGCGAACGCGCCAGCGTCGCACCATCGGCCCAGCGCATGGTAGAGACTCTGCTCCTGGTGGGTCGACAGCGCATCTCGCACGCGTGCGTAGCGACGCTGCTGCGGCTCGAGTTGATAGACCTGCCGGATGCCCCTCAACAGGTCCTCCTCGTCGCGGTGGGACATGACGTACTTTCCGCCGAACTGCGCGTTCCACGTCATGATGCTCAAGATCACCGCGATGTTCTCGGGCGTGGGTGGCAGCGAGAACGGGTTCATCCCGGTCGGCTCGCCCGCAGCGATGAGGAAGTAGCGCCCACCCATGGCGCGAATGCAGATCTCCTCGCCGTAGTCCTTGTCGAAGCTGAAGATCTTCAGCACCTTGCCGCCCCTCGTAGCCGCTTTCCGGGCTAGCAGCCGAAGCGCTAGCTTGAGAACCGTCTTTCCACTTCCGGATCGGCCGATGATCTTGTAGTTGCCCAGTTCCTTGCGATGCGCCCGTTGCCCCTGCCCTGCCGCAGCGGCACCGCTCCTGGGCAACTCAACCGAATCCGGAGCGTCGTCATAGTCCAAACGCACGCCTTGCTCGAGAAGGCGGTCGCGACTCACATGAAAGTTAAAGTAATACGGCCCTGAGGCTGCCGTCTTCAGCAGCGCGATTGGCGGGCCCCACTGGCTGCCATGGGCGTTTCCCGTGGGATGGTTGTGCATGGGAAATAGCTTTGCGAAGTTGCTGCTGCTGATCGGCATCGCACGGATGCGCCCATGCCGAAAATTTCCCGGCAACACGCTGAAATACGCGCAGATCAGTCCGCCTTCACGCTCGCGCGCAACGCCCATGCTCTTTTGGTCCAGTAAGGTGACCGCCGAACTGACATTTCGGTTAAGGTCTTTCACTGTGTCTCCATAGACGACCAGCACGAGTTCGTGATCAAGCATCGAGAACCGCCCGGCCTGGAGCTTCGTGCGCGCGGCAGCAACCTCTTTGAGTTGCTCTTCGTTGTCGCTGGTGCTTTTGATCCTGTTGTACTGAGATTTCAGCAGCGCATCTGCCCGGTCGAATGCCATGACCGTGATGGACTGACTGAGCACGAACTCGAAGGGCGCCGACAGAAGCCCATCGAACACCTTGACGTCGAGTTGCTCGGCGGTGTACGGGGCCACGAGCGTGAGACACGCGGCGAGTCGCGAACCTGCGGCATGCTGGATCTCCACCGTCTCCGCGCCGAAGTGCAGTGCCCCAGCCTGGAGGCACTGGCTCAGTTCGAATGCCCCGAGTCGCACCTGGCGGTCAGCATGGTGAACAAGTCGTCCGTAGAACTGTGCCACCCGTGATCGCAGTTGACCGTCAACTTCCGAAGTGCCCAGCAACCGCGGGTGATACCGCTTGGCGCTGGCCAAAAGTTGGACCGACACTCGCTGCAACTCTTCGACCGCGCCTTTGCGCAGGCGGGCCATGGTGTCTGCGGCACCCCGCGCGAGACGAAGGCCTATGCGATCCGCACCGTTGCCGGCAATGCGATAGACCGGTGAAAGAAACAGATGGTTGACGAACTGGCGCTCACCTTCGAACTTGCCTGCGTACTGCTTTGCGAATTCGCGCGACAACGCGTTGTCATACGCGACGGCCGAAACGTCGTGGTGCACCTGGCGTCGCTCCACGTGCGTCCATAGCGCCACATGAGGGCTGCGGGCAACGTTGTTGATCGCGGCGAGCCATTGCTGGTTCAAGCCGTCGAGTTCTCGGTGCCCGATCGTCTCGAAAGCGACGCCCTGCAGCGCGATGGTCCGGGTGACATCTCCTTCATGCGTCACCACCGTATGCTCATCGATCTGCTGGGAGTAAGGCAGGCAGCTTGCAACACTGCGCTCACCCTTGAGGACCGCGTGGGCGCGCATCAGTTCACCTCCTTGCGACTCGGATGCGGGCTGAAAACGATGGCACCGTCTCTTGCACGCCGATGGCTCACGAACCAACGGTGCCGGTAGTTGGCCACCACGTTACGCACCCAGAACGGATTTTCGTTGGTTCGAAGCACGAGGATGACGTGCAGCGGAATCAGCAGCAACGTCCAGAAACCGATCACGCGCATGCCCAGCAGCAGCGTCATGCACTCTGCGCCGAACACCGGCAATGGAACGTAAGCCTGCAACACCGGGACCTGCGGCCCGCGATACACGGACACCCGCTCCAACGGTGGCTCCTCGTACCTGTGGTTGGCCATGAATGGACCTCAGAGGCTAGAGATACCGGAAGCCGAACCGCCGACCGCATCCTTCACGAACTGGATGATGGCGACGACGCCGAATGCCAGCGCCGTGCCAAGCAGCGCTTGGAAAAAAATCTTCTTCGGGTCCTCTCGACCGAGCCAGTTGCCAGTGACCCAGTTCAACAGTGTCACGAGACAAGCGATCGCACCGATCACGCCGACGACGCCGTAGATGGTGTTGAAGATATTGACGCCAGCCTGCTTCAGGCTCTGTGCAAATGCGCAATTGGATCCCATCAATGCGGCTACCCAGGCCGCCTGGCGCCATGGAAACTCGCGAATTCGCGCGACCATGGCTGCGTACGATTCTGGATGCTTGACCAGCCAAAGTGACTTCATGGCGTCCTCCAAGTTGGTGCTTTTCAGTGAAGCCCGGCTTCTCAAAAGCCAGGGACCGGCATGGCCTTCTCGAAGATCTCGCTGGCCTGCTGCGAACGACTATCCGTAGCCTCGGATTCCGCCGACCTGCCGCTCGAACTGCGCCGCCCCGGCATTTCGCTGCGCGCCGACGGCACAAGTTGGAGGACCGCTGTATTGGCGCGTAAGAGGGCGGACTTACCCGAAGCATCGGCATGCCGGATGATGTTGGTGGCATAGCCCTCGCTCACATACCGACCGATTCCGCCGCTGTTGTAGCCACGAAGCGCTGCACGCACAGCGCCATCCCCAACATAGCCAGCTCGGCCCGCCGCGCGATAGAAGTCGGCCAGGATCGCTTGCCCCAAGCTAAGGTTGGTGCAGGGATCAAACGCCCGTTCCCAACTCAGGCCTGAACGCAGCACGTTGCTAACATGCACTTGAGCCAAACCCACCGAAAACGACCTGCCCGAATCCACCAGCCGCCTCGCGGTGACGACCGCTTGTTCAAGGGAGTGAGGCTGAGTGACTGATCCCTGACCTGCATCTGCGCCAATGGCGAAGGGTTGCCAAGCGGACTCGATGTGCACAAGTGCCCGCATCAAGCTTGGCGCCACTTGTGGGGCACATTGTTCGAGCAGGATCGGAATATCAACCATTGCTTCGTCCTTTTGATCGAAAGCAGGCGCAGCTCATTCAAGTAGTACAGTTCAACAAGACATTTTGGCTTTCGTCTTGTTTTTCAAGACTACGCTTTTCGTTTTGTCTTGAACAGCAAAACTTACGCATTGGAACAATTCATGTCCGCTGAGAAGTCCGCAGATGAAGACTCCGCGATGTCTCGCGGCGCGCATGCCGTGCGCGCATTGCTGGAGCGGCACGGCATTGCCAAGCATCGGCATTCGGCATTCATCGGGGAGTTCTTCGCGCTGTCGCGCGCTGCCGCTCACCAACGCATCAGTCGAAGCACGGCCTGGACGCTGGAGGAGCTCAGCGCACTCGGCGCTCACTTCGGCGAGACGCTCGGCCATGTGGTGGCCCCGTTGGAAGATTCCTCGCCTGAATCCTCATTGCAGTCGTTCCGCGCCACGTTGTGCCTCGGTGCCTCGAGCATTCCATGCAGGATCTGGCTTCGCCCCGACAACGCTGCGGCGCCGGGCGACGCATTCGTTGCGCTGCGCACGGGCAATGAGCATCTCGTGATGCCGGCTGGATCGACACCCGACGCACATGCGCTGCGCATTGCACGGCTCGAGGTCGATCAGAAGCTCTCACCGCATCACCGTATTGCTCTTTGGACCAAGAATTCCCGTGCAGGGAAAAAGCTTTGCGCGCAGTTGGAAAACGCGGGTCTTGAGCCGTACCAATTTTCGGTCGGTTCGGCCTTTCTGGACGCCGCAAGGCGCGAGCCATTCGATGGTTACGTGATTGATTGGCCCATCCCAGAAAGCGACACTGCAAGCGTGCATGCGGCATTGAGCGAGC
>Ga0209050_1002293_pt1 | contig 16899 bp, 15 predicted proteins | sample Araplavi_mTSA_r2_FD_184276 | JGI IMG/M metagenome (GOLD analysis project Ga0209050, IMG submission 184276) | Arabidopsis root microbial communities from North Carolina, USA - plate scrape MF_Cvi_mTSA_r2 (SPAdes) (version 2) | ecosystem: Host-associated > Plants > Roots > Endosphere | place: USA... | reverse complement strand
GTTTTGAGTTCTCCTTTCGGGGTGAAAACAAATACTTCTTCGCTAAAAAGATTGCCGCGAAAATCGTCCACGAAGTCCAGGGCCGAGTGGTTGTTTTGTTCCAGCAGGTCGCGGACGCGGGCGAGCCATTTTTCGAGGTTGGATTCGGCAGTGGTGTCGCGGTCTTTATATTTCCAGTGGGCGGCATAGCCCTTTTCGGCAATTTCGTCCATGCGCTTGCTGCGGATCTGGACCTCCACCCACTGGCCGTTCTTGGCCATGACCGTGGTGTGCAACGATTCGTAGCCGTTGGATTTGGGCGTGCTGATCCAGTCGCGGAGCCGGTCGGGGTTGGGTGTGTAATAGTCGGTGACAATGGAATATACCTGCCAGCAAAGCGCCTTTTCATACTCCACGGTGGTGTCGAGGATGATGCGGATGGCAAACAGGTCGAACACCTCTTCAAACGGGATGTTCTGTTTTCGCATTTTGTTCCAGATGGAATAGATCGATTTGGGGCGGCCTTTGATCTCGTATTCGATCTTGAGCTTGTCCAACTCGTCTTTGATGGGCACCATGAATTGTTTGATGAACTTGGTGCGGACCGCGCGGGTGGCGTCGATGTTTTCGGCGATGCCGTTGTAGACGGGCCGGTCAGTAAACCTCAAATACAGGTCTTCCAGCTCGGTTTTCATGGCATTCAGTCCCAGGCGGTGGGCCAGGGGCGCATAGAGGTATATGGTTTCGTTGGCGACCTTGAGCTGCTTGTTCCGGGGCATGCTGTCGAGGGTGCGCATGTTATGGAGGCGGTCGGCGAGTTTGATGAGGATCACCCGGACGTCGTCCGACAGGGTGAACAGCATTTTCCGGAAGTTCTCGGCCTGCTGGGAGGTGCCGTATTCGAAGACGCCGCGGATCTTAGTGAGGCCGTCGATGATGCGGGTGATCTTTTTGCCAAACATCTTTTCGATGTCGGTCAGCTCGATGTCGGTATCTTCCACCACGTCGTGCATGAGGGCGGCGATGATGGAAGTGGTTCCCAGGCCGATCTCTTCCACGCAAATTTCGGCCACAGCCAGGGGATGGAAAATGAAGGGCTCGCCCGACTTGCGTCGCATGTCTTTATGGGCTTCCAGCGAGATGGTGAAGGCTTTCTTTATCAGCTTGGCATCGCCGTCCTTGAGGATGGGCTTGGCTTTGCGCAGTAATCTCCTGTAACGGTTAATGATCTCTTTCTTCTCCAGTTCGGCGTCTATTACCATTATTTACGGCAGATTTGGTGTGTTTGAGCGGTTTTTGTAAGTCGTTAAAAGTAAAAATGACTTTTTTCTGATAACAAATACAAACTATTTCTTATTTGTGAATATTCCATAAATTTGCGCCCTCCTTTTGCGGATGTGGCGTAATTGGTAGCCGTGCCAGACTTAGGATCTGGTGCCGAAAGGCGTGGGGGTTCGAGTCCCTCCATCCGCACCATTGAACCCTTGATGTTCGTTTCTTTAATCAGCACGGGCGTTGAGGGTTCTTGGTTTATCTGGTAAAACAATAAACAACTTAACTTTGGAAATTACATTAGACAAAAAGAACAACACCGAAGGTTTAATTAAAATTAAATTAACCGAAGGTGATTATCAACCCAACGTTGAAGAAAAAGTAAAAGATTACGCTCGCAAAGCAAACATCAAAGGTTTCCGTCAGGGCAAAGTTCCTACCGGCGTGATCCGGAAAATGTTTGGCAAATCCATCCTCGTGGACGAGATCAATCATCTGCTTTCACACAAGCTTTCCGACTATATCAAAGAAAATAATCTCAAGATCCTCGGCGAGCCTCTTCCCAACCAGGAAAAGGCGTTGACCATCGACTGGGATGCCCAAAAGAATTTTGAATTCGAATATCAGATCGGCATGGTGGATGATTTCCCGTACGAGCTTTCCTCCAAAGTGAAAGTGCAGTCGTACCCGATCGAAGTGGACCAAAAGACCATCGATGAAACCGTGAGCGACCTGAAGAAGCGTTTTGGCAAAGTGAGCTATCCTGAAGCGAGCGAAGCCGACGACAATTTGTTCGGTCCTTTGAAAGAAGCCGACGGCGACTTTGCCCGCGAGCAATCGTTCATCGCGGTCGATAAAATCGAGAAGAAAGAACAGAAAAAATTTATCGGTGTAAAGAAAGGCGACACCATCGAATTTGACATCGACAAAGTTTTTTCGGATGAAAATCTGAAAGCTCAGGTCCTGGGCGTTTCCCCGGAAGAAGCAAAGGCTAAGAAGGGAAAATACATCCTCACAGTTGAAACCATCAGCCGCACCGAACCTGCCGAATTGAACATCGAATTGTTCGACCGCGTGTTTGGCAAAGACGCTGTGACCGACGAAGCGGGCTTTATTGCCAAGATCAAGGAAACGATCGGCGAAAACTATAAGCGTGAGTCAGACCATTTCCTGGAGCACCACATCGAAGATCATTTCGTGGCCAACACCTCCATCAACCTGCCCGACGATTTCCTGAAGGCCTGGTTGAAATCCAGCAGCCAGGGTCAGGTGACCGACGAAGTGCTGGGCCAGGAATTTGAAGCCTACAAGCGCGGTCTGAAGTGGGACCTGGTGAAGAACCGCATTGCCGACGACAACAAGATCACCGTGGAAGCCGACGAAGTTCGCGCCAAAGCCAAAGAACTGATCATCTCCCAATTCGGCGGCCACGCGTTTGCTGAACAGCTCGGCGACAAACTCGACGCCATTGCCGACAACTATCTGCAGAACGAGAACGGCCAGAACTTCATGAAGCTCTACAACCAACTGCGTTCGGAGAAGATCCTGAAGTATATTCGCGAACACATTACCGTACAGGAAAAGAAAGTGACCGTGGACGAGTTCAAGAAGATCGTAGAAGAACACAAGCACTAGACCCCGGCGGTTCTTTGCGCCGCCACGGTAAATAAAATTTGAACCGCAGGAAATGCAACGGCAAACCCGGGTACAATAAAATAATAACTTTACACGACTATGGTTTTAAGGCAACTTAAAACCATTTTCTTTTTAAGGGGGTTATAGGGTTGTATTTTAGCATCAGGATGCCTATGATTGTCTACCGGCGGGCAATCGCACCGGTTTCCTACCCATTTTAAAAATCGTATCGTAAACCTCAAATTATGGACTATAACAATGAATTCAGAAAGTATGCTGTTCACCACATGGGCATGAGCGGCAATACGATCGACAGTTACGCACAAAAAATCCAAAACATGACCCAGTACGTCATCGAAGAACGTCCTGGGAATTTCCGCGCCATCGATGTGTTCACGCGGCTTATCTCCGACCGTATCATCTTTTTAGGCATGGGCATCGACGACCAGATCGCCAACCTCATCACGGCCCAATTGCTGTTTTTGGAGTCGTCGGACCCCAAGAAAGACATTATTATGTACATCAATAGCCCGGGTGGGTCAGTTTATGCCGGTTTGGGCATTTACGACACCATGCAGTATGTGAACCCCGACGTGGCCACCATCTGTACGGGCCTGGCAGCCTCTATGGGCGCCGTGTTGCTCACCGCTGGTGCAGCCAAGAAAAGATCGGGTCTGCCCCATTCCCGCATCATGATCCACCAGCCCATGAGCGGCATGCAGGGTCAGGCGTCGGACATGGAAATCAGCCTGAAACAAACGTTGGAGGTGAAAAAAGACCTCTATAATATCCTTGCCAAGCACAGCGGCCAGAAATACGAAAAGATCGAAAAAGACTCCGATCGCGACTACTGGATGCGTTCGCTGGAGGCCAAAGAATACGGCCTGATCGACGAAGTGCTGGAGCGCAAAAAGATCTGATCCTTTTCGCCCCATATCCGTTTCACACCGATGTGCTAAATATTCGTTACCTTTGTAGCGAGTTTGGCACATCGGTTTTATTTTAAATTCCTTAAGTTATGGCTGAAGTTACCTGTTCATTTTGCGGCAGAAGCAAGAAAGACGTTGACCTGATGATCTCCGGTATCCACGCGCACATTTGCGACAAGTGCGTGACCCAGGCAAACCAGATCCTGGGCGAGGAAAAGAAAAGCAAGACCGAAGCCGGTTTCTCCCCCAATTTCAAGCTCATCAAGCCCATGGAAATCAAGAAGTTCCTGGATGAGTATGTCATTGGTCAGGACGAGGCCAAAAAGATCATGTCCGTGGCCGTCTACAACCACTACAAGCGGTTGATGCAACGGAAACTGGACAGCGATGTGATGATCGAGAAATCGAACATCATCATGGCCGGCGAAACCGGTACCGGCAAAACGTACCTGGCCCGCACCCTGGCCAAATTGCTGCAAGTACCCTTCTGTATCGCCGACGCCACCGTGTTGACGGAGGCCGGCTATGTGGGTGAAGACGTGGAAAGTATTTTAACCCGCCTGCTCCAGGCGGCTGATTATAACGTGGAAGCTGCCGAACGCGGAATCGTCTATATCGACGAGATCGACAAGATCGCACGCAAATCCGACAACCCTTCCATCACCCGCGATGTGAGCGGTGAAGGCGTTCAACAGGCGCTTTTGAAATTGCTGGAAGGCACGGCGGTTAACGTCCCCCCCCAAGGCGGACGGAAACACCCGGATCAGAAAATGATCACGGTGAATACCGAAAATATTCTCTTCATCTGTGGCGGTGCGTTTGAAGGCATCTCGCGTTTTATTGCCAACCGTCTGAATACAAGGCCCCTCGGCTTTGTGGCCGGCAGCGACAACGCGCATCCCGGTTTAGACAAAGACAACCTGCTGCAATTTATCACCGCACAGGACCTGAAAAGCTTTGGTCTAATCCCGGAATTGATCGGACGTCTCCCTGTCGTATCGTTCCTGAATCCTTTGGATAGCGAAGCGCTCCGGAAGATCCTGACCGAGCCGAAGAACGCTTTGATGAAGCAGTATAAGAAGTTGTTCGATATGGAGAACATCGAGCTGGAGTTCAAAGATGGCGCGATCGATTTCATCGTTGAGAAAGCGATGGAGTTCAAGTTGGGTGCACGCGGTTTGCGCAGCATCTGCGAAGCGATCATCAACGACGCGATGTTCGAGTTGCCATCGGAGAAGAACCTCGATCGCCTGGTGATTACCCGGGCATATGCGGAGGAGAAATTTAGTAAGTCGCAATACAGCAAGTTGAAGGTGGCTTAGTGAGGTTGTTGGTGAGACACGAACAACGGCGATAGCCCTTCGATTTTTATCAGAATAAAAAAAGCCTGGCGTGATCCAGGCTTTTTTATTATCCGTTGAGGTACCGCCCGTTATGATTTGAAGCGACTTTTAAAAGATTGCTTCACGCCCTGATGCACGCCCGCATAGAAAACCAGGCTCTTTCCCTTTGTTACCTGAACCAGGGAGCGCACTTTGGAATGGAGATCTTTTCGGATGATCCACCGGTAGAGCGCCATTTTGAATTTCGGGAAATTTCGTTCCAGTCTCTCCTTGACCACTTTCGTTACAATTTCAAAGACGATGAATCCAAACACGATCGAGATAACCCACTCCAATTGATGAAATGTTTCTTTGTTGACGATCGTCTTTTTCGCCGTCAGTCCCCATAGATTCTTTATGCTCCGGGTTTCGAAGAAATGCGACACTAGGCCTGTTGCCGACACACCGATGAGAAATCCGGCAAAATTGCCCGTGAGTTGCTCGTACAAATATCTTAAGACGGTTTTTAGGCTTATGTTTTTCATACGGAATGGGCCTTGAATTTTTATAAAGTAATATCAATATCGCCGTCGATATACTTTAGATTTATTCAAATCCTTACATGCCTTTGAAAAGGAAAGCTGAGTGGCTGTTGGTGACCCCTAAACGCTTCGGAAAAATTCTGTATCCTGTTCACATCTGGTTATCGGCGACCTCAGCCCTGGGCCTTAAAAAGCAAACCACCACAAAAAAAGGACGGGCACTCGGCCCGTCCAGATTAATATTGTCAACCCGTCAACGGGCTGCGTTGAGTTTTATCCCTTCACAAATTCAGCGTTGGTGCTGATTTCAACTTCGTCGCTTACAACGGCTCCGGGCACCGTGGCACCGATGGCAAAATCGGAACGCTTTATGATGCCGCTTACCTTGAAGCCCGCGATGGTCTTTTTCGTATAGGGGTGAATAGCCGTTCCGTTAAAGGTCACATCCAGTTCGACTTTCTTTGTTACGCCGTGCATCGTCAGGTTGCCTTCCATTTTATATTTTTTGTCGGCTACTTTTTTGAAAGACGTGCTCTTGAACGTGAGGGTCGAGAATTTCGCCACGTCGAAAAAGTCGGGGCTCTTCAGGTGGCCGTCGCGCTGGCTGTCGTCTGTATCAATGGAGTTTATGTCGGCCGAAAGCTCGATCACGGCGTTGGAAAAGTCGTCCTGGGCCGAGGTTATTTTGGCATCGAAAGATTTGAAATTGCCCTCCACGTTGGAGACCAATAAGTGGGTTACGCTGAATCCCAACTTCGCGTGGGATTTATCCAGCGACCAGGTTTGGCCAAAGGAAGTGGAAAGTGAACCGGACAACAAAAGGAAGAAAAATACAATGTTCTTTTTCATGGATAATTTTTTCATTTTTTAAGTGGGTTCAAAATTACCTACATTTGCTATACATAAGTAATCACTATACTAAAGTATACCGGTATACTTTAGTATATCAACAGGCGAGAATAAAATGGCAAGACTATCCGAACTAGAACAGGTAAAGAAATGTTCCGGCACCTATGTGTTGGCCGTAAACGACACGCTGAACGTAATCAACGGCAAATGGAAGCTACCCATCATCGGGTCGTTGCATTTTGGAAAGAAACGCTTTAAAGAACTCGCACGGGAGATCCCAAAAATAACGCCGCGCATGTTGTCGAAGGAATTAAAAGACCTTGAGGTGAATGGGATTGTGACACGGACTGTGCACGCTACGATTCCGGTGACGGTGGAGTATGAATTGACCCGGTCGGGGGAATCGTTCAATGATGTGTTGGATGTGATGGTGAGGTGGGGGTTGCAGCATCGGAAAAATTCCATGGGTAAACGTTAGGAACTTTTGTCATCCCAAATCTTTACTTAAGATAATCTAAGGCATCATATCGCAGCAAAAATTATCTATTATCTTTTAAGATAATCGAAAGATTCCGGGTCGAACTTGTGGAATTTTGAGAATTAAAATACCCATCGCGTAGAGAAAAGTACGCGTTCTAAAATTTTGAAGAGGAAGACTTAAATAATGTTATTCAATGACAAATAACCGTCGATCGTGGACTATTCCGCTGGAAACAGGGAGAAATAAAGTTGCCGCTGCCAGGAGGTCTTGCCTTCAATTTCCTTCATGAACGGGTTTACAAATTTTGATGTGAAGGGGAGCACGCTATCGATTTCGGAGAACTTTAACGCCGTGCAATTCAGCATATGCCCAGATGCATCGAATGGGGCCAACAAAAACAGCAGCTCGCTGTCGAGGATGATCTCTTTGACGACGGTGACCAAGGTTGGGGGATCGAGTTTCGGGGAGCTGATGCCGATCATGGAGTTATTTTCCTTACTGGTGAGCAGGCTTGACAATACTTGTTTAGGTTCTTCACAAAATCCGATGTATTCGGTCATGGGGTGAAATTAAAAAGCGGTGATTTCAGCAAGATCAGTTGACTTACCTTAAAAAATGTGCCAAGGAATCCAGGAGCCAGAAATTTTGGAGCCGGGAGCCAGAATTCGGGCGCTGCCCATGTTTCCCAAAATCAACGTCTCGCTGCGATTGGCACTAGCGAAACAGCTTCATCAACACTCTCTAAAAAGTCAACAAAACAATCGGCGCCCTCGAAGTTGATGGGTTTGCGTAATGCATAGCAGAATCCTCTTCACCCTTAGTCGAGCGATGGATTACCGCACCAAATCGACGGGCTTTTTGGATCTGCTTTTCGGTGGGTTAATAAGCTTTTCTGACCTGATGGGGCAGAGATATTCAAGGCCTTGCCGAAGCCGGCAAGCCAAACACCCGCTTCGCTTCTTTATTAAATTTCAGCAAGCACCCGTTCGCCGGACGATAAATGATCACGGGCATTGGCAGGTCATCGCAGGCAAAGGAGGCATCGCTTTTTTTGCTTTTCACTCTCGTCCTCATCGCATAAAAAAAATCAAAATTACATCTTGATTATCAAGGATGTAAGGACGTTTATACGTACGTAGATGTACTTATTTAATTAAAAGACGCAACTTGGGGATTGCTATCGGGGAGTATGGCGATCAAGGAATCGTTAATCAATCGAATTAAAAAAACGAGCTTCAGATGCTAGATTTAGATATTCATAAAATGCGGCCATGGCTCTCGGCATTCATGATCATTTGGAGTGTCTGCTCCTTTTATTGTGCTATCAAAAACAAATCCGTGACCATGCAGTTTACTTATAGCGACAGCTTCATTCCAAAGAAAATTTTAGGAAAATATTTTGACAGGGTCATGAATATAATCTTTGGAATAATATTTATGTTTTTTGGAATCGGCTTATTGACCGGTGCGTTCTAAGGTCCATGTTAAATAAACTTTTACCTAATGCTTCACCGGCCTCCAATTGGCGGGAAGAAATTTAAAACCTGCGGTTGCTCGCAAGTCACCTTCACTAACAATGCGATATTGATTTTTCTGATCCATGGAAGACACGACTACTCCATTTTTGTCCTTTAGCATGAAAAAATACTTACCGTCGTAAAAATCAAAATCTAGGATCTTCTCTACTGTAATCGGAAGCATTTTTGATGTGCCTTTTTGGATGTTGTACTCCCATAGCTCAAGTCTATGTTCTGCCGCGTTTTTAAGTATCAACGAGAAAGTAGATTTGTCTGTCCATATCCCCTGATTATGAAGATTGTCAGCCAGTTGATATTTCCCTCCATCTTTGAAAGACGTGATGATGCTATCGTTATTGGTGAGCGCGTGGTACAATCTCACAATGACGGAGGCCTCGTTTTCTTCGATCAAAATTACGTCGTCGGAAAAAGGCGAGCCAATCATTCCAACCTGGTTATTGTTCAGCGATTCCAGAGTCTTCTTCCTCTTATTTTCTCGATTAATTTGAACACAACGACCATCTTCAGATAAGAATTGCTCCTCTGAAGCCTCTATGGCATAGAGATACTTTTTCGTTACCGCATAATCCTGAATAAAATTTTCTGAAGAATAAATAACCGTTGGTATAATTTTGGAATCCTTGATTTCGTAAGCCTTAACGTCGTTTGAAACTAGGCCAAACATTTCTTGACCATTAACTTGCCACTCCCGTCCTAAATAGATGCCCTCATACTTCGCTATCGAATCATTTGACCAAATAAAAAGGGAATAGGTTTGCGTAGATGTATCATAGCCATGAAAAATAATTTTCTGAGCTAGTGAACGATTGCATACTACCAGTAATACTAATAAAATGATTGCGACTGTAGATGGTCTCATCTTTTATATCTTGGTTGTTTAGGCAATGATCGTGTAATATCCAAGACAAAAGTCTGAACTCCTGCCATTTGGGCTTTGAATCTTTCCCAGTCAGCTCCATCCTTACTCCTACCTGGCGCTATTATCAAACAGCCCTCTGAGATTCCACCATAAACGGCGTTTCCAGAGGCATCAAATATTTTTTGACCAGCCTTCGGATGCTTTGAACCGTCGGGCATCTTATCAGGATACTTTTTTTGATATATGCCTGCAAATCCATCTTTATTGCTGGCGTGGATAAACACTCCCTCCAAATATCCATTTGACCTTCCTCTTTCCGGGTGCGCCGGATTAAATCCATCTTCATCCGGCACCGCGTTCCTCCCTTCAATTGCATAGTGAGACTCCAATTTGCCCGATTTTCCCTTTACGTCGTAGTTGCCATCATGTCTTCCTTGCGCCACTACCCCAAAACGTTTACTGTCAGATGATATGGAAAGTCCTTCATAACGCTGGACGTCGTTAGCACCATCGGGGCCCAACACCCAGACATCGGCAAGTTCAGCGCCTTCTCCATACAAGTTTTTTCCATCCCCGAGTTTTTCCTCATCACTTCGAAAAATAACTACAGCCTCCACTCCATCGAGTACCACCTCATTTCCATTTTCATCCTTTACTCCTGTATTATATTTGTCCCCATCGTGCCATTGCCAGCTGGCTTCCTCCTGTCCGTCCTGTCTATGATAAAACCACTGCTCACCATTTGGATCAAGTACCAATACAGGATTGTTGGCACAATAGTTATATGTGGTCCAGTCGTAATAAAGATCAAACAGGGGATCAATCACTCCCCACCTTCCGATGTCATTCATGTACATTCTCGCGCCATAGTCAAGCCAACTTAGACTTAATTTATCCTGAAACTCCTTTCCATTGAAGAGAAAGTTTTCTTTGATGTTGTTTTCACGGCGATAAGAATTTAAGGTCAAACCGAAAGGATAGTAATCTTGGGTTTGTATAACCGGCGACTTTAAATGCTCTACAAGGAAATCATCAAAGTACACCTCCACCGGCGTCTCATTCTCATTGCTCAAATAAATATACACATATCCCGGCTGTTTGATCTTTAGATCATCTTTTATCAAAGCCTCGTGTGCCGTATTGTGGCCTGTTTCTCTGGCTCCATTGCTAAGCCGCTTAAATCCACTTTCGCTTGGAATAAAATTGTAGTCGCGATCGAAAACCAGCCAATTCAAATAAGCCTTTGGTCCCGTGCCATTGTCGTTTTCACGCTCCAGAACGTTGGGGAACGGGAATGCTGTGCTACCCAAACTTCCCGCGGCTCCACCGTCAATCACCATGCCGGAATTCGGCTGTCCTGTAGCAAGGCTTGCCATGAAGTTTTGAAGGGCGGTTGTCCAATTATTTTGATCTCCATCCAAATACTTACCAAAGACTTCCATCGAGATGATATCACCGGGCATAACACTTAGTGATTTTGAAAGACCGTACCGTTCGTTCTCTGTGCCGTTCAGGCGGACAGCGTATCCATTGGGATTTGGATCGTTTGGATCGAGGCCCTCGCCATCAGCCGGATCGTCTACATCTTTTGTGTGGTCAAACAGGAAACCTTTCACCCTGATGGCTTCGTCATAGTTGGAGAACTGTCCGGATTCAATGTCGGTACGGTCGTCTTCCATCGTGGCCAGGCTGTTGTCGACTTCATCCTTGGTCGTGAAGGTGAGGCGAACGTTACCCAGGTGGTCTTTGAGATTATATTGATATTCTGGGGTTGCGTTTGTCTTGATTTGTATCAATTCAATTTCGTTGACGTAGGCTTTTGGCGTGGAGCTAACTGCATTCCAGGAAATTCCAATTTGGAGTTGCGTTACCCCAGTAGGAATGATAATGGTTTGTTCTGCCCATGATTCTGTCGCTGCCGATAGCGGGAGGCTAGTCCCAGGCCAGCTAATGTTGCCAGTGTTGGTCTTTGCTATGATATATACGGGGCTCGCAAGTGTGTAGTAGCCTTTGACACGGATTTTGTAGCGTTCACCAGCTGTTACCGGGAATATGCCGCCAAACAGAGCACTAGCCGACGCGGAGCCATCGCTGGAGACCTCAACGTATTTCTCGTTGCCATTGAGGGTTACCAGTGCCGTTGTTGTGCCTGAAGAGGTTATGTCGTCAACCGACTCACCGCTACCGCTGTACAAGGTTTTGTCCGACACCAGGACGGCGCGCCCTTCTTCATGCTGTATACTTTGGAGTACGTTGTTCTCATATTGAAATTCTCCCATGTAATCGGTCCGCTGCTGTCCTTTAGTAAACGAAGTTAGTTGGGATAATTTTCTGCCGCCGGCATCATAGATATACCGTACGGTGTTCCCTCCGCGGGTAACCAATTCGGGCAAATTGAGGAAGTTGTAGCCGATATTGCTGGTGATACCTTTGTTTTGATCGGTCAGCATGTTACCATTTTGGTCGTAGGTATATTCGGAAGCTACCGTCACACCATCCAAAAAACCCTTAAATGCATCACCTCTGTCGACCAGGGAAAGAAGCTGGTTACCATAGATGCTTCCGTTGGCATAATTATAGGTAAGGTGATCCATCAACTTACCTTTTTCGTCATAGCGCGTCAAGGTCTTGATGTTGCCTTGCAAGTCGTAGGTGAGATTTCCTTCGTTGTTGGAGTTATTTTCCTTACTGGTGAGCAGGCTTGATAGCACCTCTTTGGGTTCTTCGCAAAATCCGAGGGTTTCGGTCATGGGTGGTGATTAGAGATGGGTCATTCATATAGGGATTACTTTTTCTGCCGAAAAAATGTGCCATGTATGTCGTTGTTTGTTGATGCTCCTTCGATCACTGGCGATTTACCTCCTTGTTCTTGCGTTTTGAGGCTGGACGATCAATGCCTGGACAGGGTCGGATAACGGGCGTTAGGTGTTGGAAACGAAGTTATTCGAGTGCGTTAAATTTTCCGGAAAAATCTTGGCTTCCTCGTTCGGTTTTTTTGTCACGATGAGTTACCTCATCAATAAATAGAAACCTCAAGAAGCGCACTTAAAAGAGGAATCGCAAAAATAAAAAGAAAGCAATAAAACTGAATAACTCTATGAGGATAACTATCGCGCCTCTCAGTTGTCGCTGCCCTACGCTTTCCCCACTGAATTTATGCTCGATTGTCGACAATCGATTTCCATCAATAAAATATTTCTTGTTGGCAAAAAATATCAAGGAGGAGTACAAACCAATGCTTAAGACCCAAATCCAAAACTCAACTTTTCCGAAAACATAATCAATGGCAAAAAAGAGAAAGGGAGACGTATAAAAAAAGAGAGCAATTAATAAAAGCATAAGAGCAGCATCATCCGCTGTCCTTCTTCCTGGTGTTTTTTTCATTAACTGATACAGCCTCAGATAATAATAATCATAAAGGTTTCTCATTTTACTCTCGTTTTAAAATAATAGTATCGCCACCTAAGCTTTCTTTAACGCCGTCAAATGCACCTGCTGCATCCAGTATCCCGTATAGTCCGAAGCCAATAAGTAAAGCAGGATTGGTAACAGTCACCACAGTAAGAACTCCGGCAACGGCAAAATCGAAGGCCTGACTGGCAGTAATTCCGTCCCCATAGGCGTACTTATATCCTAGGGAGGTTGCTGAGATAAGTAGACCCGCCACGCCTAATTTACGAGCCGTGCGATCCAAACCCTTTAAGCTTTTATCGATCACAGCCACGCCCCTTAAAGCACTTTTTGAGTATTCGCCAGCAACTAACATTTGTCTACGAGCATTTAAGGTTGCCGCCGAGTGATTAATTACCCCACCTGCACCCCCCAAAATGAAATTTATGAGATCAAACCCATCGGCATCGCTGCTCATTAGATTCAGGTCTGGAGATTTAGAGGTTATGCTGCCGCTCTTCGTAGAAGCGTTCGTTTTCAATCGTATCTTTAAAATGCTGGCTATCCCAAATCTGTAATCCTCGAGATTGAAATTTGGCTCTTCCTAAGGTAACCGGTGTAGCCTCGACCAGCTAAATTATGAAATCTCAAGACGTAAGACATTCGTTTGAGGGCTGTGGATTAGTCCAACGGTTGCATTAAGATTCTTGTTGCTGCGTCAAATATCGCGTCATTAATGCTGCAGCATTCTCGGAAGCGGAGCCTGTGTCCAATATTCTTATGATCTCGTCGTAGCCGTTCAGAACTTCTTTTCGCCGGGGAGAATCGGTGAGCAGTTGTTTGAGTTCGCCGGCAAGGTGGTCTACGTTGGCATCGTCCTGGATCATTTCTTTGACCACTTCTTTTCCGGCAATGAGGTTAACGAGCGAAATGTAAGGCACTTGAATGACCCATTTACTAATCTTGTAATTTATCCAGCTAGTTTTATACACCACGATCTGTGGCACTCTAAAAAGGGCTGTCTCTAACGTAGCCGTTCCAGACGTGACGATCGCTGCCCGGGCGTGAGAAAGCAGATCGTATGTTTGTTCCTCCACATAGCTCACATTTTTCAATTCTGAAAAGGGGGTGTACAGCGTTTTATCAAGATTGGAAACTGCTGCGACGGCAAACTGGTATTCCGGAAATTTGCGCGCAACCTCTGCCATTACCGGAACGAGGCGTTCCAACTCTTGCTTGCGACTGCCGGGAAGGAGCGCTATGATCTGTTTGTCCTTCAGATTCCATTTCGATAAAAATTGATCGTCGCGGTGATGGGCTTTGACCGCGTCCAAAACCGGGTTGCCAACATAGTCTACCTCCCATTGAAATTTCTTGAAGAAGTCCTTTTCGAAGGGAAGGATCACAAACATCCGGTCGACATTTTTCTTGAGCTCACGGGCCCTGTACACGCCCCAGGCCCACACTTTGGGTGTGATGTAGTAGAAGTTTCTGAAGCCATTTTTTTTGCAGAAGGCAGAAATCTGGCGGTTAAAGCCACCGTAATCGATGAGGATGACCACATCGGGTTTGAAGTCCCTGATGTCGGCCGTGCACTGCTTGATGAATTTCGATATCCGGTTTAGGTTGAGCACCACCTGGGCGAATCCCATAAAGGCCATGTCCGAATAATGCAGGGTCAATGTAACGCCTGCCTCCCGCATGTACTCTCCACCAAAACCCCGGAAGGTAGCCTGGGGATCGCGTTGCCGAAGCGCCTTGACGAGGTTGCCGCCGTGTAAATCACCTGATCGTTCGCCCGCAATAATGTAATAACGCATATGGAATTTACGAGGTACAGCGGGCAAGGTACGGGCTTTCGGGTTTATTCTCCAAAGTAGTCCACGTAATTGCGGGGCGTTTCGTAGAGGCGCAGGCTGTGCAGTTTGCCGCTTGGGGTGATGCTGGGGAGGTGTGCGTGCAAGATGCGCCAGATCTCGATGATGAGATTTTCGCAGCTGGCCAGTTTACCGGTCATGAAGTCGACGTCGAGGTTCAGGTTCTTATGGTCGAGCTTGTCGATCACTTCCTTCCGGATGAGGGTGCTCAGTTGCTTCAGGTCTACCACAAAGCCGGTCTCGGGGTCTGGTTTGCCCTTCACGGTGACGATGAGTTCGAAGTTGTGGCCGTGCCAATTATCGTTTGCGCAGGGGCCAAAGACCTCTGCATTCCGCTCTGGAGACCACTGGGGATTGTAGAGCTTGTGGGCGGCGTTGAAGTGTTCTTTGCGGCTGACGTAGACCATTTATCGTGGGATTCTGCTGCAAATATAGGGGGATGGTGAACAGACGCCAAATACGCTCTGAATACGGGCTTTTAAACAAAGAAGGGCTACCTGATGGCAGCCCTTCTTTTATTAAGCAAGTCGTTCTCTACTATTGGAACACTTCAAGAAGATCGAACAGACCCGGTGAAGGGCGAGGTGTAGAAGTATTGGAGTTAACTTCTACCTGAGCGATCAGGAAGCGTTGAGGAATGACCGAGCCCGTGTTGGGTGTGATACCCAAAACTTCCCAGTTTTGTTTGCCGGAGAATGAGCCGAAGCCTTTTCTGTGCAGGTCAACAAAAACATCCATTGTGGAAAGGAGAGAAATGTATTTCTCTTCGATGATCTGTTTGTAAAGTGCATCGTCCGAAGACAAACCGTCAGGGTTTGCAATGCCTCCATCAGCGAAGTCTGCATTGTCAAAAGCCTGGTAGTGACCGGCTCCTGTTACATAATCAGGGTTCAAATATCCGCCGGCATCAAGGTATGCACGGTAGTCGTTCAAATAATCCAGAGCGGCGCCTGCATCACCCAGACGGAGAGCAGTCTCTGCCAGGATCAACTGGTTTTCGCGATAGGTTACGATCGGGAAAGATGCTCTGTTGGAGAACATACCATCCGGCTCGCCGTCGTCGTAGTCATAACCTGAAACGTTCAGATCATAGCCATCTTCCAAGCTTCCGTAGAAAATGTATGCGAAACGATCCGACTCGTCGGTCTTTCCATTGTTCTTGCTATAGGAAGCCGCGCTGTTCGTGGGGTCGATCATGCGCGCTGCGTAAGAATCTGTAGCACCCATGTAGCCAGGACGATCATATACCAGGAACGAATAGTAGATATTGAAATCCAGGTTATAAGAATCTCCATGCTTTGCCATCAGGTCATCACCGCCGTCGCTCAATCCGAGCAGCGCTGCATCGTTTGCTTTCTGGAACTCACCCAGTTGAAGATAGATCTTTGCTTTCACGGTGTTTGCTACGGCCGTCCACTTTGCGTCGTCGCCAGCAGCCGCCGAATAGAATACATCACCGTCGTAGGAAGTTCCAGGAGAAGCAGAAGCAATGTTTGCCAACGCCTGATCCAACAGGGTCAACAATGCTGCATAGATCTCCTTCTGGTCATCGAATTTCGGGTTAGGAAATTCTGCCAGGTTGTTGGCCTGAGCATAAGGGATATCACCGAACAAAGAAGCGGCTGTGATCATCGTGTGGGCTTCCAGGATCTGAGCCAGCGCCAAAGCGCGTTTGTTGTTCAGATCGGTTGCCTTCTTTTGGGCAATGCGCCAGGGTTTCAAAACACCGCTATACAAGTTACCCCAAGCGTTGTCGTAGTCAGGGGCTGTAGACGTATAGTTATTCAGGGTAACATATTGACGGTCCGTTCCTGTGAACTGACCGGCCCACATGCCGGCAATGCGCGACAGCTCACCCTCTACGAATCCGATATAGGCCACTTCGGCAGAGTTGATCACCTGCCCCAAAGATGCATCCGTGGGCAACGTAGGGTCATATTCGCTTACGCCATCCGTGAATTTTTCGCAAGAGGTTATCGTTGCGCTCACCGCCAGGATAAGGGCAACCCTCTTAAATAATTTCGTGTATTTTTTCATAATGAGATTCCTAAAGGTTGATCAATAATTAATCTTGATGGTGAATAAGTAGGAACGGGTGGAGGGGTTGTTGAAGTACTCCAAGCCGCGACCATTCGAAACACCGGTAAGGTTAGTCTCAGGATCGTTACCAATGTATTTCACATCCGGACCAGTGATCCAGAGGTTTCTACCCGTGAGGGAGAAGTC
>Ga0209050_1002286_pt1 | contig 16926 bp, 11 predicted proteins | sample Araplavi_mTSA_r2_FD_184276 | JGI IMG/M metagenome (GOLD analysis project Ga0209050, IMG submission 184276) | Arabidopsis root microbial communities from North Carolina, USA - plate scrape MF_Cvi_mTSA_r2 (SPAdes) (version 2) | ecosystem: Host-associated > Plants > Roots > Endosphere | place: USA... | reverse complement strand
CCCAGCAGATAACCCTCGTCCGAAGGCACGGCCAGGTCGTTTTGAAGCCGCAACGTGACGATGCCCTCGCCCCCATTTTTTCGCAATGGCAAACTCGCCAAGGCTCCCGACATCACCGGTTTCTCGCCCACATTCTGAAGGTACACACCGCGCAACGCCGATGGCATCACGCCTTTTCCGGAGAGCATTTCTGTTTTCTGAGGTTGCGGCAATATCCTGAAATGCTGTTGGAAGTCCGCCAGTTCAATGGCCACAGCCGTGGTGGAGAACACGAGGACGAAAACGAAAAATGAGATGATCGATTTTAGATGCATAATAGGTGGTAGGTGTAACGGCCTTCCCATGGGAGGAGACCGGTACCTTTTATTTCTCATCAAAAAAGCCGGAGGCACTTTCCCGCATTCCGGAAATTTATTTCATCAGCATATTTTGAGGTTGAGTGGTAGCGTGCTTCCTGCACGATGTAAAACCCGTTGAATTATGCTTTTCGCTTAAACGCGAACCGGTTATTTTCCTAACTTCACACGCTTACCATTATCCTTATGCAAACCTCACGAAGAAATTTCATCGCCCAATCGCTCCTCGCCACAGCGGGATTATCCACCGCATGGGACGTCGCCGGGGCTTCGAACAGGGCCCAACCCAGCACGCTCCCACCCAAAGTCGACGAAGCGTTTAAGATAAGCATCTTTTCAAAAAATCTACAGTGGCTTAAATACGATGAGATGGCCAAAGTAGCCGCCGACCTCGGCTTCGATGGCGTGGACCTCACCGTGCGCCCACAAGGACACGTGCTGCCCGAAAATGCCGAGGCCGACCTGCCCAAAGCGGTAGAGGCTATACAAAAGGCAGGACTCAAAATGTATATGATCACGACCGCCATCACCAGCGTTGACGAGCCGCATACCGAAAAAATCCTGAAGACCGCCAGCAGCCTGGGCATCCGCCACTACCGCACGGGATGGCTGACCTACGACGACAAAAAAAGTATAGAAGACAACCTCAAAGCCAAACGCGAACAATTTCAGAAGCTGGCCGACCTCAATGCCAAGTATAGTATTTCCGGCGAGTATCAGAATCATTCCGGTATGTACTTCGGCGCACCGATCTGGGACCTGCACCGCATTCTGCAGGAGATAAACTCTCCATGGCTTGGCTCACAATACGATATTCTTCACGGCCATGTAGAGGGGTTCAACGCCTGGCCTATCAGCTTTAAGTTGATTGCTCCCTATATCCGGTCCATCTGCCTGAAAGATTTTGTATGGGGCATAAAAGACGGCAAGTGGGCGTTGCAAACCATGCCTGCCGGAGAGGGCCTCATCGACTTCAAAAAGTATTTTGGTTTGCTAAAGCAAAACAACGTGAGTGTCCCCGTATCGCTTCACTATGAATATGATCTGGGCGGCGCGGAGAACGGGGCGTTCACCATTACGATGAGCCGGGACAAGGTGCTGGCCGCGATGCGCAAGGACATTCTCGCATTCCGGAAGATGATTCAGGAAATGTGAACCGGCTTGCCTAACGAGAAAACAGCATCATTCCTGATCTTCTCATTGCAAGCATAAAAAAACCCGGGCTTCTACGAAACCCGGGGTTTTTATTATGATAAAATTTTGAGCCCTTTTACTCCACTTGTCCCATGATGCGGAACAAAGCGATCCGCGCGGAAAGATAGTCGTAAACTGCCTCCAGGTAGTTGGACTGGGATTGTGTCAGGGCCAGTTCGGCGTCGGTAAGCTCCAGGCGTGAAGAAACGCCGCGGGAGTAGCGGAACTGGATCATGTCGTAACTAAGCTTGGCCGTTTCATTCACCACCACCGCCGTTTGGATCCGCTCGATAGAAGCCTGGCAATCCGCCACCGCCTTGTGCACGTTGGCGCGAAGCTGCTCATGGGCGTCGTTCAACCGGAGGGTCGCCTGCGACTGGGCTATGGATGCTTGCTTCACGCGGGCCGAGTTCCCAAAGCCACTAAAGAGCGGCACAGAAACCTGCAGTCCCACAAAAGAACTGCTCGGATAGTGCGCCGTACCGTAGTCAAAGGAGTTGGTCTGCGTCTGCATCTGGTACTGTCCCACCGCGGCTACCGAAGGCTTACGGGCCGCCGACGCTATTTTCATTTGTTGCTCCTGCACCTGTGTTTGCAACGCCAACACCCGGTATGATGCATTGCCGCCAAGCGCAGCTTCATATACCTCCGTTTCCGAGGGAAGTGAGCCCGGAGACGGCACTACCAGCGAATCGGTGAGGAGAATTTGCTTCGTGGAATCCATACCCATCAACGCCTTGAGCTGAAGCTTGCCGGTCTCGATGGCATAGGAAATTTTCAACAGATCGGGCTCCAGGTTTTTCACCGAAGTATAGGCCCGCAGCGTGTCCACCCGAAGCGCTTTGCCTTGCAGCAACAGCGACCGGGAATCTTTCAACGCCCGTTGGTTTCGGTTGATGCTCTCCTGTTGCAGGCGAAACCGTTCGTTCAGCACCAGCAGTTGCAAATAGGTTTCCTTTACTTGCGACACCACGTCCGTCTGTTTTCCGGAAAGCACAATGCTGCTTTCACGTTCCTGCAGACGCGAGCGCTGCACAGAAGGAAACGCCAGGGGATTGTACAGGGGCTGGATCGCCGTCACGGCTGCCGTTCCCTGGTCATCGCCACCAAATCGCCCGTAGGATATTTTTCCATCCGGTTCGGTTCCGTTAAAACCGAAAAAAGCCGGAAGCTGGAAATAGTGGTTAACGGCCAGCGTGGCGTTCACCGTAGGCAAAAACAAGCTTCGCGCCACGATAAATTGTTGCTGCGCCTTGTCGATGTCGAGCTTGCTCGCTTTCAGTTCGGGGTTCTCGGCCATGGCCTGCGACACCGCGTCGTGCAAGGACAACGGTTGCTCCTGCGCCACGGCCGGGCTGGCCGCGAGCGCAAGAACGAAGAACGTGAGGTATTTCAAATGTTTTGATTTCATAAACATGCAATAATGTAGGGTGTGTGAACTCAGGCGACGACTACTTCTTCCGTGCCGGGTTGGGATGGTCCGGGGTGCGGTTCAGCTTTCTTCGCATAGGGTCGTGAGAAATAAGAGTATACCGAGGGGATCACATAGAGGGTGAGCAAACCGGCAAAAACCAATCCACCGACAACCGCGATACCCAACGACTGGCGGCTGCCCGACGAGGTACCCAACGACAAGGCTATCGGCAGCGTGCCAAAGATCATGGCCAGGGTGGTCATCAGGATGGGACGGAAACGCGAGCCGGCAGCATGCAACACTGCATCCGAAACCGACTCCCCTTCTTCCTTCCGTTGGTTGGCAAACTCCACGATGAGGATACCGTTCTTGGTGATCAACCCGATGAGCATGATAATGCCAATCTCGCTAAAGATGTTGATGGATTGCCCGGTGAGCCACAAACTCAGCAACGCGCCTGTCAGCGCCATAGGCACGGTCAGCAGGATGATGAAGGGGTCGATGAGGCTTTCGAACTGAGCCGCCAAAACCAGGTAGATGAGCACAATGGCAAAGATGAAGGCAAAGATCAAACTCGAACTGCTTTCCGCATAGTCACGGCTTTGTCCGGCCAAGGTCGTACTGAAACCCGCGGGCAACACTTTTTTGGTGATGCCGTCCATTTCCGCGATCGCTTCGCCCAAGCTTACCCCGGGGGCAGGCGTTGCCGATATGGTGGCACTATACGATTGATTGTAGCGGTAGATAGCAGGAGGACTCACGGTCTCGTTCAGTTTCACGAGGTTGTCCAGCGACACCATCTCGCCATTGCCCGCTTTGAGGAACAGCGAACTCAAGTCTGAAGGCGCTGCGCGCTCGCGGCGATCCAATTGGCCGATCACTTCATATTGACGGTCGTTGAAGATAAAATATCCATACCGTCTGCCGCTCAACGCCAATTGCAGGGTACGTCCCACTTCCTGCGTAGAGATGCCGGCCTGGGCTGCACGGTCGCGGTCGATGGTGATGCCGATCTCCGGGCGGTTGATCTTAAAGTCAGGATCCTGGAAGCTGAGCTTCTGGCTTTGATATACCTGCCCCATCAGCTTCGGCATCACGTCCATGAGGCTTTTCAGATCGGGCGCCTGCACCACATATTGCAAGGGTTGCGAGCTGGAGAATCCGCCGATGGTAGGGATTTGGATCGGGATGATGATCACATTCCGGAATTTTCCGGAAGCCGCCACCAGCTTTTGGTAGATCTGTTGCTGCGAAAGCCCGCTCTTGCGATCCTTGGGATCTTTTAAAAACACCCATTGGAATCCACCGTTCACCGGTTGCACCAACGTGCCAATGGAAGCGGCGATGCCGGCGTAGGTCCGGTTACCATTCAAGTCGGGTACAGAGTCAGACACATACATGTTGATCTCTTTCATGGTTTCCTCCATACTTTCGTATGACGTGCCTTCAGGCGCGATCACCGCGAGACCGATCATGGAACGATCTTCCAAAGGTGCAAGCTCCGAGGGCAACGAGGGCAACAAGAAATAGGCAATGACAAACGAACCGATCAACGCCACAAAGCCCAGCCAACGGAATTTGAAAAAGGCATGCAACGATCTTTCATAGCCACGGTTCAAAGCTTCAAACCAAGGTTCGGTCTTCCGGTAGAACCATCCTTGCGAGGCGTCACGCTTCAGCAAGTAGGCGCTCATCATCGGCGAAAGCGTCAGGGCCACGAAAGCAGACACCAATACAGAGCCCGCCACTACCACGGCAAATTCCTTGAACAACCTGCCGGTGATACCACCCAGGAACAAGATGGGGAGGAACACCGCCGCCAGCGTGATGGTCGTAGAGATCACGGCGAAGTAAATCTCGTCCGATCCTTTCCGCGCCGCTTCGATAGGGCTCATGCCCTGCTCGATCTTGCTGTAGATATTTTCCAACACCACGATGGCGTCATCCACCACCAACCCGATGGCCAGCACCAAGCCCAGCAACGTCAACACGTTGATGGAGAAATCGCCGATGTACATGATAAAGAATGCGGCAATGATGGAAACGGGAATGGCCACCAGGGGAATCAACGTACTGCGCCAATCGCGAAGGAAGATGAAGATGATCAAGGCCACCAACCCGAAGGCCAGCAACAAGGTTTCTTCCACTTCATTCAGGGAGTTGCGCACCGGTACGGTAAAATCTTTCCCCAGGGAAATAATATATTCTTTGGGGGCGCTCTTTACAATTTCCTCAAAACGTTTTGTGAACTCGTCCACAATGGCCAGGGAGTTTGCGCCACGTTGGGGCTGTACGCCCGTACCCACGCCGTAGCGCGCGGTATTCCCCTCTCCTACGATCATCGCCGTGCGCTCGTTCTGCGACGACATGATGGCGGAACCGATGTCCTTAAACCGAACGATGGCACCTTCTTTCTCGACGATGATCATGTTATTGAAGTCATCTTCGGTTACCAACCGTCCCGAAGTGCGGAGGGTCACTTCGGTGTTCTGTCCCTCGATGCGACCGCTGGGCAAATCCACGTTTTCGCGTTGCAGGGCATTTTGAACATCGGACGGTGTCAACTTATAGGATGCCAGCTTCACGGGGTCCATACGGAGACGCATGGAGCGCTTGCGGCCGGCGTAGCTATCCACCAGGCGTACGCCGGGAATGGACTGCAGTCTTTCTTTGATGTTGATGTTCACGAAGTCCGTTACATCTTCCAGGCTTTTGGTGTCGCTCTGTACCGTAAGGAACACGAGGAAATCCGGGGGACCGGTTTTCTCCACAATAGTGGGTTCGATGTCGGAGGGCAATTGCTGACGCGACTTTGATACTTTGTCGCGTACGTCGTTGGCGGCCGCCTCGAGGTCGGCGTCCAGGTTGAATTCAACCGTGATGATACTAACTTGTTCTCGGGAGGTGGAAGACAGCGCACGGATGCCGTTGGCTTCTGCGATCGCCTCTTCCAGCGGTTTGGTTACTTGCGACGCGATGATGTCGGCGCTGGCCCCGGGGTAGACGGTGGTCACCGTAACAATAGGCGAATCCGTCACGGGATACTCCCGCGTTCCCAGGAAGGTGTAGCCCACGATCCCGAAGAGGACGAGCAACACCGACATTACGCCAGCCAAAACCGGCCGCGATATACTGATTTGTGATATAGCACTCATTTGTAAGTCTTGGAATTACTTGTAAAAAGAAGGGGTAAATTATTTCAGCGATACGAAATGCACCGGCACACCGGGCACGAGGCGCAGCAAATTGCTGGTGATGACGGTATCGCCCTGATGCAGACCCGAAAGAATTTCCACCGATGCAGCGCTGCGCTGACCGATTTGCACGGGCACCAGGGTGACCGTATTCTTCCGTGCTACATATAAGTTATAACCTTGCGAAGAAGGCATCAGCGCTTGCGATGAGACACTGAGCGCTGCACCCGACGTGTTCAAGGCCAGGTTCAGTCTGGCACTCTGACCCGGCAACAATACGTGACCGGGATTGGCCGCCACGGCGCGTACACGCAGCGTGCGCGTAGCTTCATCGAGGCTGGACTCGCGTGCCACGACGCGGGCGGTGTGTTCTTTCTCGTCAGACGCGATGGTGAACGTTTGCTCGCTGCCTTCCACAATGATGCGGCTGTATTTTTCAGGCACGGAGAACTCCACTTTCACAACGCTGTTGTCTTCAATGCTGGTGAGCAATGTATTCACCGACACAATGGCGCCCGTGTGAATGTTGATCATGCCGACCTGGCCGTCGAAAGGCGCCACGATGCGTGTTTTGCTGATGGTCACTTCCAACTCCTGGATTTGAGCGTCAAGCACTTTCAGGTTGGTCAACGCTTCGTCGTAGTCTTGTTGAATAACGGCGTCGTGATCGATGAGGTCTTTCAAACGCTTTTCATTCAGCTGGGCCAGTTTTTGTTGCTGGCGGAAACGTTCCAACTGCGCTTGCAAGTCGGCGTCGTCCAGCTGAAACAACAGGGCGCCTTGTTTTACAAAGCTGCCTTCTTTCACGTTGACACGAATGACTTTGCGCGTAAGCTCACTCACCAGGTCCACATGCTGGTTGGCCACCAGCGTACCGGTCACTTCCAGCGACTCTTTTACCACGCCGGGTTGAATCACTACGGCGTCGACCGGCGTGCCGACGGGGATGGATTTGGATGGAGCAGTCGCCTTGTTTTCAGCCGCCTGCGAATAGCAACCCGCTAAAATGGCGGATACAAAAACGAATCCAAGCAACGACCAGACACCGGCGATGCGATGACGATTGTATGTACTACTTTTCATGATCTCTTTAATGATTTATGGGGATAGTTGATATCTGTAAAAAAAAATGAACAGCCTATGGCTTCTTTCCGTCAGCACGATGTGACAGACATTCGGTTACGACAATACAGGTGGGGAGCGTTTTTGTGTTTCATGGCAAACTTGTTTTAGGTTGAATAAAAATTTTAACATTGATATATTTAAATATTTCTATAAATCGTAGTACGTAAGTTTTAGTTCCAGGGTTATAAAAATTCTAAAATTTTTCCCCGGGTACGGACAACAAACACCACTCGACAACGATTGCACCCGTTTGTCCTTGCGTGTATGGTTCACGCTAAACCACAGAAGATCAACTCTTTTAAAGAATTGACGTATTTAAATGAATAAATATTAATTTTGAACGAAACAGAGGCTGTATGAATCCCAAGAAGGCTGAAAAAATCGCGAAAGCGCTCGCGGACCCGAACCGGTTACTGATCCTGCAAGAGATCAAAAAGCAAGAAGACTGTCTGTATTGTACGGATATCATGGACATCATCGACTTGAAACAGCCGTCGATATGTCACCATATAAAACAACTCACGGATACCGATCTTATCTTATCGGAAAAAGAAGGAAGGAATTTGAAGTATCGGTTGAATGATGAAGTGTTGAATGAGTTTATAGATTTTTTGGAGGGGTTGAAAAAAGAAGGGGCCAGAATTCAGTAGCCAGGAGCCAGCCAGTGGCTAGGGTTGGGCAATCAGTTTGTCATTCATTGCTTGGAGGACTGTTATGGGTCTGATGGGGTGAGATGCGGAATTCAAATCCAACACAGCCAGTAGCAAAGCCTCAAAATTCGCCGCCCTGTCTACTGGCTACTAAATTCCCGCTCCTGAACTTTACAGCTTCAATATCTGCGACGCGTGTCCCTTCGTATCCACCTTATCAATCACACTCGTAATCATCCCATTCTCGTCGATGAGAAATGTCGTCCGGGCTGTGCCCATGAATTTCTTGCCTTCGCGTTCTTTTTCCACCCAGACGCCGTATTTCTGGTTGATGGATTTATCCTTGTCGGCTACCAGGGAGAACGGGAGGTTGTATTTCTCTTGGAACTCTTTGTGTGAAAGCTCATCGTCGGTGCTGACGCCCAGCACGACGTAGCCGGCGTCACCCAGTTCGGCGATGTTGTCGCGGAGGTTGCAGGCTTCTTCGGTGCACCCCGGGGTTTGATCTTTCGGATAGAAATAGAGGACCACTTTCTTGCCTTTGTAGGCCGAGAGGGTGATGGTTTTGTTATCCTGGTCAGTGGCGGTGAAGTCGGGAGCTTTGTCGCCGGCTTTCAGTTTGGTTTGGGCGAAAGTGGTGAGCGTCATAAGGCTGAATAGAATGAGGGTTGCAATTTTTGTTTTCATAGCGGTGTTGCTTTAGGGTGAGTGAAGATACGATGTTTTCCCCGCAAGACACAGCGTCACAAATCTACTTTGCGCCTCTCCTCGCCTCTTTGGGCCTTTCATCGCTCGCCACCGCTTTAGCAAAGGTGAGGGTGGCGAAAACCGGCGCCCTTACTTCAAACTGAATGTCTCCCCGGCCAGGTAAATATTCATCACGATCCCCTTGGCGCTCAACTTCCCTCCTTTTTCTGTTTTTGACCGTTTGGGATTTTCGAACACGATCACCTGCGAGTCTCCCACCACTTCGGCGGTATTCCCCGACACGAGAATAGCGGTCGCTTCATCGATGCCGATGCCTTTGGCCTGCGGGAATTCGATGATGGCGCTGATCAGCCGGTTATAGCGGCTTCGCTTTACGAAGTGTTGATCGATGATGGCATTTTCGATAAAACCCAGTCCGGGTTGGGTTTCAATATTGGCGGGTTCAATGTTTCGGAACGTGGATGCATAGTCTGGGTGCTTCAGCTCGTTGCCGGTGATCATGATCTTGCTCATCACGGCCGCGCCGGCGCTGGTGCCTCCGATAAGGCTTCCTTTGTTGTAGGCGTCATGTATGGCTTTTTCAATGTCCGTGCCCTGCACGACACCCATGAACCTCACCTGGTCGCCACCGGAAATGTAAATGAGCCTGGCGTTCCTGACCGAATCCAGTTTTTGAGCGCTGAAGGTTTCACCCTTTCTGAAGATGACACCGTACACGGTCCGGATACCCTTCTTGATAAATTGCTGGTTGGCATAATACACCGCCGAGTCAGGATCCTCACTTGACATGGGAAGGATGATGCCGTAGCCACCTTGGTCCAGGCCTGCCTCTTTGATGATACGGTCCACCATGGCATCGGAACGCGATCCCCCGCCAATGATGAAGAGTTTTCCCTTTGATGCCTTGGCTTGCGGGAAGGCCGTCATACAGACGAAGGTCAGGAGGAAGAGAATAATGATTTTTTTCATGCTGAATGCGTTAAAGAAGAAATGTTCACACCCGAAGCTTTCGCCGGGGCATGAACATTTCAAGAATGAGGTGATAATTATTTTTTCTTTCCGATGGCGATACCCCGCGGACTTGACGCGGTGGTTAGCCACGTTTCGGTCGAGGAGCCATCCAGGTTGGAGCGCATGATCTTGTTGTTGTTGCGATCAACCCAATAGATCTTCTCTCCATCGCCGTCGTATCCCAGACCGTAGACCACTCTGGAGATGGTGGTCGCCACCGTAGCGATACCCGTACCATCCAAGTTGGCATTCCGAAGCTGGATGTCTCCCGCAGCGACATAGTCGTCGAAATAGAGCTTGTTGCCCACCACGATAACGCTTCCACCGCCGCCTGTCGTCACGATGGATTTCTCTCCCGTACCGTCGAGGTTTTTGGTCCACACGTTGCCATCGTAGTTATTCCAGAACAGCGCTTTCGTTACAGGATCGATCGCGATGCCTTCCGGATCATTGCTTTGGCCCGTCACAAATTCTTCAAATTGCGATGCGTCTGAGTCTTCCATATTGGCGCGGCGAATACCGCTGTCGGTGTCCCAGTACAGATCGTTATTCACATAGTCGATCGCCACGGCATCGGGCTGGCCGATGTTGGAACGAAAGACCGTCAGATTTTTTCCATCGAGATCGGAAACGAGAATATTCTTTCCGTCAAAATCGGCGATGTACAATTTGTCGTTGACGGTATCCACAGCCATGCCATAGGAATCCAGGAGTGTGCTGATGCCGATGGATGTGGCAATGGGAGCTCCCGAGTTGATGAGGCTGGTGTAAACCGTTGTCCCATCGGTAAAGAAGAGCGGAACGCCCGTAGCGTTGGGGTCTTTCACGACGATGGTCTGCGTCTCGTCATTGATCTCCAGCGACGATGAGGTCACCACCACCAGGTTCACCTGGTAAGCGCCCGGCGCGGTGAAGGTATGCACGGGACTGGCCTCGGTCGAGGACGTGCCATCACCAAAATTCCACGTATAGGCTACTGTTCCTGCGCGTTCGGGAACAATGGAAGTGTTCGTAAACGTGACGGAGGCCGGAGCAAACGCATCGTTGTCGATCGTGAAGGTAAACTTCGGCACCGTGCTGGCCGGCGGCACGGGAAAGCTGTCGTCGGAGCAACTGTTTGTCGCCGCGAGACCGATCGCGATTAGAAAGGTATAGAGTATCTTCTTCATGCGTCGTAGCTTATTTTCTTAAGAATATTCCCCGTGGACTTGCCAAGCCTGTCTTCAGTGTCACCTGGTTGGCTCCATCCAGGTCGGCTTCCTCGATTGAACCCGAGTCTCTTCCCGACCAATACAATTTGTCTTTTTCAGCGTCGATGGCCATGCCGTAGATGCGGGTGCCGTTGTCGTCTACCATTTCTACGTTGGTGCCATCCAGGTTGGCCCGTTTCAATTGCGCATCGTTCTGTTCATCGAAGTAGATCTTGTCGTGTTCGCTGTCTACCAGGATCGCATAGCCGTAGGCGCCAGAAATGATCGGTGTCGCATTGCCACCGTCCAGGTCGGACCGATAAAGGTCTTCGTTGTTCACTTCATAGAAATACATTTTGCTGTTTTTCAGATCGAGTGCCACGGCGCGAAATTGCGCACTGGCCATGGTCACAAGGTTTTCTTTGTCGCTGCCGTCAAGATTGGCCCGCGAAACGTGTCCGTCGCCATTAGCATCCTCTTCGTCTACCCAATAGATCTTTCCTGAGGCGACATCCAGCGCGATGCCGTAGGGCTCCACGAGGCCGGTAACAATAGGGGTCAATTCCGTGCCGTCCAGGTTTACGCTCCAGATCTTTCCTTCGTCGGTGGCATTAAAGTCACTGAAGTAGATCTTACCGTGAACATCATCATAGGCCAGACCCGATCCGGCCATCCCGGCCACATCGAGGAAATTGGTCACTGTGCCGGAACCATCCAAGGCCAGCTTCTTGATCAGTTCGTTGTTCACTTCTGAAAAATAAATTTCCGACGTTGCGGCTTTTACCGTGATCTGTTTTTCAAAGGTGGTAGATCCCTCTGCGCTCGTTGCTTTCAAGGTAACTTTATACGTTCCGGCTTTCAGATACGTGAAGGTCGGGTTCTCCACGGTTGACGTAGAACCGGCCTCGTTGCCAAAGGACCATAAGTAAGAGGTTGCGCCTTTGGAAGCGTTCGTAAATTGAACGGGTGTGAGCGCGATCAAATCGTCCTCCCCTTCCACCGTGAAGACCGAGGTCGGCACAACCGTAATGGTCAGGTTGGAAATCGTCGATCCTCCCTCGCCGGTGCTCACCAGGCTCACCAGGTATGTGCCCGATGTTTGATAGGCCTTCTTCGGAGAAACTTCCTTTGAGGTCGTGCCATCGCCAAAGCTCCATTTGAAAGCCGTGGCATTCTGCGAGGTGTTGGTGAATTGTATGCTCTCGTCTACTTGTACGGTTGACTTGTCGGCCGTGAACGTCGCCGCGGCTTGGGGTTTTGTATCGTCTTCGTCTTTACAGGAAAGCACGCAGGCAAACATCAGGAAGAGCGTGAGGTATGCGTATATCTTTGATTTCATATGCTATGTTATTTTTTCAAGTTCAGTTTATTAATAGCCGGGGTTTTGCGACATGCCGGGGTTTGTGTTGGTCAAGATTTCCGATAGCGGAATAGGCCAAAGGGTTTGGTTCGCATTGCTCACGGTCAGCAAAACTTCCACGGCCCGTCCGGTGCGCACCAGGTCAAACCAGCGTTGCCCTTCGAACGCAAACTCTACCCTTCTCTCCTTTTCGATTACCCGCAGCAGATCGGCAAACGACGAAGCAGACGTGTCGGGCAGTTTGGCTCTTGTCCGGATCACATCGATGTCATTTTGTATGGCACTGACATTTCCTTCCAGTTCGGCTTCCGCTTCGGCGCGAATGAGATACATCTCCGCCAGGCGAAGAATGATGACGTTGTCAGCTCCCAGGCTCAGGTCGTCATACTTGATGGAATACGCCAACGTGCCCGAGAAGGCAATGGAAGCCGGGTAGCGTTCGTCGCCGGTTTCATAGGCGGCCAGGATGGAGGCTGTGGGTGCCACTTCCCTTCTTCCATTCAATGTTTTGGGAAAATTGTACTCTGCGATACGGTTCCGGTTGAGTTCGGTAAAGTCGATCTCGAAAATCGATTCAGCCGATTCATCCGTAAATACGTCTGCATAGTCCAGGAGGTCGTATCCGCCGTTCGTGATCACGTCGGTGGCCTTGGTCTTCGCGTTGGCATAATCCCCTTTGTAGAGATACACGCGTGCCAACAAGGCTGTGGCGGCATATTTTGAAGCACGTACTTTAGTACCACCGGCTGACAGATTTTGCTCGGCAAACGTCAGGTCGGCGATGATCTGGTCGTACACTTTTGCCACCGGATCGCGTGCCACATCCAATCCCGTCGCTCCCTCGGTGGGCTCGGTCTTGATGGGAATGGCGCCAAACCAATTCACGAGACTAAAATGATTGAAAGCCCGTATAAAATACAGTTCGCCCAAGGCCTGGTTCTTTTCTTCGTCGGTCATGTCGCTCATCCCAGGAACTTTCGCGATGATGTTGTTAGCGATGTTGATGCCTTCGTAACCGGCAGCCCAGATGTCGGCGATCCCTGCGTTCTCCGGCAACACAGCGTTGTTGTCGATCTGAGTATAGCTGGCCGCCGTACCATCCACGGGTTGTTCAAGGTTGTCGGCTGCGAGATCAGAAAAGATGATATAGGACCGGCCATAGTAACCCAACGCCTGAAAGGACGTGTAGGCTCCTAATATACCTTTCTCAATGCCCTTTTTATCCTTGATCGCCTTTTCTTCGGGTACTGCGCTTTGCGAATCTACATTGAGCACATCGCATGAAGCCAGCGGCAATAGTATAGTGATGAGTATGAATAGCTTTTTCATGCGTTAAAATTTAAGGTTAAGACCAAACGTGATGGCACGGGCCTGTGGGAAAGTGAAAAAGTCTGTTCCCACGACCGAGATGTCGTTACCACTGTAGTTTACCTCCGGATCAAGTCCGCCATAGTTGGTGAACGTGAAGAGGTTTTGTGCGCTGGCATAAATGCGCAGGCTGGAAAGCATGACCTTATCGGAAAATTTGCTCCGCAACGTATAGCCTAGCGTCACATTCTTCACCCGTAAATACGATCCGTCTTCAATAAAGCGTGACGACACACGGATGTTGTTTGCTGCCGCGGTAGGATCGGATGTCGCCCGGGGAATGTCGGTAATGTCGCCCGGCTTTTTCCAACGACGCAAGACGGCTGTGGTTTGGTTATCGCCGCGTTGTAACGATTCCAGGTAGAGGCGCGAACCATTGAATACATCGTTCCCATACGACCATTGCAGGAAAATGCTGAGGTCAAAATTCTTGTAGTTGAAGGTGTTGGTGAACCCGCCAATAAATTTCGGGTTGGGATTACCGACCACCGTGCGGTCATCCGTCGTGATCTCGCCGTCGTGATTGGTGTCGGCAAAAACAATGTCACCGGTAGAAGGATCTACTCCCAGGGATTTCAGGTCATAAAAAACACCGATGGGTTGCCCTTCCATAATGCGGTTTCCACCGCGGCCGGCATCATCCAGGGGTTGGCCTCCGTAAAGCTTGGTCACTTTGTTCCGGTTTGCCGAGACGTTCAATCGCGAGGTCCACTGAAGGTCGCCGAAACGATTGGTATAGCCCAGGCTTACTTCAATCCCCTTGTTCTCCAGTTCTCCTACGTTTTGGTACGCGCTCCCGAATCCGGAGGAAGGTTGTACGGGACGGGCCTGCAAGAGGTCTTTGGTTTGTTTGTTATAATAATCGAAGGAAAGCGTTACGCGGTCTTCAAATAAACCAGCGTCGACGCCCACGTCAAACTGGGCCGTGCTCTCCCACTTCAGGTCTGGGTTGGGTATTTGCGAGGGATATATCGCGGGCGCCCCGTGATAGGAAGCGGTGCCATACATCGCCTGGTAAGAAAAAGGCGTCAGGTCTTCATTGCCGAGAAGACCGTAGCTTGCTCGCAACTTGAATTCCGACAATACCGATAGGTTGTCTTTTATAAAATCCTCTTCCGCCATGCGCCACGCTACGGAAGCCGCGGGGAAGAAACCGTTCTTGTGATTGGGCCCGAAGTTGGAGGAGCCGTCAATTCTTCCCGACAACGACACCATGTAGCGGCCATTGTAGTTATAGTTTATGCGGCTGAAGTACGAACGCAAGCCATGGTCCAATGCACTGGCCGTAACATCCACTTTTGTGGCGGCCGAGTTGATGTATTGCAAATTCTCATCGGCATAGTCCTGACCGCGCATGTAGGAGCTGCGCGTCTCTCTCTTCTCAAAGCTGTAGCCTACCACCGCGTCGAGGTTGTGCTGGCCAAACGACGTTTCATACCGCAGCATGTTGTTGCTCACGATGTTGAGTACGTTGGTATAGGTCTCAAAACCAAGACCGTTGTATTTCTGCCCCTGCACGGTATTGAATTCAAAAGCATGTTCGCGAAGGTTGTAGAAGTCGACACCCCATTTCGACGTCACCGTCAATCCGGGAAGAATGCGATAGTCGGCAAACACGTTGCCCAGGGTGCGGTAGGTGAAGTTCTCGTTGGTCGCTTCGTTTGCGATGGATACGGCGTTGGAGTATGGGCCGCTTTGATTGTATGAACCGTCCGGGTTATACACGGAGATCACCGCCGGCGTAGAGATACCGTTGGGCAGCGGGCCATGCAACGAGGCATCGCCTTCCACGCGGTTGGACTTGGAATACGTGAGGCCGATGCTCGTGCCCACGTTCAGGCGGTCCGTCACTTTATGATCGACGTTTATCCGGCCGTTGATCCGTTTGAAAGCCGTGCCGATCAGGATACCGTCCTGGTCGAAATAATTTCCGGAGATAAAGAATTTTGTCTTGTCATTCCCGCCTGTGGTCGACAGTTCATAATTTGACATGGGGGCCGTGCGGAAGATCTCCTTCTGCCAGTCGACATCGGCACCGGTATCGGCAGGTTCCACGCCGGTCAGATCCTTGCGATAATCTTTCCATTGCGCGGCATTGAGCATGTCGAGCCGGTTCCATACTTGCTGGAAGCCTTTGTACATGTTGAAGTTCACAGACGACCTGCCGCTCTTCCCGCGCTTGGTCGTGATGAGCACCACCCCGTTGGAAGCGCGCGCACCATACACCGCGGAAGCCGCGGCATCTTTCAACACGCTCAGCGATTCGATGTCGTTGGGGTTCAGATCCGACAACGCATTGATGCCCTGGCCTTCATAGCCGATCTGGGCATAGTCGCCGGTGATGATGGGAATACCATCAATAACATATAGGGGCTGTCCTGATCCGCTCAACGATGTGTTTCCGCGAATGCGAACCGACATGGCGCCACCGGGTGTGCCCGAGTTCTGGCTCACCTGAACACCGGTGGCTTGCCCTTGCAGCACGCCATCGACGGTTGGCACGGGAAGGTCTTTGATCTGGTCTGACTTCACCACGCCCACGGCTTCGGTCATCAATCTTTTTTGCTCGGTGCCATACCCCACGACCACCACTTCCGAGAGTTCCCGGATATCCGACGCCATGGCCACGTCGATCGTCTCGCGCGTGCCCACGGTAATTTCTTGCGGCAACATGCCGATGAATGTAAACACCAGGATATCGTTCGGACCAGCGTCAATGGTGTATTGACCATCCGAATCCGTCACGGTGCCCCTAGGGGTACCCTTTACCACCACGTTTACCCCGGGTTGGCCCGTGCCGTCGTCCGCACTGGTCACCTTGCCGTGAACCGTGCGTTGCTGGGCCAGCGAGCACCAGGATAAAAATGAAAAAATTAAAAACAGTAGCGTTTTCCTCATAAGCAGACTGGTTAGTGTGTCGAAGTTTTATTTTTCTTTAAAAGCTTAAAGACGATGAAGCGGAGGGTCTTTATCGTTGCTTGATCACTTTCACAGAAGAAATTTCTTTCCCGTTGTTAATCCGGAGCAGATATACGCCATCCGGGAAACCGGAAAGGTCGACGGCCTGCTCCAGGCTGCCGCCATGTTGTTCGAGTAACGTCCTGCCCACGATGTCCACAATGGAAAGCTCCAGATTCCGGGAAGCGGGAATGTCCCGCGAAAAACTAAATATACCATTTGACGACGGATTAGGAAACACCCGAAGCGCGGAAAGCCCGAATTCATTGTCCACCCCAACCACAGGATATTCAAATTCGTACGGCGCGTCCGTCGACGGAATGGGAATGCCGGCGTCTAACACGGCGCTGCCGTTCAAGAGAACATATTGCATGAAGGCAAATCCGGCGTAATCGCGC
>Ga0209050_1002285_pt1 | contig 16940 bp, 11 predicted proteins | sample Araplavi_mTSA_r2_FD_184276 | JGI IMG/M metagenome (GOLD analysis project Ga0209050, IMG submission 184276) | Arabidopsis root microbial communities from North Carolina, USA - plate scrape MF_Cvi_mTSA_r2 (SPAdes) (version 2) | ecosystem: Host-associated > Plants > Roots > Endosphere | place: USA... | reverse complement strand
AAGATCCATCACCATGAAACCGGTGATAATTTCGGGAACACTTTCCGTGTACAGGACAGCATGATCCAGGTGCGCTACGACCAATACGGCGATAACTTCAACGAGCAATTCGGCCACCTCTATTTCAAAACACCTTTCTCATATTATCATCTTAAACTGGAATACCGCTTTACCGGCCAATGGATGAAAACTGCGCCCATTTATACCTTGCTGAACAGCGGCCTGATGTATCATTCACAGGATCCGCGCACCATGCCGAAAGAGCAGGACTGGCCCATTTCCATCGAAATGCAGTTCCTCGCCGGCCTGGATGACGGACAGCCCCGTCCTACGGGCAATATGTGCTCTCCCGGTACGCATATTGTTTATAAGGGCAAGCTGGATACCCGCCACTGCATCAATTCCAGCTCAAAGACCTACGACAAGAACGAATGGATCAAAGCAGAGCTGATCGTCCTGGGCGATTCCCTGATCACGCATATCATCAACGGCGATACCGTGCTGCAGTACTCCAAACCGCAGATCGGCGGACCCGTCGTGAACCGCTATGATCCCAAGCAGAAACAGGATGGCAAACTATTGTCTTCCGGTTACATCGCCCTCCAGAGCGAAGGCCAGGAAATTGATTTCCGGAATATCCAGATCATGCAACTGGCGCCAGAGAAAGCCTCAAAATAATCGATATAAATCCCTTTCACATGAGTAACATTCCCTTCAAAGTAATCGACTGGAATACGATTGCCCCTACAGAAAAAAAAGGCCTGCAAGGCGCCTCTAGTGCCCAGGCATTGCAATTCCCCGGCTTAAAGCTGCGGATCGTCACCTATTCACCCGGCTACCTGGCAGACCATTGGTGCACCAAAGGACATATCGTGCATTGCCTGGAAGGCGAGTTCGTCACGGAGCATGAGAATGGCCAGGCCTATACGCTCAAAGAAGGCATGACCTATATTGTATCGGATGATCTGAGCTCTCACCGCTCTAAAACAACGGCCGGTGTGAAGCTGCTGATTATCGACGGCGATTTTCTAAAGTAAGGCTCATACTTACTGTACCGCCTGCATATTACTATTGAATTTGGTAAGTCCCTGGCCAGACACCGCCTGTAAGGCGTTCTTCTTGCTCAGGTTATAGGAGATCCCGAAGATGAATCTGCCTTGGAACTTGTCGGCCATCGGTATCGGGTAATTCGCAATATCTCCGCTGACGTATTTATTAGTGTTATCCGTATATGTGATCGCACTATTTATCCAGTACTTTTGCCATGCCCATCACACATCCTGCATGCAGGAGTATCCTTTCTGATTTACCCAGGTGCAGGCTGCCCGCGGCAATGAACTGCAGGTTCTGATTATCGCCATAGGCTACGCCGATGGATAATCCCGGTGTGATCCAGGAGGCGCCCAGCCGGGGAGAAATATTCACCATGCCGCCAAATGCAAAACCGTATTTACCCTTTTCTTTCTTCGCCAGGCTGAAGGCGGTATCACTGGGCTTCGGGCCGGCATCACTGTTTATCAAAAAGGGCTTTTTCTCATAGGCATCGTCTACCAGCCCGGTGGCGAATATTCCAACGCTGAAATCTATTTTCAGACCGCCTTTCAGCCAGATATCATATGCATACTGCTGAGTGTTTTTGCTCAATATGTCCTCCTGCTTGACCGTATACCGTATCAGGTCAATATTCGACCCATTGGGATACATGGCCAGTGTATACTTGCTGGTAGTGCCTACCTTGATATAATCGGATACTTTTAGAAAATTAAGCAGGCTTTTGTAAAGCGAGTTGATCGTTTTACCCAGGTCCCTGGACTGCGGATTGTTGATCTGCATAAACACCGTCAGCACAGCAACGTCCGCTTTAACGGTCTGGATCATGCTAAAAATAACAGCAATGTCTGCTGATATCTTCTGCAGCGTTGCTTCGTCATCGCTGCTAATGCTGCTGCGATTCTTCATATCATTGAGCTCGCGGGAGAACCGGGTATAACTGTCCTCCAGCATCTTACCTACTTCCAGGAACAATTCCGTTAACAGGTTGCCTAGCGACGCGATCTTCTTGTCCGTAAGAAACTCCTCGATCCTGAATATTTCGAGCCGCTCCTGTACCCCTATTTTAGGGTCTGTGCTTGTTAAAATCGACCATAGGTTACCAGTGGAATAGCCGATCCTGTTTAAGTTGGGAAGCAACTGAGGATCCACCGACTCCTTTTTCCTGTTTTTTACATAGTAAGACAAGGACTCATAACTTTCAAAGCTGCGGGATTGTTGCCGGACGGAATTCAGACTGCCCTTTATCTCCCCGCATATCATATCCACGCTGAGGTACCTGTCTATACTATTTTGCATCCGGCTGACATGGTCTTTCACCACCTCATTCCCGGTATACTGCTTCAGGCTTTGCCCCAATCCTTTGATAATTTCAACACTATTTGCGTTGATTGCCAGTTTATTCAACATCAGGTCCAGATCATTTACTTTATCATACAACAAAGTGGCGATGTCTTCCTGCTGATTATATTTCTTATTTATCATCTTCTCCACCGGCTTCTTTTTCGCTTCACTCAAACCCTCTGCGCTATCTATCAGCTGTTTCAGCTCCAGCTGCACTGCCCGGGCTTTATCCTTCAGCACATTTAATTCCTCTTTTGCCTTATCAATTTCCACTTTCTGATTAAATACTTCCTTATCCATGTTGAATACATCGAGGGAAAAAATATCATTCACCGGCACGGCGCCCGTCAGTTCATTCAAAGCCGCTGCAGCCGGACTGTTGTCCATAAACTGGGTAACCAGTTGGCCATTCAGATAATAATTGTAGCGAAGGGGATTAATATGAATGATCCTGAATGCGACTGTCTCCCTGACCCGCATCGTGAGCTTCCTACCGGAGGCCCTAGCTGATCTCCCAGCCCTTATAACCGTAAGTACGGATGGATCGCGGGTATCCAGTGTAAACACATTGGGGCCAATGCTTTCTCCCGGCGCCGGCGCTGCTTGTCCATATACACCGCTGGTATTGCACAGCAGCAAAAAGACCAGTAAGCAGGCAAAACTCTGTAGTATTGTAAAACGTTTCATGACAAGGGATTTTAATTTGGAGTTAAAATGTTCTCACAAATCTCCCCCTTGTATGCACAGGAAAAAACGGGAAAAACACCGTATAGGTAACAGCAGCTCTTTTATCCGGGATGTTTCATTACCAGCACCTCAACCCCGCTGCCGGATGCTGTATGTAGCTCCAGCTGATAACCTATCTGCCTGGCACGGTCTTTCATATTACGAAGGCCGTATCCGTCGGGATAAGCTACAGAACTGTCAAAGCCTCTGCCGTTATCACGTATCTGCAATACCGGCCGGCCGTTCACCTGCGAGAAGCTGATGTCCAGCCGGGAACATTGCGCATATTTGATGGTATTGTTCACTGCTTCCTTAGCGATCAGCAACAGATTGCGCTTTTCCTTTTTTGTAAGCAGCATCTTCACCATTCCTTCGCGGATATTACAATGCAGCGCTATGTGGTGGGTTAAGGTTACTGGCAGGGCCATTTTCCGGATGCGTTCCATGAGCCCTCCAGCTGTATCGTCCTTGTCGTCCAATACCCATAGCAAGTCTCTCAGGCCGGCAATGGCAAGGGTAACGGCCTCATCTACCTGCAGCAGCATGCTTTCGCGGTCGCCGTCCCTGGCCAGGTGCGCGAAGATTTTCACGGTATTGAGCGTACTGCCCATATCATCATGCAGGTCACTGGCAATTTCTTTGCGTATCTGTTGTTGCATCCGCAGTTCATATAAGCGGTACTGGAAGAAACCAAAGGGAATGGCCAGGGCTACCAACGCTATCAGCAACTTGAACCAGAGTGTTTGGTACCATTTGGGAAGAAAGACCAGTTTCAATGAGCGCAGCTGCCTACCTGTATAGCCGTCTTCATTCACCGCCTTTACGTGGAATGTATATGTTCCCGGCGCCGGGCCTACCAGGCTTACACTGTCGTGCGGACCAATATCGATCCATTCATCCTGCAGCTTGTCTATCTTATAAACAAAGCGCACTTTAGCCGGATCAGAGAAATGGATCGCCGAAAATAAGATCGTGGTCCGCGCAGCATCTGCCGGGATCTGTAGCAGGGGCAGGTCCAACAGGCTAGTATCTGTCAGCCTGCTGGGACGCTGTATCCTTACACCGGTAACCCTTACTTCCGGCGGTATGGAATCCACGCTAAAACCCGAGGGATCTATCCTGGTAAAACCATTGATGCCGCCTGCATAAATAAAATTGCCCTGCCGAAAGCCACTGAACTGCTCGAACGCATCGGCGTGTAAGCCATCTGTTTCCGTATAGTTTCTGAAACGGAACGATGGGAGATGAAGGGTCGACAAACCTTTGTTGGAGGTGACCACCACTAGGGAGTCACCATAGGCAAACACTTTATACACCCCATTATTACAAAGGCCGTCCCGCTCGGAAAACACCTGCCATTGCTTAAACGCTTTATCTACCCGCACCAGTCCAACACCATATGCAGCCAGCCAGTAATGACCCGCTGTCTCGCACATATCCAGTAACACCGCATTGCCGGGAAAGCCAGCCTTCCAGGCCTTGTAGCTGCCAGAAACGGGATCAAAAAGAATGATCGTATTAACAGATACAATAAAAACCCTGCCTTTGCTGTCCCTGAATATACTGTTCACCAGTTCATCATCCAAGGGCAGGTTCCCCAGCCTGCGGTTAAAGCTGCGTATCTTTCCCTGCCTGCAATACCACACGTAGATACCGTTATTGAAAAGGCTGCCCAGTATCACGATGGAGTCACCCTGCGTGTAGAGTGCGTTCATTTGAATGTGCTGCAATGGTTTTAAAACAGGATATAAAGAGGACGCCGGCAACAGGCGATCTCCCTGCAACAGGAAAATGCCCCGGCTATTCGATACCAGTACATTTTTATCAGGCAGCTGTCCTATCAGGTAACATGCCGCCATAGTATCTATCTTCCGCGCGAGGAAATGATCCGTATTCATTCTGTAAAGGCCATCGGAAGCGCCACATAGCACCTCGTGCTGATCAAGGGGGTACAGTGCAAAAGCATGACGCAGGCGATCGCCACATGTGGAAGACCGGGAGAACCGGAGAAAAGGAGAAGGCCGGTTAAGTATATAGGACAGCCCTTCTTCAGAACCTGCCCAAATGTTATTCCGGCGATCAGTGAACAACACATACATAATACTTTCACTGCCATCTGCACTATTACCCGCTTCACAGATGGAATGATATCTCCCGGTACCGCTCTCCATGCGATACAGCCCTTTCCTTCCGCTCAACCAGAGATCTCCCTTTTCATCTTGTGTACAGGCAAATACTTCTTCGCGGTACATCCACTCCTGACTAGACCGCAACAACACGGGCCGGGAGCGATCAAAACAGAGCTTGCGCAGGCCCCAGCTGGTGGCCAGCAAAAGCGTGTCATTGCTACCAACAGCGCCGTTCCAGAAAATAAGTGCTCCTTCGTTGTTATAATGGTTCAGTAAAGCTGCAGGTATGAAGCCTGCAGGCTTGGCCGTATAGGCGTCGATGATCACGAGTCCATAGCCATCACAACAGAGCACGATCCGGCCGGCACATGGCAGCATCCGATTTACCTGCAACGCTGCTGCGCGAATACCTTTCCAATGAAAGTCAGCCGGCGTCGTAAAACGGCCCGTCTCCAGATCCAGTGAGCACAGGCCTTCATTCAAGCCTATCCATAGTGTGTTAGCAGACAAGGCCAGGCAACGCACCCATTTATCGGCCAGGTATTGATTGGCGGCCTGCAACACCGCTGCAGTCATGATTCGTTGGGTAGAAAGGTTGATACATGTTATGCCACCGTAAGCGGTAGCCACGAAGAGACGGTCACGCAGGGTATCTTCTACAATGTCTGTTACGTTATTGCCATGCAGGTAGTAGGAAGCCATTGCCCCGCGGCCGAATACTTTAAACTTGCGGCCATCAAAACAATTCAGTCCATCTTGCGTAGCTATCCAAAAAAAACCGTACTTATCTTGACGGATCTTCGTAATATTGTAACTACTCAGTCCTTCTTTCTGCGTATAGTTATGGAATGTAAGAAACTCCCTTGACTGGCCCCAAAGAACAGTATGTCCCCAAAGAAGAAGCAACAGTGTATTGAGGTAACAATTTAACATTTGCGAACTAATCACCCTAAGTTATGGAAAAAATTCTGGAACGGGAAAACACCGTCATCCACCTCGTCTGTGTCACCATCGAGTGGCACTATGCGGCTGCAATGCTGAACAGCATTGCAGCGCAGCACATTAGCAATACCACAACAAATGCGACAAATGTAGTTGTATGCCTTGAAGCAAAGGTCAGGCGGCACGAAGAATTACTACCACCCGGAACATTGCCTCCCGGCCTTGAGCCCGATACCATTATCACAGTAGTGTACCACCTGCAGAACGGGCAATGGACCTTTGTTGAACTGCTGCAGGATTTCAATCTCCGTTATCATGTCCACCTTACCCGTTTCTTCAAAGACTTTATCATCGGCAGGCATCCTGCTAAGCGTTATCTCCTGTTCACCTGGGGACACGGCTCCACCTATACCATTTTCAGTAATAATGGCGGCGTAGTACAGGATACCGTGATAGGTCCTTCCATCCCCTATCTTAGCATGGACCATCTGTCGCGCGCCATTATTGACAGCGCCGCGAAGGGCAAACCCTTCAAAATAGACGTAGTGATCATGATCAACTGTAATATGCAGCAGATCGAAACAGGTTATGAACTATTTCTGGCCGACACTGACTACCTCGTGGCGCCGGAAAACTTTGGCAGCTGGGATGGATATGATTACGCCCTGCTCACACGCACCCTCTTCCTCCACCCGGATATCACATCCGAAGCCTTCGCAAAACTGGCGGTAGATAGCTTGAAAAATTACATTCCTCCAAATGTGCTCAGTATTCCCGGCTTTGTACCCACCGAAAGATTAAGAGACTCCGCCTTTGTTGCCGTAAAGCTGCAGCAATACGGAGCGCTCTTCCGCTTAATAGACCGCCTGGGCCTGGCACTGGTGGCGTTGGATAATGATGCGTTCGAAGACTATATAAAAAACGCGTCGGGCATGCAGGACACTTCCCGTAAAAGAACAGTCGACATGGTGAAACTGCTGCAGATCATGCAGGAGACGGCCAAGGGAAAACATGCTGTAGTGAGTAATACAATAGATGAGATTAACACGTTGCTGAGAAACGACAATGTTGTATTGTCGCTGTTTATCGGGGATAATCAACACCAGGTACCTTACAATGGTATTTCTATCAATTATATGCGAAACCGCAACCAGGGTATTGACGAGCACCACCTCCGCTTCATGCAAAGGAGCTCTCCCTTCGCGTGTAGCTTCGTCAAAACCAATGCCTGGGGGGCATTCACAGAAAGATATATTCAATTGTTCACTAAAAAAAAGCTCATCTTCTGATGAGCTTTTTTTTAGTGCAGTGACTATTCTGCTACATTTTTCAAACTTTCAAAGTGCGCAATAAATTCGGGATGGTTAGGTACTTTGCCTCCGCTATCAAACGTGTAATGGATCTCCAGCTGGTCTGCCGCAAGAGTCCTTACATGTGTGTCAACACCTACGATATTGCTGACATCTTTTAACTGCTCGTATACCGCGAAGCCCATCGCATTCTGAGGGGCATTGGTATATACCACCTGCATTTTACAAGGTACCGTCACCACCAGGTGAACGAAGATTGCCCCGTTGGGATTTCCAGGTTCTCGCTCAAAAGTAAGTGATTTCAGCCTGGCGCCTGCCGACACCAGCTCTTCGTTCATTAAAAATTCTTGGAAGCCTTCTCGCAAGGCCTTGAAGTTTGTCCCATTACTCATGATTGTCAGTTTTTAGGGGTAAATGAATAAAATTGTTTATGCTAGCTCTTTCATGTCTACTATCCGTAGCCTGATCGCTTCCAGCACCATCCCTACTCTGCTCTGTACGTTGAGCTTAGCAAAGAGTGATTCGCGGTAGCCATCTATGGTACGTTCAGCAAGGTGCATCCGGGACGCGATCTCTTTGTAGGTAAGATCGCTGCAGGCCAGTTTCAGGAACGTCAGTTCCCGGTCTGTCAGCTCCTGCCGCTGTTTATCTTCGGCGTGTATCATGATACGACGGTAATTGAGGTTATAGGCGTCAGCGTTATAATATCCTTTTGCGTGTACTTCCCGTATAGCCTTTTCCAGCTCCAGGGGTGAAATATCCTTCCCGAGATAAGCACAGCAGCCATTGCGGATCATACTGATGATAGTATCATCATCTTCGCGGAGAGAAAGCGCCACCAGCCTGATGGAAGGATATTTCTCACTTACTTCTTTGGCTGTTCTGATCCCATTCATCACGGGCATTTCCACATCTACCAGCAATATATCGGGATGGCTAGCGGCAGCCGCATTATCCAGTTTGGTCAGGAGCTCTGCCCCGTTCCTTGCTTCCAGGCTCACCGTGCAATGCTCAAAGCGTCCGATCAGTAAGGATAAGGAAGCAAGGAAAAGTGCCTGGTCATCGGCAATACCTATTGAAATTTGCATATAGGGTAGATTAACTGAATGAAAGACAGGAATTGTTCTTACCGCAAATTTTCAATATTCCGGTCTACCTACCAAGGGGTTTTTCCCCGTATCCGGAAATGTGCGGAAAAACAACGTAACGCGTTTGGAGTATAACGTAACATTGGATTGTTGGCCGGTAGATTTCATGCTGCTATTTTTAACTGAATAATACACCGTGATCACTAAGATGCATTTCAAGGGTCTTTGAGTAGAAGTGGCTGTTCACAGCCCCCAGCGTTTTACCCAGTATATGCGCCCAGTTCTGCCGGGGCATAGCCAGGGTACCGCCATAATGCAGGCCGGCCGCTGCTTTCTCACTTCCGAACACCAATACGGGCGAGCCGGAATTGCCGGCCAGGGTAGTAGCTTCATGCGCCAGGGTCCATCCTGGAGAACCAGCTATCTGGTAGGGCAGCAAACGGCCGGGCGCCAGGCGTTTAAAGCCGAAGGTGCTGCGGAACAACTGTTCCAACACTGAGCCGTACACACTTCGCCCATCCGGTCCGGGATTACCCGGGTAACCTATCGTATAGATCTGTGTGTCGGCCTGCACCCAGCCGGTATTTCTCATCAGCGTCAGCGGAGTAACCTTGATAGCTGCATGGGAAACAGCGCTCAGAGAAATCAGGGCCAGGTCCAGCTTTGCATGGTCCAGGGCCCCATCAATAGGCTGGTCGCCGCAGAAAACAACCTGCTGCAGGTTCCGCCGGTTAATGCTTTGTATTCCCTGAAACTCAAATCCGAAATCTATTGTCGTACCGGGATAAAGTGTCCACTTGCCATTGTTCTCCATCCCAATCGCCTGCAACACGTGCCGGTTGGTAATGATTACATCCGGTCCTACCAGGAAACCGGTACCTACATGCCTCCCGTTCACGTCTATACGCCCTACGCAGGCAATCGCATCGTTCAGCGCCGGCATGCTCGCATCTATTATGCCGGACCAGCTGCCTATCGGGCTGGAGTCTTTATCCACGACACCATTCCTTATCAAAAAAGAAGGGCGCGAACCATCCTGATGAGCTATCACTTCCAGGGCCTCTCTCCTTGCGTCGTTCAGGTAGGCGTCATCATCCGCTGCTACCGCCCTCAGGGCCTCTCCCCCTTTCTGCAGTATCTTGTCTGCAAGGTCTTTCAGGTCCTGCGATTTACCGAGGTAACGTTCAATCATTTTGTACAGCGACTCTCTCGCCTGTTCGAGAATGTTCTGGCGATCGCTATCTGCAACAGCAGCTTCTGTAAAACTGCCGGTAGACTCCGTGACCACCTTACCCCTAGCGGCAACACCATCTTTCAGAATGGCCCGGTACCTGGCTGCAACACCGGTGCTTTCATATCTTGAAAAATTGCCGACCTTGTCCCCGTGCACTGATTGTTGTTTAACCAGGCTTTCTAGGTCGCCTTGGCGCAGCCGCTTAACCGGTTTACTACCTGGCCCTTCGGATTGGAAGGTGTCCCAATCCCTGATGCCGCTGAAATAAAGGCCGGTCAACTTTTCCAGGTAGACCACACTGCATTGATGATCTATAAACGCCTGGTTAAACTGCAGCTCTTCAAATTGTATATCGCTTACCAGGTCTTCCTGTGATAAGATGAAGGCCGTGGTTTGCGGCTTGCCGGCATCATTGAGCCATACCACTATTTTAAAGAAGCGCAACGGCGTTTGCACTCCTTTGAACACCGGGTCAGTGTCTACAAATACAGGACCATTATACACACAGATCTTTGCCTGGCGGCCTTGTTCCTGCGCCGCTCCCTGTTCCAGTATGATCTGCTCCAGCGCGCCCCACAAGCCATCATAACCGTGTACGGCACGGTTGATACCTGGTACCTGCGGACATGCATTGGTGTACATACAGGTGAAATCTGCATTCCTTTTTGCTTCCTCCGGCGTTCTGCCCCAATTGGCATCTTCCCTTCTCGTCATGTGCCCTTTGTCAAAGTGACTGTTCTTATAGTAAGCATCTGTCAGCTGTAACGCAAAATCGATCCGGTTATCCCGTAACCATTTGTCTTTACGCTCCGAGGTATCCCTGCGTTTGGCTGGGTTGCCATCAATATTGATCGCGCTTACCACCGGCATCCGGCGGATGCTGTGATGCAGGGTACTGTAGTGGTGATAGCGCAGCATGTATTCGCCAGCTTGATTGATGAGGGGAGCCAGCTGCCGTTTCAACTGCCTGCTGGGCGTGGGAAAAGGTGTTTCTACGGATATAAAATGCTCGTTGAAGCCATTGCAGCCGGAGTAATCCATTTCCAGCTCATCATCCGCTTTGCTCTCCAGCACAATACCGTCAACGATTGTTTCTGTGAAGCCATTGCCTGTTCCATGACCATTACCGTTGGACGGCCTGGTAATAATATTGATGGTGATAGCGGGCGTGCCCTTATCTGTATCGACAGGAATTTGCATAAAAAGAGTTTAAAGAGGTTATAAAAATATTTCATGCTACCGCCGCAGGTATGGGGTGCGCAGCCGCGATCTCCCGGGCCAGTACAGGAGCATTTTGCTCCAGGAATTCGATGATGGCATGCAGCTGTACACCTTCGTTCACCCAAGCGGTAGCTTGTCCATTATATACCACATTGTTCACCATGGTGCTAGCGCGATGTAATGCAATGGCTTGCCAGTTATCATCGCATACAATAGAACCGGAAGAGCCGCCTTCTGTATCTGTAAAATATTGGATTTTAGGATAGCTGGCGTTATAGATGTGGTTATTACGGAGGGCTACTTTCTTGGCCTGACCAAAGGGGTGCTGGATAATATTCACTACCTCGGGGTCGTCACTGTTGACCTCTATCCGTTCAGGATGCAGCCATGGCACATAGCGGTCTACCGGTTGATCCAACCGCAGGATCGCGAAATCAAGCTCGCTGTTAGCCGCTTCCAGTTTACTGATGCGGGAGATCGTGCCTGCCACATAGTCCGTGTCATAGTCAAACTCTACCAGGGCATGCTTCGCCTGCAGATCAAAATCACCTGAGCTTGCCGGGACCTCATGCTGCTCGCGTGCATGTATCACGTGGAAATTGGTGATCACCAGTTCGCGGCTCAGTAACCAGCCGGTACCCAGGTAGGTCAGGGTTTCTCCCGAGGCCTGTCTTTTCGGTTGTCCTCCTTCATAACGCGCCACTTTCATACGGGCAACGGCGTTACCCACCTGGGCGCCGGCCTGCAGAAATGAGAAGGATACCATATCATTCCTGTTGATAATCTTTTCAGCAATGGATACCGCATTTACACTGGGGGGAGCTGCTACCTCGGGTGGCGTAACAGTGGCTGTTTGCTGCGCAACAATGGCCTGCGCCTTTTTAATGACCTCAAGTTCAGTCCTGCCCTTCAGGAAGAAGACCGCCTGCGCCAGCCAGGTTTCCAGGGGAATGGTTCCATCCACCAGGCGGCCGGTATCATTCAGCTTAAGCAAATCCAGGTTCAGCTGGATCATCTCTATATCATCCACTTCCATTAAATTCCTGAAATGCGGGTTGATGCTGGCCAGGAAGATCCTGCGTTTGGGCTCATCATAACCGATGGTGCTCATAATGGCATTAACTATCTCGTTAACGACGTTCTGGGGTAAATAGCTCATGTTGTGATGGTTTAAAGGTTTGTTTATAAATTAAAGATCATGTCATATCCCTGATCGTGCGGAAGATCATCATCATTATCCTGATCGTCCTTGTCTTCCTGCTGTTCCTTCAACAATGCTTTTAAAAGGGATGTTAATGCGGGCTTATATGGCTTGATGGCCGGATCGGGTTTATTTTCAAGAATTGAGCGGATCTCCGTCACCGCCTCCTTGTTCCTTTTCAGTTCTACCAGCGAACGTACCAGCAATACTGGCAGGATACCGATATTGCCACTGAAGAGCGACAATGCATTACTAATGAGTTGGAAGGCTTCCGGCGCCAGTCCTGCATTCAGCAGATCTCCCGCGCGGCGGGTAGCCCAACGCTTTTTCACTTCATCTTCCGCCAGTGCCCACACATCGTTATCAAGGTGCCCGTTCCCCGTACGGGCCACCAGGTAGGTCTGCGCTCTTAGCGGTAATTCATCCGTAATACCCGCCAGGAATTGCTGCATACCGTCTGCCCAATGTTTGTCCAATTCCCTGGCCGGCTGATCCAGGCAAAGGCGGTGATAGAATTCTTCCGCCTTAGCCGCAAGGCTGGTCTCTTTCTGATAGAATTTAACAGCAAGGGTATTGATTCTGGCCACTTGAGCAGGATCGTCCTGGATCATTAACCTCAGCATCACCTTCCGTATATCCGCCCGATGTTGCAAGGTATTAGCCGCTATCCTGGTGACCAGTGACACTTCACGAGCCGTTTCCTCAAACAACTCCTCCGCGGCATACGCACTGTCTATCTCCAGGCCACAAGGCTTATTCAGCACCTCCTGTATCAGCCGCGGAGTAATGTAGCGCAATACCAGGCCCGGGTTGGCCAGTTTAAGCACTTTAGGATTATGGATGTGATCGAGGATGCGCCTGTACAGGATACCCTGCCTTTCAATCTCAGACAGTTTTTTTCCGTAGCCATGATAAGGTGCTTTTTTTAACGACGGATCCGCCAATGCACTCACTCCCTCCGCATTCACAAACTCAGCCGCCAATTTCAGCGTCAGCGGATTACCGCCTACTTTTGACACGATGACCTGCGCAGTAGCGGCGTCGGTATTGCAGGCATGCTCCAGGAAGCTTTTAGCTGCCTCCTGATCCAGGTTGCTCAGTTCCAGTTGCTCCGTTTTAAACTGTGTAACAGGAGCACGGCCGGCCACCACGGTGCGTAGTAGGGGATATTGCGACTGGAGCTGCTCCATAAAATGATAGAGCTGCGCTATATAGACTTCTCCTTTATACTGTACTTCTTCAAAAGTATCCAGCACCAGGAGGAAGGGCCGTCTCTTCGATTTAGGAAAAAGCGAGAACAGTTCAATAAAGGCCGTTTGTATCGATTGGCGTGTTTTATGCTGCTGCTGGGTAGTACGGAATGATTTCACCCTGAATGTTTCCGAATAAGCCGTATCTTCCAATAGCAGGTTCTCCTTGTTCCAGGTGGTGTAAAATTCCCTGGCCGCCTTACAAAAGGCCTGCTCGTCGGCATACTGTACTGCCAGTTGGCGCGCTGCTTCTACCAGCAGGGTCTCCGGCTCCATGGCGCTGATATTGGGACGATCAAAATCAATATATACAAAAGGGAAGCGTTCTTCTTCATGTGCCTCCGCATGACTAAGAATAAACTTCGCCAACAAAGTAGACTTTCCAGCTCCGCCCATACCGGTTATCAGCAAAGGCGGTTTTTTCTTCAGGCTGGTCACCGCTTCTAAGTAATGCGACACTACCCTGCTGATCTTTTCATATGCGCCCTGCGGAGGTGCAACGCCTACATATTTCCGCAGCCGGGCCAGTTCGCTTTGACGCCCCCGGAAGAACTCTTTGAAGCTGCCGCCGCGATAGCTGCCGGTCAGGTGTTTGAATGGCAGCAGCATTTCCATCATTTCCAGGTGCCGGTCTATCTCCTTCATACCGGGCAATTCCATGGAACCGATACCGGAGAGCCAGTCTTCCACCTGGCGGAGACCACGCAGCTGTTCCGGCTGCAGCGCAGCCAATGGCGGCAGTTTTCCTGTAAGCACTGCGGTGAGCATCTGCTGCAAAGGCTCGCCGCTGTTGTAGATCAACTCACTGTTGGCCTTCAGCGCATCCGGCAAGCGGCCTGCTGAGATCAGCTGCTGCAAGGCTTTCCGCCGAACCGGTTTCTGCAAGCAGAAAAATATGTTATTGGGCAGCTCTTCTTCCTGCCTGGGACGCGTGAGTACGGGATCGCAACATGCTATCATTTCATATCGCATCTGGTCATCCGGAACCGTTACGCCATCGGCGCCAGGCACCGGTTGAATGGCTTCCGGTTCAAAGAGTCCCAGTACCGCAGCGGCTTCTATGAGCGGCGAAAGCAGTACCTCTGCATCGGTATCCGTCATTTTGCAGACGGCAGTTTTCGTCTTGAGTTTTTGCAGCTGTTCCTGAATGGAGCCTAGCTTGATTATTGGTTTATTGTCTGCCATCATCGATAGTTTACGATGCCAGTTCCTGCCTGATGACAGTACGGGCTATCAGTGACGCTTTTTGAGCAATTCTGTACATCCTGCTGGGAGACGGTTGTTCCAGCATCCCGGTACCATTTTGTGGATCGTGCAGTTCCTGTTGATCGTCCAGCACCAAGGCCACCAGGTCGTCCAGCGCTTCAGGCGGTATCTCTACACCTCTGTACGCCGCGTAACAACAGAAATATGCCCTGATATCTGCCGGTCCCGGATCCTTTAACAGATCAATACGCACCCGTTTACCATAATCCGGAATGCTTTCATTAAATCCCAGCAGTACCAGCCTTAATAGATCCTTTTCAGGCTCGAAGTCTTCGCGACCTGCACAAAGGCTGACGAAATACTGGATACATTGCAGTACCAACTGAGGTACATTGGGCGCATCGAATCCGTCGAGCACAAAGCACCAGGTGGTTTCACTGCGCACTACTTCATCACGTAGGCGTTTGCACAGCTCCCGCACCCAGTGAGCAGGTTGCTGATTACTCAGATCCGGCAGCGGATTGCTCCCATGCTGCAGTTGCCATTGAGGATTCACTTGGTCCATCAATAGCCCGATCAGCTCTTTTGGGCCGAAACCGGCAACAGGCACATTCTTATAATCCAGGGTGGCCAGCTCGAATTCTCCCGGGCCGAACATGGCTCTTATATAACGGAGAAATTCGCAGGTGTAAGTTTTACCGCTTTGCGCTGGGCCGCTCACCACTAGCACTCTGACACCTGGCTGAAACGGGTTGGGGTGCAGCGGATAGCCAAAGCCCTCAATTGCCTGACGGGTAACATCGCGACTGATCCAGGGAATTTCAATATGGACCAGGCAGGTATCCCATGGCCTGTTGGAAGGATGGTATTGCGGCGGTTGCAGCGCCTGCAGCCGCGTGATCAGCTGGTTGATACCGAGTTCCGCTTTCCATACTTGAAGTAGCCGGATCAGCAAACCAGGCGTCGCTATCCAGGCTTTCCGCTCACAATAGGCGACGACGTTAAAGCCATAATTCAAGGGAATCTTATCTGTGCCTATGCTCAGAAAATGCTCGGCCGGAAGCCAGTTGCGCAGTCTTGTAGGTTCTCCCAGTGTGAGAGCCGCCACCCGGTTGATGAGGTCTTTTCGTTCGGCATATGTTAGTATATCCATGATGAAGAATAATTGAACAGATGAATAATCAAGAGGGAATAATGTTATGGTATTGAGTACGGTAAAAAATAGCCTGTCAAGCCGTATGCACAGCATGTCCGATCTAAAGTATAGGATGTTACAATTTCTCTTGTAAAGGAAAAAATTACAGGTGTGTGTGCGGTAACAGGAAAATGCTTAAATGAGGGTACCTCTCGATTGCAGCTTCTCGAATCAACAGTCGTTTGGGATTGAACAGTATATTAAGTTACAGCGCTTGTTGCATTTTACCAAAAAAATCTCGCGTTGTCGCGAGCGATACCCCGGTATTACAGTCAATAAAAATTGCCTCACGTGATGTGGTTTAAAGTGAAGAAATGTTTTGTCTCGATACAAAGAGACGATATTCCTTCAAACGGGAGTATGGGATTTTTCCCGTTTTCTAAATAAGCTATCGGTCTAAGACAAGCAACGGCGTCAAACTGCTTATTATTGACGGCGTTTTCCTAAAGTAGATCCTTTTCTGCATCTGCCACATAGCCCTTCAGGTAATCATCCAGCTCCACTTCCATTGCGTTGCTGAATACGCAGGCAGCCACCATTTGTCCGGCATATGAAACGATGTCTACCATCCTGCGCGGGTTGTGGAACTTGCTCAGTTTGTCAAACAGTTCCTGGTCTGTTTTACCGTGGTTAACCGCGATCATCCTGCCGAATTCCATCAGCAGGCGTTCCTTTTCCTTCAGCTGGAGATTCTTTGGATCTTCGCCGCCATCCTCAATAAACTTGTAGAAATAGGTGCCCCAGAGAAAACAGTTGCAGCCTTTGGCGATGGCATAGCTGTACAGGTGAGCCTGGCGCAGGCCCAGCATGAGCCGCATATCATCAAATACGATGTACCATTGCATGTACACATCGAAGGCGGTCAGCGAATGCGCCAGTGTACATTTCATATTCGTAACGTGAGTTTGGAAACGGGCACAGTGTCGTTCCAATGCGACACGTACCCAACTGAGCGCTTCGCTCGGGACTACGGGTGGGATTCGGGCCATTTTGAGGTAAGGTTTATTGGCTGGTAAGATACAAAAATATAGTTAACATAGGGTT